>Ga0265293_10001927_pt1 | contig 43626 bp, 32 predicted proteins | sample Munlanlewell138R_FD_192505 | JGI IMG/M metagenome (GOLD analysis project Ga0265293, IMG submission 192505) | Leachate microbial communities from a municipal landfill in Southern Ontario, Canada - Leachate well 138R | ecosystem: Engineered > Solid waste > Landfill > Unclassified | place: Canada...
AAATTGTAGTAAGCGACCCAAAGGTTTACACCGTAGTAAGCACCATCATCAGTACCATAACCACAAGTAACACGATAAGAAGCTTTAAAGGTACGATTAAGACGTTCAATCCTCTGTTTAAAAGGTCTATGGGGGAATTAATATGACTGAAAAAAACAATCTTGTTAGAGAAAGACAAGAAAGTAAAAAACTTAAAGAAATAGAATATACCCGGCCCGATGAGGACAAACCTTATATATTTATAAGCTACGCTAGTAAAGATTGGGAAGAAGTTCTAGAGAATATTGCCTATGAGTTACATACTAAAAAAGGTTTGAGAATTTATTACGATAGAGCCTTTGATGGGTCTAATAAAAGATGGATAGAGCAAATGAGAGAAGCATTAGAAACGGCTTATTGTAAAGGTATTCTGGTTTTTATAAGCGAGGCTTATATAACCAGCTATGCTACATTGATTGAAATTTTATATAGTCGTACAGAGGCTGTTAGGGCATGGGGGGATGGGGAAACAGATATTCCCTTGTTTGAGGTATGGTTAGATGGAGAAAAACCTAGTGTTTTAAAGGATAGGTTTAAGAAAGACACAAAATTGGCTAGAGAAACAATTAAGATGGAAGAATATGAATGGCAAGTATATAATAATGTAATTGAGGAAATAGCATCTGACAATGAAAATGAGTTTCAAAAAACAGCAATTAAACTAAAGGGTAAAGGCAAGGATAAGATTATGAAGTTTAATGTTGCAGTTGCTTTTAGTGAAATGTTAAATGGCCAAGCTATTCCTCTGGCTGATTTTGATTATTTTTTGACCTCTACAGAAGATACAATTAGGGACACTTGTGGAGATGGAGTTTTTGATGAATCTTATATTAAAAAGGAGATAAAAGTACCTGTCATTCCTGAAGTAAAAGAAGAGGAAAAAATGACCTCAGAAGCAAAAGTAATCCCAAAACCTAACAAGAAAGAGATAGCTCCGGAGGTAAAAAAACAAGACACTGAAATAATATCGAAAGCAGCTGAGATTACAATAGGTGAGGTTAGGCAACGATTTGCTAAAGATGAGGAATTTAACAATAGGATTGGGGAAATCCGCAAGAATGGCCTACCATATGGAGCTAAATCCTATATGGATTATGCCATGGCTGCTGTTCTAAAAGGTTGTAATGATATCAGCGAAGATTTTCAGTTAAATTATTATATCAACTCTATAGCCAATCCGGAAATAAAAAAAGATCCAAGTAAAATAGGCGCTACTTTTACATGGTCGTCTAATGCAAGAAAGGCCAAAGGTTTCAAAGGGTCAGGAAAACTAGATCAGAAGATAAATGACTATTTTGCTTCCTTGCCAGAGTCTACTAGCATAAAAGAATTAATTGAAAAGTTTGAAAAAGATGATAGGAATGAATTTATGACGAGGAAAAATAAATTTGCAATCATAGGCTTAGAGAAGTTAATCGAAGCATGGGACGACAAATTAGGGGGGAAAACCATATGAGTTTTGCATTAATTAACGGCAAAATATACACCATGGACAAGAATTTTTCTCAAGTAGAAGCAGTTTTGATGAGGGGAAATAAGATCATAAAAACTGGTACAAAGAGTGAAATCTTGTCTATGGCAGATGAAACTACAAATATAATAGATTTAAAGGGGAAAACAGTTTTACCAGGTTTTAACGACAGCCATATGCATCTTGTAAACTATGGAAGTTCGCTAATGCAGGTAGATTTAATAGGTGCCCAATCCATGGATGAAATAAAAGAGAGGGTACAGAAATTTATACAAGATGGTGCCATTGGCAAGGGTACATGGGTGAGGGGAAGAGGGTGGAACCAAGATTACTTTTTAGGGGAAAAGGTCTTTCCCGATAGGTACGATTTGGACAATATCTCAAGGGAATATCCTATTATATTGACTAGAGCCTGTGGACATGTGGCAGTTGCAAATTCTTTGGCACTTGAGTTAATTGGTATAAAAAAAGGCTCCCCCCAGGTCGATGGTGGATATTTTGATATTGACCAGAAGGGAGAGCCTCTGGGAATATTTAGGGAAAATGCACTTGACCTTTTGTATAGTGCAGTTCCTAGGCCCACAATCCAAGAGATTAAGGAAATGATGATATTGGCTATGGATGACATGACATCCTGCGGTATAACATCTGTTGGGACAGATGACCTTCAATCGATTCCAGGTGTTGGATATGAAGAAATTATAACAGCATATCTAGAATTAAAACAAGAAGGCAAACTAAAGGTGAGGATTTATGAGCAATGTCTCATTCCCGAGTTAAGTTTATTAGAGGAATTCATAGGAAAAGGATATAAGACGGGATGGGGAGATGAATTATTTAAAATAGGTCCATTGAAACTCCTAATAGATGGATCCCTAGGGGCGAGGACAGCTGCCTTAAATGAACCATATGCGGACGACCCTAGTACCAGCGGTATTGTAACTAAAAGTCAGGATGAATTAAATGAAATAGTAAGCTTTGCCCATGACAACAACATGCAAATAGCCATACATGGAATAGGTGATAAGGGTATGTATATGTCCTTTGAAGCAATGGAAAATGCCTTAAATGAGAAGCCTGCTGATGACCACCGCAATGGAATAGTCCATTGTCAAATAACAGATGAATACCTTTTAAGGAAGTTCAAAGATTTAAATGCCATAGCATATATTCAACCCATATTTATGGACTATGACTGGAAGATAGTGAAAGATAGAATAGGGGCAAAAAGAGAAAAGACTTCCTATAATTGGAAGACAATGAGCGATATGGGGATTAACTTTGCCTGCGGTTCAGATTCTCCTGTGGAGAGCTTTAACGTAATGTATGGTATTTACGAAGGTGTGACTAGAAAGGATATGGAGGGAAAGCCAGAGGGAGGTTGGCTTCCAGACCAAGCATTGAGCGTAAAAGAAGCAGTACAAGGCTATACAATAAATGGTGCATTTGCCTCCTTTGAAGAGTCGATAAAAGGCTCCATAGAAGAAGGAAAGATGGCAGACATGGTGGTATTGTCTCAGGATATATTCAAGATTAACCCCACTAAAATAAAGGATGTAAATGTAGACATGACAATATTTAATGGGGAAATTGTATTTAAATAATTAAATAATTGCACTGTTTATCCCATGGATTAAGACATCTAAATCTAAATTATAATCCAATGAAATCTTTTCAACTGTATCAAATAGACAGCTGCACAGGACACATTTTCCTGTAATATCGTCGTAACTGCGAAAAACATCCTCTGTTTCAGGGTGTTTTTCTACTATTTCCAATACTGTCATTTCCTTTGTAATCAATTGATAGACCCCCTTTAAATTTAATCACACAATAATTATACTATAACCCATAAAAAAAGTGTATTATTCCGTTGAGAATTATTTGTTAGTTATAGATGTGATGGGAATATTTCTGTTCGGAAAAGAATTGTCCTATCTAGTATAGCCTATCCAGAGTAATAGATGCCTTAGACGATAAAAAAGAATACACAAAGTATTTGTGCCAGGACCTTTGGGACAAAAATTCCACTATTCAAATTAATATATTGAAGGACAATAAAATATCAAAGCGAATAATTGACTATTTAAAGGAGGAATCCATTGAATTATCTTCATTTAAGGCCGATGCTATACTTAAAAACAATAGCTTTGGCGTAGTTTTTGATATTGACGGAGTACCAACTTCGGAGAAAGACCTCTTTTATAGCAAGGAATATTTAACAAACGCAATAAGTATATCCGAACACATAAATGAACTTTCGTTAACAGAAATCATGAATATATTTGTGGATTTAGCGAGTGCCATTTATTATTTGCACTTAAAAGGGTATTGCTATACATATTTGAATTTAGATAATATATATTTTACATATGAAAAAGGTACCATAAAACCTAAGCTCAAGGATTATTTTACTTTAATCATTGAAAGCAATTTGTTAGGAAATAATAGTGAACTAGTTAAACCTTCAAAATTAACTCCCGTAGTTTACAAAAAATCCCACGGCAATCCCTTCTTTATTATGGAAATAATGCAGGGATTATATGAAAAACAACTGATATATATAAGGGATAATACTGGAGTTTGGTATATCAGAGTGGGGGAAGACCTTAGATACGATAATCTAGATATTCCGGAATCCATCGAACAAGTTTTTCTATACAGATTGGGAAATCTTGATGACAACGAAAAGTCAATTTTAGATTTAATGTCATTATTCTCAAATCCCATCAATCTTAAGGAGTATGGAAAAGTCTTTAAGATAAATCTAGAGGAGTTGGAAAATTATTTAAACCAATTGGTTGAGAAGGGCATCTTATCTAAAATGTACTCCGATTATGGGATACTATACGATTTTTTAAATAAGATTTTAAAAGATCTTATATACAATAGATTATCTATAGATTTTAGAGTTCAACACCATAAGATTATTGCAGACTATTTGGAAAGGGAATTAAAAGAACTCAAGGAAGAATACTTAGATGAATTGCTACACCATTTGTATCAATCTGATTGTAAAGAGAGATTAAATAAATATGCCATAATAAATGGAAGAAATAAGCTAAAAATCAAAGACGATAAAACGGCAATAAGCCAACTGGAAAAATCACTGTTTTATATGAAATATAATTCTGACGACGATTTATGTGAAATAACCATAGAAATAGCTCGCAGGTATTACAAAATTGAAAATATAAAAAAGTTAGAGGAATACTTGGGCAAGGCCGAAGACCTCGATGTAAAAGACATCGATAAAATCATAAATATTTACTTAATGAGGGCAGATTACAAGAGGTTTACCCTAGAATCGAATACTGTCAAGGAACAAGTAGATAAGGTAAGCGTGTTAATAGATAGAGCTACTGATTTTGAAACGAAGCTAAAGTATAAGTTTTTCTCATCTTTTGGGAAAATTATGGACAAAGACTACGATGCTTCCATAAAGATGCTAAGCGAAGTTATAGAAGAGGCAGGGGATAAATACATCCAAATTAAGGGAGAGGCTTATAGATATTTAGGGAGGGCATATAGCAGAAAATATAAATTGGAAGGAGATAGATCCCTGCTGGACAGGGCAGTTCAATCCCTCCATGAATCCATACAATTATTTGAAATAACCGAGGACACAAAGGGTCTTAGTTATTCCCTTTTCCTGCTGGGCAATATTGTTTACACCTACTACAGAGATTTCGATAGTGCCTTTGAGTATCACTATAGGGCCTATGAACTAGGCAAGAAGTACAACTATTTATCAAATGAAATAATGGGGTTAAATAATTTAGGCAACAATATGCTCGAGAGGTACGACTTTAGAATGTATAGAAAATATTCGATGGAGGCCCTGGACAGGTCCTTGGAGATGAATTTTAAAACAAGAATTCCATTAATGTACTATCATCTTACCTATGCTTCCTATTACTTGTCAGATTATAGAAGCCTTGAAACCTTCTACAAACTGTCATTGCAAAATCCCTTCTATCGAGAGGATGGATATAAAAATACGATATTTTTAAATGTCCTTCGGTTATCTGCTTATGGCGATTACCAAGGTGCATATAATTCCATATTAAAACTTATAGAAATTTCATCTGCTGGATATCCTGAGCTGGAAAATTATAAAATACTTAGGAAATACTTTATCGAGCTAAAACTGGGTCTAATAGATGAGAATACAGATTATTTCGACGATATACTCCAAGGGACATTGTCATTTACTGATACACAATACAAAATATTAAATATTTATAAAACGGTGGTAGAACTATATAAAAGGGGAAGGATACGAAATTCGCATAAATTATTTAATGCAATGGCGGATACTTTTGACGAAAGCTTTCCTCATGAAATAAAGGCCAGGTATTATTATACCAAAGCTGTAATTTCACATGGAGAAGAAAAGGTGGGGCTATTAGACCTGGCAGAAAAATCTGCTAAGGCAAATTCAATTAAATTATTGTTAATCAAAATTGCAATAGAAAGAGGTCATGGTCATTTTAATAAAAATAACTACATAGCCCTGAGCTATTATATGGATGCTTTGGACAAAATCAACTCTCTTGTCTCCACTATACCACAGGAGTATATACTTTCCTTTATTAATAATTTTGATTATGAAAACATCTTTAGGAATATGAGTGAAATCAAGATGAGACTATTTAAAAATGACGATAAAATAGAAGTAGATTTTATTAAGGAGAAATCCTTAAACAAATTGAAATATCTCCTAGTAAGCAACTCCATAAACATAATTCAAAATGAGAGCTTTAAAAAAGAGATTAAGAATATATACAGTCAATATTATAACGACAATATCTATGCCGAAGGAACCATAGCAAAGGAACTTAAATCAGATTTCAAAGATAACTTGGGATTAGTCCTTAAGTATTTTGCAAATATTGTTTTGGCCAACAATGGTGCTATAGTAATCGAAGAAGATGGAGAATATATGCCCATTGCTACTCTGCAAGAGGAGTTTGTTGTATCCAAATATATCTCCATATTGGACGGATCTAAAGATGCTAAGAAACCTATTGGGGTATTAAATAGTATGGATATAGAAGCTGATTTTCCATTGACATATATTTCAATACCAATATTAGACGATATTTCCTCTACTAAAATCTTGGCCTATATTTATTTGGAAACGGATAGTATAGTAAACTATTTTAATGAAAAAAGCATAGGTAAAATTCAGGAAATGAAGGGTCTTTTGTCTATAATTTTGGAGAACTACAAACTAAAAAAACTTTCTACCTTAGATAAATTGACAGGAACCCTAACTAGAAGGGCATTGGAAGATAAAATCAATGAGTCCATTTTACTTTCCAATAAAATGAATGAAGATTTTAGTATAATCATGCTTGACCTAGATAGGTTTAAGTCCATAAACGATAGATTTGGCCATTTGACAGGGGATATTGTATTGAAAGAAGTATCAAGGATTGTCCTAGATACATTAGGAGATAAGTATTTCCTTGGAAGATATGGCGGGGAAGAGTTTATTATTATCTTGCCTAGGATGGATAAGAAAGAAAGTTTTTTTATAGCAGAAGAAATAAGGCTCAGGATTTTCAATGAAAATATTTTACAGGACAAGGCAGTTGTAAGTGTTAGTATGGGGATATCAACCTATCCTTCAGATAGCGACAATTTAAAAGGGCTGATACACAGGGCGGACCAGGCCCTATATCAGGCAAAAGAAAGCGGAAGAAACAAAACAATAGTTTGGGAGAAAGAGTTTAATTCAAAATTAAGTTACAAGGAGGATGAAATTAACCTTAATGCAAATATTCAAAATTCAAGAAATATTTTAGCCATTGTGGAATTAATCCAATTGATGAATGAAAATATAACCATGGAAGAAAAAATCTATAGTTACTTAGGTAGGATTATAGACTCCTTGGAAGTACAATACGGGTATATATTTCTCATTGAAAACAATAGGGTCGTCGAAAAGTTTGGAAGAAGTCGAAATAACGACAAATGGTTGAAAGGGGTACATTATAATAAAAGCATAGTAAATAATGTAATGAAAAGCAAAGAAGGTAGATTTTTAGTTGACTGGACTGATGTAAATGAAAAGGATATAGTGATGGGTCTTCCTTTGTGGAATTCTATTATCGCTTATCCAATAGTAAGAAAAAGTCATCTAAAGGCCTTAATATATTTAGTTTCTCCCCTTAAGTTTAAAGAATTTAATAAAAATGATTACAATATGGTCGATGTGTTTGGCAATATACTAAACATATGGTAAGAAAACTAGTGGTATCGACAATTGATTATTTCTTTATCCAATTGAAATAGATTTTATCGGTTTTAGACTATAATTTTATCTGATAAAGTGGTAATATATTTTTATGGGTCTCGTAAACTAGAGACCATATAAATATTAGGGAGTGAGAAGCATGAAAATAGAAAAAGTCAGTATAATTGGGATGGGAGCCCTGGGCACTTTGTTTGGCGGATTTTTAACCAATAAACTGGGAAAGAAAAATGTAGAATTTATCGTCAATAAGGAGAGGAAAGAAAGATTTAAATCCATGGGTCTCACCAGCAATGGAGAAGTTTGCGATTTCAATCTAGTAGATGAGGAAGAAATGGGAAGACCAGCGGATTTGTTAATATTTGCAGTAAAGGGAGTAGATTTAGATAGTGCCATAAATTCTGCAAAGAACAAAGTTTCAGAAAACACAATTATTATTTCATTACTAAATGGAATATCTAGCGAGGAGTCCATTGGAAAAGTCTATGGCATGGACAAAATCGTATATACAGTGGCCCAAGGTATGGATGCCGTAAAAATAGGAAATAAATTTACATATACAAATATGGGGGAAATTTGTATAGGAGTTACAGATGAAAGTGAAGACATGAAGAAAAAACTAGACTCAGTAATAGAACTCTTTGATAGAACAGGGCTTCCATATACCATAGAGAAGGACATTAACCATAGGCTTTGGAGTAAGTTTATGTTAAATGTTGGGGTAAATCAGGTGGTTATGATATACGAAGGTACTTATAAAACTATACAGGAGCCTGGGGAAGCAAGGGATATGATGATAGGAGCCATGAGAGAGGCATTGGTACTAGCCAATAAAGAGGGCGTAAATGTTGGAGAGAAAGACTTAGAAGACTATGTGGATCTTATGGATTCACTAGATCCAGAGGGTATGCCGTCCATGAGACAGGATGGCATAGCAGGGAGAGAGACTGAGGTTGAGATGTTTGCAGGTACCGTCCTTAGATTAGGAAAGAAACATGACATACTTACGCCGATAAATCAAGAAATATATAATAAGATAAATGCATATTCTAGTCATTCTTAAATGCCAAAATATTAACAAAAAATGATTATCCCTTGAGAATTAGGGTATTAAATATTACGGAGTACAATAAAAAGCTTATACGAAAGGATGGTTTTATGAAAGCCAATGTCGATAGGGACGAATGTATTGGATGCGGGCTATGCTCAAGTATATGTCCAGAAGTATTTGAAATGGACGATGAGAATATAGCCACAGTTATAGCAGATCCTATCCCACCAAATGTGGAAGAACAAGCCATAGAGGCCAAGGATTCTTGTCCCACAGGTGCCATAAGTATAGAGGAGTAGGAAATATATTAACGAAATTAAGCTGATAACTTCTGCAAAAATAGTGCAGGAATTGTCAGCTTTTTTATTGACAAAAATATTTAGTATGATATTATATGTTAGTAAGTACTTACACAAGGAGGATAAAGATGATTAAGAGGTTGAGCAGAGGGGAAAGAAGGAAACTAATTCTTGAATCGGCCCTGAATGTGTTCATTGAAAAGGGTTACAATGGTGCAACTACAGTGGATATAGCTAAAGAGGCCGACATATCAGAGGTAACATTATTTAGATATTTTGATTCAAAAAAGCAAATATTTATGGATGCTATAGAGCCCATATTAGTAGACAGCCTAAGGGAAACATTGGTGGCATCAAAAAAGTTAGAACCCATTGAGAAGTTAGAGTATATATTAAAGGACAGGATTAAGTTTATTTCCGACCATCATAAGGTAATAAAGCTAATACTAATGGAAAACCAGATAAATCCTGAAATTGCCGACTTTAACTTTATAATTCAAATAACTAATTTGCTAAAAGACTCAATAAAGGAAACAGGTATAGAATTAGAGGATGAAAGCTTTTCCATTAGGTTTCTGATGGGAAGTATTTTATCATTTTTGTATTTGCCCAAGGTGAACAAAGGAGAAATCGACGATCATGTAAATAAATTTATAGATACAATTGTGAAATAAAGACCCAAGGAAAGGAAAGATAAATTTGAATAAGATATTCTCAAAAGTAGGTAGCAAAATTGAAAAGGCACCTTTCAAGACATTGTTTATAACTATGATAATATTCGCTATTATGGTAACTGGGGCCATAAAGATTAACATGGCAACTGGAAGCGAAACTTTGGTTAAAACTGATAACAAGGCATATATATCTAACTATGCCATGGAGAATGAATTTGGCGGAGATGCCATTATGGTATTGCTAGAAGGCAATCAAAGCGATTTGTTAAAGCTTGATAACATGGAAAAGATGTGGAATGTGGAACAAAGATTTAAATACAATGAGGGGATATTTACTATAATGAGCCCAGCCAGTATTGTGCATCAAATCACAGATAGGCAGAGTACTGAAATAAAGAAAAACATACCCGATATAGGCGAAGGGCTGGGAGAATTGGGAGATAAGTTAATTGAAATCGGTACTGAATTAGGCAGCAAAGAGCTTCCTGATCCAGAGGCCATGGAAGAAAAACTGGATAATTTAATGGCAACTATGGATCCAAGTATACTTATGGAAGATATGGTTGGAAATCAAGAGGCAGAGTTAAAAGAAAAATTTCTTACCATGGGAGATGGCCTAGGTGAAATGGGGAAAAAGTTAATAGATATAGGAGATACATTGAGAAATAAGGACATACCTGATCCCAAGGCTATGGAGGAAAAATTAAATGAATTATCAAATATAAGTGGTGTATTTGATAACCTTGCTGAAGGGCAGGATAATTTAGCAAAAGGAGTGGCAGAATTAGGCGGGGGATTAGGTTACTCGTCAGAAGGATTAAAAGAGATATCCATACAATTAAGCCAATTGGCAGAACAAGTAAAAAATAATCCAGAAATGTATCAAAAGTTGACGTCATTTGCAAACAACATTGGTAAAAATTCGGAGGCCCTATCTAAGATGTCCGAAAATACAGTTAATATTTCTCAAGGAAATGAAAATACATCTCAAGCATTAAATAAGATAGGTAGAAGCCTAAAAGAAGAATTATCTGAAATGAAAAGTAGTTTATCAGGTGATGGAATATCCTCAGAAGAGTTAAAAAATATGGCTGCAGGATTTATGGCCATGGGAGAGAATTTGCTGAATTTAAGTGATGGATTATTGAACATGGCAGCAGAAGGGGATATATTTCCCGATAGCTCAGAGATGTTTTCTAGCATAAAATCAAATATAGAACGTGAAACCCAAGGAATAAAAGATAATCTTTCAGGAGGAATTTCACCAGATGACTTAAAGACCATGGCAGATGGATTTATTACAATGGGAGAAAACCTTAAGGAAATAAGCGATGGTCTTAGCACATTCCATGAAAAGTCTGGAATGATGATTCCCTATTTCCCACACAATCAAGAAGAACTAGATAATATTCTTTATGAAGATGGTATCTTGAGAGATATATTTTCAGATACTATAATTGACCATAATCACATGATGTTGATGATTAAGTTAGAGGGTAATTTAGAGGACAGTACAATAGATTCAATATTCGAAGATGTGGCATATGCTATGGAAATGGAAAACTTTGATGTGGATTATATAATATCTGGAAAGCCAGTATTAGACTCATCCCTAAGGACAGAAATGAAATCTAATATGGCTATAATGGTGGCTTCTGCTGTGGCTTTGATGTTTTTAATATTGAATCTAGTATTTAGAGTAAGGTGGAGAGTCCTAAGTCTAGGTATTATATTTGTATCGGTAATTGCTACATTGGGACTAATGGGTCATTTAAACGTATCTATGACCATGGTTTCCATGGCAGTATTTCCAATATTAATTGGCCTTGGTATAGATTATTCTATACAATTTCAAAATCGATACGAGGAAGAACAATCTGTAAAGGTTACCCTTACACAAATAGGGAAGGCTGTGGGATTAGCCGTATTGGCTACAGTATTGGGATTTGTATCCCTATTTGCCTCACCTGTTCCCATGATACAAGACTTTGGCAAGATGCTGACCATTGGGGTTGGAGTTAGTTTTGTTGGAAGTATACTCTTGCTCATGCCTGTCCTTGGAGCCAGAGACACAGTTGCAGCAAAGGCAAGGGACTTTAACATCAAAGATTACGAAAAGCCAACTGTCATAGATAGGTTTTTGAAGGCAACAGAAAACATAGTTATGAAAATAGCTCCTATTATAGTTATAGTATCCCTAGGGCTTGCAGTCCTTGGAATAATGGCAGATACAAAAGTCGGGGTAGAGACAGATATAGAGACCTTTATGCCTCAAGATATGGATGCACTTCACGATATCCACTATATCAGAGATATAGTAGGCTCAACAAATCAAATGGTCATATTTATGGAAGATAAAAATCTATTATCTGAAGAAAATATAAAATGGATGAGAGATATAGTGGAGAAAGCAGATAAAAGGTTTCCAGATAAGATAGTAGATATTAAATTCATAGACAATCTAGTAGAAAACTTTTCTGAGGAAGAAGACATAAACTTTATGGAGTATATGGATATTGTTAGAAACGATATTCCAGAGGCACAGAGGAAAATGTTTGTAAACGATGAAATGAACAAGGGCGTAATACTCATGAATGTTGAGCATATGGCAACGGAGGATTTACAGGAATTTGTGAAGGATATAGATGCTATGTTAAAGGATGCCCCTATAAATACATCTATCACAGGAAAATCTGTTTTGGATGTGGAGATGGTCAAGGGTCTGACAGATGGTAGACTCAAAATGACTATTATAGGATTAGGATTGGTGTTCATGGTACTCCTGATATTGTATCGGTCATTCTTCAAAGCATTTGTAGCTGTATTGCCAGTTATTTTGATAGTGGGGATGTCAGGTGGAGCCATGTATCTATTGGGATTAAAATACACCCCGATAACTGCAACGCTAGGAGCTTTGGTCCTTGGAATGGGAACTGAAATGACAATAATGCTACTTGAAAGATACTTGGAAGAAAGACATTTAGGGAAAGAAAAAAGGGCAGCCTTGCTTACTACTGTAAAATATATAGGCAAAGCAACATTGGCATCGGGTTTGACAACAGTTGGTGGATTCAGTGTTCTAATGACCTCAAAATTTGTAATATTAAAGGATTTTGGGCTTATGACGGTAATCAATATTTCCTTGGCCCTTATAGCCACATTTGTAATATTACCCGCTTTGCTTTGGATACTGGACAGATTCATTGTAAAGGAAAAAGCAAAGGAAAAATCATATAAGGTAATACCACAGGAGTAGTCGAAATAAAGAAGGGGGATTATATTGGAAAAGAGAAAAATCGTTCAGCTTCTAACATTAGTATTGTTTGCAGTATTGATTGTTATAGGGAAAATTCAACTTTGGATGGCTATATTTGGGGTTAGCTTGCTGTTGTCGACATATTTTGGGAGATTTTATTGCGGATATATCTGTCCAATAAATACAGCAATGGAGCTGATAGATGATAATGCTGAGAAAAAGAAGAGAAAAAGAAATCAGGTTCCCAAGGTATTCAAAAATCCAATTATAAGATATGCCATATTAATACTGTTTTTGGGAGCTATGGTAATTGTTTTCAAGACAGGTAAGAAACTACCTGTCCTGCCGATATTATTCGGTTCTGGAATAATAATCACCATATTCTACAAACCAGAATTTTGGCATAGGTATCTTTGTCCATATGGAGCCTTATTATCAATATTTTCGAGGCTGAATAAAAAAACATATATGATTCATAATGAGAGCTGTATTAAATGTGGTAAATGCGTAGACATCTGTCCTTCAGATGCAATTGCATGGGATGATAAAAAGGCATACCCAATTATTATAAAAAATGAATGTTTGCAATGTGGGAAATGTATAGAGGTATGTCCTACTGATTCCATAAGATAATATTTAATTAGGATAATGAAAGTAAACTTACAACAAATGCTACGGGTTCGTAGCATTTGTTTGTTATACATATAAAAATTTGATTCATATATAGATACCATTATAAATATATGATAAAATTTAATCATTGGAAAGGAGGATAAGAAGTTGACTGATATTTTTACGCCTAGTAGAATTAAAGAGCTGGAAATTAAAAACAGAATAGTGTTACCGCCCATGGTAGCATTTACCTTTGCACAAGAAGGTGGATTTGTATCGGAAGAGAATATAAACCACTACGAACAAATGGCAAAAGGTGGTGCCGGCCTGATTATTGTAGAGGCAACATGTGTAAACCATAAGGGGAAGCTGTCAAAGGACCAATTGGAAATATGGGATGATAAATATATTGATGGGTTAAGCAAAATAGTTAAGGTATGTCATGAAAATGACAGCAAGGTCTTTATACAACTGCACCATGCAGGCCTAAGGACATCAGAGGATGTAACTGAAGATATAGTGTCCTCATGGGACTACGATGATGGGAAAAGGACGGCAAGGGCATTGACCATAGAAGAAATACATAAAATTCAAGATGAATTCGTAAATGCAGCAGTGAGGGCAGAGAAAGCAGGTTTTGACGGAATAGAATTACATGGGGCACATGGGTACCTAATGACCCAGTTTTTCTCCCTAAAGGTGAATAAAAGAACTGACAAGTACGGTGGAAGCTTAGGGAACAGAATGAGAATTGCCCTGGAAATAATAGAAAAGATTAAATCAAAAGTAAGACCAGACTTCGTCATAGGCATAAGGATGGGTTCAAATGAAAATAGTCTAGAGGCCAGTATAGAAATGGCAAAGGAATTTGAAAAATATGTGAATTACCTCCACATATCTACTGGATTTGACAATACTCCTTTAGATGTGGAGTTGCCTGATGATTTTCCTTGCAATTGGATTGTATATGGAGGTACTAAAATCAAGGAGAATGTAGATATTCCAGTTGTGGTAGTTAATTCCATTAAGACAAAAGAACAAATAGAATATTTACTGGCGAATGATTTAGCTGATTTTGTTGCAGTAGGCAGATCTCAATTAGCAGATCCTAGTTTTGTCAATCATATAAAAAACCAAGAGGAAATAAACAAATGTATCAACTGTAGACCATGTAAATGGTATAGGGATGGGAGAAAATGTCCTGCAAGAGTAAGATAAAGAAAACCCAAGAGCCTAGGGCTCTTGGGTTTTACAAAGAATTTTTTCTAGATATTTGTATATAGTCCTGGAGGTTTTTACTACCGTTTCCAAGTCCACATATTCATCCCCGCTATGGAAGTTTTCACCATAGGCACCAAATATTATGGCGGGTGCATTTAACCTAGAGCCTAGATAGTTAAAATCTCCAATACTTCGAAAATATGAAAGGCTGGGTTTTTCTTGGCAGGTTTCTTCAACTAACTCGATAAATTCTTTAGCTAAAGGCTCATTTCCAGTTATTGTATAGGGCATAAAGCCCCTAGAATCCTCAGAGGGAGCCTCTCTAAATCTAATGTTATAATCGGATTCAATTTTTGCCCTTTTAATGGCTTTTTCAATTTCCTTTGTAATAGTCTTTTGGTTTTCGCCGACTACAATATGCCAAAACAATCGGATTTTAGCATAATCGGGAACACTACAGGCCCCGCCGTCGCATTCGATGCCGACTACACATACATCGCCCTTATCTAGATAGGGATCTTTTATATATTCCACATTATCCAATTCACAGATGACCTTTGCGGCATCCTTGGCAGCGCTGATTCCCATCTCGGGAGTGGCTGCATGGGAAGACTTGCCAAACAGGTCTATTTCTATACCGTAGCCACCTCTGGCACCAAGGCTAATATCTGGAAATGTATTGCCAGAAAAACCTGCACTAGGTTCTGTAACTATGGATATGTCAATGTTTTCTAGATATCCGTCCTCTATGAGGGCGTTAGTTCCCATTCCATAAGGTCCTTCCTCTACGGAAACAAAGCTTGAAATAATTCTACCACTGAAGTCCTTGTGATTTTCAACAAATGCCTTTAAAGCCACCATAGTGGCAGCACAACCAGATTTCATATCTAGGGCTCCAACGCCATATAGTTTATCACCATCAATTTCTCCCTTTGGATTCTTAGTCCAGCCACTGGTCAACCTCACAGTATCCAGATGCCCATTTAAGTGTATTGTGGGGCCAGGTTTATTTCCCTTTAAATCGACTATTAGATTTTTACCCTTAAATCCAGTTATTTTAGACTCATGATAATGGTGGACAAATACATCTATGTCTTTTTCTATGAACCAGTCATATACGTAATCCATGACCTTATCCTCTTCAAAATAAGGGCTTTCAATCGATACTAAATCCATTAGCAAATTTGTTATATATTCTCTATTAATTGTGAACATCTTTTTATCCTCTCTTTTATATTTAGATACTATTACATAACAGACTTAGTTGCATTTTCAGTGTCTTCTTCCATCCATATAAATTTATTTGTAATGGCATATATAATTGCGACGATTGGAGTTAGATAAGCTAGAAATGCGTAGGGGAAATATTCTAAGGTACTGACCCCCAACGTCCCAGTAAAGAAAACGCCACATAGTCCCCAAGGGACCAAAGGAGAAGTTACAGTACCAGAGTCTTCGCAGGTCCTAGAGGCGACATCAGTTCTAATGCCAAGCTTCCTATATGCGGGTAAATACATTCTACCTGGTATAATAATGGCAACATATTGGCTGGCAGAAATCAAATTGACTAAGATGGCTGAAAACACATGGGTAATAACTAAGTTCCTTGCATTATTTGTCAAAGCACTCATCTTATCAAGTATAGATTCCATGACTCCAGTTTTCTCAAGTATTCCCCCATAGGCAAGACCTAGATATCCTAGGGAAACTGTCCACATCATGGATTGAATACCGCCCCTATTGAGCAGGGCATTTACTTCAGAGACCCCAGTATCCACTACAAAGCCGTAGTTCATAAAGGACATCATTTCGATAATGCCATGGCCTTGAGTAATCATAGCTAAAAACATGGCTATAATAGATGCAATTACCATAGCTGCCAAGGCACTGACTTGTTTCACCGCCATAAATACGATAGCTATTAAAGGTATTAAACTAATTAATGCAAATCCTGGAGTTACGTTAAAGTTTTGTGCAATTCCAGTAAGGATAGCGTCAACAGTAGTTGTATCAATGGAAGAGACGTCGAAGCGCATACCTAAAATGGCATATAGTATTAAAGATATAATATATGCAGGAGTAGTAGTATAAAGCATGCTTTTAATGTGGGCAAATAGGTTTGTTTCAGTAACACCAGCAGCTAAGTTTGTCGAATCTGACAGTGGAGATATCTTATCTCCGATAATTGCCCCAGTTAGCACAGCACCTGCTGTCATAGCAGGGGGTATGCCAAGGCCCATGCTAATGCCCATAAAGGCTACTCCAAATGTTCCCCCTGTCGTATAGCTACTTCCAGTACTAATGGATGCAACAGTTGAAATAAGGGCAGCAGTCAAGAGAAACATAGATGGATTGATTAGCTGCAATCCGTAATAGATTAAAGCTGGGATAGTACCTGAGGCGATGAGAGCAGGTATAAGCATACCTATAAACATGAGTATTAGCATAGGAATGGTGGCAATCTCAGCCCCATGCAAAATACCTTTTTGAATTAAATCCCATTTAGTGCCCGTTAACATCAGGACTACAACTGCAAAGGTGATTGCAAAGACTAAGGTCATATGTATATCTGGTTCACCTACTGCAATTAATTGGCCTGCAATAACTAAAAATAAAAATACCACGGTCAATACTGAAATACCAAAGGATGGCTTTTTTGAATCTTGTAACATAAAATTTTCCTCCTTTTATTATTTTTTATATTCCACTATAATTATAACTATAGGACGTTGTTATAAATTTGAAATAGAGTTTTAATTGAGTATATTCTAAAAATTTAAAAACTTCAATAAAACCACAATAAACACTTTTTAAACACAAATTAGTAATAATGTATTTAAGGGTTAGTTTTGTTTCAATATGGAGGTGATTTCATGGGTGCTACTATTATAATAAAAAATGGAAGATGTATGACGATGGAAAATAAAAATGAAAAGGATTGGATTGCCATAGAGGGAGAGGAAATCATTGCCCTGGGAAATAAAGATGAATATGAGGCTTTTGTAGACAGGAATACAATTGTATTAGATGCAAAAGGAAATACGGTTTTACCTGGATTCATAGACAGTCACTTTCACGTAATCCAAACTGCACTGGATTCAGTGAGCTTGGATTTAAGTGGAGCAAAGACCTATGAGGAGCTTGGTGAGATTATAAGGGATGCATGTAAGCAATATACTAAAGGATATATAAGGGGGATACATATCTCCGAAGAACAATTTAAGGAGAAAAGGTTTCCTGACAGGGCAATTTTAGATAAATATTGCAGCGATGTACCTGTAGTGCTAAACTCCATGGAATACCAAGTAAGCATGCTCAATACATATGCCCTATTGTACTTTAAAATCCCCTTTACGGCAGAAGGCGTTGAATTAGATGAAAAGCAAATGCCTACGGGTATATTTAGAAAACAGGCCAATGCAATTTTAAGAAAAAATATATTAAATGGAATTCCAGACAGCGAAAGGCGGGAGGCTACTACCAAGGTCATGGCAGACATTCTGATGAATGGGATAACGACAGTAAATGCCATGGAAGGCGGCTTTATGTATAGCGATAAAGATGCAGATTTTTTACATGAATATGGCAATGAATTCCCCATAGATATAGTACTATTTTACCAAACAATGGATATTGAAAAGATTAAAGCAATGAATTTAAAAAGAGTAGGTGGTTGCTTTTATATTGATGGAACATTTAGAGCTAGGACAGCAGCTCTTTCATTTGAGTATGCAGATTTTCCTGGGACAATGGGAAGTCTAAGAATGACACAAGGAGAGCTAAACGATTTCGTACTAAAATGCTACAAAAATGGCCTGCAATTAGCCCTCTATACCATAGGAGATAGAGCCATTGAGCTGGCCTTGAAGGCCCATGAAAATGCCTATTATCAAACAGGAATTACTGGACTTCGACATAGGCTGGAGCATGTGGAACTTGCCACAAAAGAACAAATTATTAGAGCAAAGAAATTGGGTATAGTATTTTCCATGAGGCCATCCTATGAAACATATTGGGGCGGACCAGATAAGATGTATGCCCAAAGACTTGGAGATAATTATACTAGAACAAACCCTTTTAAAAGCATAGTAAATGCGGGAGTTACCATTTGCGGCGGCTCAGATAGCAATGTTACAGAGCCAAGGCCTCTTTTAGGGATTCACTCTGCAGTAAATCATCCAGTAGAAAAACATAGGGTAGGAATTTATGAAGCCATTAAGATGTATACATATAATGGAGCATACGCTGTATTCCAAGAGGACAGAAAGGGAACCTTAACCCCTGGTAAACTAGCAGATGTGGTGATTTTAGACGATGATATTATGTCAGTAGACCATAGTAAAATAAAAGGTATAAAGGTAAATGCCACCATAAAGTCCGGAGAAATCTTGTTTAGCAACCTAAAATAGAAATAGGTGAGGGATATGTTGAGTATACATTTTCTAGGAAAAGTTAAAATAAGATACAATGAGAAAAACGTAGAGGAAAAGCTTGGCTCCAAAGCCATAGCTTTAATATGCCTTCTAGCTTTAAACAGGAAAAGGTATGTAAGCAGGGAAAAACTTGAGGGATATTTGTGGCCGGACAGCGATACAGAGGCAGCAAGGTACAATCTAAGGTATAATCTATGGCTTATAAAGAAAAACGTGGGGAAAGACCATGAGGGAAGAGAATTCCTTTACGTAGATAACGAATGTTGTGCAATAAACAGCGATTATCTATGTCAGTGTGACATCATAGACATAATGGATTTTGAGACAAGTCCAGAGGACACCATCCAGAGGGTAATGGATTTAAAGCTTCTTTTTAGGGGAGATTTGCTAGAAGGATATTATTTTAAAAACTGCGACGAATTCAACGACTTAATAATATTCGAAAGGATGAAATTTGATCAGCATAAAATTAGAATATTAAAGCGTCTAGTGGAATTATACGAAGGAGAGGACAACCATGAGGATTGCCTCCTAGTAATAGATGAGATATTGGAGATGGAACCCTTCGACGAAGATATGGCCTTAAAGGTTTTAAATACATATGTGGAATTAGAAAAACCAGTGGCAGCAGTGGCATATTATAACGACTTCAACGACATTTTAGCAAACGGATTAGGAGTCTTCCCCTCCGAAAAACTTAGAAATAGATATATTGAGATAAAATCGTCCCTAGATCATCATAAACATATAGGAGGAAAAGAAAGCAAATTTAATTTGACATCTTATTGCATAAAGAATATTGAATTTTTCTGGATATCAGATGTGGTTGGGAAAATAGTAAAAAATATAGATTTTAACTGTATAGACCAGCTAAATGACAAGGAAATATATGCCCTAGGACGTATACAAGGAGATATTTTAAACCGCTTAAATAATAAAGACAGCCTAGAGGACGTATACAAACAAGATATCATGGATGTGGGGATAATCAATGCATTTATAAAATTAATCAACTGTATTGGAGATAAATACAGCCTGACGATTACTATTTTAAACAGTGACCACATGGATAGTACATCTGCTGGCGTACTGGAATATCTTAAAAATACGAAGGCTAAAGGCCTGGAACTAATAGAAAAATAGCGGTCCAGATGAAGGTTTGGATGACCTACCAGGAGACCAACAAAATGACCTTAATGGAGACTAGAAAGGCATATTTGGTCAGACAAAGCCAACTAGCGGTATATAATTATTAACTTGGAGGATAAAATACAACCCCTTTGATTAAAGGGGTTTAGTTATTTTGAATAAAGATAAGTTTTTAATTAATTTTCAAAATAATGGGCATTAAGTAACTATTAGAGTATATTAATATAAATACTAGGAGGTAGAATTATGGGATTAATTAAGGCAGCTTTAGGAGCAGCAGGAGGAACCTTGGCAGACCAGTGGAAAGAATTTTTCTATTGTGAGTCTATACCCAAGGAGTTAATGATGGTTAAGGGTGAAAAAAGGATTGGGAGGAGGTCATCCAATACCAAGGGAAGTGACAATATTATATCAAATGGTTCAGGAATAGTTGTAGCAGATGGACAGTGTATGATAATTGTAGAACAAGGTAAGATAGTTGAGGTCTGTGCCGAGCCTGGAGAATTTACCTATGACACATCTACAGAGCCAAGTATATTCACAGGTGGCTTGGGACAGGGAATAAAAAACACATTTAAAACTATGGGAAAAAGATTTACCTATGGTGGAGACACAGGAAAGGATCAAAGGGTTTACTACTTTAATACAAAGGAATTGATAGATAACAAGTTTGGTACCCCAAATCCAATCCCCTTTAGGGTAGTGGATACAAACATTGGCCTAGATATAGATGTATCTGTCAGATGCTCTGGGGTTTATTCCTATAAAATAGATGACCCAATACTATTTTATACAAATGTAAGTGGCAATGTGGATAAGGCATATGGGAGAGATGAGATTGACAGCCAGCTAAAGACTGAGTTTATCTCAGCACTGCAACCAGCCTTTGCTGAGATTTCCAAAATTGGCATTAGACCAAGTGCCCTACCAGGCTATGCGGAAGAACTGTCAGAGGCAATGAACAAGGCTCTTTCAGAAAAATGGGGACAGATAAGGGGATTAAAGGTGGTGTCCATCGGACTTAATCCAATAACCCTTCCAGAAGAAGATGCGGAATTAATAAAGCAAGCTCAAAGAGCAGCCATATTAAGGGATCCAAACATGGCAGCAGCCACCTTAGTAGGTGCCCAATCAGATGCTTTAAGATCTGCAGCCAGCAATGAAGGGGGAGCAATGTCAGGATTTATAGGTATGGGTATGGCTCAGCAGGCTGGGGGAATGAATTCACAAAATCTCTTTGCCATGGGTCAGGAAAGGCAAGCCCAACAAGCACAGCAAAATCAAGGGGGTCAAGGACAAGCAAGTCCACCTGCAGGACAATGGACTTGTTCATGTGGGAATATAAATACTGGGAAATTCTGCTCAGAATGTGGAAGCCCAAGACCCTCAGCATCCAAGTGCAGTAATTGTGGATGGGAGATAGAAGATCCTAGCAAACCGCCAAAGTTTTGCCCTGAATGCGGCAATAAATTTTAGGATTTTCAATTCTTAGAAAGGAGTTGAGAGCTTTGGCATTACAAGAATATAAATGCCCCTCCTGTGGTGGAGCAATAGGATTTGACAGCTCCATACAAAAGATGAAATGCCCCTACTGTGATACTGAATTTGAAATGGAGGCCCTAGTGGCCTTAGATGAGGAATTAAAAAAGGAATTTCCTGATGATATGACTTGGGAAGCCAGTGCTGGAGGCCAGTGGGCTGAAGGGGAGACAGAAGACATGATGGTCTATGTCTGCAAATCCTGTGGGGGAGAAATAATTGGGGATAAAAATACTGCCGCTACTTCCTGCCCCTACTGTGATAATCCAGTAGTTATAATGGGGCAATTCCAAGGAGAACTAAAACCTGATTATGTAATACCATTTAAACTAGACAAAAAAGCAGCTAAGGAAGCCTTAATTAAACATTTAAAGGGAAAGAAATTGTTGCCTAAGATATTTAAGGACGAAAATCATATAGATGAAGTTAAGGGAATTTATGTACCATTCTGGCTCTTTGATGCAGATGCCCAGGCCCGCATTAGATACAAGGCAAGCACAGTTCACGTCTGGAGTGACAGTAACTATGACTATACTAGAACAAGCTACTATTCCCTTATCAGGGAAGGAGAGATAGGCTTTAGCCTAATCCCTGTAGATGGGTCTTCAAATATGGCAGATGATTTAATGGAGTCAATAGAACCTTTTAACTTCGATGAGGCTGTAGATTTTCAAACTGCATATTTAGCAGGATATTTGGCGGATAAATACGATGTAAATGAGGAAGAAAGCCTAGCCAGAGCCAATGAAAGGGTCAAGAAAAGCACTGAAGAGACATTCAGGAATACTGTAAAAGGATATATCACTGTAATTCCAGAGCATACCAGCATTAGATTAGAAAATGGTAAGGCTAGATATGCCCTTTATCCAGTATGGATTTTAAATACCAATTGGAATGGAAATAAATATACCTTTGCCATGAATGGCCAAACGGGAAAATTTGTAGGAGATTTACCTCTGGACAAAGGGGCCTACTGGAAGTACTTTGCTACTTATACGGGAATTGCCAGCCTATTGATTTATCTTGTTGGCAGATTTATATTTTAGGGGGTGGACCATGTGAAAAAGATAATTACCCTTAGCCTAGTCTTGCTCTTAGTATTTGCTATGCTGCTTCCAAGTGTATCCATAGCTGGATCAATTCCAAATGAAAGGCTATATCCCAGACTAGTTGATAATGCATTTCTATTGGATAGTGAGGAAGAGAGCAAACTCCTTGACAAGCTAGATCAAATATCAGAAAAGCAGGACTTAGATGTGGTAGTCGTTACAGTAGACTCTCTGGAGGGCTACAGTCCTAGTGAATATGCTGATGATTTTTATGATTACAATGGATATGGCATGGGACCTGGTCATGATGGGATACTCCTTTTAATCAGTATGGAGGAGAGGGACTGGGCTATAACTACTTATGGTTTTGCTATTACTGCCTTTACAGATGCAGGACTTGATCGAATAATAGAGGAAATTATACCACATTTATCTGATGGAAACTACTATAAAGCTTTTGATAGATTCGGAGACTTAGCTGATGAATATACTAGAGCAGCAAGGAATGGTAGGGCCTATGATGTGGGAAACTTACCTAAAAAACCACCTTCACCGCTCTTAATCCCTATTTCTTTGCTGATAGGAGCTATTATATCCTTTCTTATAACTGGATTTATGAAAAGCCAGTTAAAGACAGTTAGAATGCAAAAATCGGCCACTTCCTATGTAAGGCAAAACAGCCTTAATCTAGTTGCTAGTAGGGATATTTACCTGTACAATGTTATCACCAGAAGGGCAAGGCCAAAGAAAAGCGAGTCTTCAAGGGGAGGGTCAACTACTCATAGATCATCTTCAGGGCGAAGCCATGGTGGGAAATCAGGGAAGTTTTAAATTAGTATTGCAGTTACATTACAATATCTGTCTTGGGATAATCATTTATATAGTATGCTGACCTTTAGAAAAGTCTTTGATGAAACACAGAAGTTTGACCCTTTCATAGTAATTGTTTATGATATAATATAGACAATATCTAGGAGGGAGCAAAGAAGATGAGAATTGGTGAATTTGCCAGCAAACACAATACGACCATAGATACAATCAGGTATTACTTAGAATTGGGACTTTTAATATCAGACAAGGTGGGAGGGCAGTACAGATTCGATCACAATGACAGTTGGGACTTGGAGAAGATTTTTGAATTAAAACTGTTAGACTTTTCTTTGTCGGAAATACAGGAGTTATTGTGTTATCATCGACTGGCTGGTGACAGAACCATTGAGTATAGAAAATATTATATATCCCTTCTAATGTCACAGAAAGAACATTTTAATAATGAACTATCGAGATTTAAGGCAATGAAATCCTTAATCGATGATAAAATCATGGAGTTTAAATCGGAGCTAGAAGATATAACTAGGATAGGGCTACCCCTTTCATTCTTAGATATTTTAGTATGTCCGAAATGCAAGAGAAGTGTAGAAATAAATAACGGTAGCTTGGAAAAAAATATGATTATATCTGGCGAAATAAAATGCAAATGCGGCTATTCTGCCAGCATAGAAAACGGTATATATGTAGATAGGAGCATAATGGATATAGATTTGGGGGATAAAAGAAAACTCCCCACAAAGAGGGAGTTTTTGCATATGGCATCTGCCAAGTTTATTAACTTCTACTATAATGGCATGGCCAAGCTAATAGACTATATACTTAAATACGCGGATGATCCAGGTTTTATTCTCGAGCTTGACACATGTGCTGGTTCATTTCTAATGCAATATTTAAAGCATTTGCAGCCTTCATCTAAGTATATACTGACCTGCAACGACAAAAGCAGATTAATGGATATGAAAAAGAATATTGAATCTAACTATCAATACAACAATATAATATTTTTGTGTTGCAATATAGAAGATTTGCCTATTAGGGAGTCAACCATAGACTTGATTGTGGACCATGGGATGAGCAAGGAATTTAAGAAGATTCATAATAAACCCTTGTATGATGCAGTATTGTCATTGTTAAAGCTGGACGGTAAATTAGCTGGTACATACCATTATTTTAACAAAGATTCTATTGATTTCCTATCTTTAGAAGCTAACCTAAGTATATATTACGATAAAGATGCCCATATAGAGAAGCTAAAGAAAAAGAATCTATCTACATTGGAAATGACAAGTATTGGACCAGTAGTAGAATCAAATCCATACAACCCAGAGATAAAGGACAAGGAATTGTATTCAATAATATATATAGGTAAAAGAGATATGGATAAAACATTGGGCTAACCCAATGTTTTATCTATTATTTACATAAATTATACAAAGACCCCTATTGACGTGGTTATAGCACCACAATATACACTTAAAGTAGTTAGACATATATCAAACAAGGAGGGGCAATTATGAAGTATAAAAAATTAATTAGTTTGTTGCTTATTGCAATGCTCATTGTCGGTATAATGGGATGTTCAAAAGAGGAGCCTGCAGTGACGCCAGATGTACCGGTTGGCAGTATGGATAGCGGTACTACTTTTAGCCCGGGTACATATACGTCTGCAGCTCCTGGAAAAAACGGAGATGTGACAGTGGAAGTAACTTTTGATGAAAAGTCTATAGTTTCTGTCCTAGTAAAAGAACACAGCGAAACAGAAGGTATAGGAGATACGCCAATTGAAAGATTGCCAAAAACCATAGTGGAGGAGCAGTCTTTGGAAGTTGATATTGTATCTGGTGCAACTATGACTTCAAATGCAATATTGGCTGCCGTAGAGGACTGTGTAAAACAGGCTGGTGGGGATGTAAATGCCCTTAAGGGAAAAGAAAAGAGCGATGATGCAAGCACAGAAACTGAATTGACAACAGATATTGTAATTGTCGGTGCAGGCGGAACAGGACTTGCGGCTGCAGCCTCTGCCCATGAAAACGGAGCAGATGTCATAGTACTTGAAAAGCTTGCAGTGACAGGTGGTTCCACGTCATTTTCAGGGGGAGGAATTTCAGCTACGGGGACTAGATTCCAAGAGGAGCTAGGAATAAAGGATACTAAAGAATCCTGGATGAAATTGTGGAAGGAAAGACAAGCTACTAGCAATCCAGATGGCAAGTATCCAGATTACACCTTAGTAGATAGATTCATGGACGAGGCAATAAAGACAACTCACTGGTTAGTAGATGTAGTGAAACATGCCTATGGCAAAATTGAAGGCTTTGGCTTTGACCCTGTTGAGAGATTACACTTCCCAGTTGACGGCGGAGGCAGTGTTTTGACGACAAATATTGAAAAGCACCTTAAGGAAAATAACGTTAAGATTATGACTGAAACAAAGGGAACAGAGTTAATTACCAATGAGAGTGGCGACGTAATAGGAGTTATGACAGAGGGAGTAAATGGAAAAATCAAGATAAATGCTAAGAAGGTAATTCTAGCAACAGGCGGATTTGCCAAGAGTGAGGAATTGCTGGAAAGATTTATACCAGAAATGGCTGGGACAGCAGAGATGAGTGCTGCAACTCCAGGAGCTACAGGCGATGGAATATTGATGGCAGAAAAAGTAGGTGCTGCATTATATGAAGAACCCTGGGTAATAGGTCTAGGAATTGGAAGCCGTATTCCTGAGTTTGGAATATTAGATTGGGATGTAAGCAAGATATTGGTAAATGAAAGTGGAGAGAGATTCTTTAACGAAGCGGACCACTATTCCATAGTCACGAACAATGTGGCGGCACAAGAAAAAGCTTGGATGATTGTAGATTCTAAGGAAGCCAATGCAAACGCTGTAGAATTGTTCAAAGCTAATTCAGCTAGTGAAGAAATAGCAACTGGAAATACCATAGAGGAACTGGCTAATTCCATGGGAGTAGCAGTAGATTCATTAGTTAGCACAGTCGATAAGTTTAATAAAGCTTATGAAACTGGAAAAGACGAATTTGGCAAAGATAAATCTATGATAGTTCCATTGGTGGAAGGGCCTTACTATGCATTGAGATATTATCCCAAGACCATGGGTACTTTTGGCGGAGTAAAAACAGATGAGTACTACAGAGTATTGAGGGAAGACGGATCTATAATTAACAATTTATACGCTGGCGGAGAATGCTCAAATAAGGTGCTTTATAATCAGGTATATATGTCGGGAAGTGCCGTTCAGCTAGCAGTGACAAGTGGACGAATCAGCGGCGAGCATGCAGCGAAATCTATAAAATAAGGCTGTAAATTGCTAAAATCAATTAGTACAAAACATCGATAACTTACTTTAATCTAGCTATAAGATTATCTTATAGCTAGATTAATTTTATAGATATTTTCAATTGGAATTTTTTTAAATCCCGTGGTAATCTGATATTAACAACAAATAAGAGGGGGTTTTCAATGAAAGATATTATAAAAGAATTGCCAATACCTATTACAGGTCTAATGTTGGGGTTAGCTGCAGCGGGAAACTTAGTATTGTCCTACGGGGAAATTTATAGGAACATATTTTGGTATTTAAGTGCTGTGATTTTAGGGTTAATAGTCCTAAAGATTGTTATGTTTCCAAAGGACCTTAGGGCTGCACTTGATAATGTGGTGGTAGCAAGTGTTTTCCCTACCCTATCTATGAGCATAATGATTTTATCTACATATTTGAGACCATTTAGCTATGGAATATCAAATACTCTTTGGCTTGCTGGTGTAATCTTACATATGGGAATAATTGCTTTCTTTACATATAAATACGTTTTAGATTTTAATATTGAAAGCGTATTTCCATCTTGGTTTATTGTATACGTAGGAATTGTAGTTGGCTCCATAACTGCCCCCGCATTTAACAAATTCAAAATGGGGCAAGTAATCTTCTACTTTGGATTTATATCTTTATTGATACTACTTCCCATAGTTTTAAAGAGGGTCTATATGGTAAAGGATATTCCAGAGCCAGCTTTGCCCACTTTGGCTATTCAAACTGCTCCTGCTGCCTTGTGTTTGGCAGGATATATGAATTCATTCCAAGATAAAAATATGGGGATGGTGTATTTTCTTTTAATATTGTCCCAATGTCTATTTTTAATTGTGTTGACTCAATTGCCTAGATTACTTAAATTGAAATTTTCCCCCGCTTATTCTGCCTTTACATTTCCCTTGGTCATTACGGGCATTTCCATTAAATTGACTAATGGGTTTTTGTTAAAGGCGGATAAGGAAATTAGTATATTAAAATACATTGTGAAATTTGAAGAATTTTTGGCGATTGCCTTAGTTTTCTATGTATTATATAGATATATAAAGTTTATGTTCAACAAAGTTAGCAAAAGTAATGAGTATAAAGTCATTGAAGAAAACTAATAAAGTTATTTAAAAAGACAGCCCTAATTTTGGCTGTCTTCTATTATTATTTCATGGGTAATATCCGTTGCTTTTCTAAGCATCGCCGTTACACCACAGTATCTGTCTTGGGACAGGGTAACTGCTTTTTCCAGCTTATCCATTGGCAAATCTCTGCCTCTGAATTTGTATATCAGTTTGATATTTTCGTATACCTTCGGATGCTCCGTAGTTGCATCTGCTTCCACAGAGATATTTAGGTCATCTAATTCGACCTTCATTTTTTTTAGTATAGATACCACGTCCATTCCAGTACATCCAATTAGACCGGCAAGTAAAAGGGGTTTTGGTCTAGGTCCCAGATTGTTTCCTCCTACGCTTTCATTGGCATCCATAATAAATCTATGGCCATTTAAATCCATCTCAAAGGCCATATTATCTATTAAATTTGCTGACATACTTATTTTATCCACAACAATAGCTCCTTTCGCAGAAATATTTTTGTATTTAGTCTCATAAATTAATATTATATCACAAAATATTCCATATAGATTGAGAATAACATTTATATATGGGAAAGTAAATTATATAGGGAAATGACAATTTTACCTCCAATGAGCCAGGCATTGCCGTTGCAGATGGACTGTGGGGGATGGGGGGTATTAAGAGGGTTCCATTTGTAAATTTTGAAAAAATTCGATAAATAATATTAAATTTTCTGTCAACTTATGTTATAATATATATGTAAATAACCAATCCGAGCCAATATGTCTAAGGTGTGACTATGAGTATTGGCCAATGGGTATAGTGGGAAACTGTTATGCCTCCCGTTATTTGGAAAGGATTTGGATACATTAGTTCTGTGTGAATTTGTGTCTCTAAGCTATACCAAACTAAAGGGGGGATTTTTATGTTTAAATTTGTACGCGTAAACATGGCTACCAAGGAAATCTCAATTGACGATGTGCCTGAAAAATATGTGGGATTAGGAGGACGTGCCCTTACTTCGACTTTTATCAACGACGAGGTAAAACCCACTTGCCATCCGCTTGGAAAAAACAACAAAATAATTTTCGCACCAGGTTTACTCAGTGGGACTTCGGCACCAAACTCAGGAAGGTTATCAGTAGGTACTAAGAGTCCATTGACTGGTGGAATTAAAGAGTCCAATACTGGAGGCACCTTTGCCCAGCAAATGGCAAAATTGGGACTGAAGGCCATAATTATTGACGATATGCCACAGGAAGATAAGTTTTATGTAATTAGGGTCGACAAGGACGGCGTATACATAGACGATGCACCAGAGGAAATAATAGGAGGATGCGGTAACTATAAGGCAGTTGAAGTGCTTAAGGAGAAGTACGGCAATAATATAGGTATAGCACTTCTGGGACCGGCAGGGGAACACCGCTTGCCTGCAGCTAATATTTCCTTTAAGGATCCAGACTCTAATTTACGTAGTGCAGGTAGAGGAGGAGTAGGTGCCGTATTGGGCTCAAAGAAGGTCAAGGCTGTTGTCATAGACGATACTGGAACTGAAGCTGTGCCCATAGCAGATGTTGAAAAATTTAGAGAAGCATCTAAGGCTTTTGCCAAAGCTTTATTGGATCATCCCGTATCAGGTCAAGGTCTAAAGGCCTATGGAACTAATGTACTTGTAAATATTATCAACGAAGCAGGTGGCTTGCCATCATACAACTTCAAGGAAGGACGTATTGATCACGCAGATAATATTTCTGGGGAGACTCTCAATGCGACTATTACAGAGCGTGGCGGGGAAGGGAAAGTATCCCATAGCTGCCATAGAGGATGTATAATTCAGTGTTCACAATGGTATGCTGACAAGGAAGGTAAGTATATCACCAGTGGCTTTGAATATGAAACTATTTGGGGCTTAGGAGCTGACGCAGGTATAGAAGATTTAGATGCTATTGCATATATAGATAGGGAAATGGACGAGGTAGGAGTAGACAGTATAGAAGTTGCAGTAGCTTTTGCAACGGCGATGGAAGGCGGACTAATTCCTTGGGGAGATGGGAAGGCTGTTTTACAAATAGTTAAAGAAATGGCTAATCCAACGCCTCTTGCAAGGATTATTGCAGGTGGGGCTTCCATAGTCGGCAAGCTCTGTGGACTATTTAGGGTCCCAGTAGTTAAAGATCAAGCTATACCAGCTTACGATCCACGTTCTATCAAAGGTATTGGTCTAACATATGCTACAACTCCAATGGGAGCAGACCATACAGCAGGATATTGTATATCTGGTAATATCCTGAAAATAGGAGCTGACTTAGATCCACTTAAAAAAGAAGGACAAATAGAATACTCGCGTTCAATGCAAATTGGAACAGCTGCCCTTGACAGTACAGGTATGTGTATATTTGTTTACTTCGGCATAGGCGACAATCCAGATGGATATCAGGCATTGATAGATATGATAAATGCTCAATATGGACTGTCTTTGACAGCAGAAGATGTGGATAAATTAGGAGAAAATGTATTAAAAACGGAGCTTGAATTCAATAAAAATGCTGGGTTTAACAATGCCCATGACAGATTGCCTGAATTCATGGAATATGAACCGTTGGCACCTCATGGAGTAGTATGGGATTTCACTCCTGAGGAAATAGACCAAGTATTAGATTTTAGTTAATTTAAAGGCCGGACCTAGGTCCGGCTTTTAATATAGGGGGAATTTTTATGGAAGAAAAAGGTTCCATTGAAGTAAGAGGATTTTTGCAATTAAATAGCCGGCTTAAAAAGAAATTTGGCACTATGCCCGTTATTTACGAATTGGATGCTGAAATTACAGGGGAGGAATTGGCTGAAAAATTGGATATAGATATAGAAGAAGTTGAGGTAATATTTGTCAACGGTTTTGTAGAGTCTGTAGATTTTGCCATTAAACCAGGGGATAGGGTAGCATTCCTCCCTCCAGGTTGTCCAGGACCCTATAGAATTGCATTGGGGTTTTATGACAAAAACCAAAACAATCCCGCAAACTTTAAAATAAAAGGCAGGTAAAGTGGGCTGTAATGAAGAGGTGAATTATGTGAATGTGGTAGTCAAATTATTTGCCAATTTAAGAGAAGATAATGAAAAGGAGCAGACTGTAGAACTTAAAGAGGGTTCCACTGTCTTAGACATTGTAGATAAGTTAAAGATTCCCATGGACAATATAGCAATTATTATGATAAACGGTAGAAGGCAGACAGCAAATATAGAAGTTTTTCATAATGACGTTGTATCACTATTTCCGCCCGTAGGCGGAGGATAAAAATAGCCCTTTTAGGGCTTTTTATTTTTAGCTTTTTTTCTTGACAATACCCTGTGGATAGGTTATTATTACAATAACCATATACCCTTAGGGGGTATGAGAACGAGGAGGAATATCGTGTTTAAAATGCTTAATCATATACAAGAAAAGTTAGTAATATACTTGCCCATTACGATGATATTAGCCATTGCATATGGGTATTATTTTAACCCGGCGGGACTGAAATTATTTATGCCCATAATAATATTCTTCATGGTCTATCCCATGATGGTAACACTTAGGTATGAAGAGCTTCTTGCCAAGGGAAATGGAAAACTTCACCTTGTCGCTCAGATTATTAATTTTCTGGTATTTCCCATTATGGGATATGGAATAGGAAAACTGTTTTTCCCAGATAATAATTATATAATCATAGGGCTACTTTTGATGTCGCTATTGCCTACTTCTGGGATGACAATATCATGGACGGGTTTTGCAAAGGGCAATGTACCTGCAGCCATAAAGATGATGGTTATAGGTTTAATCTTAGGGTCTGTCCTTACCCCATTTTATCTCAATATTTTCATGGGAGAATCAGGAGGCATTCCATTTATGGATATCATCAATGAAATAATAAAGGTTGTATTCGTGCCAATGGTACTAGGGTATGGAAGTCAAAAATACTTGCTCAAAAAATACGGCAGGGAAAGATTCCAAAATGAATTCAAAAAGAACATACCTCTTATTGCAACCTTGGCATTGGTGGGAATAGTATTTATCTCTACAGCTATGAGGGCAAATGTCATAGTTGCCAATCCTATTATGTTAGTCAAGATATTTGTTGTACTTGCAGTGTCCTATACCGCAAGTTTTATATTAGTGACAATAATTGCCAAAGCAATGTTCAATAGGGAGGACGGCATTGCTTTAATATATGGCACCGTAATGAGAAATCTTTCTATAGCCTTAGCCATAGCCCTGTCTATATACTCAACCTCGGGCAGTGAGGTGGCCTTAATCGTGGCAGTAGGGTTTGTAGTCCAAATACAAGGTGCAGCCTTGTATCTAAAGATACTTGACAAAGTATATAAAACAGACAATAGCCAACTAGAGCTTGAGGTGAACTAAATAACCTTTCCAGATGCATATTCCAATATAGATATAATAAATATAAGTATAGGCTAGATTGTCAGGATAATTAGACCCAGATGATGACATCATATTCAATCAATATCTGGGCTTTTTATAAATACAATTAAGGAGGAGGTACAATGTTTAAAAAGTTGACTAATGTATTTGTAGTGTTAGTTCAAAGATACTTGCCTGATGCATTCCTATTTGCTATATTCCTGACTTTTATTACACTAATATTGGGAGTGTTAATTACTGGACAAGGACCAATAGCCATGATAAACCATTGGGGAAACGGGGCTTGGAGTTTGTTAGCATTTTCTATGCAAATGGCGCTTGTTTTAGTTACAGGCCATACTTTGGCTAGTTCACCGCCAATTAAAAAGTTTCTAAAATCCCTAGCAGGGATTGCAAAGACACCGGGACAGGCTATAATGGCAGTTTCATTAGTTTCGGCAATTGGATCTTGGATTAACTGGGGATTTGGACTAGTTATCGGGGCATTATATGCAAGAGAATTGGCTAAACAAGTGGAGGATGTAGACTATAGACTTTTAATTGCAAGTGCCTATAGTGGTTTTTTAGTATGGCATGGAGGACTTGCGGGATCAGTCCAGTTGACGTTGGCTACTCCAACAAATGATCTAGCTGCAATGACAGCAGGAGCAGTAACAGAAATTATACCCACATCTCAAACAATCTTTTCACCGTTAAATTTAACCATTTCTATTGTACTAATACTGACCCTTCCGCTAATCAACAGAGCAATGCATCCATCCAAAGAATTGACAGTTACAGTGAATAGGGAACTCCTAAAAGATGCAGAAGAGGCTACTGCAGACATGGATAATAGCTTAACTCCAGCAGATAAGGTAGAGAATAGTAGGTTAATTACGTATTTAACTGTAGGCATTTCCTTAATTTATATTGTAAACTATTTTGTCACCAAAGGCTTTGCGCTAAATTTAGACATTGTAAATTTGATATTTTTGACATTTGGGATGTTATTCCACAGGACTCCTAGGAGATTTATTAGTGCCATAGCAGAAGCCACCAAAGGTGCATCTGGAATAATACTTCAATTTCCATTTTATGCGGGAATTATGGGGATGATGACTGGAAAAAGCCCTGAGGGCGTAAATTTAGCAGGTGCAATATCCAACTGGTTTGTCAATACTGCCACTGCCAAGACTTATCCTTTGTTTGCATTCTGGTCTGCAGGCTAGTAAACTTCTTTGTACCTTCTGGGGGCGGACAGTGGGCAGTGCAAGCTCCTATTATGATGCCTGCAGGTGCAGCTCTGGGAGTGCCTGCTGCAAAGACAGCTTTGGCAATTGCCTGGGGAGATGCGTGGACAAATATGGTTCAGCCATTTTGGGCATTGCCAGCTTTGGGAATTGCAGGGTTAGGGGCAAGAGATATCATGGGATACAGTTTGATGGTACTCCTATATTCAGGTGTGATTATCTCTATGGCATTTTTACTAATGTAAAATAAGTAGGAGGTTGTATTCTAAAATTTTTTAAAATTAGTCTTGACAAGACTCTTTTCCTGTGCTAAGTTATAATACAATATATTTAAAATAATACTTTTAAAACTTTTTAGGGAGAAGAGTAATGTTGTAAAATCTATTTAGAGAGTCTTCGCTTGGTGAAAGAAGATTAGATGAAGCAGCGTGAACATGGCCTCCTTTTAGGAATAGTCGAGGTGAAAACTTAGACTGTTACAGGTTCGCCTGTTATAGCGATAGAGTATGTTGGTACTCGATGAGGTCATTATTGCGAAGTAATGACGAATAAAGGTGGTAACATGGAATTTAACTTTCATCCTTTCTATACAGAGAGGGTGGAAGTTTTTTTATTTCAAATTTTAAGGAGGAGAAACAATGAAAAAATATTCAATTGAAACATCATGTGTACAGTCAGGTTATGAGGCAAAAAATGGAGAACCTAGAATTCTTCCCATAGTTCAATCCACTACTTATAAATACGATACGGCAGATGAAGTGGCAGCGCTATTTGATTTGGCTGCGGAAGGTCATATGTATTCTCGAATCTCCAATCCAACAGTGGCGGCCTTTGAAAAAAAGATAGCTGAACTGGAAGGTGGAGTCGGTGCCTTGGGTACGGCCTCAGGTCAATCGGCAACATTTTTAGCTATACTGACTATCTGTAATGTAGGGGAACATATTGTGGCTATGAACAATTTATACGGTGGGACTTATACCCTGTTTTCTTCTACCCTAAAGAAATTGGGAATTGAAGTGACCTTTGTAGACTACAATGCAACAGATGAGGTAATAGAATCTAAGATTAAAGAAAATACAAAGTTAATATTTGGTGAAACTTTAGGCAATCCGGGGGTAGAACTACTGGATATTGAGAGAATAGCAAATATAGCCCATAGAAATGATATACCTCTTGTAATTGATAACACCTTTGCAACGCCTTATTTATGCAGGCCTTTCGAATATGGAGCTGACATAATAATCCATTCCACTACGAAATTTTTAGACGGCCATGCTACAAGTGTGGGGGGGATAATAGTAGATGGAGGTAAATTCAATTGGGAAAGTGGCAAGTTCTATCATCTAGTAGACAAGGACCCTAGTTATCATGGTCTCAGCTATACGGAGACATTTAAGGAAAAGGCATATATCACCAAAGCAAGGGTGGCATTTCTCAGGGATTTAGGTGCTGTAATGACACCTTTCAATGCATTTTTAACTAATCTGGGAACTGAAACCTTAGCCCTCAGGATGGATAGACATTCTGAAAATGCATTAAAGATTGCAGAGTTTCTAGAGAATCATCCAAAGGTTGAATGGGTAAACTACCCACTTCTAAAATCTTCCCCTAGCTATGAATTAGCAAAGAAATATCTGCCCAAGGGTGGAAGTGGAATTATTTCCTTTGGAGTGAAGGGTGGAGTAGATGAAGGAAAAAAATTCATAGACAATGTGGAGTTAGCGTCCTTGGTAGTTCACGTAGGAGACATTAGGACTCATGTACTCCATCCAGCCAGTATGACTCATAGGCAATTGTCGGAGGAACAAAAAAGGGATGCGGGAATTAAGGAAAATATGATTAGGCTTTCAGTAGGTATAGAAAATGCAAACGAGATTATTGAAGATTTAGAGAGGGCCTTGGAGGTGATATAGATGCCAGTCATAGTACCAAAGGATCTTCCAGCAGGAAAGATTCTAAAGCAGGAAAATATATTTATTATGAATTATTTAAGAGCGACTACCCAAGATATTAGGCCATTGAAAATAGGGATATTGAATTTAATGCCGAAAAAGATAGAGACGGAAATTCAATTCCTAAGGCTTCTTTCCAACAGCCCCCTGCAAATAGATATTAGTTTAATAAGGACTGCATCTCACGAATCAAAAAATACTAGTATTGAATATCTGGAGAAGTTCTATAAGACTTTTGATGAAATCAAGGATGAAAAATTTGATGGCATGATTGTTACAGGGGCACCTGTAGAGCTTATTCCCTATGAAGATGTGAACTACTGGAAAGAGTTGGAGGGGATACTGGACTATATAAGAAAAAATGTTCACTCTACGATTTTTATTTGCTGGGCATCTCAGGCTGCACTGTATTACTACTATGGAATAGAAAAACACGAAAGCCGCAAAAAGATTTTTGGGGTATACGATTTTGAGGTCTTAGAAGATAGTTTGCTCACCAAGGGTTTTGACGATGTATTCAAAATGCCCCAATCAAGGCATACCTATATAAAAGAAAAGGATGTAAGAAAAATAGATGACCTAAAGATAATTGCCAGTAGACCCGACACAGGTATTAATTTGGCAACGACTCACGACAATAGGCTTATATTCATAGCAGGTCATGGAGAATACGACAAATATACGCTTTTTGACGAGTATAATAGGGATTTAAATAGGGGACTGGACATACAAAAGCCCATTAATTACTTTAAAAATGACAATGTGGAAGAGGGTATCATAGTAAACTGGAGGTCCTATTCAAACTTATTATTTGCAAACTGGCTTAATTACTGTGTTTACCAGGATACACCTTATGAAATACACGATATATTGGAAAAGGTCATATAAAATATTACAATTTACTTTTATTTGCCCCTAGGATATAATTACATTTAATAATAGGGGGTGTAACAGGTGAAAAAGGTTACAGGAGAGAAGGTAATATACAAATTTTCCAATGAGATGGAACCGGTAGTTACGGTGGTCCAAGGTGAGATAGTTGAGGTCCATACAAATGACTGTTTTTTTCAACAAATTTACGACGAAAGCCAGATATTAGAGAGCATTGACTACGACTTACTAAACCCTGCTACAGGGCCAATATACGTGGAAGGTGCAGAGCCAGGGGATTTGTTAAAGGTAAAGGTTTTGGATATAGAAGTAGATTCAAAGAGTGTAGCGGCAGTTGTGGCAGGAGAAGGAGTATTGGGGGAACAGGTGAAAAATCCAAAGGTACGTATAATTAATATTGTAGATGGATTTGCAATTTACGACAAACACATTAAAATCCCCATCGACCCAATGATTGGAGTAATTGGAGTAGCTCCAGCAGAGGAAGATGGGGAATGGGCTACTAACAGTCCATGGAAGCACGGCGGCAATATGGATACTACAGACATAAGGACCGGATCCACATTATACTTTTCAGTAAATCAAAAAGGTGCTTTACTGGCTTTAGGAGATTGTCATGCTGCTATGGGAGATGGAGAAATGTGTTTTACTGGTTTAGAAGTTCCTGCAAAAGTGCTATTAAAGCTGGAGGTAATAAAGAGCAAGTCCATAAAGTGGCCAATTGTGGAGACAAAGGATCATACCATGATTATTGCCTCTGGGGATTCAATAGATGAGGCAATCTACGAGGCATCAAATCAAGCCATTGGACATATGAGAGATAGTTTGGATATACAATGGGAAGATGCATATATTCTGGGAAGTTTAGTAGTGGATTTAAAGGTATCTCAAGTAGTTGATCCAAAGGTAACGGTCAGAGCAGCCATACCAAAGAATATCGTATCTACAAAACAAATAATTGAATCTATTGTAGGGCAATAGATAACAAGCAACTAAACAGGATGTTAAACGGGATAGAAATCTATAGATTATCCCATTTAACATCCTGTTTTCTTAATTATAGTATTTTAAAAAAGATTTTCCCTTATCTGTAATATAACTTCCCCTTCTACCAGTTTCTACTTCTATAAAGTCTAAATCCCTTAAAATAGAGAGGACATTTTTTAAATGATTTTCCCTTATATAGTGGCTTCTTCTGTTTAAGGTTTCTAAAAGGTGTTTTCTGCCTGCCGTTTTATCGATCATATTTAAATGCTCTATAACTCCTAAAATGGCAATGGTATTTTCCAGGCTGGTTGTTTCTTCCAATATAGCAATTTCTTGCTCATAGGGGGACGAGGTCGTCTTCCCAGGGGCTAACTCACTGCCTACGTTTAGATTATTCTTTATGTATTCGGGAAGTGAGCATGAACCAATTGTTTTATTGTCGCTAAAGGTATATAAATAGGTGACAACATTTTCAAGCTCTCTGATGTTTCCAGGCCAACTGTAGCTAATTAGCCTGTTTAGGCAATCTTCGGATAGTTTATCTGCTTCACCTGAGAAATATCCTATGAGAAGTGGTATATCTTCGACCCGATTTCTCAAGGGTGGGATATCAATGGGAAAAGCATTTAATCTATAAAATAAATCCTTCCTAAACAAGCCCTTTTCCATCATATCCGTCAGGTCCTTGTTAGTTGCCGAAATAATTCTCACATCTACATTAATCATTTTATCAGAGCCTATGGGCATTACCTGCCTCTCCTGAAGTACCCTTACGAGTTTGGACTGGAGATGGTGGGGCATATCTCCTATTTCATCGAGAAATATGGTCCCATGATTGGCGATTTCAAAAAGCCCTTTTTTTCCACCCTTTAATGCCCCTGTAAATGAGCCGCTTACATAACCAAAGAGTTCACTTTCCAGCAGGCTTTCAGGCATTGCTGCACAGTTTACAGCTACAAAGGGCTGATTGCTCCTGGGCGAAGAGTTGTGTATTGCCTGTGCAAATACTTCTTTGCCAGTCCCTGTTTCCCCTGTTATCAATATGCTTATATCTGTTATAGATGCCTTTTTACTCATTTCGATAAGGTTATACATTTGAGGCGACTGAGTGACTATATTTTCAAAGTTGTACTTTGCAATATGGCCCTTTAGTCTAAGTTTATTAGATATATTTTGTTCCAGTTTCTTAATATAGGTTACTTCCTGAAATGTAAAATGCATATTATATTCGTTGTTAAAATGGGAAATATTTTTTTTCTCATAAGTAATATGCCTATTGTTAAAGGAGATTAAACCATCTTGGGAATTGCCTTCTTGATGGTCCTTTAAGTTAATTTCGTCAATTGTTTCGCTAATATTATACCCGACTATGTCTTTTTTTATGTCGAAGATTTCCCTGAACTTTATGTTGTAAATCAGGATTTCACCATCCTTGGAGGTAAGTAATATACCGTCGTTAGACAAGTCCAATAGGTGGTCTAATATTTCTGTTCTAGTAAGTAATTTGTTGTAATTTTCTTCTATGCCTATATTGGTGCTAAAGATTTTCTGATAGTAGTTGTAGAGGTTTACGTGAATGGCCCTGTCGTTAATGTTTAAAATATTGATTATTAGAAGTATTGTACTGATATCCAATACCCTGTGACCAACATCAAAAAACGTCTTAATATACGGCGGTATCATTTCAGGTTCAGAGGGAGATACTGCAATTTTTATATGATTATAGTCTTTTCCAAATTCAAAGGGTATTAGATTAAGATGTTTGACTCCAATATCGTATAGAGAAGATACGGAGTTTAGCACGGTTTCAATATCATCGTTGACTACTAAGACATCAGTATTTTCAGGGATTTTAAAGAGTTGCCTTACATTGCTCTTTAAAAAGGTCCTTTGGGCTACGATTATATTTTTTGGATCTTTGACATAGTTTCTAATTTTAAATGCTCTACTACTTGCCATTGCCAGCACAAGGTCTTCTTCTATAAGTATGCTGTCATTGAGATCGTCAATATAATAGTTTTTTATGGCCACTTGATCCCCAAAGATTTCCTCTAGGTTCTCCCTCAATATATGTCCAACGGAATTAGGTTGGTTGCTCTTCATTAAGTTGTCTGTAACTATGGCAATTGATTTCATATTCACCACTCCTATAACCTATTAAAGTAAATATTATCTTATTTCTACATCTTATGCAAGTTATTTTATGTATTACATTAAAGTGGCATAGTTCTTGCTTGTATATCATGTATAAGCCACAAGGGGTGATAAAATGGATGAAAAAATTGTATGTGATGATTTTCTGAGGAATCGTGCCTTAACTAATTTAAGGTTAAATAATAAAAAGACAAGAGCCGCATATTTTATAAATACGCCTGATATTAAAACTGATAAATACAAAAAAAACATCGAGGTATTGGAGCTAGATAGTTACAAGATATGGTCCTTAGAATTAAATCTAGAGGCAGATGATTTTAATTTCTTCGGCGACGATTTATATATTTTGAAATATATAGATGAAACCTCTTCGATTTATAAGTATGAGTTTGAAAGGGGGGACCTAAGGCTATATTGCCAGCTTCCATACAAAGTGTTGGAATATCATGTGAACTTATACAATGTATATTTTACAACTAGAATCGATGAAGAAAGATTCACTGGTTCAATGGTTTGTAGTTCCATGGTTCCTTTCTATCAAGAAAACTTAGGTTATTCATCCCATAGCAAGAATGCCTTATATAAATATAATATCGAGTCAAAAGAATTAAACAGGCTTAGTGCTTTAAATTTTCATATAGATGATATAGTATTTGACATGGATAACAATACAATTGTATTTACAGCATTCAATATCCACAATATAAAACCTATATCATCTGATGTGTATACTTATGATTTGGAAAGTAGAATTATAAAAAAATGGACAAATGGGGTATATAGAATTAGTTATATTGACGTATTATTTCCCCAAAAAATTGTTTTTATGGGAATAGATATATATGAAAAGAACAGAAATGACAATCAGAATGTTTACGTTATAGATATGATAGATGGGAGTTGTCAGCTGCTAAGGGAACCCTTTGACAGGAGCAATGAGTTTCCAGGGATTACCACAGATAGCAGGTTGACTAAGTCAAAACCAGTAGAAGTAAATAAAAATGAGTTTTATTTTTTAGTATCCGATAGGTATGGAGAAACCTTAAATAAAATCGATGTATTAGGAAATTTAGTCACATATAATGTGGGACTTAAGGTAATTGACGACTACAAGGTCTTAAAAGACGAAGTTTTGTTAATAGGGTTAAAAGAGGAAGGGCTCCACGAATTGTATTTGTATAGTGGAGCGGGATTAAGACAGCTTACGGAATACAATGATTGGATACTAAGGGATAGAAAAATGTGTGTACCTGAACATATTAAAATTGCTGTCAAGGGAGTCGAAATCGACGGTTGGGTTATTTCCCCCTTAAACCTTAATCCACAGAAGAGATACCCTGGGGTCTTAATAATACATGGAGGCCCCAAATCCTCCTTCACCAGTGTTTACGATCACACCATGCAGTTATTGGCAGCTAATGGTTATTTCGTGTTTTATGCCAATCCTCAGGGAAGCGATGGGCGCGGGGATAAGTTTCTGGATATTAGGGGTAACTTCGGTTCCATAGCATATAAGCAGCTTATGTATTTTGCAGACAGAGTATTAGAAGAATACCCACAAATAGACGAAAACTTATTGGGGGTCATGGGGCACTCCTACGGTGGATATTTGACTAATTATATAATTACAAGGACCAATAGATTTAAGGCAGCTGTATCTGAAAGTAGTATAAGTAATTTAGTGACTGCATTTACATCTTCAGATATAGGATATCAATATATATTCGAATATATGGGCAATAAAACGCCTTGGTCGGATTTAAAGTCCTATATTGAATCCTCACCTATCACACAGTCCAGCAACGTATCAACACCAACATTGTTTATACATGGCACTGATGACGGGAGATGTAATTATACGGAATCCTTAAATATGTATGGTGCATTGAATTATCATGGTATAAAAACTAAATTGTGTCTTATAAAGGGAGAGGGACATAATATAGCAGGCAAAGGGAAACCAAGGGGGAGAAAATACAGATATATGGAAATACTAAAGTGGTTTAATGAAATAATGAATGGAGAATAAATATGTATGCAATTGATTTGCTAAAGAAGTTAATTGAAATTGACACATCAGAAGTGGAAAAAGCTAATGAAGCAGTGGAGTTTATATCCCAGTATTTGAAAGAGGGGGGAATAGACGGAGAAATAATAGAGTTCAAGGGTTACAAAAGCTATGTGGCGACCATTGGAGAAGGGGACAAGACCATAATACTCAATGGACATTTAGATGTAGTCCCTGGAGAAAAAAGTCAATTTGTAACTATAGAAAGAGATGGTCGAATATATGGTAGAGGCAGTGCAGATATGAAAAGCGGCTGTGTTGCCATGATAAATGCAGTTATCCAGTTGGCCAAAGAGCCCTTGGGCTGCAAGGTAATGCTGCAAATTGTAACGGATGAGGAAAATGGGGGATTTAAAGGTACGAAGAACTTAGTGGATTTAGGTTATATAGGAGACTTTGTCATCTGTACAGAACCGACAAATTTAAATATTGGAATTCAATCTAAGGGTTTTATGAGGGTAGATATAGAGGTGGAAGGCCAATCTGCCCATGGAAGCAGACCTTGGGAGGGCCACAATGCCATAGAAAAGGCCTTCAGGGAATACGAAAAAATACTTAAAATTCCCATGTTAAATGAAGGCTCCCAGTACTATGAAAGCTCAACAGTAAACTTAGCCCTAATTGAAGGAGGTGATGCATATAATAAGGTCCCAGATAAAAGCTTAATAGGTTTGGATATTAGGTATGTGCCAAGCATTAATCCATATGAACTCATAGACGAACTAAAGAAGACAGTCCATGGCAAAGTAAGGATGCAGCTCCTAGGGCATGCAGTCAATTCAAGTCCAGATGATCACTATATTCGCTGGTTTATGGATACTGCAAATAGGATTAGATTTCCAGAGCAAGTATCCCTATATGGGCAGCATGGTTCATCGGATGGAAGGTTCTTTGCCAGCAAGGGGATTCCCGTAATAGAATATGGTCCTAAGGGGGATAATTGGCACGGTAGTGAAGAATATGTGGATGTTGAGTCAATATTTGAGTTGGAAGAAATAATCAAGGCTTTTATCAAAAGGTTTTAGAAGGTGAAGAGATTTTTAGAAAAAGGAGGATGAATATGTCAAAAAGGTTAATTTCATTGTTATTAGTAGGGATACTTGTATTATCGTTGGCTGCAGGATGTGGACCTAAGGATGTAGAAGAGCCGGCCGGAGGCAATGAGTCCGCGGGGGGAGAGCAGCAATCTGGTGGAGATAAGGTGGATACTGCTACAAAGAGCAATGATCAAATCGTGGTTGCTTTGGAGGCAGACATTACTTCCCTAGACCCTCAAGGACATAATGACGTAATTTCAGAGAAAGTCTCATTTTTGGTATTTAACAGGCTATTTAGATTAAATGAGAATTTTGAAGCTGTTCCAGATTTGGCTGAAGACTGGTCACAACCATCTGAAAAGGAATGGTTGCTGAAGATTAAAGAAGGCGTTAAGTTCCACAACGGAGAAGAGATGACAGCAGAAGACGTGAAATTTAGCATGGAAAGGTCAATTGAATCGCCAAAGGTACAACACGTATTGGAACAATTGGAAAAAGTTGAAGTGGTAGATAAATACACAGTAAAGGTCACTACAAAAGACGTATTTGCTCCATTTATCAATACCCTAGTACATGCTGGAATATCTGTGATACCAAAGGACTA
>Ga0265293_10001928_pt1 | contig 43624 bp, 39 predicted proteins | sample Munlanlewell138R_FD_192505 | JGI IMG/M metagenome (GOLD analysis project Ga0265293, IMG submission 192505) | Leachate microbial communities from a municipal landfill in Southern Ontario, Canada - Leachate well 138R | ecosystem: Engineered > Solid waste > Landfill > Unclassified | place: Canada...
GCTGCGTCGACCCGGCCGGGCCTGCCTTGAAGACGGTGCTGGGGGTGCTGGCAAGTCGTCTGCAAAAACCTCTGGCGCAGGAGTTCGCGAAAGCTCTGCCGCAGCCCGCAAAGGCGGCGATTCCATGGCGGTTTTCGGCCGCCTGGTGGCGACCAGGATCATGGCCGGCCCCCGCCGACTCGTCGGCCATCCGGCAACACCAGGACAACCCGCGCCGGCGCCGTCTCGACGACCTGCAGCGGGGTCCCGGGAAACCTTCTTTGCACAAAATCCCGAAGTTCTTCCGGCAGGAAGCCTCGCCGAATCGACAACCGGCCGTCATGCAGAGAGAAACTGCGGCGGGCCAGCAGCCCGATGCAAAGGGTGCCGCCGGCGTGGGCCCACCCGGAGCGCTTCAGGTCGTTGACGATCAGGGCGCGCCGCGTCCGGGCGATGGCGCCGCGCAGGAAAATCTCCATTTCATCCCAGCTTAGGTGGTGCAGCAAGTGGTTGGAAAAGACGAAATCGAAAGGGTCGAGGCGATCCAGGTCGAGCGCAGTCCCCTCGACGATCTTGATTTCGGGCGCATCGCGGACCGCCTGGCGGGCCAGGGAGAGAATGCGCGGATTATTGTCCAGGGCTGTAATCTGCAAGCGCAGTCGCCGCCGGCGCGCCTCCCGGGCGGCCCAGCGGCTGATATCGCAACCGCCGGCCCCGACATCCAGAAGGGTATAGGTCCGCTTCGGCTGCTGTTCCATAACGGAGAAAACATAGCGGCGCAGCAGCCTGCGGCTGGCGCTGAAAAGAAAATTTATCCGTTCGAATTGACGAATGGACCGAAACAGTTTCTCCGGATCGGCATCGGCCCGGTCCATTTCTTCGTGGTCGGTGGTGTTCCTGACCCGCAGGTCCGGAAACAGATAATCCAGCATCGAAAATCCTTTGCAGAGGGGACGCTTGCCGGTTGGCTGATTGATTCGCCCCGGCTTGTTTCGCTCAACGCCGAGTCCGGTGAAATTCTAGCAGATCGATGAAAATTTCCGAACCGGCGGCGACCAAGGCTGAGCGCCCGCACCGCTGGGAACAGGTTTTTTAGTGATTAACAAATCATCCGTAGATGTGACATATTGCCCTGGTGTGCCGATTCTTTTGGTTTGAGTCTTTCAACGGGAGGAAAGTTTATGCTTCGATTTGTTCTCGCCTGGCTGGTTTGTATGCTTCTGGCGGCCTGCAGTACCGTACCGGTTACCGGCCGCTCGCAGCTCAATCTTATTTCCAGCTCTGAAATGAACTCCATGAGCGCCCAGCAGTACGACACCTTTCTCAAGGAGAATACAAGCAGCCGGAACCAGCAGCAAACGGCCATGGTCAAACGGGTCGGCGCCCGTATTCAGGGTGCGGTGGAGCAATACTTCGAATCAATCGGTCTGCAAGCATATTTGCAGAACTATACGTGGGAATTCAACGTCGTCGAAGACGAGCAGGTAAACGCATGGTGCATGGCCGGCGGCAAAGTCGTCGTCTACACCGGCATATTGCCGGTCGCCAAAGACGATGCGGGACTGGCGGTTATCATGGGTCACGAGATTGCGCATGCGATCGCCGAACATGGCAACGAACGGATGAGCCATCAACTTATCGCCCAAATGGGCGGTACGGCGCTTTCAACGGCGCTCCAGAGCAAACCGGAAGCCACCAAGAGTCTGTGGATGAGCGTTTACGGCGTTGGCGCGCAGTACGGTGCGCTCCTGCCGTACAGCAGGATGCAGGAGAGCGAAGCGGACCAGCTTGGTTTGGTTTTCATGACGCTGGCCGGCTACGACCCGAACGTTGCGGTCGACTTCTGGGAGCGGATGGCCGCCCAGAAAGGCGGACAAGCGCCGCCTGAATTTCTCAGCACCCATCCCTCCGACGCGACCCGTATCGCCAGTATCAAAAAGTCAATTCCATCGATTATTCAGGAGCACCAAAGGTAAGCGCCGCCGCGCCGCCGAAGAAAGCGGCAACCCGATGCGCGGCGCAAGCAAAGGATAATGGATCATGGCCAAGTACGTCGTTGCGCTCGATCAGGGCACCACCAGCACCCGCTGCATGATTTTCAATCCGGCGGGAGAAACCGTCGCCCAGCATCAACTTGAGCATACGCAGATTTACCCCCGGGCCGGCTGGGTGGAACACGATGCCGTGGAGATCTGGGAGCGCACCAGGGAGGTCATCCGCGGCGCGATGGAGCAGGCCGGCCTGATCGCCAAAGACATAGCCGCCGTCGGCATCGCCAATCAGCGCGAAACGACCGTGGTCTGGGACCGGAAAACCGGGCTGCCCTACGGCAACGCCATCGTCTGGCAGGACACCCGCACCGACGGCCTGTGCCGCCAGTTGTCCGCAGAAGGCGGTCAGGACCGCTTCCGCGCCAGAACCGGGTTGCCTTTGGCAACCTACTTCTCCGGACCCAAGATCAGATGGATGCTCGATAACGTACCCGGCCTGCGCGCCGCCGCCCAGCGCGGGGACGCGCTGTTCGGCAATATGGATTGCTGGCTGATCTGGAAACTGACCGGCGGTCCCGGCGGCAGCGCCGCCCATGTCACCGATGTCACCAACGCCTCGCGGACCCTGTTGATGAATCTGGAGACGCTGGACTGGGACGCGGAGATCCTCGACATATTCGACATCCCCCCTTCAATGCTGCCGCGGATTCGTCCCTCCAGCGATCCTGATTGCTACGGCCGCACCCGCGCCGATGGTCCCTTCGGCGGCGAAATTCCCATCTGCGGCGATCTCGGGGATCAGCAGGCCGCCACCGTCGGCCAGACCTGCTTCGATATCGGCGAGGCCAAGAACACCTACGGCACCGGCTGCTTTTTGCTCCTCAACACCGGCCACGAGATTGTTCATTCCGGGCACGGGCTGGTGACCACCGTCTGCTATCGGTTCGGCCGGCAGAAACCGGTTTACGCTCTCGAAGGCTCCGTCGCCATCACCGGCGCCCTGATCCAGTGGCTGCGCGACGGCATGCGGCTGATCGACACCGCCGCCGCCGTCGAAGACCTGGCCAAGACGGTGGAGGATAACGGCGGCATGTATTTCGTGCCGGCCTTCTCCGGCCTGTTCGCTCCCTACTGGCGCAGCGAAGCCCGGGGGCTGGCGATCGGCATGACCCGCTTCACCACCCGCGGCCATTTCGCCCGGGCGGCCCTGGAGGCCACCGCTTTCCAGACCCGTGAAGTGATCGACGCCATGGCCGCCGACTCCGGGGTGACGCTGAAGACCCTCAAGGTCGACGGCGGCATGACCGCCAATGAATTACTGATGCAGATCCAGGCCGATGTCCTCGGCGTGCCGGTCATCCGGCCGCGGGTGGCGGAGAGCACCGCCCTCGGCGCCGCCTATGCCGCCGGCCTGGCGGTCGGCTACTGGAATAGCGTGGACGATTTGAGGGGTAACTGGGGGATGGACAAGATCTGGCAGCCGTCCGCCGCCGACTCCCTGCGCAGCAAGAGTTACGCGATGTGGAAAAAGGCGGTCAGCCGCACCTTCGACTGGCTGGAATAGCGGGCACAAGGGGCTTGACGGTTAATTGCAGAAATAGCGGGTCACTATCCATTCCTCGCCATTAAACAGGACTTCTACCAATTCAAACGCTTTTTCCTTGTTTTCGAAAAACGTCTCAAAGTGAATCGATATATATTTTCCGTCGGGGTGGTGTTGGATAGAGTTGTTTTTGATTACGTATTTAATTGAACGATCCACCGGGGAACCATAATACTCTCTTTTTACGGCAATTTGATTGATCCACCATCCTTTCTCTTGAGTTCTTTTGTGGATTGTCGAGGTGCTGTCAAATCCTTTTTCTATTTCGCCCGTGTCAAGTAAATCCAGAAAATTGTAAGCGGCTTCCGTTGCCAGATATTCATCATCCTTGAATTCCGAAGAATAAACGTTGGCGCAGGAAACGTGCAGAATGAATGTTGCGATGAAAAGTAGAAATAGATTTTTCATGTGCCCCCCTTCCGGTGGATGGAATTGTTTTCCAACCTAGAAAGCCGCACGGGCAGCCTGGCCCCGTGCGGCTTTGTTGTTCACTCTGGTTGTGGCGAATGCTGGTGCGCCAAATCGGTCCCCTCGGCATCGGATCGGCACGGTATTAAATTACCGCATTCATACACCCGCGACCGGGCAAAGGCAATGATTTTTTCTCGTTACTTCCCATCAATTATTAATGGGCAATGAATGTCCCCGCCCCCCTACCGGGAGCGGAGTGGGATGCACTGGTATATTTGGTATAGTTGCAATCATGACGGCAAGGGAGCTTCTTTCGAAACCCCGCCCTTGCAGAAAGGATCAGGCATATGACTATTTTCCGTAAAACGTGTGCGCTCTTCGCCGCCCTTGTTCTCTCCGCCGGAATGCTGGCCTGCGAGCAGCAGGGGCCGGCCGAAAAGGCGGGCGAGCAGGCCGATAAGGCGGTGGAAAACACCAGGGACACGGTGCAGGACACCATCGATGGGCAGGGACCGGGAGAAAAAACCGGGGAGAAGATTGACAAAACCCTGGATGGCAACAAAAGGTAAAAACATGCGCACAAGCTGGACACGAGGGCGGCCGAAAGGCCGCCCTCGTCGTTTTTGAAGCGCAACCAGTTGGAGGAAGCACATCAAGGTCCAGCCGACCATTGCGGGATAATTGACGATTGGCTGCAGGCCGTGTCGTAATCTGAACAACCGCTGCGGCGCCGGCGTCGCGCAGCCCCGATCCGGAGGTTCGTCTCCGTGCCGCCGCGGCGCTCGCCAATGGCGAGACCAATGCGCAAGCCTCCCCCCCCTCCCGGCCGATATCCGACGAATATCCACTCTTTGCCTGGGCGCTTTGTCGGGCTTGGTTGCTCTGCGGTCACGCCTGGACCGCCGGGATTGCACGCCTGGTGCATACAAGCGTCTGGGTTGTCGGAAATTGAACAGATCTGCACCGCTGACGTGAATTGCCTGGAAAAACAACCACTTGGATTAAAACGGGGGGGGGCGAAGGTGTCGGAAATTGAACAGGCATCGGCTTGGTTTGTCTGCAAAGCAGCATGCGGAATAGCGAAAAAGATAGATATTATAGTGAGTTATCGGTCTGGCACCGGCATTGCAATCTTGCCATGGTCGCCACTTTGGGAGACGAAGGGATGAAGAACCGCGAGAGCTGTCTTCAAGATTACGGCAACGTCCGGCTCGATCAGGTGATTTTCATTCTGATGGTCTTCGTGTGGCTCCAGGTTCTGGCTTTGCCTTGCTCATAGCCGCACCGGACCCGAAGTGATTGCCTCGTGAGCCTCGTTTTGTAGTCGGCAGCGAGACAACGAAACTCCACTTCAGTAGCCAGTCTTGCAAAGAAAGGGGGTGGTCGCAAGGCGGTCTGGAGAGCATAGGCCAAACCGTAGTTCAGGTGCTGTGAGCATGATTGTATTGATGGCCTGGTCCGTTGCCGTCGACCGACATCCAGGAGCGCTACGCGCACCTGCCGGGTGCGGAAACGTTCCGAACGCCGAGCCACCCGTACAAGCAAGAACCATGGCAGCGTTTTGTAACCTGTTGGACCCGCTGTTGCCGCTGGTGCAGTACGGTATCTGCCCAAGAAATTGGCGTTTAATTCCACTCAAGGAAAAGGGAAGCGAAGAATGGGTAAGTTAATCAAAAAAAACAAGTTGTTTGCATTTCTGCTCGTTTTTGTCCTGGCGATGGCTCTGGCCGGGTGCGAGGGTGACGATGGCTCAAGGGGGCCCATGGGCGCGCCTGGTGAACCCGGCGCCCCAGGTGCCCCTGGCGCCCCAGGTGCCCCTGGCGCCCCAGGTGAACCCGGCGCCGCAGGTCCCAAAGGCGACGACGCCACCAATATTATCCCCGGTTCCGGCGCTGCGGCTTCCTATGCCGTTCCTGAGCACGCAGCACAAAAAATTGGCGCTTCAGAAATTACGGACGTAACGGTAAATGCTGACGGTTCGATCACCGTGGACTTCACCGTCGACGGCATCACCGATGTGGTCAATGCTGAATTCACCATCGCCAAGTGGCTGCCGGCCGAAAACTCCTGGATCAGCATGCTGCAGCGCAAGGTGGGCTCCGACACAGATACATCTGCCCAAGTGGTGCGCGCCGGCAACCTGCGTCCCGGCAATATTACTGCTACCGCCGGCGTTTTTAGATACACTTTCGCCAGCCCTGACCCCATCGACTTCCGCAACGGCGCTTTCTGGACCAATGCAAAGCCAACGGGTGCTGCAGGGGATGCCGCCTATCAAGCTTACGTTGCCCGCATTGTGGCCGACATCGACGCCAAAGCCGTTTGGGACGCAACCGCCACCTACCGCATTGGCGTAACCAGCCGCCAGAGTGATCTTTTCACCGCCATCGCCTATGTGGATGCTACCGGCGCTATTTTAGATAGTGGCGACCCCGCCGGCGATACCGCTCTGGCTTCCTGTGTTAACTGTCACGGCGGCAATGACGGCTACAACCGCATGCCGGCGGTTGCCCACGGCAACAAGCGAAACAGCGCCGAGTTGTGCACCACCTGCCACAACAACTACACTTGGGACGCCAAGAGCTCTGCGACTGTTGCTGATGGCTGGACACCCCTCGACATGATGACCTTTATGCACAAAATCCACGCCGGGGTCATGGGCTACACGGCGGCCGGCAAGGATCTGGGGGGCCCCATCAGCTTTCCTGACTGGCTCTTTAACCGCAGCACCAACCACGGTGTGGCTCATAATCCGGACGAAACCCAAAAAGGTGGAACGCGCAACTGTACCGCTTGCCACGATGCAGCTGCGGCTGACTGGGATTACACCGTTCCTGTAATCGGAGCCGCCGATTTTGCAAGCTCCCCTTGCTTTACCTGCCACACCGCTGGCGGCCCGGTCTTTGACTTGGCTACTCACAAAAGCGGAAATATCGCTTCATTGCCAACGACAAACTGTGGCGATTGCCATGGGCAAACCGCTAACGCAATCCATGGCATCCAACCCAAACTCGACGCCCTGGCGCTTGTCAAGCGCTACGAGATGGAAGTTGTGAGCGTCGAAAATGCGGTGGCAGGACAGCAGGCGAAAGTGACCTGGCGCGCGAAAAAAGACGGTGCATACCAAGACCTCTTTGCCACCGATGATGCTGGTGACATCTATACGGGCCGCGTGCGGGTCTCCCTGGGCTGGGGGTATGGCGATGACTTCACTAACGACGGTTCCGGAAATGACAACAACGGCAAAGGCGACACTGGCCGCCCCACGCAAGTCACAGTGAATATCGACCCGGCAGAGGGCAATACCGTCGCGGGCACCGACAATACCTACGCCGTGACAACTTTCGGCGCATTGCCTGCGCCCGCAGCAGAGGGTCGCTTCGGTTTTGTCGCCATCGAGCGTGGCCCCAAGGTTGCCGGCGCTAACCTTATGGTGCCGAGCGCCGTAAAGACCTTTACTCTGGGCGCCGACAAGGTAGAGACTTTCAATGACCGTCGCCAGGTGGTTGATGCCGCAAAATGCCTGAACTGCCACACCACGGTCACCCGTCACGGGACTTCCGCGGATCGTGGTGTTGACAACTGTATTGTTTGCCACAATGCCGGTTCCCAGGCCTATCCCGTAGAGGGTGTGGTTCAGAGCACCGTGGACTTCATGTTCCTGATGCACGCCGTTCACAGCGTTGGGGAGATACGCGAGGGATTTGGCAGCTACAACAAGCATGACTACAGCTATGTGAATTATCCCAACGCAATTCTTGATTGTACTGCCTGCCATGTGGGCGGCAGCGAAAACGCTGTTGACACGGGCAAGCGCCTTGGGGTGATTGCCTACGATGCCAATGATCTCTATCAAGCGGGCACAGGTGTGAACTCACCCTATGGTTCCGTGTGCTATTCCTGTCACCAGGACTCTGCCGAAAGCGCAAGAGCCCACTTCATTGGTATGGGCGCCAATATGCTGGGGAATGCTTCCCACGCAGATTATGTTGAAGGTAACATTGCCGAGTCCTGTGCCGTTTGCCACTAGGCATCAGGGCCATGACTGCTGCCGGGAACACCGGCCCAGGGAGGTAACCACCTCCTGAAGCGAAACAGAGAGGCCCACCGTCGAATCGACGGTGGGCCTCTCTGTTTCGGCAGCAGCCCACGGGAAGAGGACCGCTGCTTGCGAGTTAACCAATCTCCCGAGCTCCTTCAAAATGCTCAGGTCCGCGCCTGCACATTGCGTGCATGTCGACGAAATCATCGATACGAAACAGCGGACCTTCTCCCCCCTCGGCAGCCACGAGAAGGTGCGCTTCCAGGGGCGGGTTATCGCCGCCACCCACCGCCTCTTGGCCGCCCTGCGCCGGCCGGGTGCGAGCGCCGGGATGTGCATTGACAGTGAATATGAAAGCGATTTATTTTGTCGCTCGATGGCAATCCGGTGGGGAGTGGGGTTTGAAATGAAATACATTCTTGGCGCATTAATCTTCCTCGCTCTGGCCGGGTATGGTCGGGGTCACCTCGAAACCCGCATCAGGCGCGGCTGATGGAGCTTTTTTCCCAGGATTACCGCATCCGCATCGACGAGGCGGACTGCACCGGCCGAGTCACCCCGGTCGCCCTGCTGAACTTCCTCCAGGATTCGGCCTATCTGCATGCCGCCGATATCGGCGTATCGGTCAATGACCTGCACCGCCGGAATCAGGCCTGGGTTCTGTCCCGCTATTACGCCCGCTTCTTTCATTATCCGCAAATCCGCCGGAGGGTGCGGGTGAAGACCTGGCCCTCCTCCCGGGAAGGCCGGTTCACCACCCGCGATTTCGAAATCACCGACGAAAACGGCGGCCCGGTGGCCGCCGTCACCAGTTCCTGGGCGCTGCTTGATACCCGCAGCCGCAGGCCCCTGCTTCTGGACGAGGCCTTGCCGGATTATCCCCTGCGTCCGGTGCGCCTGCTCGAATTCCCCGCCGACAAAGTGCTGGCGGTCGAGGCCGCTGCCGGCGAAGTCCCCTTCCGGGTGCGCCTGTCCGATCTTGACGTCAACCAGCACGTCAATCACACCGTCTATATCGAATGGGCTCTGGAGAGCCTGCCCGCCGATTTCGCCGGGGCGCACCGCCTGGCCGAACTGGAGATCGCCTATCGCGCCGAGGCGCTTCGGGGCGACACCGTTTGCGCCCGCTATCAGCCGCTGAACACGGGCGGAAAAGCCTTCCTGCACCAGCTCGTCAATGGCGTCGACGGCCGGGAATTTGCCCGTTTGCGCACGCGCTGGGCATAAACCTTATCGGGATTGGCGTTCGGAATCTTGCGGCAGGCGCAGGACGGTTACCGCCGATGCGGTTTCCAGGAGAAACGCAGGGCTTTCGCGGCGCAGGAGTCGATGCATTCGCCGCAGTTCCAGCAATAGGGCGACTCGCCTTCCCCCCGGCTGGCCGCCAGGCCAAGAGGGCAGGCCCTGTCGCAATGGCCGCAGCCGGAGCAGGAGGTGGGCGATAGTTTTACCCGCAGGGACCGCCAATTGCCGAGCAGGGCGAGCAGGCCCCCCAGCGGGCAGAGATAGCGACAAAACGCCCGGCGCGAATACAGGTTGAGGGCGACCACGGCAAGAACGAGGATCCCCTCCACCGCCAGGGAGCCGAAGAAAACCAGCATCATCAGCTCCCGCCCGACCAGGCCGGGCGGCGAGAGGAAAACAAAGAGAGGGGCGCCGAGAATCAGGGCGATCAGGAGCTCGGCGATCAGCACGAACCACAGGATTTGCCGGGGCAGCCGCAGGCGCTCCGGCACAGTTTTTTTCCGTCGCCAGGGCGCCGTCAGGCGTTCGCCGCCTTCGGCGAGGAACTGGATGGGGCAGAGCCAGCTGCAGAAAACGCGGCCGAGCAGCAGGGCGAGCAGAACCGGCGTCAGCATTCCGATGATCAGGGGAAGATGAAAGCTGCGGGAAACCAGCAGGCTCTCCAGCCCTTCCAAGGGAGAAACGATCCACCAGCCGCCAATGCTCAGCGACTGAAACCACCCCTGGAGAAAAGTCGTCTGGAAGTGGAAGGCGAGGAGGGGAATCGTCAGCAGCAGCCCGAAGGCGCCGACGAGGACGACCAGGCGGAATCGGGAAAAGCTCATGGCAAGCCGCTTCCGGCCGGTTGGGGCAGAACGAAGGAGCGGGCGTACACCGGCTCGACATTGATCGCCCGCCGCCCCCGGTTGTCGGCGACGGGGCAGCCGTGGACGCAGATGCCGCAGCCGGTGCAATGCTTCTCATCCACCACCGGCCGGTAGTTCTCCAGGCGGATCGCCCGGTCGGCGAAGGGACAGACGTTGTAGCAGGTGCGGCAGAGGATCTCGCCGGTCCAGGAGACGCAGGCGTGTTTATCCACCACCGCCTGTCCCATGCGGGTTTGCGACTGGGCGACTTTGCGCAGGGCGCCGGTCGGGCAGACGACGACGCATTTCATGCACAAATAACAGGGAATTTCTTCGGCCCGGATCAGGGGGGTCCCCGCCTGCAGGCCATGGCGGATATCGAGGGGGACGACGGACCGGTAGGGGCAGACCTCAGCGCACCGACCACAGCGAATGCAGCGTCCGGCGAATTCCTCCTCGGCGACGGCGCCCGGCGGACGCAGGCGGTTGCTGGCGACGGGGGTGGCGTCCGACCGGCCGGCGCAGCCGGCGGCGGACACGCAGAAAAGAGTGGCGAGGCGTCGCAAAAAGCCCCGCCTGTCGGTTTTTCCCGCTTCTTTGGACAGCTTACTGCTCCCGGCGCGGATGAGTGCGGCGGCTCGGGACGTACTCCCCGGCGGCGATGCGCTCGACTTCATCTTCGGCGTGAATGTAAACAAGGCCCACATTGAGCACGCCGTTCACGGCGGCGATCTCTTCCACCACCTTCTCCATCCGCTGGCTCGTTTCACAGTCGAGAACGGCGACCAGGTTGCCCTTGTCGTCCTCCCCGTGCAGTTCCACTTCCGGCATTTTACCCAAAGGCGCAAGAACCTCCGAGCGCGCCGCAGTATCGATTTGTATGACGAAGCCGCCGATTGGCATAAATAATCCTCTTTCCACGAAAGGGCCAAGACCGGGGCGCGGCGCGCCGCGCCCCGGCGGGCGGTTACATCTTGACGATAAACGGCTTCAGCGCCTGCGGTCCGGAGACCCGTCGAATGCGACAGGCGCTGATCTTGAACTCCGGTTCCTGGGAGCCGGGATCGTAGGCGTCCATCGTCACCTTGTTGATCATCCGCTCCTCGTCCATGTCGTGCCAGTAGACGAAGACCATGCCCTCCATCGGCCCCTCAATGACTTTGGCTGGGAAGGTCGTTTTGCCGCGCCGCGATTCGACTTCCACCATGTCGTTGGGGGCGATCCCCAGGCGGGCGGCGTCCTTCGGATTTACCTCAATGTAGGCGTAGGGGTTGGCCCGCATCAGGGCCGGAATGCGCCCGGTCATGCTGGTGGTGTGCCAGTGGTCGACGATGCGGCCGTTGGAGAGGTAGATCGGGTAAGCCTGGTCCGGCTCTTCCGCCGCGCCGATGTACCTGCGCTGCCAGATGTAGAGCTTGCGGTCGGCGTGCGCCGGGCCGTAGAAGATCAAGGGCTTGGCGCTCCCCTTCGCCTCTTGGTCGGCCATCGGGTCGAGGCCGCGGACGAACTTGCGCACCGTGCCGCCGGTGAGGGCGTACTCCTCCGTCGCCGCCGGCCACTGGACGCCGTCGGGCATCTGCCGCAACACCTTGTAGGTGGCGCCGCGCAGGTCGTTGTCGCGCCCTTTGGTCAGCTTCTGGGTGTACTCGTTCCAGATCGCCTCCGGCAGGGCGACGTCCGGCTCCAGGCCGGCGAAGGGTTCGACGGTTTTGCCGATGACCGGATCGTTCAGCTCTTTGGCCAGACGCAGCGCCCACTCGCGCACGATCCAGACCTCCGGTTTGGCCTGTCCGGGGGCGTCCACGGCCTTCGGGGTGATCTGCGAGCGGCGTTCGGTGCAGCCGTAGACGCCGGTTTTCTCGAAATGGAAAGCCGTGGGCAGGATCAGGTTGGCCAGTTCGGTGGTGCGGGTGGGGAAAATATCGGTGCAGAGGACGAAGACGTCGTCCCGCCGCAACCCTTTGCGGTAAAGATCGGCGTTGGGCAGGCTCTGCGCCGGGCTGGTGCAGTTGATCCAGATCGCCTTCACCTTCCCTTCGTTGACCGCCTGGAACATCGCCATGGTGTGCAGCCCCGGCTTGGCCGGAATTCGCCCCCGGGGGACGCCCCAGGCGTCCTCCACCTGATTGCGCATGGCTTCCTTTTCCACCGGCCGATGCCCCGGCAGGATATGGCAGAGGCCGCCCCCTTCGCGCACCCCGCCGCAGGCGTTGGGCTGGCCGGTGAGGGAGAAGCTGTCCGCCCCCGGCTTGCACAGTTGGCCGGTGAGCAGATGCAGGTTGTGGATCAGGTTGTTGGCCCACACCCCCTGCTGGCGCTGGTTGATCCCCATGCACCAGAGGCTCATCGATCCGCCCGATTTGGCGAACCAGCGGGCGGCGGTGCGGATCGCCTCGGCGGTGATGTTGCCGCCGCAGATGGCCGCCGCCTTCTCCGGGGCATAGTCGTCGAGAGAGGCGCGGAAGGCGGCGAGATCGACCGTTTCCCCCTTGCCCGCCTTGAACAGGCAGTAATCGTCGATGAACGCCTGGTCGTACAGCTTCTCGTCAAGGATCGTCCAGGCCATGGCGTTGAGCAGGGCCAAGTCGGTGCCGGGACGGAACTGCAGGTGCAGGTCGGCCAGGCGCGAGGTGGGGGAGATGCGCGGGTCGGCGTTGATCACCTTCACCGCCGGATTCTCCTGCTTGCGCTTGAGCAGTCGGCGGAAAACGACAGGATGCGCCTCGGCCATGTTGCTGCCGATGAGAAAGAAGCACTCGGCCTTCTCGATGTCTGAGTAGGAACCGATCGGTTCGTCGGCGCCGAAGCTGGTCAGGTAGCCGCCGACGGCGCTCGCCATGCACAGCCGGGGATTTCCCTCGATGTTGTTGGTTTGCAGCCCGCCGCGCAGGACCTTCTGGAAAAGGTAGGTCTCCTCGGTCAGGCACTGTCCCGAGCCGTAGTAGGCGACGGCGTTGTTGCCGTGCGCCTTGATCGCACCGGCGAATTCCCCGGCGGCGATATCCAGGGCCTTATCCCAGGAGATCGCCTGGAAGGGCTGATCTTTTTTCGCCCGGTATAGGGGCTGGGTGAGGCGATCGGGGTGGCCGATCAGCTGATAGAAGAGGGTGCCCTTCATGCACAGGTAGCCAAGATTGGTGCGGGAGTCGGCAACGCCGCGCAAAGCCACCGGCTTGCCCTTGTTCAGGCCGAGTTCGAGGCGACAACCGACGCCGCAGAGGCGACAGGTGCCGCGAACCCAGGTTTCGGCGTCCATTCCCTGAGCCAGATTGGTCAAACCAAAAGGCAGATTGATTCCGATGTAGGAAGCCGCGGTGATCGCGGCGGTTCTCTTGATAAAGTCCCGTCTGTCCATGTGAATCCTCCCGTTAATTGCCGGCTTTGAAGGTGTGGGCCGGATGACATTGCCAACAGGTTTTTCCCTCCGCATGCTCCCACTGCGCCGAATGGCAGACGGCGCAGGAGTCGAGGGAAGGTTCCGTTCGCAAGTCCTCAAAGGTGCCGTGGCATTGGTAGCATTTGACGGTGGCGAAGCCGTGCCCCGACTGGTACCACTGCTGGTAAACCTGGGGGGTCGCCTGCGCATGACAGTCCTGGCAGGCCACCAGCATCTCCTGCGCCGAAAGGGGGGGGTGTCCCGACGTTTGCGGGCTTTGCGCCGACCGCATCGCGCAGGCGGTCAGGGCGGCAACCAGAAAGACGAACAACATGGCGTAGAGAATGATCCGTTTCACGTGGGCTCTCCTCCGATAAATGGAAATGCGTCAAAAGCGGGCATTCCCCGCTCCAACGCGGCAGATGCTATGCCCTTGCGGTAACTCCATAATTCATGCCAGCTTTGCCGGACAATCTTAACTGTCCGGTTATTCAAGGTTTTCCGGTTGTGGCGGCGAGCATGCGATGAAAAAAGAAGGCGCAGCGGGTGGAAAAGTTACCTGCGGGTGACGCAAAGGAAGAAGGGTGTTACCATTCGGTACCGCTCCATGAGGGGGATGCGACGGGAATGGCGATCTTGTGCCGAAAGCAGCGGTCGGGCGGCGGCATTCGATCGCCGCCGATTATCTGCTAAAGTTGCCAGGGAAGCAGCTTGCGGACGAAGGAGGAAATCCCATGGGAGCCGATCTTCAGGAAGCGCAACGGGTTATCGGCGCCGACCGGCGCTTGGCGGGCTTTGCGGTGCGCCGGCAAGGAAAGGAACTGCACCTGGAAAAAGGCGGCGAAGTCTTCGCCCGCCTCCTTCCCGCTGCGGCGGGCGGTTGGCGGGTGGAGGTCTTCCGCCCGACGGAGGGCTGGGAGATTGTCAACGTGACCGGTGCTCTGGAGGAGTGCCTGAGCTATTTGGCCGAGCACCCCCGGTTTCGGTTTTGGGAAGGATGAGAAAAGTCGGATCGGCGCCGCTTCTGCCTCGGTTGCAGAAGAGACGCCGATTCGCCTTGACAAACGGGTGGATCGTCATTAATTTACCGAAATATTAAAGGGGAGTAGCATCCGGAATCGGTTCCGGCCCGCGTTTCGTCAATACGGCACTGTCGCCCGGACGCGGGGTTCTCGACCTCAAGTCGAAAATTTGCAAGACCTTTATCCGCTGCATCCATCATGCTGTGGGTAAAGGTCTTTTTCTTTACCTGCGGCGAACCAACCAGACCGGAGGTCAAAGAATATGAACACCCTGAAAACCACCTTTTTTCTCACCTGCCTCACCCTGCTCCTGGTCGCCATGGGCTCCGCCATCGGCGGCAAGGGGGGCGCGGTCATCGCCTTTGCCATTGCCGGCGCGATGAATTTTTTCACCTACTGGTATTCCGACAAAATCGTGCTGAAGATGTACGGCGCCCGCGAGGTCGACGAAACGGAGCAGCCGGATCTGGTCGGGATGGTCCGCCGCCTGGCGCTCCAGGCCGGCATGCCGATGCCGAAAGTCTATCTCATCCCCTCCGCCAGTCCCAACGCCTTCGCCACCGGCCGCAACCCGGAACATGCCGCCGTTGCCGCCACCGAGGGGATCATGCGCCTGCTCTCGCCGGCGGAGCTCGAAGGGGTCATGGCGCATGAACTGGCGCACGTGCGCAATCGCGACACCCTGATCTCCACCGTGGCGGCGACCATTGCCGGCGCCGTCGCCATGCTCGGCAATATGCTGCAATGGGCGGCGATCTTCGGCGCCGGCCGGAGCGACGAGGAGGAGGGCGGCGGGCTGTTCGGTGGGCTGGCCCTGGCGATCGTCGCCCCCATCGCCGCCATGCTCATCCAGATGGCCGTTTCCCGCTCCCGCGAGTACCTGGCGGATGAAACCGGCGGCCGCATCTGCAACAACCCCCTTGCCTTGGCCAGCGCCCTGCGTAAACTGCAGATGGGGGTGCAGGCGATGCCGATGGAGGGGGCGCGGCCGGCCACCGCCCATCTGTTCATCGCCAATCCGCTCACCGGCGGCAGCCTGCTCCGTCTTTTCTCCACCCATCCGCCGATGGAGGAGCGCATCGCGCGGCTGGAAAATCAGGCCACCGGAGGCGTCCGGCTGAGCCCGGCCGCCCTGTAGGGAGATTCCCTTGGGCACTCTCTGGATGTGGATCGGGTTTAATCTCTTCGTTCTGGCCCTGCTGGCCCTCGACCTCGGCGTTCTTCACCGCAAGGGGAAGGAGGTGGGCATCCGCGAAGCGCTCCTGCTCAGTCTCGGCTATTTCGTTCTCGCCCTGATTTTCGGCGCCGGCGTCTTTCACTTCTTCGGTGTGAGCGCCGGCTACGAGTTTTTCACCGGATATCTGATCGAAAAGAGCCTGAGCATCGACAATATCTTCGTCTTTGTCCTGATCTTCAGTCATTTTGCGGTGCCGGCGCAATACCAGCACCGGGTGCTGTTCTGGGGCATTCTCGGCGCGCTGGTCATGCGCGCCGCCCTCATCCTGGTGGGGGCGGCGGTCATCCAGGCGTTCCACTGGGTTATCTACATCTTCGGCGCCTTCCTCATCTTCACCGGCGGCAAGATGCTGGCGACCGTCAATCAGACCCCGGACCTGGAAGGAAACCGTTTCAACCGGTTTATCCGCCGGCAGTTCCGGGTCACCGAAGGGTTCGAAGGTAAGAGCTTTTTCACCCGACGCAACGGCCTGCTGTACATGACGCCGCTGATGGTGGTGCTGATCCTGGTCGAGATCACCGACGTGCTCTTCGCCCTCGACTCGATTCCGGCGATCTTCGCCATCACCACCGATCCGTTCATCGTCTACACGTCCAACGTTTTCGCCATCCTCGGCTTGCGCGCGCTCTATTTCGCCCTGGTCGGCATCATCCACCGCTTTCACTATCTCAAGTACGGTCTCTCGCTGGTGCTCATCGTCGTCGGCGGCAAAATGCTGATCAACGCGGCCTTCGGCAACGTCATCCCCACCGAGGCGGCGCTGCTGGTCACCGTCCTGCTGATCGGCGGCTCCATGCTGGTGTCGATGATCAAGACGCGTGGCCTGCCGAAAGCTGCGGCGGAAGCGATCCACGGGTGGGTGCCCGGTAGCCCGAAAAAAGAGGAGCCGGGAGAAACATCCCCGTCCGCGGACAAAAAGTAGAGGTCTGGAATATGGATGCTATTTGGCTTGAAGTGTTTGTGATTCTCTTGTTGATCCTGGCGAACGGATTTTTCGCCGGCGCGGAACTGGCCATCGTTTCCGTGCGCCGCGGCCGCATCGCCCAGCTCGCGGCCGAGGGGGACGAGCGGGCGCAGGTGGTAACGCAATTGCACGCCGACCCGCATCGTTTCCTCGCCACCGTGCAGATCGGCGTCACTCTGGTCGGCACGATGGCCTCCGCGGTCGGCGGCGCCGCCGCAGTGGAGGTCCTCAAGCCGATTCTGCAACAGGTTCCGCTGCGCAGCGTCAGCAACGCCGCCGAGCCCCTGGCCCTGTTCCTGATCGTCGGCCTGATCGCCTATCTTTCCCTGATCCTCGGGGAATTGGTGCCGAAAGCCCTCGCCCTGGATCACTCGGAGCGGATCGCCCTCGTCGTCGCCAAGCCGGTCCGGTTCCTGGCCAGGATCGGCGGTTTTGCGGTCTTCGTTCTCACTGTTTCCAGCCGCGCCGTTCTCGCCTTGCTCGGGGTCAAAGAGCAGGCGGAGCGCGCGTTCATCACCAGGGAAGAGATACAGCACCTGATCGCCGAAGCGCGGGAAACCGGGGGCGTGAGCTCCGGGGAGCAAGAGTTTATCCGGAATGTTTTTGAGTTTTCCCGGACGCAGGTGCGTGAGGTCATGGTCCCGCGCCCCCACATGGTGGCTCTGGATCTGGCACAAAGCCGCGAGGAGATCCTGAAGGTGGTGCTGGAGAGCCAGTATTCGCGGTTCCCCGTCTACCGGGGAGAAATCGAAAAGGTCGTTGGCTTCATCCTGGGCAAGGATCTTCTGGGGCAGGCGGTGCGCAACGCCGATTTCGACCTGGAGACCCTCGTCCGCCCTCCGTTCTTCGTTCCCGAATCGAAAAGGGTAAACGATCTTTTGCGGGAGATGCAGCGCCAGCACCTGCACATGGCGCTGGTGGTGGACGAGTATGGCAGCCTGAGCGGCCTGGCCACCACCGAAGATCTGCTGGAGGAGCTGGTCGGGGAAATCGAAGACGAGCACGACAGCGGCGCTGCGAAGCGCATCCAGCTTCTCAAGGGGGGCGGTTACCTCGTCGATGCTTTTCTTCCCCTCAACGATCTGGAGGATCTGCTCGGAGTGCGGTTCCCCGATGGTCTGCCCTACGACACGCTGGCCGGCCTTATTTTGTTCGAGTTGGGACACATTCCCGCCGAAGGCGAACAAGTCCATTGGGGCGAATATCTGCTGACCTGCGTCAAAATCGTCGATACGGCGATCAGGCGGGTGAAGATCGAACCGGCACAACCAGGGTAATCCTCGGCCCGAGGATGTCGGCTAGTGACCTGCCGCCCGCCACGGAGGCTTCTCAGGTGTCCGTCAACGCCTGCGGCCATTCGATAAAAAAGGTTGCGCCGCCGCCCGGGGTTTCCTCGACCCAGACGCGGCCACCGAACAGGCGCACGATCTTGCGGACGATCGCCAGGCCGATGCCGGTGCCGGTGGTCCCCTGGGCGGTGGCGGCACGGAAGAAGGGATCGAACAGGCGCGTCCGATCGGCGGCGGGAATGCCGGGACCGTGGTCGCGCACGAACAGCAGGAAACCGCGGGGATTGCTGCTGCCGCCCACCTCCAGGCGGCTGCCGGGGCTTGCGCCGTAGCGCAGGGCGTTGCCGATGAGATTGGTAAAGACCTGGAAGAGAAGGGTTTCCGGGATATACAGTTTCGGCAGCGGCGCGATATCCACGGTCAGGTCATCCTTCTGGATCGCGCTACGGAATTCCTCGACGACTTCTCGCACCAGGGCGCTGGTGTCGACGGGGCGCGTTGGCCGCTCGACTTCGCCGAGACGGGCCAGAACCAGCAGGTCTTCGAGCAGATTGTGCAGGCGCTGCCCCTGCCGTTCGATTTCCTCGACGATCTCCAAGCCTTCGGCGTCCAGGCTGGCGCCGGGTCTGCTGCGCAAGAACTCGGCATAGGCGATAATCGGCGTTAGTGGCACGCGCAGATCGTGGGCGACGATGGAAACGAAGGAGTCCAGTTCCCGGTTGGCCTCGCGCAGATTTCGCTCCGCCTCCTTGCGCTCGGTGATGTCGCGGTAAATGGCAAGTTTTTGCGGCTGGCCATTCTGCCCCTGCAGGGGCGAATGGATGACTTCAAAGATGCGGTTGCCGCCGATCTCCCGTTCATGCCGCAGGATGGCGCCGGCCAGAATCGGCTCCAGCGAACATTCGGGGCAGGGCGAGCTCTGGCCGAAAAGCGCCCGATGGCAAATTTCGCCGATGTGCTCGCCGTAGGTTTCCCGCATGGCGCGATTCATCAGGACAATGCGGCGTTCGGAGTCGCAGATGTAGGCGTGGTCCGTCATGGCATCGAGCAGGCGGCGCAGTTGGTTTCGCTCCTGCTCCAGCTCCCGGGTGCGGATGCGGATGGTATCCTCCTGATCGATTGTCTGCCGGCGTAGTTCTTCTTCGAGGACGCTCTGGCGCGTAACATCGGTGAAGGACTCGATGCCGCCGATGATTTTTCCCGAACGATCTTTCAGGTGATCCACATTTTTCAACAGGGTCAGGCGCCGGCCGTCCTTGCCCAAAATGGAACAGCGGCTGCCGATGATCGGTTTGGGAAGGTCCGGATTGAACAGCCCGCAGGTTTGTCCGCAAGGCATGCCGGAGAGAAACGAGCACGGCCGTCCCACCGCCTCGGCGGCGGAAAAGCCGGTGATCCTCTCGGCCTCCGGATTCCAGTAGACGATGCGCAGCTCGCGGTCGACCAGAAAGAGGCCGCTGGGAACGGTCCGCAGGACCTGGTGGAGGGATAAGGTGGCGAGAAGATCGGCGGCTGGTTCGGGCATGGCATTCCGGTGGCAGAAGGTGTATCTGGATTATTCACATAAACCGGGGAGAGTCAAAATTTCCCGGCCCGCGTTTCATGGGGAAAACAGTTGTCCGCGCGGGACGCGGCCGAGAACGGCGATGCCGATTTCCCCGGCCCCGCCCTGGCGCAGGATGCGGCAGCATTCGTCCGCAGTGGCGCCGGTGGTCAGAACATCGTCGACCAGCAGGATGTTTTGGCCACGCAAGGGGGATTTCAGGTAAAAAGCTTCGCGCAGGTTCCGCCGGCGCGCACGCAGATCAAGCCCCTGCTGCGGTGCGGTCGGCCGCCGGCGCAGGAGCAGACGGGGATGGACGGGAATGCGCCATTGCCCGCCCAATCGGCGCGCCAGCAGCAGGGCCTGATTGTAGGTGCGCTGGCGCAGACGTTGGCGGTGCAGCGGCACCGGGATCAGCATCTGCGGTCGGAATTCGGGGCGTTCGGCGATCACCGCCGCCGCCAGCAGAGCGGCAAGGGGGCGATCGAGGCTGACAACGCCCTGGTACTTGAACCGGTGCACCGCTTCCCGGAGAGGGCCGCCGAAGATGCCGGCGGCGGCGACCCAGGCGAAGGCCGGTTCCCGCCGTAAACAGCTTTCGCACAGATGGTCGGCGCCGTTTTCGGCGGCGTAGGGAAGGGCGCAACGCGGACAGCAAGGGGAACGGATCGGCGCAATGCCATGCCGGCAGGCTGGGCAAAGGGGCTCGGAACGGTCTCCGGCCGCCATATCGGCCCCGCAAAAAGGGCAGGCGGGCGGCAGGAAGAAATCGAAGAGCCCGGATACCTCCGCGCCAAGCGCCGTCCAGAAATGCATTTCCCCCTCCCCGCCAGCGTCCGTCGACAGCCCGGCGCGAACGCCGCCATGCCCTACGGCAACAGACTGCGGCCGGTCATTTCCGCCGGCTGCGGCAGTCCCATCAGTTCAAGAACGGTCGGCGCGAGGTCGGCGAGAATTCCCTCCCGCAGAGACTGTCCGCGCCGTTGCGGATCGACCAGGATGCAGGGGACCGGATTGGCGCTGTGCGCCGTCTGCGCCTGCCCCCTGGCGTCGGCCATCTGCTCGCAGTTGCCGTGGTCGGAGGTTACCAGCAGGCAACCGCCGGCGGCGAGAACGGCATCGACGACTCGTCCGACGCAGGCATCCACCGTCTCCATGGCGGCGATGGCGGCCGAGAGGATGCCGGTGTGGCCGACCATGTCGGGATTGGCGTAATTGAGAACGATAAAATCCAAGCCGCCTTTTTCGATGCGCTCCACCAGCTTGTCCGTCACTTCCGGCGCGCTCATGGCCGGCTTCTGGTCGTAGGTGGCAACCTCTTTCGGCGACGGGATAAGCACCCGCTCCTCGCCGGAGAAGGGGACCTCCCGGCCGCCGTTGAAGAAGAAAGTGACATGCGCGTATTTTTCCGTTTCGGCGATGCGCAACTGGCGCAGGCCGGCGTCGGCGATCACTTCACCCAGCAACTGGCGGTGCGTTTCCGGGGGGAAGACGACGGGCAGGCGAAAGGTTTCGTCGTACTCCGTCATACAGACGTAGCGCGCCAACGCCGGAATTTTCTCCCGAACGAAGCCTTGAAATCCGGGGTCGGTGAGGGCGCGGGTGATTTCGCGGGCCCGGTCGGAGCGGTAGTTGAAGAAGATCGCCGCATCGCCGTCATCGATGGCGCCGGCTGGAGAACCCCCACCGCGAATGACCCGCGGTTCGACGAATTCGTCGCTTTGCTCGGCCTCATAGGCGCTGCGGATCGCCTCGGCGCTGGAGGCGGCGGCGATGCCGTCTCCCTGCACCATGGCCCGAAAGGCTCTCTCCACCCTCTCCCAGCGGTTGTCGCGATCCATGGCGTAATAACGGCCCATGACCGTCGCCACGCGGCCGAGGCCGATCCGCCGCAGGCGATCTTCCAGTTGCGCCAGATAGTCGGCGCCGCTGCGCGGCGGCGTGTCCCGACCGTCCAAAAATGCATGTATGCAGACGTCGGCGACGCCCCGTTGCCGGGCCAGTTCGAGCAACGCATAGAGGTGGGTGTTGTGGGAATGGACGCCGCCATCGGAGAGCAGCCCCAGCAGGTGCAGTTTGCCGCCGCTCTCCTTGAGGTGGTCCATGGCGGCGGTGAGCACCGGGTTGTGAAAGAAGTCTCCCTCGGCAATGCTCTTGTCGATGCGGGTCAAATCCTGATAAATAATGCGGCCGGCGCCGATGTTCTGGTGTCCCACCTCGGAATTGCCCATCTGCCCCTCGGGCAGACCGACATCGAGACCGCTGGCGCCCAGGCGGGTCGTCGGATATTCGCGGAGCAGGGCATCGAGGCGGGGGGTGTCGGCCTGGCAGGCCGCATTCGCTTCACAGCTGTCGCCGATGCCCCAGCCGTCCAGAATCACCAGGGCGACGGGGCGTTTCAGTCCTGTTCGCTCCATGCTTCTCTCTCCCAGGGATGGATTTCGTTCAGTTGCATGGGCAGGGCGCTTTTGATCGTCTGCCGTCCGGCCAGGCTGAGGCTGCCCCAGGCGCCGCACTGGGTGCAGCGGCTTTGCCATTCGGCCATGGCGGCGCTGCACGTATCGCACACGAACCCGAGGCGCAAGCGATCGTTGGCGCCCAGGGCCTTTTTGTACTCGGCGATGGCTTCCTCCAGCCGGTTGCGGCGGCGGCAGCCTTCGGCGAGAAGGAAATGCAGTTGGGGAAAGTCCACCCCGGAACTCTCGACTATCTGCAATTGTTCGAAGGCCTCGTCGATCATTTCGAGCCGCAAACAGACTTTACCAAAGAACAGGCGCAGCATCAGGTCGTGGCCCTTTTCCAATAGCGCGTTGCGGAAAAAGGTGAGCAGGGCGGCGGGGTCTTCGGCTTCCATGTACAGATCTTCGAGGCGGGAGAGGAAAATACTTTTATCGAGGTTGTCGTAACCCTGCCGCCAGACCTCGGCGGCGTCCTGCGTGCGGTGCAGTTGCCGATAGGCATCCCCGAGAGAAACCCTGGCCGGAACGAAATCCGGCGCCTGTTTGATGATGTCCTTGAACTCGGATTTGGCTTGCTCGACATCTCCGGCTTCCAGCGCCTGCCGGGCCACTTCGTAGCGCAGGAAAAGCAGTTTTTCCTTCTCCTCCTCCTGGCGGCGGGTGCCGGCGGCGGCCTTGATCAGTTTCTTCTGCTGGTCGAGGGCGTCCTGCCAGCGGTTGTGCCGGATGTGCAACTCGCGCAAGCTGCGCAGGGCTTTCTTGTTGTCGCTTTCGATGGCGAGAATTTCAAGTAAAGTCGCCGCCGCATCGTCGTCGCGACCGCTTTCCTCATAGGTGGCCGATAATTTGAAGAGCACTTCCAGACTGCGCGGTTCCAGGGCTTTCGCCTTCAGCAGCAGCCGAATACACTCCTGCGGCTCGCCCTCCTGGGTATAGACGCTCGCCATGGCGATCAAGGTTTCCACCCGCGACGGATCGCGGTCGAGCGCCCTTTGCAGCAGAGAATGGGCGCGCTTGATGTCGCCGGAAAGCAGGCGCAGCACCCCCTCGCGATAGATCGCGGCGACGTCCCGGGCTTTCTTCTCCTCCCGGTCCTGTTTCCAGTGCTTGACCAGGTGGGTCAGCGAACTGTACAGGTGGGCCAGATAGCCGAGCACAAGGCCGATCAAGACGCAACTGATAACGATGATGCCCACCGAGAAGGTGAAATGCTCGTCCGGCAGGTAATAGATAGTGATTTCCTGCGGGTTGAGGCCGGAGAAATAAAGGAAGGAGACGAGAAAAAGGATAATCAACAGCAAGAATGCCATGACAGTCATCGGCTACTCCTGGGCAAGGCCCGAAATCGCAGGCAGATATAAGATTGGCTTATTCGCCGAATTTTTCCACTTCCGTTTTGCACTCCACGCAATAGCGGGAGAAGGGGCGCACTTCAAGGCGGCGCGGCTCGATCTGCTCCTCGCAGCGCAGGCAAATGCCGTATGCTCCCCGGGAAATACGATCCAGGGCGACATCGATATCGTGGATTTTGCGCCGGTGCGTCTCGTTCAGATTGAGCAGAACATCCCGGTGATACGTATTTGCAGACATGTCGCCGATATCCGGAACCCCGTCCTGTCCGATCTCGCGAGAAGCGGCAAGGGAGTCGCTGACCTCCTGTAAAACTTCCTTGCGCATGCGCAGCAGGCGCTGCTTGGTCTCTGCGATCTGGCTTTCCTCCATTAATGCTCTCCTTCCGGTTCTGGCTCAGCGGTTGTGATACGGTTCATTGCGCAGAATGGTAAGGCCTCGGTAGATCTGCTCCAGCAGCAGCAGTCGGGCCATCAGATGGGTGAGAGTCATCGACGACAGGGAAAGAATCAGGTCGGCGCGCTGCCTGATCGCTTCGCTCAGCCCGTAGGCGCCGCCGACAATCAGGACCACCTCTGCCGTTCCCTGGACCATGAACCGGCCAAGCAGCGAGGAGAGATCCTCCGACGAAAAGGCTTTCCCCCGTTCATCGAGGACCACCACCGCCGCCGCGGCCGGAATTTTCTCCAGCAGCCGCAGTCCTTCCTGCTCGCGTATGTAGCGGGGATCGGCTTTTTTGCCGCCACCCACTTCCTTGATCTCCAGGGTTTTAAGGGGAAGATAGCGCTGAATGCGGCCGGTATATTCCTCGATTCCCTGCCGCAGCCACGGTTCGGTTGCCCGTCCGATGCAAATCAGACGCAGTTTCACTGGCCCCCTGACCGTTGCTCCCAGTGGTGCTCCTCGGGGATGGCGACCTCGGCCGCCTCGCTCCACAACCCGTCCAGATCGTAGAAGTCCCTCACCGGCTCCTGGAAGATGTGCACCATGACATCGCCGTAATCGATCAGCACCCAGCGCCCCTCGTTCATCCCTTCGACGGCCAGCGGCGAGGTGGCGTGATCCTTTTTCAAACCGAGACGAACCGATTCGGCGATGGCCTGCACCTGCCGGTCGGATCGGCCGGAGGCGAGCAGCAGAAAATCGGTGAGGGAGGAAATTCCCTGCACCTGCAGAATGCGTACATTGACGGCCTTTTTTTCCAGAGCATAGGCGGCGCAGAGGATCGCCCGTTCTTTCGACTGCATTATTTCCTTTCCGGCCGCTGATACAGGCCGTGCTTCATGATGATCTCTTCGACGGCCGGCGGAACCAGGTAACGGATGGAGCGCCCCTCAGTCACCAGTCGGCGAATGCCGGTGGAGGAGATGTCGAGCCCCTTTGCTTTTAAAAAATGCACTGAAGTTCCGCTGGAATGGCGGAATTTAAGGGGTTCATCATAGCAAAACTCCCCTTGAATGGCAACGGGCAGGAATTGGCGCGGCTCGACGGTTTCGAGGCCGGGACGGCCCACCACCACCAGGTTGGTCAAGTCGAATAGGCGGCGGTAATCCTTCCACAGGGGCAGGTCGCGAAACGAATCCATGCCGATGATGAAGAAAAAATCGTCGCCCGGTGCTTGCCGGCGCAAAATCTCAAGAGTCTGTACGGAATAACTCTTGCCGGTCCGTTGCGCCTCCAGGTCGGAAGCGAAAAAAGCCGGATTGCCGGCAACGGCCGCGCGCACCATGGTCAGGCGCTGCGTGAAGGATACGTTTTCCGCCACCGTTTTATGCGGTGGGGTGGCGGCCGGAATAAACAGCACCCGCTCGAGGGCGCAGGCTTCGCGCACCTCTTCGGCCAGGCGCAAATGGGCAAGATGGATCGGATTGAAGGTGCCGCCGAAAATGCCGGTTCGCATGCCCGCCGACGGCTGAAGAGGCCTTGGCCTCCCCGGATCACGGATCACGCCCTTATTTGTCCTTCCCCGAAAACGATGAATTTGCGGGTGGTAAGATCTTCCAGGCCCATCGGCCCGAAGGAGTGAAGTTTGCTGGTGGAAATGCCGATTTCCGCCCCCAGTCCGAGCTGATTGCCATCGGAGAAGCGGGTGGAAGCGTTGACCATCACCACGCTCGAGTCGACTTCACGCAAAAATCGTTGGGCGTTGCCGTAATCGCGGGTGACGATCGATTCGGTGTGCAAAGAGCCATACGCGCGAATATGGTCCATCGCCTCCTCCATATCGTCCACCACCTTTACCGTCAGAATAAGATCGAGATATTCGGCGCCCCAGTCCTCTTCGCTCGCCGCCCGCACCTGCGGCGCGAATTCGCGGGTGATCGGGCAGCCGCGCAACTCCACCCCTTTGCCCCGCAAGATCCCGACGATGTAGGGAATAAAGGTTTCCGCAATATCCTTGTGCACAAGCAGCGTTTCGGCGGCATTGCAGACGCCAGGGCGCTGCACTTTGGCGTTGACGCAGATTTTCGCCGCCATCTCGTAATCGGCGCTGGCATCGATGAACAGATGGCAAACCCCTTTGTAATGTTTGATGACCGGGATGCGGGAGTTTTCACTGACGAAGCGGATCAGCCCCTCGCCGCCGCGAGGAATGACCAGGTCGATCTCGTCCTGCAGTTTGAGCATGTCGAGCACCGCCTGACGCTCGGTGGTGGCGACCACCTGCAAGGCGGCGGGCGGCAGCCCCATTTCTTCCAGGGTGCGCTTGAGCACCGCGCCGATGGCGCCGTTGGAGTGAATGGCCTCGGAACCGCCGCGTAGAATGACGGCGTTGCCGCTCTTCAGGCACAAGCCGGCGGCATCGGCGGTGACATTGGGGCGCGACTCGAAAATGATCGCGATCACGCCCAGTGGAATGCGCATGCGTCCCACCTGCAAACCGTTCGGCCGCCGCCGCATGTTGACGATTTCGCCGACCGGATCGGGGAGCATCGCCACTTCGCGCAGGCCATCGGCCATGCCGGCGATGCGGGTTTTATCGAGAGCGAGTCGGTCGATCATGGCCGCCGCCAGGCCTTGATCGCGGGCCGCCGCCAAATCCTTCTCGTTGGCGAGAAGCAGAGCATCGGCGTCCGCCTCCAGGGCGCCCGCCATGCGCCGCAACAATTCGTCCTTGACCGATGAAGACAGGGTGGCAAGCACCCGCGAAGCGTTTTTTGCTTCTTGGGCCAGATTCAGCATCTCGCGGGCGATTGTCATGGCGGACTCCTTTTTTGAATCTATTTTTTCAACACCAGATTGTCGCGATGGACGATCTCATCACCGTATTTATAACCGAGAACCTTTTCGATTTCCGAGGTCTTTTTGCCCATGATGCGCAACAGTTCGGAGAGGGAGTAGTTGATCACACCCTTGGCGAATTCACCGCCGGATGCATCGCACAGACGCACCGCGTCCCCCCGGTCGAAGCCGCCTTCGACGCCGTTGATACCCGAAGGAAGCAGGCTGCGCCCCATCTCGACCAGCGCCCGCTTGGCGCCGTCGTCGACAAAAAGCTTGCCGCGCGGTTTTTTGGTGAAGGCGATCCAGTGCTTTTTCGCCGCCATCCGGTCGGAGGCCGGGAGAAAAAAGGTGCCGATTTCGTCCCCTTCGAGCACCCGGGTCAGAACATCGGGCGTCCTGCCGTTGACGATTACCGTGCCCACCCCGCAGAGAACCGCTTTTTTAGCGGCTTTGACTTTGGTCGCCATACCGCCGGTGCCGACACTGTTGCCGCTGTCGCCCGCCATCGCTTCGATTTCCGGGGTGATCTTTTCCACCAGCGCAATCATCTGCGCCGCCGGGTTGTTGCGCGGGTCGCTGTCATAGAGTCCGTCGACATCGGAGAGGATGACGAGCAGGCTCGCCTCCACCAGACTGGTCACCATGGCGGAGAGATTGTCGTTGTCGCCAAAGCGAATCTCATCGACGACGACCGTGTCGTTTTCGTTGATGATCGGCAACACTTCGTGTTCGAGCAGGGTCATCAGGGTGTTGCGGGCGTTCAGATAGCGGCGGCGGTTTGCCAGATCATCTCGGGTGAGGAGGACCTGGGCGACCTTGCAGTCGGCCGGCAGAAAAATATCCTTATAGGCGCGCATCAGCCGACTCTGGCCAATGGCGGCGGCCGCCTGTTTGAGGGGAATGGTGCGTGGCCGGCCGACAATGCCAAGATCGCCTTTGCCGGCGGCGACCGCACCGGAGGAAACCAGCACGACCTCATAGCCGCGCCGGCGCAAGGCGCAGATGCCATCGGCAACCGAGGCAATCATCGACAGGTCGAGGCCGCGATCGTCGGAAATGACGCCGCTGCCAACCTTGACGACGACCCTTCGAACAGGGGAAAAAATGGTCTTGCGCATAATGGCCAGAGAACTACGGAAGGTATGGAAATATCATGAAAAATTCGGCGACATCTTAACCCCGGTCGGTGGGCTTGTCAAGATTTGCCGGCCGCGGAATGCTGCCGTCGCTCATCCAGGAGTCGGCCAACATGGCTCACCAATTCCGCCACGCCGGCGCCGGTAACCGCCGAAATGGAAAAGACCGGGAACCCCCGGGAGTTGAAGGCGGGAAGCACTTCCTCTGCGCGCTCGCGCACTTCGGTAACATCCATTTTCGTCAGCACGACAATTTGTGGCTTTTGCGCCAGATCCGCCTTGTGGCGGGTGAGTTCGCGGTTGATCATGTCAAAATTTTCCAGCGGATCACCTTCCTGCATGGAGGAGAGATCGACCAGGTGCAGAAAGAAATCGGTGCGTTCGACGTGCCGCAGAAAGCGGGTGCCGAGGCCGTGCCCTTCGCTGGCGCCGGCGATCAGGCCGGGGATGTCGGCGACAACGAAAGTTTTGTAGCCGCCGTAGCGCACCACTCCCAGATTCGGCACCAGGGTGGTGAAGGGGTAGTCGGCGATTTTCGGACGGGCGGCGGAAACGGCCGATATCAGTGTCGATTTGCCGGCATTCGGCAGACCGACCAGGCCGACGTCGGCGAGCAGTTTGAGCTCCAGCCGCAGCCAGCGCTCCTCGCCGGGAAGCCCAGGCTGGGTGTGGCGGGGCGCCCGGTTGGTGCTGCTGACGAAGCGGGCGTTGCCGCGGCCGCCCATGCCCCCCTTGAGCAACAGAATGCGGGCGTTCTCTTCGGTGAGGTCGGCCAGCAGTTCACCGGTATCCTCGTCGAAAACCAGCGTTCCCGGCGGCACCCGGATGACCACCGGATCGCCACCTTTGCCGTGCATGTTCTTGCCCCGTCCGTGGGCGCCACTCGCCGCCTTGTAATGTACTTTGTAGCGAAAATCGAGCAGGGTGCCCAGGCCGCTGTCGACCGCTAAATAAACGTCGCCGCCATCGCCGCCATCGCCGCCGTCCGGCCCGCCCAGGGGAATGAATTTCTCGCGGCGGAAGGAAAGGCAGCCGCGGCCGCCATCGCCGGCCTTGACGTGGATTTTGACTTCATCGACGAATTGCATATGGTCTCGGGTAACCTCGGGGAATCGCCTTTACGTTTCCTGAATTCTGTCTCAACGAGAAGAGCCCGAAGTTCTAGCGAACCCCGGGCTCTTTCTCTTTTTGGGCAGGGGAAATCAGGCCGCGTAAACGCTGACCTTCTTCTTGTCCTTGCCTTTGCGTTCAAATTTGACCACGCCCTCGATGAGGGCGAACAAAGTGTAGTCCTTGCCGCAGCCGACATTGACACCCGGGTGAATGGTGGTGCCGCGCTGGCGGACCAGAATCGAGCCGGCGGTGACCTTCTGGCCGCCGAAGCGTTTCACACCGAGGCGTTTGCCGGCGCTGTCACGACCGTTTCTCGAACTGCCGACGCCTTTTTTGTGAGCCATGGATCAACCTCCTCAAGCTTCGATGCCTGTAATTTTCAGGCGGGTGATGGGTTGACGGTGTCCGTACAACTTACGCGTGGTCTTGCGCCGCCGGGAATGGAAGACGAGGACCTTTTTGTCCTTGTCCTGCTCGACGATCTTCGCTTTGACTTTCGCGCCTGGCAATAGAGGCGTTCCGATTTTAACCTCTTCTCCGCCGACCATGAGGACCTCGCCCAGCTCGATGGAATCGCCCACCGCGCCTTCGAGCTTCTCGACCTTCAACAGGTCGCCCTCGGAAACTTTGTACTGTTTTCCTCCGGTCTTGATCACCGCATACATGAATCTTCACCTCGCTCTCATTTTACCTTCTGTTTTCAGTAGCGGAAAACTATATGCGCGGCGCTGAGGGCTGTCAAGCAAAATCGACACACCCCCTCCGGTCCCGACACCGGATCGCCTTCCGCCGGGAACTCAGCTGGTGAAGGTCAGTTTGCGTTCCAGGTCCATGGAGCGGGTAAGGCGCTTGGCTTCGGCGAAATCGATGACATTGCGCTGACACAGATCGACCAGGTGCTGATCGAGGCTTTGCATGTGATACTGGGCGCGACCGTTTTCAATGTGCTTTTCGATCTCGTTGAACCGGCCTTCGCGGATGCATGCCTGAATGGTGGTGGTCGAGCGCATGATCTCGATCACCGGAATGATGTTCTCTCCGCTTTTGTCCTTGATCAGCCGCAAGGAAATGGTGGCGACCAGGATATCGGCCAGCCGCTGGCGGATAACCTCCTGCGAGTCGGGGGGGAAGACGCCGACCAGGCGGTTGATGGTCGAGGAGGCGCTCTGGGTGTGCAGGGTGGAGAAGACGAGGTGGCCGGTTTCGGCCGCCTTGATGCAGGCGTCGATCGTCTCGAGTTCGCGCATCTCACCAACCATGATCACGTCCGGGTCCATGCGCAGCGCCGCCTTCAGGGCGGCGCCGAATCCCTGGGTGTCGATCCCGACCTCGCGCTGGATGATGCAGCTTTTATTGGAGGCGAAGAGAAACTCGATCGGGTCCTCGATGGTGATGATGTTGTAAGTGAAGGTGTCGTTCAGATACTGGAGCATGGAGGCCAGGGTCGTCGATTTGCCGTTGCCCGTGGGACCGGTCACCAGAATCAGGCCGTTGCTGGCTTTGGCGATTTCGCCGAGAACCGGCGGCAGGTTCAATTCCTTGAAGGAGCCGACCCGTGGCGGAATGACCCGCATGACAATGCCGATGTGGCCGCGCTGGCGGAAGATGCTGACGCGAAACCGGCCGCCGTTCGGCAGGGAATAGCTGGCATCGAGTTCCCGCAGGTCTTCGGGCAAGGGGCGGTTGTTATGGGCAAGGATGCTGGTTGCGATGAACTCGGTGTCCTTCGGCTGCAGCGGTGGCAGTTTTGAGCGAACCATCTGCCCGCGAGCGCGAAAGAAAGGGGGATTGTCCACCTCGAAATGCAGATCGGAGACCTTTTTGTCGAAAGCGATTTCCAGAATTTGATGCAGAATCTTCATGTCCATGGCAGCGGCTCCCTGACGATTTCAGATTCCGGAAGTTATCCTTGCCGGGATGATTTTTCAAGTTTTTTGTGTAGAAGGGCGTTTTCCAGGGCCAGACCTGCTTGGCCGGCCAGAATTTCCAGCAGATCGACCTGGACCGGCGCCGCTTCCAGGGCGCCGAAATCGGCATAGGTAAGGGCGAGGGTGCGGCCGCGGCTGCGCATCGGCAATAAGAGGAAAGTCGACCGCAAGGGAGCGCCGATGGCCGCGAAGAGGTGCTCCCGTATGACCTGATCGTCGCTTGAGCCGAAGAAAAGCCGGCCGTCTTCAATGACCCGATGGAAGATCGAGGGTTTTGCCATGGAAATGCGAAAGCCGAGGTGGTTGTTCCGGGTGGCGTCGGGATTCACGCCAATGGACCTTTCGGCCACCAGTTCGGCCGGCCCGACGATCAGGGTCAGCGAGCGCACAAACATGCCGGCGACGAACTGCAGAACGGCGGCGGCCGCTTCCTGGGGTTCGCGCACCTCGCGCAGTCCGGCCAGGCACCGGCTGAGCTGACCGATCTTGTCCCCCTGGGCGCGGGCGAAACCTTGCAGGTGATTGCGGAAGCTGTCGAGAAACTGCACGAAATCGGTGGAAAAAGACTCGGGGCGCTCACTGCGCAACGGGCGGGGAAAGACGGTGCGGATGCCATCGGCGAAGGCCAGCAGGGTGAATTCGTAGCCGGGCAGCGGCGCCAACTGGATCACCGGCAGGCGCGGAAAGGTTTCTTTCAGGCGTCGGCGCAGAGCGACAATGTTCTCCTCGGCTGCCGCTGACGCGGGGCGATCAAGGATGAGCAGCGCACTGTTTTCCTTGCCCATCGACTGCTCGATGATGGGACCGAGATCCCCCTCGTCGTTGGTCGCAAAGACAAAAACGCCGGAATCCTTGCAGGCGGCGGTCAACATATAGCGGAAGAGTTCGTCCGGGCTGAAGAGGATGACCCGCCCGGTTCCCCCCGACTGAGCCGGAGGATGGCCGCCGGACCCTTCTTCCACCTTCTTGAGAAACGCAAGAAGTTCCTCTTGCTCCGCTTCCGACAGACCGGCGGCGACCTCCCGCAGGGTGTTTCGGTGCGCTTCGAGGGGATCGATATCCGGCAAAGAGGTGAAGACCCCCGGAATCGTTTTTTCCAGTTGATCCAGATCGGACAGACCCAGGTCGTCGGCGGAAAGGACCGTGCTTGATTCTGTGCTTTCGCCCGCCGGAAAGGGGGCGAAATCCTCGTCGCCGTCCTCGTCTTCCAACTCGCCGTCGCGTTTTTTTTCATCGTAGATGCGCAGGGCCTCCATCAGCACATTCTGCGTGCCGACGATGAAATCCTCCTTCAGCTGCTCAGGGAAGTAGCGATAGTCCTCGGCGATGTCCACCCGATCGACTTCAAGGGTGAATTTGCCGCCCGCCCAGGTGAGGATTTCCACGATGGTCAGGACGATGAGGGTTTCCAATCCCCTGAACGCGGCCTCCTTCTGAACATGGCCGCCTTCGATGAGCAGGGCGATAAACGCGGCGCCGGAGCGGTTTTTCTCCGCGACCACCCGGCCGAGAACTTCCTCGCCCAACAGCTGCAAGTCGACGAGAACCTGGCCCACGCTCACTTTACCCAGGGCATGGCTGGCGCTGACGATGTAGCCCTCGGAAAAAACCAGTACACAATTGCCGCGGCGCCCCCTGACGTTGAGGGTGCCCGATTTTTTGGTGGCATGCAGCAGTTGGATGACATCGACAATGGGCAGATGTCGCAGATCTCCGGTAAAAGACATCGTTTTCAACCTCGCGCGCAGAATTGGATCCTCATTTTCAACCGCGCCTATTAAACCTGAAAAGGGGTGATATGACAATCTTTTCGACGGGAAAAGATGGAAAATGGCGGATCTGGCCGGTGGGGCGCAGCGCCGTCCTCGGGGCTGTTCCGCCCTTGACCAGCCAGCTTTTGGTCGCGCCTTTCCGGGTTTACAAGTGCTCCTCGCGGGTGTTACCATCACCGTTTCTGTTCGTGACCGGCCGGGCGGAAAGTCGCACCGGTTTTCTTCTCCCCGCCTCTCGGGAGTGCAATCCAGTTGTCCTTCGAAATTCAGTTGTTGCCTTGGCTGCGGCAGAAAAGCACTGCGGCGTTGGGGTATTTCCGCATCAGCGAAAACACCTTCATGGCCATCCTGGCGGTGGCCATCGGCCTGGTTTCCGGACTTGGCAACTACGCCTTTCGCCGGTTGATCGATTTTTTCCACTGGCTGGTCATTGTCCAGGGGATGGAGCTGTTCAATATCTCTTTCGAGCATTGGACCTGGTCGCGGCTGCTGGTGATTCTGTTTCCGGTGGCCGGCGGCCTGCTGCTGATCCCCTTCGGACTGTTCTTCGCCCGCGACCTCAAGTTCGGTTTCTCCCGGTTTCTCGCCAAGGTCAATCTGCGTGGCGGCAAAATCCCCGCCCGCACCATCTTTACCCGCGGGGTGGCCAGCGCCATCACCCTGGGCACGGGGGGGTCGGCCGGACAGGAGGGACCCATCGCGCAGATCGGCGGCGCCATCGGCAGCCAGGTCGGCCAATCCTTCAAGATGAGCGGCGACCGCTTGAAGATTCTCGTCGCCTGCGGCGTCTCCGGCGGCGTGGCGGCAACCTTCAACGCGCCGATCGCCGGCGTCTTCTTCGCCCACGAAATCGTTCTGCTCTCCTCTTTCGAGCTTTCCAGTTTCACCTCCATCGTCATTGCCAGCGGCATGAGCACCGTCGTCTCCCGCGCCCTGCTCGGCAACACTCCGGCCTTCGTGGTGCCGCCCTATGTGCTGGGGAGCGCCTGGGAGCTTTTCTTTTATCTTGGTCTCGGCCTGGTGATCGGCGGCCTGGCGCCGCTGTTCATCGATACCCATTTTCGCGTCAAGGACCGTTTCGCCGCTCTGCCCATTTCTCCGCTGTACAAACCGATTGTCGGCGGGGCGCTGGTGGGGGCGATCGGCATCTTTTTCCCCCAGGTTTTCGGCAACGGCTACGAGTTCATGGAAGTCGTGCTGCACGGCGAGGGGGTCTGGTACATCCTCGGTTTTCTGGTGATTTTCAAGGCGCTGGCGACGTCGATCACTCTCGGCTCCGGCCTGCCCGGCGGTCTGTTCGCCCCCGCCCTGTATATCGGGGCGGTCACCGGCGGCGCATTCGGTCACTTCGCGCAGTTTCTTTTCCCGCAACTGGTGCGCTCGCCGGGCGCCTACGCCCTGGTCGGCATGGGCGCCTTTCTGTCGGCGGCCACCCACGCGCCGATGACCGCCATCTTTCTCCTGTTCGAAATTACCGCCTCCTACGAGGTCATCATTCCCATCATGACCACCTGCGTCATTGGCACCTCGATCAGCCGCCACTTTAAAAAGGACAGCCTGGAGACGGCGGAGCTGGCGCTGGCCGGCATCGACCTGTCGGCGGGCAAGGAGCGCAATATCATGAAGTCCCTGCTGGTGGAGGAAGTCATGGTGCGCGACCCGGAATCGGTGCCGGAGAACATGTCGCTGCGCCAGTTCACCCATTTCATCGCCAGCACCCGGCACACCAACTTTCCCCTGGTCAACCGCAACGGCGAGTTGACCGGCATCATCTCGGTGCAGGATTTCATGGGCGTGGTGTTCGAGCGCGACCTGATGGACCTGGTGGTGATCAAGGAGTTGGCCACTCTCGATGTGATCACCGTCACCGGCGAGGAAAACCTCGACCAGGCGATGAAAAAGATCGGCTACCGCAATATCGAACAGTTGCCCGTGGTCGACAGGAAGAACGGCTGCAAGCTGGTGGGGATCATCTCCCGGCGCGACATGGTGTCGGCCTACAACCGGGCGCTGATGGCCCGCTCGCTGCGGGTGGAGGACGACGATGAGGAACTCTGAGCTGCTTTTCGGCCTCAATCCCAAACAACAGGAGGCGGTGCAACACGGCGATGGCCCGCTGCTGCTGCTGGCCGGCGCCGGCTCCGGCAAAACGCGCACCCTCATCAGTCGCGTCGCCTGGCTGATCCGCGAGCGGGGCGTCGAGCCGTGGCGCATCCTCGCCGTCACCTTCACCAACCGGGCGGCCGGGGAGATGAAGGAGCGCCTGCATAAATCCCTGGGCGGCGGCGAGTCGCCGTGGGTGGCCACCTTTCACGCCACCTGCGTGCGCATCCTGCGGCGGGAGATCGGCGCCCTCGGCTACAACAGCGATTTCACCATCTACGACGATCAGGATCAGGAGAAACTGCTGCGGCAGATTCTGCGCGAATTGGAGGTTCCCGAGCGGGTGCTCAAGCCGCGCTCCGCCGCCGCCGGCATCGACAAAGCCAAAAACAGCGGACTGCTCCCCGGCGAGGTGGAGCGGCGCGATTACTACGGCGACTGGATCGCCCGGATCTACGAAGCCTACCAGGCGCGTCTGCGGCAGGCGAACGCCGTCGATTTCGGGGATCTGCTGCTGCTCACGGTGAAACTCTTCGAACAACATCCCCAGGTGCTCGAGCGCTGGCGGCAGCGCTTCCAGTACATCCTGGTCGACGAATTTCAGGACACCAACCAGGTGCAGTACCAACTGGTGCAACAACTCGCTTCGGGGCACGGCAATCTCTGCGTGGTCGGCGACGACGACCAGTCGATCTACCGCTGGCGCGGCGCCGAGGTCGGCAATATCCTCAATTTCGAGCGCGATTTCCCCGGCAGCGCGGTCATCCGCCTGGAGCAGAACTACCGCTCGACGCAGACGATCCTGGAGGCGGCCGGCGAGGTGGTCGCCTGCAACATCGGCCGCAAGGGCAAGACGTTGTGGACGGAGAACCCGGAGGGGGAAAAGATCACCCTGGAGCTGCTTCCCGACGATCTGGAGGAGGCGCGCTTCGTCGCCGGCGAGGTCGCCCGCCTGCGCCGCGCCGGCAGCCACCTGCGGGAGATCGCCGTCTTCTACCGCACCAACGCCCAGTCGCGGCCGCTGGAGGAGGCGCTGGTGCGCGAGCGCCTGCCGTACGTGATGTTCGGCGGTATCAAGTTTTTCGCCCGCCTGGAGATCAAGGATGTGCTGGCCTACCTGCGCGCCCTGGTCAATCCCGCCGACTCCCTCTCGACCCGCCGCATCATCAATTCCCCGACCCGTGGGATCGGCGCCACGACCGTGGAGCGCATCGGCGCCTTCGAGGCCGAGGCCGGCGGTTTTCTCGCCGCCTGCGCCCTGGCGGTGCGACGCGGCGAGTTGAAAGGGGCGGCGGCGGGCCGGGTGCGGGATTTCGTGGCGCTGATGGACCGCTTTCGCGAGAAGCTGCCAACCATGCCCTATCCGCGCCTGACCGCCGAACTGATCGAGGAGAGCGGGTACGGGCCGGCCCTGCGCGAGGTGGCCGAGCACGCCGCCTCGGAGATGGACCGCCAGGAGGCGCGCGAGCGGATGCAGAACCTGCAGCAGCTGCTGGCCGGCATGGAGGAGCACCTGGGGACGGAGGGGACGCTGCACGATTTTCTCGAACAGGTGGCGCTGGTCACCGATCTCGACAGCTACGACGGCACTCTCGATCGGGTCACCCTGATGACCCTGCACGCCGCCAAAGGGCTGGAGTTTCCGGTGGTCTTCATGACCGGCATGGAGGAGGGCCTGTTTCCCCATGATCGCGCCAACGGCGGCGATGAGGAAGTGGAGGAGGAGCGCCGCCTCTGCTATGTCGGCATGACCCGGGCCATGCGCAAGCTCTATCTCACCCACGCCCGCCGCCGGCGCATCTACGGCGATTACCAGTTCAACCCCGCCAGCCGCTTTCTCGGCGAGATTCCACCGCACCTGCTGGCCGGCGTCGAAATGCCCGGCTTGCAGCAGCCGGCCGCGCACAACCTCGCTTCGGTCTTCGAGCAGATGGCCGTCGCCGCCGCCGAGGAGAAGAATGAAGAGGCTCCCTTCGAGGAGCCGGTGCGGATGGTCGCCGAAGCCGAGGAGGGTCTGCGCACGGGAATGCGGGTGCGCCACCCCCGTTTCGGCATCGGCACGGTGCGCCGCATCGAAGGCGCCGGCGACAACCAGAAGGTCACCATCTATTTCAATACCGCCGGATCGAAAAAGCTCCTGCTCAAATTCGCCGGCCTGGAGCCGGCCTGAGCCTGCATCTGCCAAGCGATTTCGTCCCCACCCAGGCTCGCCCTTTTTTTTCTCTGGACCTGTAAGCCACGAAGACGCTCGTCTGTAATTGCTTTCGCTGGATTCGTGTATATTCGTGGCCAATAGCCATTTTCGACTGGTCCCCGGTTTGCGTTTTTTCGCCCGCGGGCAAGGCAACACATGGAATCCGTGCCGCTTGGCGACATCCTTTGGCTGGCCGATGGAGAGTCTCTGGACTTTTCCCATCCGCACTTCTGGTTCGCCGCAGCTCTCCTGATTTTCTGGCTCGTCGCCGCCGGCGTCCTCACGCGGGGGCGGCGCAAGCTTGAATTCCTGCGCCGACTCCCGGCGGATCTGCCAGCGTCGCCGCCGAGGGTGTCGGTGGTCGCCGCGGCGCGCAACGAAGCCAAACACTTGCGCGGCGCCCTGACTTCCCTGCTCTGCCTCGATTATCCGGACCTTGAATTCGTTCTGGTGAACGACCGTTCCGAGGACGCCACCGGCGCCATCCTCGACGCCATGGCCGCCGCCGATCCGCGCCTGCGCATCGTTCACGTCGCGGAACTGCCGGCGGGCTGGCTCGGCAAGAACCACGCCCTCTGGGCCGGCAGCCGCCTGGCGACCGGGGAGCTGCTGCTGTTCACCGACGCCGACATCCGCATGCACCCTTCGGCCCTGAAGCGGGCGGTGTCCCACCTGCGGCGGGAAGGCCTCGACCATCTGGCGGCCACCCCGGAGGTGCGCATGCCCGGCGTTCTGCTCAACATGTTCGCCGCCACCTTCGCCCTCTTTTTTTCCCTCTACTTCCGCCCCTGGCGGGCGCGCGCCGCGAAGAGCCGGGCGCACATCGGCATCGGCGCCTTCAACCTGGTGCGCGCCGCCGCCTACCGGCAAGCGGGGGGACACCAAACGATCCGCCTGCGCCCGGACGACGACGTCAAACTCGGCAAGATCATCAAAAGTGAGGGCTTCCGCCAGGACGTGGTCCTCGGCGCCGGCATGCTGGCGGTGGAGTGGTACGCCTCGGTGGCCGAACTGGTGCGCGGCCTGGAGAAGAACGCCTTCGCCGGCACCGACTACAGCATCGCGCGCACCCTCGGCGGCGCCGTTTTCCAGGTGGCCGGCGGCGTCTGGCCCTATGTCGCCGTCTTCGCCAGCACCGGCGCCACCCGCCTGGCGTACCTCGCCGTGGTCGCGCTGATCACCGCCGTTTTCATCGACGGCGCCCGGGCCAACGGCTTTCGCCGCCGCTACGCCTTCGCTTTCCCTCTGACCTGCGCCCTGTTCGCCTTCATCCTCCTGCGCACCATGCTCATCAATCTCGCCGAGGGCGGCATCCGCTGGCGCGGCACCTTCTATCCCCTGCGCGAGCTGAAGCAAAACAAAATATGACGCATTAAAGAATTTCCTTGTTTTTCCGAGAAAATCCTGCATAATGCGTGGTTCAGCGTTAACGCCCGGCGGAACTCAGCATCACCTGGCCTCAGGGCCCACAGCAACTCCCGCCATATCGACACCGACCCCTCTGCATCTCCTTCCTTTTTCGAGATGATCGTAAAACAGCAGGTTGGCGCCGATGCGTTCATGCCCGACCTGTTGTGCCGTTTGCTGGGCATCCGTTTGCCCGGCCGACGCACGCCCACCTCGACATCGCTACGCCCGACGGGCCAAGCGGAAGGAGTTTCATGTCTTTTTCCGATTTCAATTTCGCTCCCAACATTCTAAAAGCCATTCTCGAATGCGGCTATGAAACGCCGACGCCCATTCAGGCGCAGGCCATTCCCAAGGCTCTCGCCGGCCACGACCTGATCGGCAGCGCCCAGACCGGCACTGGCAAGACTGCCGCCTTCATGCTCCCCACCCTGCAAAAACTGTCCACCGGCACAAGGACGGGCAAGGGGGCCCCGCGGGTGCTGGTGCTGACGCCGACCCGGGAGTTGGCCGGACAGGTGCTCGACGCCACCCGCAGCTACGGCAAGTATCTCGGCCTGCGCAGCGCCATCCTGCTCGGCGGCATGCCGTACCGCGAACAGTTCCGTTCTCTGGCGCAGCCCCTCGACCTGGTGGTGGCGACCCCCGGCCGGCTTATCGATCATCTGGAGCGCGGCAGCCTGAATCTGTCGGCGGTCGAAGTTCTGGTGCTGGACGAAGCCGACCGCATGCTCGACATGGGCTTCAAGGAGGACGTCGAGAAGATCACCGCCGCCACGCCCGCCGGCCGCCAGACCTTGCTCTTCACCGCCACCATGGACCGCACCATGGCTGATCTGGCTCGCAAGCTGCTGCGCGATCCGGTGCGCATCGATATCGCTGGCAAGAGCAATTCCATCGAGAATATCGATCAGCGCCTGCACCTGGTGGACGACCTGCAGCACAAGCACCGCATGCTGCGCCACCTGGTGACGGACAACACCCTGACCCAGGCGATCATCTTCTCGGCCACCAAGCGCGACGCCGACACCCTCGCCCGCGAGCTCACCGCCCAGGGACACCGGGCGGCCGCCCTGCACGGCGACATGACCCAGGCGGCGCGCAACCGCACCGTGCGCGATCTGCGCCTCGGCCGCATCCGCCTGCTGGTGGCCACCGATGTCGCCGCCCGCGGGCTGGACATCTCCGGCATCAGCCACGTGATCAATTTCGATCTGCCCAAATTCGCCGAAGACTACGTGCACCGCATCGGCCGCACCGGCCGCGCCGGCGCCAGCGGCACCGCCATCTCCCTGGCGTCCGGCAACGACCTGGCGCCGCTGCAGCGCATTCAGCGCTACATCGGCAGCGTTCTGCCCCGCTACGTCATCCCCGGCCTGGAACCCACCCGCGCCATGCCGACTTCGGAACGGCGTCCGGGCCCCGGCCGGCGCCCGGAGCCGGGCGGCCGCAAAGGCGCCCCGGCGGGGCGGAAAAATTATGGCGCCGGTAGCAAACGCGAACCGGTGGTCGAGTATCGGCGAAAAAGCCGGCCGGTCTGATCCTTCCGCGGCGCAGGGGAAAAAGTTCCCCTGCGCCGCGTTTTTATTTTCGAGGCGCCCGCCGGGAGCGCTTGCGCGCGCGCAATTGCGCTTTCGCACAGTGCAAACACCTCCATCCCTATGATATACCTTCGCAAATGCGCCTATCCCTGAAACACCAGATCATTCTCGCCCCGGCGGCCGTTCTGCTGCTGATGTCCCTGCTTCTGGGATTTCTCCAATACAACTATTGGGATCTTTCCCTGAAGCGGCAGCAGGCCAGAAAAATGACCACCGTTTTTATCGCCCTGGCCGAGGCCGATCTGGCGGCCCAGCGCATGCATCACCTTGCCGTGCACTTCTCCGTCGAGCGCCAGATCGAGGTCAGCCGGGTGGAGGAGATGGGACAACTTTTCGTTCATCTGGAAGGCGCCATCGGCCGGATTCTCGAACTATTGACCTTGCCCGACAGCACCCGGGCGCTGCTTTTGCAGGCGGAGAGCGACCTCAATCCGGAGCACGGTTTCAGCTCCGAGCGCTTTCTTGCCGCCATCTCCCTGCTGCGCCCGCAACTGGCTTCCCTCTCCGACATGATTCAGCAGCAGCAGCGGGACCGGCTTCGCGATGTGCACCGCGACGACATCGATGAACTGGTCGCCCGCACCACCTTCGTCTCCATCCTCGTTCTCGGCGCGGCTATCCTGGTCGGCGTCGCTCTCTCCCTGACTTTCGCCACCCGCATCCAGCGGAGGTTGCAGCTTCTCTCCGACAGCGCCGGGCGCATCGTTCGCGGCGAGCTGACCCCGCCTCCCGCGCCGCAGCAGGTGCGCGACGAGCTCGACGATCTCGCGGTGTCGATCAATCTCATGACCGACCGTCTGATCCGCGTGGTCAGCACCGAAAAGCTTCTGGAGGGCGCCGAGGAAGAACGGCGGCGCATCGCCATGGACATCCATGACCAGACCCTTTCCGATCTGTCCTCGGTGCTCCGTGGGATTCAGGATCTGCAGCGCAGCGATTCCTGCCGGATCATGGCCGCCGACCTCGAACAGGAGCTGCAGCGGGCGCTGGCCAATCTGCGCGAAGTCATGGATAATCTGCATCCGCAGACCCTGGAAATCCTCGGCCTCGGCGCCGCGCTGCAATCGCATCTGGAGCGCCATATGGCCAGCGGCGACCTGCCGCGCTATCATTTCTCCTGCGCGCCGGAGGTGGAAACGATGCCTCTTTCACGCATCGCCCGTCTCAGCCTTTACCGCATCGCCATCGAGGCCGTGCACAATGTGATCAAGCATGCCGGCGCCAATCGTTACGAGGTGATGCTGGATCGCCGCAATGGCACGCTGGTGCTGTCGGTGGAGGACAACGGGCGCGGCTTTAATCCCGCCGCCGCCTCCGATGGCCGTGGCCTGAACAATATTCGCGAGCGGGCGCGGGTTATCGGCGCCACTGTTTCCTGGAAGTCTTCCCGCTTTTCCACAGGCACCCGCTTCGAACTGAGTCTGCCGGTGCAGGCCGCAACCGAGTAAGGGGGATCGAGGACATGGAGCCACTGACCATTCTGATTGCCGAGGACAACCCCAGGGATATGGAATTTCTGGAATCGATTATCCAGCAATGGGACCGTCCCTGCAGCATCGAACGCGCGCCCAGCGGCCGGGTGGCCCTCGACCTCGCCCTGCAAATGGCGCAGCCGCTGGTGATCAGCGACATCCAGATGCCGGAACTCAACGGGGTCGATTTCGCCCGTCTGCTCTGGCAGAAAAGGCCTGCGGCCCGCATCATCTTCTGGAGCCAGTACAAGGACGAAATGTACGTGCGCGTGCTGGCCCGGATCGTGCCGCCGGAAACCGTCTACGGTTACATCCTCAAGTCCGAGTCCCGCGAGCGCATCGAGGCGGCGATCCGCACCGTTCTTCTCGAAGACCAGTGCTGGATCGACCCGGAGGTGCGCAAGGTGCAGGGACGCGCCGGACACAGCCAGACCGCCCTGTCCGACATCGAATACGAGGCGCTGGTCGATATCTCCCTCGGCCTCACCGACAACCTCACCGCCCAGCGTCGCTATCTCTCGCGGCGCGGCGTGCAGAGCCGCCTCAACTCCCTGTACAGCAAACTCGGCCTCGATCAGGAGCAGTTTCATCACGAGAAGATCGGCGACGCCTTCAACCTGCGCAACCGGGCGGTTTCCGTCGCCCTGCGCCGGGGCCTGATCAACCCCTTCGAGTTGGGGCAGGAGGAGGAGGAATTTCAGATCTGGCTGGGCAAGTTCAAGGCCGGACGCCGCTGACTGTCGCGAAAGCAAATGTACTGAAAAGCCCGGGAGATGTTCAGATACGGCTCCGGGTCATCTCTGCCGCCGGTTGTTCATCGCCCCTCCCTGTTGACCTTCCGCCCCTCCCCTATATGTTTGTAGGAAAACGACGGCAAAAGGGGGAATGATGATGAAAAAGGGGTTTCTTGTCGCACTGGCGCTGGCGGTTGCGGGGGGCTGGGTCCCTGCAGGTTGGACCCACGCGCAGGAATCCGGGTGGCCGGCGCTGAAACTCGAACAAGTGGCCGCAGGCCTTGCCGATCCCACGGCCATCGTCCACGCCGGGGACGGCAGCGGACGCCTGTTTATTCTGGAGCAGCCGGGCAGGATCCGCATCCTGCGGCAGGGGGAGCTTCTCGGCGCCCCCTTTCTCGACATCGCCGACCGGCTCGTCGCCGGCGGCGAGCAGGGGCTGCTCGGACTCGCCTTTCCGCACGGTTTTTCCGAGAAGAAATATTTTTACGTCAATTACACCCGCAAGCCGGACGGCGCCACGGTGGTGAGCCGGTTTCGGCTCTCGGCGGACGCCGACCGGGCCGATTCCCGCAGCGAGGAGGTGCTCCTCACCGTTCCCCAGCCCTACGGCAACCACAACGGCGGGCAGATCGCCTTCGGTCCGGACGGCTTTCTCTACATCGGCCTCGGCGACGGCGGTGGGGCCGGCGATCCGCAGGAAAACGGTCAGGATCCGCAGACGCTCCTGGGCGCCCTGCTGCGCCTCGACGTCGAGGCCGGTGGCCCCTCCGGCTATGCCATCCCGCCGGGAAACCCCTACGCCGGCACGGCCACGGGGCGGGACGAAATCTGGGCCATCGGGCTGCGCAATCCCTGGCGCTTCTCCTTCGACCGGCGCACCGGAGACTTGTACATCGCCGATGTCGGACAGCGGCAGTGGGAGGAAATCGATTTTCAGCCCGCCGCCTCCGCCGGCGGCGAAAACTACGGCTGGGATATCCTCGAAGGGCTGCAATGCTACGAGCCCGCCCGTAACTGCAAACCGCCCAACGCCTATACCGCTCCCGTCGCTTCATACGATCACGATCTGGGCTGTTCGGTCACCGGCGGCTACGTCTACCGGGGGCCGGGCAATCCGGGCATGCAGGGACTCTATTTTTTCAGCGATTATTGCAGCGGCCGCATCTGGGGGCTGCGGCAAGGCGCCGAAGGTTGGGAGAGTCGGGTCCTTGCGGACACCGCGCACGCCGTCTCCACTTTCGGCGAGGACGAGGCCGGGCGGCTCTACCTGGCCGATCATGACGGCGGGGGGATTTACCGGATTGAGGAGGATGCGCGTTGAATTTCGCGGGCGCTGAGGACGTCGGGCCGAAGGATAAATGCCGGTACGAAAAAATTTATCCCCCGTGATATCCGCAAGCGCCGTTTACTCCGGCAGATCGTCGGCGATCAGCTGCAGGACGTGGATGACCTTCTGTGGCAGGCCGGCATGGTGGATGGTGTCCTGCAACTGCATCATGCAGCCGGGGCAGGCGCTGGCGACCAGTTCCGCGTCGCTTTTTTCGATGCCGTTCGCCTTGCGGGCGCCGATCTGCTTGCTG
>Ga0265293_10001929_pt1 | contig 43607 bp, 38 predicted proteins | sample Munlanlewell138R_FD_192505 | JGI IMG/M metagenome (GOLD analysis project Ga0265293, IMG submission 192505) | Leachate microbial communities from a municipal landfill in Southern Ontario, Canada - Leachate well 138R | ecosystem: Engineered > Solid waste > Landfill > Unclassified | place: Canada...
CATGGTGGGCGCGGGCGGCATCGGCCTGCCCCTCATCCAGCGCCTGCAGTTCCGCCGCTGGGACGAGGTCAGCATGTTCCTGCTCGTCATCGTGGGCTTCATCATCGTGGTCGACGCCATCAGTTCGCGCATACGCAGCAGACTGGTCTAGGCACGTACACTTGGGGTGAGGTCCGCCATGAACTACTCCGAGTCAGACCGACAACGCCTTCTAGACGCCGCCGCCAAGGTCGTACTGGCAACAGTCACGGCCGACCGCACCGGTGTGGTCGCGTACTTCCGCGAGATGATGGCCGCCGGCCGCTACCTTTACGACGCCGAGCGGCGCTACGCCCATAACCAGCTGGTGCAGCAGCTGCTGGCCGGCACGCAGCAGGGCGAGCAGACCGAGCAGGAGCAAGGCGCTAACGAGAACGGCAGCCTGCCACGTGAGCAGCTGCTGGCGCTGATAAGCGAGGTCGGCGCGGTGCTTCACGACGACGATGAGGGCCGCGAGTTCAAGGAGTTCCTCTACGGGCTGGCCGAGCACATCGCCAAGGCCAGCGGCCCGCTCTTCTCGTCGCGCATAAGCATGGACGAGGCCTCGTTCCTCTCGGAGCTCCGCACGCGGCTTCGTATGCCGGAAAGCGCTGCCTGACTTGAAGGGCCGCTGGATCTGGGGTGTTGCGCTGGCCAGCTTCGTGCTGGCGGCGTCCACGGGGGCCTACTACCGCTTCTCGCTCATCACGCCACTGGCGGGCGTGCTCGACAACATCCGCCACGCCCACTCGCACCTCATGTTCTTCTCGTGGGTCACGCCGCCCTTGATCCTGCTTCTGGGCGCAGACCTGGCACGCCGGGGCGCGAAGCCGCGCGGCTTCGCGGCGGTGGCGCTGCTGGCCGCCATCGGGGGGCTGGTCTCATACGTTCCGTTCCTGCAGGGCGGTTACCAGCTCACGCCGTTCGCTGGCCGGCTGCTGCCCATCTCCATGATCGCTTCGGCCCTCAACGGCGTGGTCTGGTACGTGTTCGCGGCGCTTTACGTGTGGGCCGCCTGGGGCGTGCGGCGCGACGCGCGCCTGCGGCTCTTCGACGCGTCGGTGGCGCTGCTGGTGGCCAGCACGGTGTCAGTGGTGGCTCTGGCCTACCTGGGCGCCACGGGCCAGATGCAAAGGCCCGTGATGCTGGCGCTGGTCGACTGGTTCCTCACGCTGTTCGCCGACGGCTGGTTCGGGCTGGCGGTGCTGGGCCTGGCCGCGCTGCACGCCGACCCGGCACGCCTGGCGCGGCTGCGCGCCGGCACCCTCGGCTGGCTGCTGGGCGCCGCCATGCTCGTGCGCAGCGTCGGGCGCTACTACGAGGACACCCTGGGGGCCAGCTGGGCAACAGCGCTGGCGGGCGCCGGCGGCGCGGTTGCCGCCCTGGCGTGGCTGGGTCTCGTGTTCCTCGTGTGGCGCGTGACTTCAAGCGCCACCGCCAGCCCGGACGGCACGGTCGTCACCCCGCCGACTGGCGTAACGCGCGCACTGCGACAGCTGACCCTGGCCCTGTTACTGGTCAAGGGCCTGGTGGAGCTGGGCGCCGCCACACCGGGGCTCACCGAGTTCGTCACGCAGTCGTCGCTGCGGATCTTCTTCCTGCACGCCTTCCTGCTGGGTGCCATCAGCTTCGGCGTCATCTACTCCATGCGCGCGCAGCTAGGCGAGGGAGCGTTCCACGGCGCCGGGCTGTTCGCCCTGGCCGTGGGCGTCATGGTAGCGGCGTTGGCGCCGCTGACGCCGCTATGGCCGCGGGGCCTGGGCGGCCTGTGGGTGCTGCCGCTAGCGGCCTACACCAGCCTGCTGCCGCCGGCCGTGGCGGCGTACGCCCTCTTCAGGCTCGAGCTCGGCTCCGCCAGAACAGCAGCGTCGCCGACGCCACCAGCAGCAACGCCAGGCCAGTGAGCGCGAGCGGGATGGCCTGCGTACCGTAGCCAGTAACGGCACGGCCGATGAGTGGCGCGGTGAGCACAGGGCCTAGGTTCGCCGCCGCCACCACCACCGGCGTGTACTGCTCGGCGCGCTGGGGGAACACCTCCGTCAGCCACGCTAGCGAGGTCCCGAAGACGGGCGCCAGGAACAGCCCGACCGCGGCGTAAGCGAAGGGAGCCACCGCCTCGTTGCTGGCGAGGAGCAGGGTTAGCGTGGCCAGAACCGTGGAGCCGAGGACCATGGCGGGCGGTCGCACCAGGGCCGAGAGCGGCGCGGCCAGCAGGCGCCCGACCGTGATTGCGCCCCAGAAGAGCGCCGGGAAGCCCGCAGCGGCGGCGGCCCCGAGGTGCGGCGTGAGGTGCTCGGTCTGGAAGTTGGCCACGCCCGCCTCAGTTGCCACGTAGAAGAAGTACAGCAGCACGAACAGCGCCAGCAGGCCGATAGCTGCCGGGGCGGCGCTCTTAGTGGCGACCACCGCCTGGGGCACGTTCAGCACAGTGACGAGCAGCAGCAGCACCAGCGCCACCCCGGCCAGGATCAGGAACGGCAGGGCCAGGCGCGGCTCAAGCAGCGCGACCAGCAGCGGACCGACCATGGCGCCCACGCCGAAGACGGCGTTGAGGAGGTTGAGGGCGGGCGCCGCGTTGGGCCTGAAGCTGAGGGCCAGCAGCAGGTTGAACGCCAGGTTGAGAAGCCCGAAGCCCACGCCCGCCACGAACGCGGCCGCTACCACCTGCCACCAGGCGGACGCCACAGCGATCCCGACCAGGCCGCCTGCCACCCCCAGGCTGCCGGTCACCAGCACGCGCCGGTAACCGAAGCGCCTGATGGCCAGGCCAGAGATCACGATAGCGATGAACGCGCCCAGGAACTGGGCGCTGACCACGGCGCTTACCTGGTCTACCTCGAGACCGAACTTGGCGCGGAACTGAGGCAGCGAGGGGCCGTACATGGCCTGCTGCGCTCCCAGCAGGAAGAACGCCGCGAAACCCATTATGAGAAGGTGGCGGCGCCGGGGATCTTGGAAGGCGGAGAGAAGCATGTGCAGGAAAGATACCGCTTAGGCGGTGCTTGTATACTCGTTCCCTGGTTACTCAGGAGGCGCCCCCGTGGCAGACGGCACGACACAAGTGAACGAACTCCGCTCGAAGTTCCTTAGGTTCTTCGAGCAGAAGCAGCACCTGGCTTACCCAAGCGCGCCACTCAAGAGCTCCGACCCGGGGCTCCTCTTCAACGTGGCGGGCATGCAGCAGTTCAAACCTTACTTCCAGGGCGCCACCCCGCGCTTCCCCGGTTACGGCGTGTGGCACCGCGTGGCCACCTCGCAGAAGTGCATGCGGGCGGGCGGCAAGGATTCGGACATCGAGAACGTGGGGCGCACCCGCCGCCACCACACCTTCTTCGAGATGCTCGGCAACTTCTCTTTCGGCGATTACTTCAAGAAGGAAGCCAGCCTGTGGGCGTGGGAGTTTCTCACCTCGGAGGAGTGGCTGGGGCTCGACCCGGAGCGGCTCTACGTCACGGTCTTCACCGACGACGACGAGGCGTACGACATCTGGGCCAACGTGGTGGGCGTGCCGCGGGAGCGCATCAGCCGCTTCGGTGAGTCCGAGAACTTCTGGCCCGCCAACGCCATCAAGGACGACCGCCAGGGCCCCTGCGGGCCGTGCTCCGAGATCTTCTACGACCGCGGCCCCGAGTTCGGCACGCCTGACGAGACCGGTCCCAACACGGGCAGCGGCGACCGCTTCATGGAGATCTGGAACCTGGTCTTCACGCAGTACGACCTCAATGACGGCGTGCTGACGCCTTTGCCTCAGCAGAACATCGACACGGGCATGGGCCTCGAGCGCCTGGCCACAGTGGTTTCGGGCGCCAAGGACGCGTACGCCACCGAGCTGTTCATGCCGGTCATCAGGCGCCTAGTGGAGGCCGCGGGCCGGCCGTACGAGGACGTGAAGAGCGTGCAGCACCGCATCATCGCGGACCACGTGCGCGCCGTTACGTTCTGCATCGCCGACGGCGTGCCGCCAGCCAACGACGGCGCCGGTTACGTGATCAAGATGCTCATCCGCCGCGCCTCGCGTCAGGCGTTCCTGCTGGGTCTCAACGAGCCGGTGCTGTACGAGCTGGCCGGCGCCGTGGTGGAGGCCATGCAGGAGCCCTACCCTGAACTGGTCGAGGCCAGGGAGCGCATCCAGGGCGCCATCCGCGCCGAAGAGGAGCAGTTCCTGCGCACCCTCGGCAGCGGTATCGAGCGGGTGGGCTCGCTGCTGTCCGAACTCGAGGGCGACGTGCTGGGCGGCGACGTGGCGTTCGACCTGTGGCAAACGTACGGCTTCCCGCTGGACCTCACTGTGGAGATGGCCGCGGAGCGGGGCGTGAAGGTTGACAGAGCCGGTTACGACGCGGCGCGCGAGGAGGCGCGCCGCCTCTCGCGCGGCGACGGCAGCAAGCAGCTCTTCGGCGCGGGCGCGGGCGCCCTCGGTCAGATCGCCGAGCGCGTGGACGAGACCGAGTTCGTGGGTTACGACGCGCTAGGTTGCGAGGCCACCGTCGTGGCCCTTGTGAGCGCCGACGACGAGGACGTGCCCGAACTGACCGACGGTTCGCAGGGCAGCGTCATCCTGGACCGCACGCCCTTCTACCCTGAGGGCGGCGGGCAGATCGGCGACACGGGCAAGTTCGCCTGGGAGAACGGCGGCGCAGTCGTCACCGGCACCAGCCGCACCCCGCAGGGGCTGGTGCGCCACCGGGTGCGCGTGGTGCGCGGCCCGCTGAACGTGGGGCGCACCGTGCGTGCCAACGTTGACCCGGTCAGGTTGCAGACCCAGAAGCATCACACCGCCACCCACCTGCTGCACGCCGCGCTGCGCAGCGTGCTGGGCACTCACGTCACGCAGGCGGGTTCGCTGGTGGCGCCGGACCGACTCCGCTTCGACTTCTCGCACTCGGCGGCTGTCACGGCGGAGCAGGTCGCGCGCGTGGAGCAGATGGTCAACTCCTGGCTGCAGCAGGACCTGCCCGTGAGCTGGCAGGTGGTGCCCATCGAGGCGGCGCGCAAGGCTGGCGCGATGATGCTGTTCGGCGAGAAGTATGGCGACGAGGTGCGCATGGTCTCCATCGGCGCGGGCGCACCCGTGTCGGTGGAGTTGTGCGGCGGCACGCACGTGGCCCGCACGGGCGAGATCGGCTTGCTGGTGGTCACAGCCGAGGAGGCCGTGTCGGCCGGCGTGCGGCGCGTGGAGGCGCGGGTCGGCAACGCCGCTCTCGAGTACCTGCAGGAGCTGAGAGCCACGCAGCGCAGCCTGGTGGAGCATCTGGGCGGCACCGCGGCCACGCTGGAGGAACGCCTGCTGAAGCTGCAGGCGGACCTCAAGGAGGCGCAGCGGCAGTCCGCTCAGCTGCGCGACAAGCTGGCTGCGGCGCAGACCGCCAACACCGGCGCCGCTACCGAGCTAAAGGAAGCCGGCGGCTTCCGTTACGCCACAGCCCAGCTAGATGGGCTCGACGCCACCGCGCTGCGTAACGCGGCCGACAGGCTGCTGGAGCGGAGCGGCGCCGACGTGGTGGTGGTCGGCTCCGGCAGCCTGCTGGTGGCGAAGACGTCCGAGGCCGCCCGCCAGCGCGGCGCGCACGCGGGCAACCTGGCGCGCGCTGCGGCGGCGGCTGGCGGCGGCGGGGGCGGCGGCCGGCCCGACATGGCGCAGGCGGGCGTGAAGGACGAGGCCGGCTTGCGTCAGGCGTTAGCGGCCGTAGAGGCGGCGCTGGCAGGGGTTCCCGGCTCTTGAGCCTGGCGCCGGACCAGGCGGGTGCAGGCTCCGCCCATAGCGCCGGCGTGGTGGCTCTGGCGCTCGACGTGGGCGACGCCCGCATAGGCCTGGCGACCGGCGAGCAGGGCTCCAGCTTCGTGTTCGGCCGAGGCGCGCTTACGCGCGAGGGCACCAAACGCGACGTACCGGCCGTGCTGGAGGCCGCCCGGCGCGAGGGCGCCAGCGTGATCGTGGTGGGACTCCCGTTGCGACTGGACGGCAGCGAGTCGCCGCAGACCGAGCGGGTGCGCACCTTCGCGGCCGCTCTCGAAGCTGCGGCGGAGCCGCAGGGGCTGCGGGTGGTGTTGGAAGACGAGCGCCTGACCACGCGCATAGCTCAGCGTCAGGTGGGCACGTCTGCACTGCCGCGCACGCGGCGTCAGGAGAAGGGGCTGCTGGACGAGGCCGCGGCGGTGCTGATCTTAGAGTCGTACTTGAGCCGGCTCGGGGGTGCACCCGCGGTGCCGCCCGCGGACACGGAGGGCGCGGATGGCTGACGAGAAGCCGCAGCGCGCCCGCAGCGGTGGTCGCCGCTGGGCCATCATCCTGCTGACGCTGCTGACGCTGGGGGTGGCCGCGTTCGTGACCGTTCAGTTCGTTCTGAGTGCGCCCAGCGCCACCCCGCGGGTGACAGAGTTCGAGGTGCTGCCCGGCTGGGGCGGCGCGCGGGTGGCTGCGGAGCTGGAGGAAGCGGGCTTGGTGCGCTCGGCCCTGGCGTTCCGTTACTACCTGCGTTTCACCGAGACAGACCGCAACGTGGGCGAGGGGCTTTACGACCTGAGTCCCACCATGAGCGCCGCCGAGGTTGCTGCGGCGCTGGCCGAAGGTGGGCGGCCGCGGACGGTGAGCATCGTGGTGCCGGAGGGCTGGCGCGCCTCTGACGTGGTGCGGCGCCTAGCCGCTAACGGTTTCGGTGAGGAGAGCGAGATCGAGGCCCTCATCGTCGAGCCCGGTGACCTGGCGCCGGCGTACCTGCCGGAGGGCGCCAACCTGGAGGGGTACCTCTTCCCCGCCACGTACGACGTGCCGGTGCGCTCTAGTCCGGAGGAGGTCATCAGGACCATGGTGGCGCGCTTCGAGGAGGAGCTTACGGGCGGGGTGGTAGACGCCCTGATCGAGCGCTCGCTAACCGTGCACGAGTGGGTGACGCTCGCGAGCATCGTGCAGTCCGAGGCGGCGTCGCACGAGGAGATGCCTATCATCGCGGGCGTGTTCCTGAACCGGCTCGACGACGGCATGCTGCTGCAGTCCGACCCCACGGTGGCTTACGGCCTGGGCAAGGCCATGCCGGAGCTGAGCGCGCTGGCGGGGGACCTGCGGCGCGACACGGAGTGGAACACTTACACCCGGCCGGGCCTGCCGGCCACTCCCATCTCGAACCCGGGCAGCCACGCGCTGCACGCTGTGCTCGAGCCGGTGCGACTGAACGAGGCCGGGGTGCCTTGGCTCTACTTCTTGCACGGCACCGACGGCGGTATCCCGGTCTTCCGCCCCAACACCAACTTAGCCGCCCACGAGCGCGACGTGGTGGTCTTCCTTAGGAACGACGGGCGGCGCTAGGCGCTTACCTCCGCTAGGTGGCGGTGGCATGGCCGCCGGTTACTCGGCGTCCGCGTCGCCGCCCTCATCACCTGCGGCTGAACCGGTCACCTCGTCCGGCGGCTCGGCGCTGGGCCCCTTGGGGTACCGGCCGGCTCGCTTGAGTGATTCGGCCAGCAGGTACTCCATCTGTGCGTTCACGCTGCGCAGCTCGTCCGCCGCCCACTTCTCGATGGCGGCGTAGAGCTTCGGGTCGACACGCAACAGGAACCGCTTCTTAGCCATCTAACTCACCACCGGGCCGCCACAGCCGGGGCTCTCAGCGGGCGGTGCGCAGGTGACCGTTGAGCCAGGTGACCAGCGACCGGACCAGCGTGGGCGAGACGATGGCGTCCGCCGCGGGCAGCATGCCCGACTCGGGGTCGCCCATTACGTGGTTGAGGCTGTGCCCCATGTTGGGGAACTCAAGCAGGGTGCCGCGGCCGAGCGCGTCGGCCAACCGGCTGCTGTCTGCCTGGGTTATCTGCACGTCCTTCAGGCCCTGCACCACGAGGGTGGGCGCCGACAGGCGGCCTGCCAGCTGGGCGGGGTCGACCTCGGCCATGCTGCGCAGCAGGCCGGCGGCGTGAGCGAAGCTGGCGGCGACCTGGTTGTCCGCCAGGTCGCCGTCGAGCGCCAGGGTGGGTCCCTCCACGCTGCGGATGGCGGCCAGGGCCTCGTCCGTCTGGCGCGTCATCTCCTCCTGCGCAGCTGGGTTCAGGCCCGAGCGCTCGAATGACGCCAGGAGCTGCTCGCGCAGGATCACGTCGAGCGGCCGGCCAGGCGAGGCGAGAAGCACGACCACGGCGGGGTCCGCGTAACCTTCCGCCGCGGCGTAGAGGGAGATGAGGCCGCCTTCGGAGTGCCCCATGAGGCCGAGCCTGGTGGCGTCAACGCCGGGCTGTTCGGCCAGCAACGCGAGCCAGTCGGCCGTGTTCTGAGCGTAGGTGGCGAGGGTCACGGCGTTACCGTCGCCCGTGGAGGGCGCGATGCCGAGCTTGCTGACGCGCAGCAGGCCGTAACCGTGGCAGGCCAGCTCGAACGCCAACTGCTTGTACATGGCGTTGGTTATGAAGGGAAGCGCGTTGCCGTCCATGTCCACAGCACCAGAGCCGGGCAGGAGGAGCAGCGTGGGGGCGGGAGCGCCGCCTTCCGCGGTGGCCGCGACGGGCAGGGTGAGGCGGCCGACGAGCGTCTCGCCCGTGGAGGTCACGCTGAGCTCCTGCTCCATTACGCACTGCGCGTTAGCCTGAAGCGCCTCCTGGGCGGTGGCTGGGCGCGCGGCGGCCTTGTCGACGTCCTCGCTGCCTGCCTTCTCGCCACGATCAGCGGCGCCGGCATCAGGCGCCTCGGCCTCGCCTTCAGCGGCGTGGCGCACGAAGCGAACGGCGCCGGGCTGCTGCTCGAGCACGAGGATGTGGCCCGCGTCGTCGAGGAACACCTGCATGACCAGGGTCTGGCCGGCCACTGCGTACGCTAGGTCGAGTTGCGTCACCTGAACCGTGCCGCCGTGGTACTCGACCGTGCCGGCCTTGGGCGCGTCGACACCGACGGTGGCGACGGCGGCGACCTGCGGCACCAGCACGGCGAACACCTGTTGCTCGCCTGTGGACATGACCTGGTCGGCCATTAGCTGGAAGCCCTCTAGGAAGTTGTTGTCGACCACGTAGAGCGGCGCCTCGGACGGGATGGCTATGGCCTGGGTAGCACCGCCCTGGGCGAGACTCAGCTCGGCGCCGGCGTCCGTGAACGCCACGTCGATGCGGAACGGGGCGCCCTGCGCGGTGCCTTCGATGCTGTAAGTGAGGGCCGCGCCGTCGGGCCGGGTCTGCATGTGGTTAGTGGCTTGGAAGAAGCCCGCCACGTTTACGGACGAGTCCGTTATGTAGCCTTCCTGGCTGCGTTGCACGGACATGGTGGTCTGGCCGAGGGTCTGGCCGAACTGGTTGATGTCGTACGTGTAGGTGACCGCTGCTGGCGTGGCGCCCTGTGCCTGGGCGGCGCCGAGGGTGAGCAGCCCTAGCAGCAGGGCGCTAGCTAGCGCCAGGACGGTGCGTGGCAGGGAGCGTCCTAGGGCGCGCCTTTGGCCGCGTATGGGGCTCCGCGTCTGGGTTGTTGTCATGTATCTACTCCGTTACTTGTGTCCGGCCGGGCCTGCCAGGGCCGGTCGAGGTTCCGCTGGGCGCCTCGCGTTGCCGCTGGCTCCACGTGTGCAGCGCGGGGCGCCCATACAGGTCGTGTGGGGGCTCAGCCGTACAGGGTGCCGGCGTTTATGACGGGCGTGGCGGCGTGCTCGCTGGTGAGGGCCACCATGAGGTTGTTGGCCATGGCGGCGCGCTTCTCCTGGTCCAGGTCCACGACGCCCTTCTCGGCCAGGCCGGTGAGCGCGTCCTCCACCATGCCCACGGCGGCTTCGACTATCAGGCGGCGCGCGGAGACCACGGCCTGCGCCTGCTGGCGCCTGAGCATGGCCTGAGCGATCTCGGGAGCGTAGGCGAGATGCGTGAGGCGGGCTTCTAGCACGTCCACACCGGCAACCTCGAGGCGTTCCTCCAGCTCGATCTTCAGGGCGGCGGCCAACTCGTCGGGGTTCTCACGCAGGCTGGCGCGCTCGGTGCCGGCGGAGTCGTACGGGTAGCGGGTGGCAAGGCTGCGCAGCGCCGTTTCGGCCTGGATGCCCACGAACTCTTCGAAGTCGTCGACGTCGAAGATGGCCTTGGCGGATTCGCTCACGCGCCACACCACCACGGCGGCTATCTCGACCGGGTTGCCGTCGGCGTCGTTCACCTTCACGCGCTCGGAGTTGAAGTTGCGCACGCGCAAGCTGACGCGCTTCTTGCTGGCGAACGGGTTGGCCCACCAGAAGCCGGAGCGGCGCTGGCTGCCGATGTAGTTACCGAACAGGACCAGCACCCGCGCTTCATTGGGTTGCACGGCGAAGAGGCCGATGAGGGTGAAGAAGGAGGCGAAGAAGAGCACGATGGCGGCCGCGATCATGAGCCAGCTGTTGGGCATGTCGGGGCTCTCAGGGCCGATGCCGAAGATGAGCAGCAGGATGGAGGCTACGAAGCCGGCGAGGCTGAGGAAGAGCATAAGGAAGCCGTTGGCCGCGGCGACGGGCTTCTCCTGCACGCGCTCGGCGAGGCTCTTGTTGAAGTTCTGGACTACGGGCTGGACTTCTTGTTCACTCGTCATAGTGTCAGAATGATATCACTTCGACATCAATCTTGACAAGTGGGCAGGATCACAGGAGTTCGTCGCAATAGTCCTGGCATGACGGTTGCAAGTCAGCCACTTCGGCGCTACCCGCACGCATGAATCATCCTTTCCCGCTTAACTTATTGATGTTTGCCTAGAGGGTGTGGGTAACCGCCTAGCCGCGGCGCCCCCGAGTCGGAGGTCGCTGCTAGACTTGAACACCATGAGCATAAAACCGGACTGGTGGATCCGCGAACGCGCCCGCGAGGGAATGATCACCCCCTTCGAGGAGGCGCTGGTGAGGGAAGGCGTAATCAGTTACGGCCTCTCGAGCTTCGGCTACGACCTGCGCGCTGCGCCGGAGTGGCGCATCTTCGTTAACGCCTTCAACACAGTTGTAGATCCGAAGGACTTCGACACGAACAGCCTGGTCGAGTACGACGGCGAGACCTGCATCATCCCGCCCAACAGCTTCGTACTTACTCGCTCCGTGGAGTACCTGCGGATACCGGACGACACAATGGTCGTCGCCTTAGGCAAGAGCTCGTATGCCAGGTGCTTCAGCGCCGACACTCGTGTCGCCTTGGTCGACGGCACCTCTCCGACTCTGGAAGAGATGGCCGAACGCCATGCCGATGGCGAGCAGTTCTGGGGTTACTCGCTTGGAGAGAACGGTCGGCTCATCATCTCCCTCTTGGAGTCACCTCGGTACATCGGTAGAGATTCACTGCTGGAGATAACCTTGGACGACGGCGCGGTTATCCACGCCACGCCAGATCACGATTTCATGCGTAGAGACGGAAGCTGGACGCCAGCGGGTGAGCTCGTGCCCGATGACTCGCTAATGCCTCTCTACCGCGACACTTTCCGTGGTTACGAGATGACCTACCAACCCGTGACCGGCTATTACTACCCCACACATCGGCTAGCGGACGAGTGGAACACGCGTCATGGCCTCTACACAGACCTCCCAGGTACGCATCGCCACCATGTCGATCACGACCGACGGAACAACAACCCCTGGAACATCGTTCGCATGGACGCAAGGAAAGCGCTTGACGAAGCAGGCTCCATAAGGGGTGCGGCGCGGCTCCTCGGAGTCGACCGCAGCGTCTTCCGGCGCTTCCCTAAGGTTATCGCCGAACACCGCGGCACCCAGCGGAACCACAAGGTAGTAAGCGTTAGAGAGCTGAAAGGCGACCACGACGTCTACTGCCTCACCGTGCCAGAAGCCGGGAACTTCGCTCTAGAAGCCGGAATCTTCGTCTCCAATTGCGGTATCGTAGCGAACGTAACGCCTTTAGAACCCGGTTGGGAAGGACACGTTACGTTAGAACTTAGTAACACCACTCCCCTACCCGCCAAGGTTTACGCCAACGAAGGCATAGTGCAGCTGCTCTTCTTCCAGGGCGAGCGGCCCGAGACCACCTACGCGGACCGTAAAGGCAAGTACCAGGGGCAGAAGGGCGTCACGCTGCCGCGGCTCTAGGGCTCAGGGCTAGCTCCCACCGGCGACTGCGCTGCGTCGCACACTAACCGGCCGGCGCCTGAACCGCGCCGCTACTCCTCGTCCACCGCCTCGATGAGCGGCAGGCGCATGGTGAACACGGTCTCGCCCGGGCGGCTGGTAACGGTCAGCACGCCGTCATGATGCTCGGCTATCTGCCGCGCTATGGCCAGCCCCAGACCCGAGCCGCCGCCGGCGCCCTTGTAGAACTTCTCGAAGATGTGCGGGAGCATCTCCTCAGGGATCCCACCGCCGTCATCCTCCACGGTCACCACCGCCTCACCGGGCAGCTCCTCCAGTCGCAGCAGCACCCCACTCGGTCGACCGGCGGCGCGCACGGCGTTAGCCGTCAAATTACGCACCGCCTGGTTAAGGCGCACCGGGTCGCCCAGCACCAGAACCCCACCGGCGCCCTCCACCCGCACGCCCGGGAACTCGTCGCCGACCGGCTTCAGCACGTCCAGCGCCACGTCGACCAGGTGCAGAGCCTCCTCCACCACCAGTTGCCCCCGCGAGAGCTGCAGGAGGTCCTCCACCAGACGCGCCATGGTCCCCGTCACGCGCTGCGCGTCCAGCAGGTCGTCGCGGTTCTCGGGTCTGGCGCGCCGCACCGCGCGGTCCAAGAAGCCTCGCATGCTGGTCAGCGGCGTGCGCAGCTCATGACTGGTTTCCGCCAGGAACACGCGCTGCGCCGCAAGCGCCTCACGCAGCCGCTCCAGCAGCCCGTTGAGCGCGAACGTCAAGCGCCCAACCTCATCAAGCGGGCCGTCGTAACGAATCGGCTCCAGGTCATCCGGTCCAACCGTGGCGGCCAGGCGCGCCAGGCGCGAAATGGGCCTAAGCGCCGCCGCGGCTACGGCGTACCCCACGAACAGGCTGATGGCCACCACCAGCAGCGCCGCCACGAACAGCGTGCGCGACACCTCCGCCAGCACGGGCCCGATGTACGACGGGTCTATCAGCACCGCCACCACGCCGAGCTCGAACGGCGCTAGCGCCGCCTCCATCTGCTTACCCGCCACCAGACCGTTCCAGGACAGCGGCACCAGCGCTGCGGCCATCACGTCGGACGGCGGCAGCGCCGCGGTGGCGCTCTCGAACTCCGGCTGGCTAGCGGCCAGCAGCCGGCCCGCCGCGTCGTAGATCTGCAGGATCACGCCGCCGGTGGGACCGCCGAGGCCGGAAGCGCTGCCCTCGCCCGTCGAGTACAGCGCCGCCAGCGTGGTGGCGTCCTGCTTGATGGTGCGCCGCAGCTCCTCGTACAGGCCTGAACGCACCACCTGGTAAGCGATGAGCATTGTCAGCGCCCCCAGCACGGCCACGGCCGCCGCTGTGAGCAGCGCCACGCGCCAGGTGAGCGACACCCGCGGAGCCCGAACCAGCGCGGCCGGACGGCGCATCACTCAGGTCACGACTTCAGTGCGTACCCAACTCCGCGGATGGTGCGGATGACACCGTAACCACCGGCGTCACGCAGCTTGCCGCGGATGTTGGCGATGTGAACATCGACGACGTTCGACGACGGCGGAAGGTCCTCGCCCCACACGTTGTTCTCGATCTCCTTACGCGAGTAAACGCGCCCCGGCTGCCCCGCCAGGTAAGTGATGAGCTCGTACTCCCGAGGCGAGAAGCGGATCTCGTCCTCCGCCCAGAACACCTGCCTGCGCACCGGGTCTATCGTCAGGTCACCGATCTTCTGAGCCGAACCGAGGGTGCGCTTACGCAGCTGAACGTTCACGCGCGCCAGCAGCTCCTCCACGTGGAACGGCTTCGCCAGGTAATCGTCGGCCCCCGCGTTCAGCATCTCGACCTTGGTGCCCACCTCGTCGGCGGCGGTGAGGATGATGATGGGCGTGTCGCCCGTGTGGCGCACGCGCCGCGCGATCTCCTGCCCCGTCAGGTCGGGAAGGCCCAGGTCGAGGATCACCAGGTCCGGCTCGCTCTCCCGCACGGCGGAGAGGCCGCGGATGCCGCTATCGAACGCCAGAACCTCGAAGCCAGCGTCCTCCAACTCCCGCGTCAGCAGGCGCAGGATGTCCAAGTCGTCTTCAACGATCAAGATTCGCTTGCCAGTCACCGTTACTGGCTCCTTCCGAGCGGCAGATCCAACCAGATCTCGCGCTCCTGCAGCAACAAGGCCCTCAGCGACAAGGGCTCGCTCTCGCCCTCGTACAGGACTAGGATATCGGTACCAGCCTCCGACACGAACCCCTTCAACGCCGTCGCCCCACTCAGGGCCTCGGCCAGCGACGTGTCGTCCGCGTCCGGCGGGAAGATGAGGATACGCACCTCGGTGCCGGGCGGCGGCAACTCCTTGAACTTCAGGTAGAGACGCTCGACCTGAGCCGAGGCGTACACCGTGAACAGGTCGGCAGACATGAGCCTGACCTCGGTGCCGGCGGGCATGAGTGGCAGATGCAGCGTGAGCTGCCCGATGAGGAAGAGGTGTGTCAGTGCCATGTGGACCACGCGAACGCAGGTAAGGTATTCGTTCGCACCATGCAGCAATGGTAACAGCCGCCCGTGAACACACGGGACCGGCGGCTTCAGCGAGCCTTAACCTGCAGAACTCCGTGTGCCACGCGGAAGTGAACCACCTAACCGCACACCGCTTCCGGAAAAGGTCATCATACGGAGACTTGGTCGCCAACCCAGGCGAGTTACGAAAGGGACCTTATGTTCCACGACATGGGGGTAGTCGAGGCCCGGACGCGGAGCGCGCTTGCACCCGCTCTGGCCCTCCTCATGGCGCTGCTGCTGGCTTTCGGCAACGCTCAAGGGTTCGACGAGACCCGCTATTTCAACCAGTGCCAGCTCTTCGAGGCGCGCGGCGACCTCGAAACCGCGCGCCAGTTCTGCCTTAACGCGCTGCAGGTGCGGCCCGACTTCGCAGAGGCCGAGCTGGTCCTCGCCCGCATCGAGCTGGGGTTAGGTGACCCGACCAGCGCCGAGACGCGCCTGCGCCGCGTCCGCAACCGCATCGACACCGCCGAGCCGCTCGTGCTGCTCGCCCAGTCCGCGCTCGACCTGGACCGTCCGGGCGAAGCCGAGGGCTTACTGCAGGAAGCGCAGCGGCGCCTGGCCAGCGAAGCCAACGTAGAGCTCGAGGCCCGCGTTGCTGTGCTGTCCGGACAGATAATGCAGTCGCAGGGCCGGTACGACGAAGCGCTGGCCCAGTACGCCCGCGCCATCGCCATCGACCCGCTCAACGTCAGCTACCGCTTACTCGACGCCAACCTGCGCCTCAGGCTGCGCGACGCCGACAGCGCCGCGCGCCAGCTCAGCAGCTACATCCAGCTCACCGGCAACGACCGCGATCCCGACGTGCGTTCACTGCTCGGACGCGCGCTGTGGGCCCAGGGTGACCTCTCGGCCGCTTCCGGCCACCTGGCCACGGCGCACCAGCTGCGCGGGGCACGCAACGTCGAAGCCCAGGCCGCCGACCTGCGCGGCTTGGCCCTGATCTCGTACGCCGAAGGCGACTTCGCTGGCGGCGGCCTGGCGCTCAGGGAGTCGTTCAGGCGCGAGAACTTCACCAGCGCTCTGGCCGGCAACACGCTCCTGTGGGTGCTCCTGCTCCTGCTGGTGGTCGCGCTGCACCTCGTGGGCGAGAGCCGCATCTCGGCCTCGTCATCGCTCGAGGTCATCGAGGGACCGCAACCGTGGAGCGTGGGACAGATCTACGGCACGCTAATCACGGCGCTGCTCGTAGCGGTACTGGTCACGGTGCTCTACGGCCTGATCACCTTCGAGAACGTGCTGGCGCTGCTAACGCCCGGCGCCGGCGGCGACGCCACGGCCCTCTTCTTCCTCACCTTCGCGGTCATGCTGGCGCTCCTCTCATGGCGCCGCGTGCAGATGAACGGCCACGACGCCTACGAGGAACTGCTCGGTGACGCCCGCACCGTGCCGTACGGCATCGGCTGGGGCCTCCTGTTCCTGGGACTCACCATCGCGTACCTCTACTACCGCCCAGGCGGCGAGGCCCTCGGCGGCTTCTACGTCGACTTCCTCCAGGCGACCCCACTCGTGGTGGCCGCCGCGATACTCATCCCGCTGGCGGAGCTGTTCTTCCGCCCGTTCGTCATGGCGCCACTCAAGAAGCGCTACACGGCCCCCATCGCCACCGCGCTCTCTGGCGCGCTTTACGCCCTGGCGTTCGGGGTACCCATCCTGCTGCTCCTACCGTTCGGCCTGGTGCTGGCAGCCGCCTGGAACCGCCGCAGCAGCGGCTGGGAGCCGCTGCTGGCCCAGCTCACCCTGCACGTGGGTCTACTGGTGGCCGTGGCGGCAAGCCCCTGGGTTCGCTCGCTCTTCTACTGAGCCGCGCCACGATCGGCCGCTGAACTTACCGCTCTGAGGCAATCGCCGCCGCGCGAGGCGGCGTACCACCATGACCGTTTACCCAGTCGACAAGCCCTTGGGGCTCACCTCACATGACGTGGTGGCGCAGGCGCGCCGCCGCCTCGGCACGCGCCGAGTGGGTCACGCTGGCACACTGGACCCGCTAGCCACCGGGGTGCTCACACTGCTGGTCAACGAGTCGACCAAGCTCTCGCCCTACCTGACCGCGGGCCATAAGCGTTACCTCGCCTGGGTGGCGCTAGGAGCGGGCACACCCACCCTGGACGCCGAGGGTCCCGTGACCGAAGTCGCGGAACCACAGGCAACGTCACGCCTGTACCAGGAGCGGATCGAGGTGGCCAGCGCGGAGTTCGAGAACGTCACCCTGCAGCGGCCCCCCGCCTTCTCCGCCGTCAAGCAGCAGGGGCAACGCAGTTACGCAGCAGCGCGGCGCGGCGAACTGGACGAACCGCCCGAGCGCCCCGTCTCGTACCTGAGCGTGCGCCTGCTGGCGTTCGCGCGCAGCCGCGAGGCGCTGCCGCACCGCTTCGCGCGAACCCCGGCCGGTTGGCGCGCCGACCCGGCGGGACGCGAGTTCGACCTGCCGCCAACCCTGCTCGACCTACCGACCGCGCTGTTCGCGCTGGAGGTTGGGGCGGGCACGTACGTGCGCTCGTTCGCGCGCGACCTGGGAGCGGCGCTGGGCGTGCCCGCTCACCTGGCGGGCCTCGTGCGCACCGGCGCTGGCAACGTAGACCTAACGGACTGCACGCCGCTCGAGGAGCTAGGCGCGCACCCCGGCATGGCACCGTTGGACGCGCTGAGCCAGCCCAGGCTGCAGGTAGACGGCGCCACCGCCAGCGCCGTACGGCAAGGCAAGAAGCTAACGCTTCCGATAGTCGAGACCACCGTCCTGCACGAAGCCGACGGCGCCCTGGTCGCCATGGTCGAGCCACGCGCCCCCGAGGCGACCACGCCGCCGGCTGCTGGAGAGGCGCCGGACGCGAGTACCGGCACCGTTAGACCGGTGCGGGTCCTCAGGGCGTGGCAGCGGTAGACTCCGGCAAGTACAAACGCAGGGGCGCACCGCCACCCGCAAGTTGCGGCGGCGGCCTTAGCGGCATGCCAACAGGCGCCCTGTCGCAGGAGCTGAAACATGAGAATCGGTATCCCCAAGGAAGTCAAACCGCAGGAGTTCCGCGTCTCGGCCACCCCCGGCGCGGTGCAGGCGCTTGTGAGCGCGGGCCACAGGGTGGCAGTGGAGCGCGGCGCTGGCGCCGGCTCCAGCTTCACCGACGACGAGTACCTGAGCGCTGGCGCCAGCCTCGGCGAGGTGGGCGACGCCTGGGCGCAGGACCTGATCCTCAAGGTCAAGGAGCCCATGGCCTCCGAGTACGCGTACCTGCGTCATGACCAGATCCTCTTCACCTACCTGCACCTCGCCGCCGACCAGCCCCTCACTGAGGCGCTGCTGGCGGCAGGCACCACGGCGGTCGCTTACGAGACCGTGCAGCAGCCCAACGGGGCCCTGCCGCTACTAACGCCGATGAGCGAGGTCGCTGGCCGCATGGCGCCGCAAGTCGGCGCCCACTTCCTCGAGCGCGCGCACGGCGGGCGCGGCCTGCTGCTGTCGGGCGTTCCGGGCGTGCAGGGCGGAACGGTCACCATCCTCGGGGCGGGCATGGTCGGCACCAACGCCGCCAAGCTGGCACTGGGCCTCGGCGCCCGCGTCAACCTGCTCGACGTTAACCACGCGCGCCTGCAGTACCTCGACGACGTGTTCAACGGCCGGATCCAGACCATGACCAGCAACTTAGGCAACATCCTCGAGCTGCTGCCGCACACGGACCTTCTCATAGGCGCCGTGCTCATCCCCGGCGCGCGCGCGCCGCGGCTCGTCACCCGCGACATGCTCGCGCTCATGAAGCCGGGCAGCGTCATCGTCGACGTGGCCGTGGACCAGGGCGGCTGCATCGAGACCATCCATCCCACCACCCACGAGGCGCCCATCTACGAGGTCGACGGGGTGGTCCACTACGGCGTATCGAACATGCCCGGCGCGGTGCCCAACACCAGCACCCGCGCTCTCGCCAACCAGACGCTGCCGTACATCCTCAAGCTGGCGGGCGCCGGCCTTGAGGCGCTTCGGGCCGATCCAACGTTCCTGAAGGGGCTCAACACGTACGCGGGCAAGCTCACCTACGAAGCGGTCGGGCAGGCGTTCGGGCTGCCGGTAACCGACGCCGCCGCCGCCCTCAACGCAGGCGCGCCAGCGCTTTCCTGATCAGGGTCTCGGCGCTGTCATCGGGCGCCGCGGCGGCCAGCTCGGCCACCACGCCTTTCACCTGGCCCTCGCGGTAGCCGAGGGCCAGCAGCGCTGCCACCGCGTCCTCGCCCGCACCGGCGAGCAGGCGCGCGCCGCCAGGCTCGGCGCCCGCCATCAGGCTCTCCGGCAACCGGTCTCGCAGCTCGAGCACGATGCGCTCGGCGGTGCGCTTGCCCACGCCCGGGGCGCTGGTTAGCAGACCGGCGTCCTGGTTAGAGACCGCGGTGGCGATCAGCGCGACCGGCAGGCTCGAGAGCACGCTTAGCGCCACCTTCGGCCCCACCCCAGTGACCTCCAGCAGGCGCCTGAACACGGTGATCTGATCAGCGGAGTGGAAGGCGTAAAGGGTGGGCTGCTCGTCGCGCACGAGCAGCTGCGTGCGAAGGTGAATCGAGTGACCCACCTGGCACTTGGCCAGGGTGGAGCTGGGGGCGAGCATCTCTACACCGAAGCCGCCCACCTCCAGCACGACGCTGGCTTCAGCTACTTCGGCCACCACACCGCTAACGAAAGCGATCACGACTCTCCGAAAAGCGGCGCGAACAGCACCTCGTAGCCTATGTCTGTCACGTCCGCGCAGCCCGTCAGGCGCATGGCGTACGCCAGCTCGGCTGCCAGCGAGTCCAGCGAGCGCTCGCCGTCCACGACGACCAGCTCGGCGCCCACGGCGAGGTAGCGCAGCACGTCGACCCCGTCGCGCACCGGGCCTCCCGCCACTATTGTCAGCATGCCGCCGACCGCGTCGATGACCTCGGGCAGAACCGAGATCACGGGCGGCGCGCCTATGCGGCGCCCCAGCTCGGAGCCCACCACCACGCCGTCGGCGCCCGCCTCGGCGGCCACCTCCGCGTCAGCCGCGCTTCCGAGGCCCACCACCCATAAAGGTCTGCCGGCGGCGGCGCGCAGTTCGGCTACTTCCTCGCGGGTGCGCGGGCGCCAGGGGCGCTCGTCGTAAGGGGCCGAGTCGGCGACCGGCGTCATGTCGAGAGCTACCGCCGCCACGCCGCGCTCTGCTAACTGACCCACCCGGCTGATGAGGACCCCCATGCGGTCCACCGGCAAGAGCGCGATGGTCTGCTCCGGCGGGTGCTTGTTGGCGCCGTCCAGCGCTTCGTCGGCGCCGAACAGGGCGAGGCCGGTACCTGGCAGCTGCGCGACGCGCTTGCGGCGCGGCACCATGGGATGAGCGAGCGGCAGGCCGAGCATATGCGTGCGCAACTCTGCCTGCTCGATCCCGGTGAGGACCCGCGGTAGCAGCTGATACGCGTCCAGGGCGGCGAAATCTCGGGTGGACATCCAGGTGATGATATCAAGCCGCGGGCCGCGCTTCGGCCCGCGCGCGCCGAGGCGCGGCCACACACCTGCGGCCGTCAGCCTGGCGGCTTGCGGCAGGATACGGGACCATGACGAGAGCGCGTTACACTACCCCGTTATGTCAGCCCTGATCGACGTACGCAACCTCAGCAAGAGCTTCGGCAAGGTCAAGGCCGTGGACGACGTCAGCTTCAGCGTCGCCGCCGGTGAGGTCTACGGCCTCCTCGGCCCCAACGGCGCCGGCAAGACGACCACGCTCCGCGTCCTGGCCACGCTCCTCAAACCCGACAGCGGTGGCGCCACGGTGGCCGGCCACGACGTGCTCAAGGCGCCCGAGGCCGTGCGCGCCTCCATCGGCGTTGTTAACGGCGGCATGGGGCTCTACGACCGACTCACGGGTCGCGAGATCCTCTACTACTTCGGGCGCCTTTACGACCTTGAGGAGCAGCAGATAGAGCGGCGCATCGCCGAGCTCGACGACCTGCTGGACCTGCGCGACACGCTCACGCGGCGCGCCGGCGGCTTCTCCACCGGCATGGCGCAGAAGATCGTCATCGCCCGCGCCGTTCTGCACGACCCGCCCGTCATCTTCTTCGACGAGGCCACCAGCGGTCTCGACGTGGTTGCGCGCCGCGCGGTGGTGGACTTCGTTCGCGACTACCCCAGCAAGGGGCGCGCGGTGGTGTACTCCACCCACGTCATGAGCGAGGTCGAGGAGCTGTGCGACCGCGCATCGATCATTTACCGGGGGCGCAAGATCGCCGAGGACAGCGTCGACGAGCTCAAGCGCTCCAACGGCAGTAACAGCATCGAGGAGGCGTTCTTCCGCCTCGTCAGCCGGGTCGACATGGGCCACGAGGAGGTGCGCTGATGCGGCCGGTCATGATCTGGCGCGTGGCGCGCAAGGAGATCCTCTCCACCCTGCGCGACACTCGCGCCATCGTTTCCAACCTGCTCATCCCGCTGGTGCTCATGCCCGTCGTCATGCTGGGCATGCCGCTCCTGCTGGGCGGGCTCTTCGAGCGCGAGGCCACCAACATCACGCCGATCGGCGTGGTGGGCATGAGCAACCTGCCGGCTGAGTTCGTTGCCGTGCTGGAAGCGCAGAACGTGGAGCTGGTGCCTGTCGACGATGGCGTGACGGCCGTGCAGAACGGCGACGTCGACGTGGTCATCGGCGTGACCGAGCCGTTAGCGGCGGCGCTGGCGGGTAACGGCAGCGGCACCATATCGATCTACTCAAAGCAGGGCAACATGAAGAGCGAGCTGGACGCCTCCAAGGTGCAGCAGGCGGTGGCCATCTTCCAGCAGCAGGTGGTGGCGCTGCGCCTGGTGGACGCGGGTCTCGACCCCAGCGTGCTGCAGCCGCTGCAGGTTCAGAACGTCGACGCCAGCACCGCCGCTGAGCGCTCCAGCGGTCAGTTCTCCTGGCTCATCCCGTTCTTCATCGCCATCTGGACCCTCACGGGCGGGCAAATGACGGCGGTCGACGCCACCGCGGGTGAGAAGGAGCGCGGCACGCTCGAGGTGCTGCTGGTGGCGCCGGTGCGGCGCACCGAGGTGGTGGTCGGCAAGTTCCTGGCCACCCTCACGTTCGGGCTGAGCGCGGCGCTCATGGCCATCGTCGGCTTCCTGATAGGCGGCGCGCTGCTCAGCGCCGTGTTCCTGCCCCGCCTCGGGGACCAGGGCGCCGAGATCGTGTCCATGATGGGTGGCGGCCTGAACGTCAACCTGCTCTCCATCGTGGTGCTGGTGATCAGCGCGCTGCTGCTGGCCGCGCTGGTGGCGGCGGTGCTCATCGGCATCTCGCTCTTCGCGCGCTCCTTCAAGGAGGCGCAGAGCTACATCGCACCGCTGTCGTTCGTGTTCATCATCCCGGTGGTGCTGCTGCAGTTCAAGGACCTGATCGGTCTGGGCAACGAGGCGTACCTGATACCCGTGTTCAACGTGCTGCTGCTCATGGACGACGTGGTGCGCGGCGTGGTCGACCCCGGGCGCCTGGCGTTGGTGTGGGGTTCCATGCTGGTGCTCATCCTGCTGCTGCTCGGTTTCGCCCACCGCAACTTCCAGCGCGAAGAGGTCATCTTCCGTAGCTGAGCTGTCAGCTCCAAAAAACAACGCGCGGGGCGGCATCAGTGCCGCCCCGCTTCAGTTAGGTAGCGCCGCTACTCCGCCAGGACGGTCTGGCGGTACGCGCTATCTTTGCTGCCCTCGGAGGGCAGGCGCCCGTAAAGCTCAGCCAGTTCGGCGAGCTGCGGCGCTATCCAGTACGGCACGTTCTGCCACTCGAAGCGCCAGGCCCAGTTGCCGCCCGCCGTGCCGGGCGTGTTCATGCGCGCCTCTGAGCCAAGACCCAGCGCGTCTTGCAGTGGCACGATGCACGTGTCCGCCACGGTAGCCTGCGCTAGCCGGATCAGCTCCCAGGCGATCTCGCCGTCGTCCCGCGCCAGGTAGCGCCGCACCAGATCGCGCTCGACCTCCGGGGCGGCCGCGTACCAGCCCGCCGTGGTGTCGTTGTCGTGAGTGCCCGTGTAAACCACGCAGTCGGAGGTGTAGTTGTGCGGCAGGTACGGGTCGGCCGCGTCGGTGGCAAACGCGAACTGCAGCACCTTCATGCCGGGCAGGCCGTTAGCCAGCCGCAACTCGTCGACGTCGGGGGTTATGACGCCCAGGTCCTCCGCGATGACCGGCAGCTCGCCCAGGGCGCCCTTCAGCGCCCGGAACAGGTCGTTACCGGGTCCGGTGACCCACTTGCCCTTAACGGCCGTGGGTTCGGAGGCGGGGATCTCCCAGTAGGCGGCGAAGCCGCGGAAGTGATCGATTCGCACGATGTCGACCATGGCCAGGGTGGCGCGCACGCGTTCGACCCACCAGGCGTAACCGGTGGCCGCGAGGCGGTCCCAGCGGTACAGCGGGTTGCCCCAGCGCTGACCGGTGGCCGAGAAGTAGTCGGGCGGCACCCCCGCCACTACGGTCGGTTGGCCGGCGGCGCCGAAGTGGAAAAGCTCGGGGTTGGCCCAGGCGTCAGCCGAGTCCATTGAGACGAAGATGGGCAGGTCGCCGATGATCTGGATGCCCTGCTGCGCGGCGCGGCGCCGCACGTTAGCCCACTGCTCAAAGAACCAGTACTGCCACAGTACGTGCTTGTTCACGCTGGCGGCCACTTCGCCCCGCGCGCGCTCCAGGGCTTCGGCTTCGCGGTCGCGCAGGGCCGGAACCCAGTCGCTCCAGGCCGAACCGCCGTGCGCCTCCTTGAGGGCCATGAACAGCGCGTACTCCTCCAGCCAGCCGGCGTGCTCCGCGCGGAACGCGGCCAGCGCCGCGCGTTCGGCCCGGCCCGCGGCGGCGTAGAACCGTTCGGCGGCGCGCTCTAGGACCTCGAGCTTGAGCGGTACGAGGGCCCCGTAATCCACGTGGGAGGCAGGCAGAGCGGCGAGGTCAGCGGTCTCGTCGGGCTCCAGCCAGCCCTGCTCTGTGAGGGTGGCGATGCTGATCAGGAAGTGGTTGCCCGCGAAGGTGCTGAACGACTGGTAGGGGCTGTCGCCGTAACCGGTGGGGCCAAGCGGCATGACCTGCCACAGCCGCTGCCCGGCCGCGGCGAGGAAGTCGAGCCACGCGAGCGCCTCCTGGCCCAGCTCGCCCACGCCGAACGGGCCAGGCAAAGACGTCGGGTGAAGCAGGATGCCGGAACGCCTGGCGAACTCCACGGTTTACCTCCGGCCCTTAGGGGCTTACTTCTCGAACGGCTTGCCGGACGCCTTGGGCGCTATGGAGCGACCAACGAAGCCGGCGAGTACGATCATGGTCAGCACGTAAGGCAGCGACTGCACCAGTGTAGGCGGGAGGATACGACCGCCGCCCAGGAGCACCTCCGTGGCCTGGAACGCGCCGAACAGCAGCGTGGCGCCGAACACGCCGATGGGGTGCCACTTGCCGAAGATCAGCGCTGCCAGCGCGATGAAGCCGCGCCCGCCAGACATCTCGGAGACGAACTGGTTGACGTTGCCGATACTGAGGTAAGCGCCTGCCAGTCCGGCCAGGACGCCCGACAGCACCACGCCCACGTAGCGCATGCGGAACACGTTCACGCCCAGCGAGTCGGCCGCCTCGGGGTGCTCGCCGACCGAACGCAAGCGCAGGCCGAACGGGGTGCGGAAGACCACGAACCAGGTGATGGGCACCAGGATGAACGCCAGGTACACCAGTGGGCTGAACGCCAGCCCGTCGATGCCCAGGAACTCCCAGGTGGGCAGGCGGTTGCGGATGGGGGTCGAGGTGGCGGTGTTGTTGTAGAGCCCCGACAGTATGACGGCGGGGATGCCTACGCCCATGAGGTTGATGGCCGTGCCGGAGATGATCTGGTCGGCCTTGTAACGAATGGAGACCACGGCGTGGATCCAGCCGATGATACCGCCCACGACCATGGCGGCCAGCACGCCAAGCCAGGGGGCGTACCACACTCGCGCGCTGAGCGACTCGCGCAGGTGCGGCGCCTCGATGAGTTGCGCGGTTACAGCCGCGGCCAGCGCGCCGAAGAGGATGATGCCCTCCAGCGCGATGTTGACCACGCCTGAGCGTTCGCTGAACAGCCCTCCCAGCGCCGCGAACAGCAGGGGCGTGGTGGCCCGGATCATGGACGAAACTAGCGCCAGCAGCAGTACGGTGTCCACGTCAGCCCCCCTCCCCTACGGTGGTTCGCTTCTGGTTGGCGTCGTCCTTGGCCGGGCCGGTGCTGGCGTCGAACCACGTGCGCGGGTCCAGCACCCGCTGAGGCAGGAAGCCGCGCGCGGCTATGAACAGCACTACCAGCGCGAGGATCATGCTGACCACCTCGCGGGTGAGGTTGGGGAAGGTGATGTTGAGCACCGAGCCGCCGTACTTGAGCACCCCGAACAGGAACGCCGACAGCACGATGAAGATGGGCTGGTTAGCGCCCAGCAGCGCCACGGCTATGCCGTCGAAACCGTCGTTGGTGGGTATCGACTGCCGCAGCGAGTAATCCTCCAACGCGCCGCCCAGCACGTAATGCGTGGCGGTGAGGCCAGCCAGCGCGCCGCTGATGGCCATGGCCCAGACGGTGTTCTGGGCGATGCTGGCGCCGCCGTACTCCGCTGCGCGGGGCGCCAGGCCCACGGCGCGCAGCTCGTAACCCCAGCGCGTGCGGAACAGCACTATGTGCACCAGCGCCGCCATCATGAGCGCTAGCAGGAACGACAGGTTGAGCTTGGTGGGCGGTATGGCCGTGGGCAGGTTGGTCCAGCCCAGCAGCCACGCCAGGCCGTACACCACCACCCCTGCGCCAAGCGCGGCGGGCAAGCGCCGCGACCAGGGCCTCAGCCGGCGCCAGCGCGGCAAGAGCACCAGTGCCAGCAGCACGCCGAGCGGCGCGACCAGCAGGCCGTAGTCGATGCCGACGGTGTTGACGCCGGCGCGCTGGATACCTAGCATGGCTGGCAGCTGCGGCAGGCGCGCCGAATGGTTGAGTTCTTGCGACTTGGGCTCGTTGCCCGGCACCTTGAACGGCATCTGCAGCGTAACGGGCTGATCGCCAGCGCGTGGCAGGCCGGCGATGACCGTGCCGCCTAGCAGCAGCACCAGGCCCGCAGCCATGGCCAGCCTAGGTCCGCGCCGAACCAGCGCGCGCACCGCCGGGATGAGCGAGAGCAGGATGAAGACGACCAGCAGCACGCCGATGACCGCGATGATGCGCACCGCAGCGGCGGCGAAGACGTTACCGGACGACAGTATGAACAGCAGCACGGAGGCCGCCACGAAGTTCATCAGGATGGTGTTGATGACCTCGTTGGCGCCGAAGCGCGCCTTGAGAAAGCCGGGGATGGCGCCCCACACCGCGCCGCCCAGCGCCGCGGCCAGCACGGCGAGCGGCAGGACTATGATGCGCGGACCCGGGATGTACAGCCCGGCGAACATGGCGAACACGGCGCCCATGACCATCTGCCCGGGGGCGCCGATGTTGAAGAGGCCAGCCTGGAAGCCGAAAGCTACCGCCAGCCCCGTGAAGATGAGCGGGGTGGCGAACTTGAGCGACTCGGCGAAGCCGTTAACCGTGCCGAGCGAGTCGTGGAACATGGAGTAGTAGGCGTACCAGAGGGTATCTAGCCGGCCGACGAGGTACTGGTACCAGCCGTCGATGACAACGTTGGCGCCGAGCGGCGTGGGCTGCAATGCCAAAATGACGACCGCCGCGGCTAGCAGCGCCAGGAGGATGGAGATGGCGGGCACCGCAGCGCCGCGCAGCACGCGGTCAAGCAGCCGCGACGCACCTTGCCACAGCCTGAGCCCGAAGAGCAGGGCGAAGACGCCGGTGACCACCGCCAGGAAGGCGGTGAGCCCGAAGCCGGCGCCGCTGTAGGGCAGGCGCCTTATGACCAGCCCGGCCTCGTCTGCAGCCGCGATGTTCTCGCTTAGGCTGCGGTCCTGCGCGTCGGCTGCCACCTGGCGCAACGCGTCTACGTCCAAAGTGGGTCTGGGATTATCGATCGCGCGCTGAACTTCGGCCACCAGCGCCGAGACGCGCGCCTGGGCCACGCCCTCGTAGAAGCGGTTGACGCCCCACATGGTGCCCACTACCAGCACTAGCCCCGCCGCGAGCCACACCACGTAGCGGGTACGACCGCGCAGCGCCGCACCGCCGGCCACGCCAGCCAGTCCAACCAGCGTGAGCACCAGGATGGCGCCCTGCGCGGGCAGTTCTACGGGGTCGGTGCGACCGGTGAAGTCGATCATGCGGTCGGGCAGCAGCACTACGGCGCTGCGCGCGCCCGTCTCGCGGTTCACGGCGCCCCACGGCGCGAACACGACGGCTAGCGCCGTAAGTAGAGCCAGCCCCAACAATGCCAGACGTTCGCTCACGCGGCTCATCATACGTGCCGCACGGCCAAGGCGTGCCGTGGCGCAGCCGACTGCGGAACAGCGTCCGGGCGGGCCAGGTTGCGCGGGTTGCGGGTGTGCTCCCGGTCAGCGCTTGATGAGGATGCCGGAGCGTATCAGGGCAGCCAGGGCCACCCGCTCGAACTCCTCGTTGGCGCTTGGCACCTTGAAGAGCCAGTGTTTGTAACCGGCCTTGAGGATGGCGCCGCGCGTGCGGGCCAGGAACTTCCTGACCTCCAGACGGTAAGCCTCGACCTCCGCAGCGCCGATTGGGAGCTTCTCGCCGCTCTCCACGTCGTGCAGTTCGAGCAGCGCGACCGGTGGCTTCAGTTCCTCCTCCGCGATGACCTGCAGGAAACCCACGTCCACCCCGCGTGCGCGCAGCGCCGCCAGGGTGGGCCGCAGAGCCACGTCCTCGAGCAGGTCGGACACAACCAACACGAGCGAGCTGCCGCGCACCGTCGGCAGCGTGACAGCGAAGCGCTTGAGGGCCGAGATGGGCAAGACGCTGGTCACGGGCCCTTCCGGCTGCTCAGTGGCGGAGCGGCCGGCGCCCGGGGCGGGCTCCCCAGCGTCGTCGATGAAGCGCATGCTCTGCTTCAACCCGCTGAGGCCCTGTGCGGGGCGGCTGGCGCGACCGTCCAGCAGGTGCAGCTGGGTGGGTGCGTCCTTCTGCGCCACGTACGTCAGTAGCTGGGTGAGAGTGCGGCCGTAGAGGTCCTTGCCGTAAAGCGTCATGCTGGGTGAGTTGTCGAGCACCAGGTGCAGCCTCACGGAGCGTTCCGCCTGGTACAGCCGCGTGTACAACCGGCCGGTGCGCGCGTACACGCGCCAGTCGACGTAGCGCAGCTCATCGCCCGGCTGGTACGCCCGGTAGTCGTGGAACTCGACGCTCTGGCCGGGCTCCGTGGCGCTGCGTTCGCCGCCGACGCGCGACAGCTCGCGCGACGCGAGCCCGTAGCGGTCGAGCAGCGCGCGGGTGCGCGGCGCCAGCATCAGCCGCCCCGGTCCACCCGCTCGAGCACCTCGGTCAGGATGGCGTCGGTGCCGACCCCCTCCACTTCTGCTTCGAAGTCAAGCAGCAGGCGGTGCCGCAGGGCGGCGGGCACCGCGCGCCTGATGTCCTCCAGTTCCACGTTGGGCCGGCCCGCGGCCAGCGCGAACCCCTTGGCCGCCAGGGTCATGGCCTGCGCGCCGCGCGGGCTGGCGCCCAGGCGCACGAGCGGGTGCTGGTGGGTGGCCTCCACGATGCGGACCACGTAGTCGAGGCCCGCGTCGGCCACCGGCACGGCGCGCAGCATGCGCTGCAGCTCCAGCAGCTCGGCACGGCTGAACACCGGCTGCACCGTGCCCTCGTCCTTGCCGGTGGTGACCACCAGGATGCGGCGCAGCGTGGCGGCGTCGGGCCGCTCGATGACGATCTTGAAGAGGAAGCGGTCCAGCTGCGCTTCGGGCAGGGGGTAGGTGCCCTCCATCTCGAGCGGGTTCTGGGTAGCCAGCACCATGAACGGCTCCTCGAGCTCGTAGCGCTTGCCGGCCACGGTCACGGCGCGCTCCTGCATGGCTTCCAGCAGGGCGGACTGCGTCTTGGGGGTGGCGCGGTTTATCTCGTCGGCCAGCAGCACGTTGGCGAACACGGGGCCCGCCTGGAACTCGAAACGGCTCTCGTGGGCGGCGTCGATGAACACGTTGGTGCCGGTAACGTCGGCCGGCATGAGATCGGGTGTGAACTGGATGCGGGAGTACGTGAGCTCGGTGGCGTCGGCGAACGCGTGCACCAGGCGCGTCTTGCCGAGGCCCGGCACGCCTTCGATGAGCACGTGCCCGCGCGCCAGTGCGGCGATGAGCAGCTGCTCGACCACGCGCTCCTGACCCAGCACGACGCTGCCGATGGCGCTGCTTAGCCGCTTGAACTTCTCTGCGAACTGTTCTACCGGGGGCAGGGCGCCGCCGGCGCTGGTGGGGTCGGTCATGGCTCCCTCTCGAAGCGGCGCGGCACTGTAGCCGCGCGCTGCCTGAACACTCGGGCAGTATAGCCGCGTGGCCACGCGCGCGGCGGCCCGCCACCGCGCCTTCGCCCCAGAGTCCGAAGTGGCGCCCGGAGCCGCTAGGCGGACGCCCAGGCAGAGTAAACTCTTGCGTATGACACCCGCGTTCGGGCGAGTCACGCTGCGGCCGTTGGAGGAGTTCTCCGACACCGACTGGCGCCGCCTGCAGAGTCACTTCCGCGATCCGGAGATCGCGTACCTCAACGGCACCCCGCCTAACCGCATGCCGCTGTGGCTGCTAAGACGTCTGCTCCGCACCGACTCTAGGCGCCCCGACCGAGCCACGTTCGGCATCTTCGACGAGCGCGACGACTTCATCGGCACCACCGAGCTTTACGACGTGCGCGGCGCTGAGGGCACGCTCGGCATCATCATCGGGGAGCGCACCCACTGGTCCGCCGGTTACGGACCCGAGGCCATGCACGCTCTTCTGGGTTACGCGTTCGACACGCTGGGGCTGCGCCTGGTGCGCCTCGAGACGTTCGGCGATAACCTGCGGGCGCAGCGCGCCTTCAAGAAGGTGGGCTTCCAGGAGACCGACCGCCGGGTCGACGCCAACGGCCGCATCGAAGTGCGCATGGAGCTGGGCGCCACGCGCTGGCGCGACCGCCGCGACGGCCGCGTGACCATGGTCGGTCAGGCGACCTCGGTTCCCTCCTAACGCTCGGCGCTAACCGCTGCCCTCGAAGAACTCCTTAACGGCCTGCGCCGCCGCCGGTCCCACCCCGGGCACCGCCGCCAGCACGTCTAGCGGGGCGCTTCTCAACTCATCGACACTCGAGAAGTGCGCCAGCAGGGCGTCGCGCCGCCGCGGACCTATGCCAGGCACGTCGTCCAGCACGCTGCGCGTGAGGGCCTTGCCGCGCCGCTGCCGGTTGTAACCCACCGCCGTGCGGTGCGCCTCGTCGCGCACGTGCATGAGGAGCCTCAACGCGGGGTGCGACAGGGGTACGAGCACCTCTTCCCCGCTCTCGGTCACGAGCCTTTCCTCGCGCTTGGCCAGGCCCACCAGCGGCACCCGCACGCCCGCCTCCGAAAGCGCGCGCTTGGCAGCGCTTATCTGCCCCTTGCCGCCGTCGATGAGCAGCAGGTCGGGGCGCGGCAACTTGTCGGCCAGCTGACCGGTGAAGCGCCGCAGCACTGCCTGGTGCATGGAGAAGAAGTCGTCCGGCTTGTCAAGCCCGCGTATGCGCAGGCGCCGGTAGTCGGAGCGCTTGGCGCGGCCGCCCTCGAACGCCACGATGCTGGCGACCGTGTGGGTGCCCATGAGGTTGGAGATGTCGAAGCCCTCGATGCGCCACGGTGGGCTCTCCAGCTGCAAGAGCTCCTGCAGTTCGCCCACCCCGGGCGCCTCCCCGCGGCGCTCCAGCAGGGCGATCTCGGCCTCCACGCCGGTCACCGCGTTGCGCTGCGCCATGTTCATGAGTTCCACCTTGTCGCCGCGCCGCGGCACCCGCAGCTGCACCTTGCGGCCCCGCCGGTCGCCCAGGAACTTCTCCCACATCGGCTCGTCGAGCCCGGCGTCAGGGACCAGCACCAGCGGGGGCAGCAGCATGGCCTGGCCGTAGTAGTCGGCCATAAAGCGCTCGAGGATCTCGGCCTCGGACGCGCCAGCGGCGTTGGTGAGGAGCCGCTTGTCGCGGCCCACCACGCGGCCGGCGCGCATCTGGAACAGCTGCACCATGGCCAGGTTGCCCGCCACGGCGAGACCCAGGAAGTCCAGGTCCTCGGCCCCGGCGGCCATGACGTTGGAGTCCCAGCCGGTCACGCGCTGCAGAGCTTCAAGGCGGTCGCGGTAGGTGGCGGCCAGCTCGAAGTCTTGACGCTGCGCGGCCGCCTTCATCTGCCCCTCGGTGCGGGCCACCACCTCGCCCACGCGCCCCTCGAGAAACGCGCGCACGTCGGCCACCACCTGCTGGTACTCGGCGTGGTCGGCCTGGCCTATGCAGGGCGCCAGGCAGCGCCCCATGTGGTAGCGCAGGCACGGCCTGGCGCGCAGCTGCAGTGGCACGCCCGAGTTCTTGCGCAGCTTGAAGACGCTGTACACCAGGTCCTGCACGCGCCGCACCGCGCCGGCGTTGGGGTAGGGACCGAAGTAGATGCCGCCGTCCTTCACCACTTGACGGGTGAACACTAGCGTGGGGAACTCCTCGTTGGTGAGCTTCAGGAACGGGTAGCTCTTGTCGTCCTTCAGGAGCACGTTGAAGTGCGGCTGGTGCTCCTTGATGAGGTTGGCTTCGAGGATCAGGGCCTCGACCTCGTCGCGTGTGACGATGAACTCTAGGCGGGTGGCGTTCTGCCGCAGCAGGCGCACCTTCTCGGCCACGTTACGGCCGAAGTAGCTGCCCACGCGGCTGCGCAGGTTCACGGCCTTGCCTACGTAGATGACCGACCCGTCAGCGCCGTGGAACAGGTAGCACCCGGCGGAGGTAGGCAGTACTGGGAGGTCGGCCCGCTTCACTTAGCGGATTGTATGCCCGCTGCAGGGCCGCGGCCGTAGCTCTCCAGCGCCCGCTTCGCACGTAGCGGGCGCTGCGCTGGACCCCCTGCTCAGAGTTCCAGCATGAGCGCTTCTGGGTTCTCCAGCAGGTCGATGACGTAGCTGGTGAACATGGCGCCCTCGGCTCCGTCGATGAGGCGGTGGTCGAACGAGAGGCTCAGGTAGAGCATCTGGCGCGCCACGATGCTGTCGTCGTCCAGCACCACGGGCCGCTTCTTGATGGAGTGCACGCCCAGGATGGCCGCTTCAGGCAGGTTGATGATGGGGAACGAGAAGAGCCCACCGAGCGAGCCGATGTTGGTGATCGAGAAAGTGCCGCCGCGGATGTCTTCCTGCGCCAGCTTGCCCGTGCGCGCTAGCTCGGCGAGGCGCTGCACGTCGGCGGCGATGTCGAGGATCGAGCGCTCGTTAACGCCCTTGACCACCGGCACCACCAGGCCGTTATCGGTGGCGACCGCCATGCCGAGGTTGTAGTAGTGCTTGGTGACCACCTCGTTGCTGGCGGTGTCGAGGCTGGTGTTGATCATGGGGAAGCGCTGCAGTCCGGCGACCACTGCCTTCATGATGAACGGCAGGTACGACAGCTTCACGCCCCGCGCCTCGGCGCGCGGCTTGAGCTTGTCGCGCAGCGCCACCAGGCCGGTGACGTCGGCTTCGTCCACGTGCAGGGTGCGCACTGCTTCGCGGTGCGAGGCGGTGAGCTGGTTGGCTATCACGCGCCGCAGGCCGCGCAGCGGGGTGCGCTCCTCGACCTCTGCGCCGGGCACGTACGCCGTGGTGACCGCGTGCGTTAGCTGGGTGGGCGCCGCTGCGCCCTCCGAGTGCTGCCTCACGTCCTCTATCCGCACGCGGCCGTTGGGACCCGAGCCGCGGACCTGCTCGATGTCGACGCCTAGTTCGCGCGCCAGCTTGCGCGCGGCCGGTACCGCCAGCACGCGGCCGTAGGGTCCTCTGGCGGCGTCGGGCGCGGGCGGCGGGCTGGCGGCCGCGGCGGGCGCCTGCTGCGGGCGGGCGGGCGCTGGCGGCGCGGCGGTGGCGGCGCCGCCGCTCGGCGCGCCTGGACGCCGGATGGTTATCAGCGGTTCGTCGGTGCCGCCGCCCGGCTTGAAGAGGCTGAGGCTCTCACCGTCGTCCTCCTCGGCGGGCCGGCCGCCCTCCACGATGGAGCGCTCCTCCTCGGCCTGCAGGCTGGGCGCCGGCGCGGGCGCTGCTGCCGCGGCGCCGGCACCCTCGCCGTCGAACCTGGCGATGACGGCGTTCACGGCCACCACGTCGCCCTCGGCCGCCACCTGCTCGAGCAGCTTGCCGGCGTAAGGGCTGGGCAGTTCCACCGTCACCTTGTCGGTCATGACCTCAACCACCGGCTGGTCAAGCTCGACCATCTGGCCCACCTCGACCAGCCAGCGCACTATCTCGCCTTCAACGACCGACTCGGCCAGTTCGGGTAGCCGCAACTCTCTCGCCATTCAAGCTCCTTCTTCCAGTTGGGTCAGCGCGCGCCGCAGCCGTGGCGGCGGCGACGCGCGTGGATCAGTACTCCAGCACCCGCTGGACGGCCCGCAGTATGCGGTTCGGTCCAGGGAGGTACTCACGGTCGTGCGAGTAAGGGTAGGGCGTGTCGAAGCCGGAGACTCGCGCCACGGGGGCGAGCAGCGCGTCGAGCACCTGCTCGGCGATGGTGGCCGACACCTCGCTCATGAAGCTGGCGGTGTGCGGAGCCTCGCTAACGAGCACCACCCGCCCGACGCGGGCGACGGCTTCCAGCACGGCGGTCTCGTCCCACGGCGCTAACGAGCGCAGGTCGAGGACGTGAGGCGAGATGCCCTGCTCGGTCATGGCGGCGCTGGCCTTAAGCGTCTCGGCCATAGAGCCGCCGTAGCTGATCAGCACGACGTCGCTGCCCTCTTGCCGCACCGCCGCCTTGCCGTATGGCAGCATGAAATCGGGGTCGTCTGGCAGTTGCTCCTTCGACGACCGGTAGAGGCGCTTGGGCTCCATGAACACCACCGGGTCGTCGTCGCGGATGGCGGTTCGCAGCAGTCCCTGCGTGTCGGTCGGTGTGCTGGGCACCACGACCTTGAGGCCAGCGGTGTGCACGAAGTGCGCCTCCGGGCTCTGCGAGTGGTGATGCCCGCCCTTGACGCCGCCGGCCGTGGGCATGCGCACGACCATGGGGGCGGAGAACTGCCCGCCGGAGCGGTAACGCAGCTTGGCCACCTGGCTCACCAGCTGATCGAAGCCGGGGTAAACGTAGTCGGCGAACTGGATCTCGGCCACCGGCCGATGACCGTGAACGGCCATGCCGAGGGCGGCGCCGATGATGGCGGCCTCCGAGAGCGGCGAGTCGATCACGCGGTCGGGACCGTACTTGTCGAAGAGCTTCTCGGTGGCCAGGAACACGCCGCCGCGCTTGCCGACGTCCTCGCCCATCACCACCACGCGCTTGTCGCGGGCCATCTCCTGATCTAAGGTCCGGGCAACCGCCTGGACCATGGTCACAGCGCTCACGTCTGCTACTTCCTTCTCTAGCGCTCGCGGCCGAGCAGCTCGTCGCGCTGCTGGCGCAGTCGCTCCGGCATCTCGGCTAGAACGTCTTCGAACATGGTCTCTAAGGGGATCGGTCCGGCTTCCTCGGCCGCCTTGACCGCGGCGGTGAACTCTTCCTCAAGCTCGGCGTTGGCGGCAGCCTCAGCGGCGTCGTCCCACAGGCCGCGCTTCTCGAGGAAGCGGCGGAAGCGGCCGAGCGGGTCGCGCCCGCGCCACAGCGCTACTTCCTCACGCGGGCGGTAGCGGCTATCGTCGTCGGCTGAGGAGTGACCGCCGTAACGGTAGACCACCAGCTCGACCAGCGCGGGGCCCACACCCTCGCGGGCGCGCGCCACTACCTCCTTCATGACGTAGTAGGCGGCCAGCACGTCCATGCCGTCGACGTAGTAGCCGGGCATGCCGTAAGCGTGGGCCTTCTGGTGCACCGTGTCAGAACCGGTCTGGCGCTTGAGGTCAACGCTGATGGCGTAGCCGTTGTTCTCGCACACGAACACTATTGGGGCGCCCTGCGCGCCGGCGAAGTTAACTCCAGCGTGCCAGTCGCCCTCGCTGGTGGCGCCGTCGCCGAAGGTGCAGATGGTGACCTCGCCCTTGCCATCGATCTTCTGGCTGATGGCGGTGCCGGTGGCGGGCGGGATGTGCGAGGCGATGGGCGACGCCATGGTGAACGTGTTGAGCTTGGCGGAGCCCGCGTGGTACGGCATCTGCCTGCCGCGGGCGGGGTCGGCGAGCGTGGCCAGGTTCTGGCCCACTATCTCGACGAGCGGGATACCGATGGCCAGGCACAGGCCCACGTCGCGGTAGTACGGGTAAAGCCAGTCCTTGCCTGCCTGTACGGCGTGCGCCACGCCTACCTGCGCGGCCTCGTGGCCGGCGCTGGGCGCCACGAAGCTCACGCGGCCCTGCCTCTGGAGACGACCGAAGCGGTCGTCGGCTATGCGGGCGCGCAGCATGTCGCGGTAGAAGCGCTGCAGCTGTTCGGGTTCAAGGTCGAGATCGAACTCGGCGACCCAGTCGCCGGCCTCGTCGATGACGCTGATCGGCTCGTCCGTGAACGGCTCGAAGCGTTGCGATTCTCGGATCATGCGGGCCTCCCTTCAGTTGCTACCGCCACCTCGTGGGTCGCGGCGCGGCTACATGGAACGCCCCGGCCTTGCCGGCCGGGGTGCTGAGGGTCGGGAGCACTACGGGTTACAGGTAGCCGGCTACTCGCCGATACGGTGATCGGCTCGCTGCGGCGTGTTGGTGAGATCGCACTGGTCATGATGATCATGAGACAGCCGTGCCTACCCGGGGAACACCACTACTGGCGTGGGGTTAGCCCTCTTGCCCAATGGCTAGAGGATAGCACCGCAGCAACTCATTTCCGGTATCGAAACTCCCACCCGTCATACAAGCAGCGTCCTCAGCGAGGCTGCCGCCGGCACCTGACGGCGCTGGGCACGTGAAGCGCTGGTATCGTGCTGCTGGTCGGGCCCGCTAGCCATACCGGACCCGCACACTCAGAAGGGGGAGCTTCTCGTTGTCTGACCCGGTTCGCCTACTGTTCGCGGTGGCCGCCTTAGCGCTACTGATCCTGCTGTCGATCGGCGTCTCGAGCACGGCGTGGCTGTGGCTGCTGCTGGCCGGCACCACGGTGTTGTGGTTCCACGGCCGCACTGATTTGTACGCCCTGCTGGTGGTGGGGGCGTTGCTGGTCGGCGCGGCGGTCGGCATCCTGCTCGAGGTGGCGCTGGAGTGGAGCGGCGCGTTCCTCGTCAGCGTAGGCAGCGCGGCTGTTAGCGTCGAGGCGCTAGAGGAGCGGCCGGGTCACTGGGCCTTCATCTTCGGTCTGGCGCTGGTCGGCCTCGGCATGCTGCTAGGCATCTTCGACGCGGGCCGCATGGCCGTTCTGGCGGCCTCGCTGCTGGCCGGCGCCGCCTTGTTATGGTTCCTCCTCAAGTCCGCCCGCGGGTAGCGCGTTCCTAGGGGCGGACGGCGCCGCGGTTCACGCTCCGTCGCACCGCAGCGCCAAGTCGTGGCGCCCTATTCGGTAAACTAACGGGCGATGAGACGCCGCTTAGCGTAGCGGCAACCAGGTATAGCGCCCTAGCAGCCTATGGGCACCTGCCAGACCCACCTGCAGCGCCGGCCAGCCAGCCACCAGCAGACCAACTGCGCGAGGACTGGTGCACCCAGCCTGCATGGAGCCGGAGGAACGATGGAGCAGACGATCAACCGAGGCCTAGATGGCGTGTACATCGACGAGAGCGCCATCTGCTTCATAGACGGGGCCAAGGGCCAACTGATCTACGCCGGATACGACATCCGCGAGCTGGCCGGCAAGGCGAGCTTCGAGGAGGTCACCTACCTGTTGTGGCACGGCGCGCTGCCGACCGCCGCCCAGTTGGAGGAGTTCCGGCGCCAGCTGGCGCCCAACTTCAACCTGCCTGAAGCCGTGTACCAGCTGTTTAGGGCGCTGCCGCAAGGCGCCGATCCCATGCTGGCGCTGCACAGTGCCGTCTCGCTGCTGGGCAGCCTCGACGCTGCCGCCAACGGCGTCGACGAGGACAACGTAAAGCGCATCGGCATGCGTCTGCTGCCGCAGTTCCCGCTGCTGGTGGCGGCGTTCCAGCGCATCCGCAACGGGCAGGAGCCCGTTCAGCCGCGGGCCGACCTGAGCGTGGCCGGCAACTTCCTGTACACGCTCACGGGCGAGGAGCCCACGCCGGCCGCCACGCGCGTCATGGACGTGGCCCTGGTGCTGCACGCCGAACACGGCTCCAACGCCAGCACCTTCGTGGCGCGCGCCACGGCCTCCACGCTCACCGACGTCTACAGCGCCATCGGCGCGGCCGTCGGGGCGCTCAAGGGACCCCTGCATGGCGGCGCCAACACCGCCGTCATGAAGGCGCTGGAGAGCATCGGCAGCGTCGCCGGGGTCGAGCCGTACGTTCTGGACATCCTGGGCCAGAAGGGCGGCCGCGTCATGGGCTTCGGGCACCGCGTGTACAAGGTCCTAGACCCGCGCGCCGTGATCCTCAAGGACGTCAGCCGCGCGCTGGCGGAGGAGTCGGGCGACTCCAAGTGGTTCGAGATGAGCCTCGAGATGGAGCGCGTCATGGACCGCGAGATGGCCAAGAAGGGCAAGGAGGTCAAGCCCAACGTGGACTTCTTCTCGGCGTCCGTGTACCGCATGCTGGGCTTCCCGGGCGACATATACACGCCCATCTTCGCCGTGGCGCGCATCGCTGGCTGGATGGCGCACCTCTACGAGCAGTACGCCGACAACCGCCTCATGCGGCCGCGCCTGGCTTACACCGGCGTCATGGACAAGAAGTTCGTAGCGCTAGAGCAGCGCTGACGCCCTAGGGCAGCAGGTCGGGCGCCCCCGGTAACGCGGGGGCGCCGCCTTTTGGTGCCTCAGGCGCTGACGTTGAGCGAGGCGATGAACAGCCGCAGCCACTCGAGGTAGGCCGCCGGGTCCTGGTTCCACGCCTCCACGTGCTCCACGCCGGGCAGGCGCACGTACGTGAGGGGTGCCGCCACGGCCTGCGCGAACCTGTCTATGGCGCTAATGGGCACCGTCGTATCGCCCTCGCCGGCTATGAGCAGCAGCGGAACGGGGATGCCGCCCGCATCCTGGTACTGCCTCAGCGAGCCGAAGTCCACGCCCGTGCGCAGGCCCGCCACGAACAGCCCCAACCTGGTGAGCAGCCCGGGCAGCGGCATGCCCGCCTTCTCGGCGCCCAGTTCGATGACCGGGAACGGGTCGATGAGCGGGGAGTCGAGCACCACCCCCACCACCTCAGGCGCGTCCGCCGGCCAGCGCTCCAGCGCCTCAAGCGCCACTGCGCCGCCCATAGAAACGCCGTACAGGAGCACCCTGTCGTAACCGCGGGCGCGCAGCTCGCGGGCCCCCACCAGCGCGTCCTCCCACTCGCTGGCGCCGTAGTGGAACAAGCCGTCGGGACTGGCGCTGCTGGCGTCGTGGTTGCGGTAGGCCAGCGCCAGCGCCGGTAGCCCCAGCTGATTGAAGGCGCCCAGGGGCCGCAGCAACTCTGCCAGCTCGCCACGCCTGCGGCCGTGCAGCATCAGCACCGCCGTTCCGCCATCGGCTGGCACGAACCAGGCGCGCAGGTCGCCAACGGGGCCCTGAAGCGTCAGCTCCTCGAACTCGAGCCCCAGTGCGCCGGGGTCGGTGCGGTAGAGGAAGTTATCCATGCGCGCCGGGCTGCCAGACGTGGGCGGCGCGCCACCCAACACGCGCAGCTCGCGCTCGACCTGACCGCCGGCGCGGTTGAGGACCTCGCCCAGCAGGCCGTGCCCACCCTGCCACATGAGCCCGTAGGCGCCCTCCACCAGCGTGTTCTCGAACTGCGCGCTCCCCGCCGGCAGCGGCAACGCCACCACCAGGCTGTCGGCCTCGGCGGTGGCGTCAACGAGCGGCTGAGGCAGGACAGAAGGCGGCCACGGCGCCGCGCTGGGGGTCTGCTTCACGCCCACCACGTTGAACTCGGGCATGAGTCCGTACGGGGTCGGCACGATGACGCGATTGGAGAGGACGTAACCCACCGCGCCCAGGGCGCCGGCTACGAGTATGAGGATGGCGAGGATCCAGAGCACCGCTCTCACCACGCTACCTCGCCGTAGGTGTCCTCGCGGTCAGGGCTGGTTGAGAAGATGACCACCGGCGTGCCAGTGACTTCCTCTACGAGCGCCAGGTAGTCGAGCACCGCGCGCGGCAGCGCGTCGCGGCTGGGCAGCCCGTGCAGCTCACCCCAGCCCGGCAGCCGCTCGTAAACTGGCCCGCTCGGCCCGTGGTCCACCGCCACGTTCACGTGCTCCATGCCGGAGAGGACGTCGAGCTTTGTTACGACCAGTCCGTCGAAGCCGTTTATCTGGCAGGCGTAACGCAGTTGCGGCAGGTCGAGCCAACCCACGCGGCGGGGCCGGCCCGTGGTGGTGCCGTACTCGTCCCACTGGTTAGCGCCGGAGCCGCGCAGCCGGCGCGCTGTGGCCTCGTCATGTATCTCGGTGTCGAACGGGCCGTGCCCGACACGGCTGGTGAACGCCTTCACCACGCCGTAGACGCCGGTGAGCGCCTTGTGGCTGACGCCCGCGCCCACCAGGATGCCGCCCACAGTCGGGTGGCTCGACGTCACGTAAGGGTAGGTGCCGTATGCCAGGTCGAGCATGGTGCCCTGCCCGCCTTCGAACAGCACGCGCTGGCCGGCCGCCAGAGCTTTACGCACCAGGTCGCCGGTGTCGGTCACCATGCCTGCCAGCCTGTGGCGCACGGGCTCCAGCTCACTCATGGCGGCGTCAACGCTCGTCCAGCCCACCCGCGCGGTGGAGTTCGGTTTGGCCTCAAGGAGGCGCTCGAGCCGCTGCCTGAGAACTTCTTCGTCCAGCAGGTCTCCCAGTCGTACGCCTATGCGGCGCGCCTTGTCGGAGTAAGCCGGCCCGATGCCGCGGCCCGTGGTGCCCACGAACCCGCCGCCCTCGTCGTTCTTACGGTGGTGCGGCAGCACCAGGTGCGCTTCGTGCGAGAGGTGCACGGCGCCCGGGTCGCGTCTGGCAGAGAGCGCGTCCAGTTCCTCGAGGAACGTCCACGGGTCTATCACCATGCCGCCGCCCAGCACGGAGGCGGGCCGGTCGTGCAGGGTGCCGCAGGTGAGGTGGTGCAGCTTGAACACCTCGTCACCCACCACCACGGTGTGACCGGCGTTGGCGCCGCCGGAGTAGCGCACCACCAGATCGGCCTCCGCCGCCAGCGCGTCGACGACCTTACCCTTGCCCTCGTCGCCCCACTGGGCGCCGATCATCGCTATACCCGGCATGCGTCCTCCACGGGCGCCGCGCACTCAACTAGCAGGTGCTCGCCCTCGGGAAGCGTACCAGGAGCGGCCGGGCGCCGCCCCGGGAGCCCCAATGGTGTACGGAGGAGGCGCGTCGCCGGTCGGTCGCCCAGGGCGTCACCGCACCGCCAACGCGTGCAACTGGCGCCGCCGGGCGGTACCCTGTACGGATGACCGCTACCTCCCGTCCCCGCGTGCTGCTAAGCACGGGCATAGAGAACCGCACCATAGGCCTGCTGCGCGAGGACGCGCTGACCGGGCGCAACTACTCGCAGGCCGTGGCAGCGGCCGGCGGCCTGCCCACCATGGTGGCCGTGCTGGACCCCGCACTGGCCGACGCCTACGTGCACGCGGCCGACGCGCTGGTCATAACTGGCGGCGTCGACGTGGACCCCGGCCGCTACGGCGCAGCGCCAGCGGCGCGCCTGGGGGCGGTCGACGAGCGGCGCGACGCGTTCGAACTGGCTCTGTACCGCGCCTTCCGCCGGGCCGGCAAACCCGTGCTGGGCGTCTGCCGCGGCCATCAGCTCATCAACGTAGCCGAAGGCGGCACGCTGCATCAGCACGTGCCCGCCCTGCAGGGCGCCTGGCAGCACGAACAGCAGGACAAGCGGGGCGCACCGCTCCACACCGTTAAGCTCACCGCCGGCAGCCGCCTGGCGGCGGCGTTCGGCGCCCAGGAGCTCAAGGTCAACAGCTACCACCACCAGGCCATAGACCGGCTGGGCGAGCAGCTCGTTGCGACCGCTCACACTGCCGACGGTATCGTGGAGGCCGTGGAGGAGCGCAGCGGAAGCTTCGTGCTGGGCGTGCAGTGGCACCCCGAGATGGCGTTCCAGCAGCACCCGGACCAGCGGGCGCCGTTCGACCTGCTGGTGCAGGCCGCCAGGCAACACGCCGAGGACGAACGTCTGATACACTCTCCCGCATGAAGCAACCGCGCCCCTCAGGCGAAACCACGGACAAGCGCGCCGGCTACGACGTGTACCGCGCCGTCCTGGTCCTCTCCCTGACGTATATACGGCCCGCGGTTGCTCGCCTGGCCTGAAGCCAGGTAAGACTCCTTTTTCGTTCCATTCCAGGGTCGGAGCAAGCTGCGGGAAGTACGTCCGGAGCGTGCATCCACCTCTCGCCTGCCAGCTCTTCTTGCCGGCAGGACACCCACCAACCAGGAGAACAACATGGTCATAGTCATGGCGAAGAACGCCCCGGCGGAAGCCGTGGAGCGTGTGATCAACGACATCAAGGCGCTCGGCTTCACACCGCACATAAGCGAAGGCGAGGAGCGCACGCTGATAGGCGCCATCGGCCCCGCCCCCACCGAAGAGCTGCGCGAGCAGCTAGCCGGTCTGGTGGCGGTAGACACCGTGGTGCGCATAACCAAGCCGTACAAGCTCGCCTCGCGCGAGTTCCGGCACGACGACTCGTTCGTGATCATCGGCGGCAGTGGCGGCGCGAACGCGGTCAAGACGGGTAATGGCCGCTTCGTGGTCGCCGCCGGGCCGTGCGGGGTCGAGAGCAGGGGGCAGCTGCTGGACGCGGCCGCCATCGTTCAGCGGCACGGCGCAGCCATCCTGCGCGGCGGTGCCTACAAGCCGCGCACCAGCCCGTACGCGTTCCAGGGCCTGCAGGAGCAGGGCCTCGCCATCCTCGAGGAGGCGCGCGCGAACACGGGCATGCCGGTGGTCACTGAGGTCACGGCCCCCGAGCTGGTGGAGAAGGTGGCGGCCAGCGCCGACATGCTGCAGATAGGCGCCCGCAACAGTCAGAACTTCGCGCTGCTGGCCGAGGTCGGCAAGACCGGCAAGCCGGTGCTGTTCAAGCGCGGCATGAGCACCTCCATCGCCGAGTTCCTCCAGGCCGCCGAGTACGTGCTAAGCCAGGGCAACCCCAACGTAATCCTGTGCGAGCGCGGCATCCGCACGTTCGAAACCTCCACGCGCTTCACGCTGGACGTTAGCGCGGTGCCGGTGCTGAAGGAGCTCACGCACCTGCCGGTGTGGGTGGACCCGAGCCACGCGGCGGGTCGCAGGCCGCTGGTGGCGTCGCTGGCGCTGGCCAGCGCGGCGGCGGGAGCCGACGGTCTGATCGTGGAGGTGCACCCCAGGCCCGAGGAGGCCAAGTCGGACGCGGCGCAGCAGCTCGACGACGCGGAGTTCGGCGCCCTCATGGACCGCCTGGGCAAGGTAGTTCAGGCGCTCGGGAAGAGCCTCTGAGGTAGCCGTGCGTCCGGCACCCCTGTTCGACACGGTCGTCATCGTGGGCGTGGGCCTCATCGGCGGCTCCATCGGCCTGGGCGCCCGGCAGCGCTTCCTGGCGCGGCGCGTGGTGGGTCTCGACCTCTCGCCGGCGACCCTCGAGGCGGCGCGCGGTCTGGGCGCCATCGACGAGGCGCAGCTGACGCCCGGGGCGTGGCTGGCTGAAGCCGACCTGGTGATCCTGGCTGCGCCGGCGCGGGCCCTGGTACCGGCGGGCCGGGCGCTTCTCCCCTACCTGCAGCCCGGCGCCATCGTCACGGACGTTGGTGGCGTGAAGGCGCCCGTGGTGGCGGGCCTGACGGGCGCCCGCTTCGTGGGCGGCCACCCCATGGCCGGCAGCGAGAAGGGCGGCGTGCTGAACGCCGACGCCGCGCTGCTCGAGAACGCCGTGTGGGCGTTGACGCCAGAACCCGGCGTCACGGACCCGCAGGACCTGGAGCGCGTGCGCGGCTTCGTGGAGGCCCTGGGCGCCAAGCCCATCGAGGTCACGCCCGCGCTGCACGACCAGCTGGTAGCCACAGTGAGCCACCTGCCCTACCTGGCCGCCATCGCGCTGACCGCGCTGGTGGCCGAGGGTGAGGAGAGCGGGCTCCTGATGCTGCTGGCGGCCGGCGGTTTCCGCGACCTGACGCGCGTGGCGAGCGGCGACCCGGTCATGAGCCGCGACATGGTGGCCGGCAACGCGGCCGCCGTCAAGCAGGCGCTGGGCGCGTACCGGCGCCAGTTAGAGCGGCTGGAGCAGCTGCTCGACCAGCCGGAGGAGCTGCTGGGAGCCGGCGAGCACGCGCGCCTCACGCGCGACTCGATACCGATCGTCAGGCGCAGCCTGCTGCCCGCACGTCACGAGGTGGTCATCGCCGTGCCCGACCGCCCGGGCGAACTGGCGCGCATCACCAGAGCCCTCGGCGAGGCCGACGTGAACGTCAAGGACATCGAGGTGCTGGGGGTGCGCGAGGCGGGCGGCGCGATCAGGCTGGCGTTCGAAAGCCTAGACGAGCAGGAGCGCGGCTCGGCCGCCTTGCAGGCGGCCGGCTACGAGGCGCGCAGCCGCAGCAACGGCCGCGGCTTATGACACCCGCCTGAACAGCGCCGCCATGCCCTGGCCGCCGCCGACGCACATGCTGATCACGCCGTGCTCGGCGCCGCGCGCGTGCATCTCGGCGAACAGGTCAGCGGCGATGCGGGCGCCGGTGGCGCCGAGCGGGTGACCGATGGCGATGGCGCCGCCGTTCACGTTCAGCTTCTCGTCCGGGATGCCCAGCTCGCGCTGGCTGTAGAACGCCTGGCTGGCGAACGCCTCGTTGATCTCGAACAGGTCTATGTCGGCCACGCTCATGCCGGTCTTGGCCAGCAACTTGCGGATGGCGGGCACGGGGCCCACACCCATGATCTCAGGGTCCACGCCTACCACCGCGGCCTGCACCAGGCGCGCCAGCGGCTTGAGCCCCAGGGCGGCGGCGCGGTCGGCCGTCATGATGACGCTCATGGCCGCACC
>Ga0265293_10001930_pt1 | contig 43605 bp, 41 predicted proteins | sample Munlanlewell138R_FD_192505 | JGI IMG/M metagenome (GOLD analysis project Ga0265293, IMG submission 192505) | Leachate microbial communities from a municipal landfill in Southern Ontario, Canada - Leachate well 138R | ecosystem: Engineered > Solid waste > Landfill > Unclassified | place: Canada...
GAAGGAGGCCGGGAGCCGCAAGTCTCGCTGACGTTCGCTGACACCATCCGGGTATCATCGTATATGTCGAGTTGCCCGGCGGCTTGGTTGTGCTCATGACACATCGGGACAATAGCCCATTTGCTGCCAAGAAGGCCGCCTGATGTTTGTATGTGTGCGCCAACATCGGAAAAGTTCCGGCATCCTTGGACAGAACAGACTAAAGCCTGTTGTCCGCTAAATTTCTCCCAGTGCGCGAGCCAGCTACCGCAGTTGCATGTGTTCTCGCTGGTTCCTACTAGGTTGGCAACTTTCATGGTAATGCCCTATGTGTAATCTTGTTGTTGAACTGAATGGCTCTCCATTTGAGAGCTATTTAAAGCTACTTGAACAAGTTATTAATTTGCGACTCAAGGCGTCTGAGCTCCCTCTGCATGTCGCTAGACTGGAGGTTAATGACTGCTCCGCAAGCGCAGGACATCTGCTTGTTACGCTTTATCCATCCGATGCTTTTCTTGGTCTTGCGGCTGCACTTGGGACAGGGTAATTCAATTTCTTGGTTGTCAAACGAAAAGGCCACGATCCTATCTCCTTGGCTAAGTTTATTGAAGGTTATGGTTCGGGGCTGCGTGAACAGCCCCTCCCCAAAGGTTACAGAAGCAGCAATAGCAGTGCCGAAGCCCTGATTATTGCGGCCACGTTGATAGTAACCTGATACCGGGATGTAGTCAGACTGAACATAGGTTCATTCCTAAACATTCCCGAGCCGGCTCAGGAGTTGATAACCTGAGCTTAACGTCCCAGGCCCGGGACGCCACCGCCTAGGCTGTGCACGGCTTTGGCAAGTGGATTGCCTCCCGAGGTTGCGTCTCGGTTGGCAGGGCGTGCAACCTCGCCGCTGGTTAACGTCCGTCACAGACGGATAGTTCCTTGGTGAGCGCCCCTCACTACAGGAGGGTGGCCTTGGTGAGGTGCCTCTCTGTAGTGTTCGTTAACTATACTCCGCGATCCTGAATTATCAATGGGTTTGCAAAGTATATAATTCGCAAAAAAAGGCCCCGGGAGGGGCCAAGAACGGAGGGGGTATGCGCCGGCGGCGGGCGGTCAGGTCGGGGGTCTGGGCCCCAGGAACAGCAGCGCGACGCCGAGCAGGAAGCCGCCCAGGGACAGGGCGACGGCCAGGCCGAAGGGAATCGCCATGACGCCGCTGAAACCGAGCCAGGCCACCAGGATGGCGGCGCTGAGCAGGACGGCGGACCAGTTGGCCATGGGTTGGGTGCTCCGGGAACAGGGCTCAGCAGTCCTGGCCGTCCTTGTCGACGCAGTTCTGAATCTGCTCGCCGGCCTCCTCGATCTGTTCCACGGCGCCCCGCGCGGCGTCGTCGATGGCCTCGCCGGTCTTCTCGGCGGGGCCCTGCTTGTCGCAGCCGGCGAGCAGGGCGAGGGCGAACAGGGCGGCGATACCGGCGCGGCGGGTGAATGGGGTGGTGGAAAGGGTCATGTCAGGCTCCTTGTGGGTTGGGCCGCGGCCCGCCGGCGGGTGCCGGCGGGCGCGGGTTTTTCTCGCTTTTCTCTTTCTTCGTTGTGACCGGCGCGGGCGGATTCGCGGTCGGGCTGGTTAAGGTCCCGGCCACCGCCCGTGCCGGCTGGCTCTCCCCCTTGGCGGGAAGTCGGTGTCGACGGCGGGCTCAGAAGCTGACCCGCACCCCCACGGTCAGGGTGTCGAGGTCGGTGTCGTCGCTGCTGGGCGCCACCGGGTACTTGGCGCTGTCGTACTCGATATCGAATCGCTTGTACTCGGCGGTGAGGCCGACGTTGTCGGTGACGCGGAAGGCGGCGCCGAGGCCGTAGAACAGGCTGTCGTCATCCTGGTTGCGGCTGACGCCGAGCACCTCGACATCGCCGTCCCACCAGAACTGGCCCCCCTTGGCGTAGACGCTGAAGCTGTCGCTGATGGGAAATTGCCCCACCACGGCGGCGCCGTAGCCATCCACCTCGGCGGAGGCGAGGCGGTTGCCGTACTTGCCGAAATCGATGTAGTTGCCCTCGATGGCGAGGTAGGGGTTGAGCTGCCAGCCGACGACGCCCTCGATCAGGTCGCGCTCGTCATCGAAGTCGCCGCCCCGGGCCTTGAAGCCGCCGTAGTTGCCGCCGAGGTAGAGCCCGGCGGGGCTCTCGGCGCCGGCCCCCTGGGCCATGGCGAAGGCGGAGCAGAGTACCGCCAGGGACAGTCCTGTGGTCAGTGTCTTTTTCATGATTTTCTCCTTGTTGAAATCCTGGGGTGTGGGGTATCAGGTATCAGGTATCAGGTGTCGGGTGTCGGGATGACGGAGGGGGATTCCGCTTCGGCGGCCAGCGCCAGGAATTCCTCCAGCACCAGGATGCGATCGCCGTTGCTGTCGAGGCGGGCGAAGCTCTCCCCCTGGAGTCCGGCGGATGCCGCCTCCTCCTCTGAAAGGCTCTGGCTGCCGTCCGTGTCCAGCTGGGCGAAGATCGCCCTGTAGCGCTCCACGGGGTCGGTGGTGGCGCCGCCCGCCGGGTCCGAGGCGAGGGCCCCCGTGGCGAGGCCGATGGCGCAGAGGGTCGTGGTGACGAGCGCCGTGGCAAGGTTGAGAGGTTTCATCGCTGACTCCTTGAATGCCTGGGTTGTCGATGGGTCGCCGTGCCAATGGCGTGGGCAATCCTGATATAGCAAACCCTGTGCCAATTGATTAAATCTATGTATTTCAATGAGTTGGGTAAATTGGTGTGGGGTGGGGAGGGGTTTGGTGTTGCCAATTTGCAACGTTTTCTCATGCTGTTCGAAAAACCCTTTTCAATTCATTGGTCTAGCTTGTTGCCTGTTTGCAACAGTGGTTCCCTTGGGCACAATGGCCGCGAATTCCCGGGAGGTTCCCCCGTGACACCCAGATCCCTGTTCGGCCGACTGACATTGCTGCAGCAATGGGCCGGCGCCACCGTCCTCGCCGTCATACCCCTGCTGCTGGCGGTGAGCTACGCGGTCATCGCCCTGCAACAGCAGGCCGCCGGCCAGCGCCAGCTGGCCCAGGACATGGACCGCCTCACCGGCCAGACCGCCGCCCTCGCCGAGAACGCCCGGGACATGGTGCGCTCCGCCCGCCAGTACCTGCTGCTGCGGGACGACAGCTTTCTCCAGCTCCACCGCCAAAAGGCCGCCGCCCTCGCCCTGGTGGCGGAGGACTTGCCCCGGGTGCTCCCCGGGGCGGAGGAGCGGGCGCGGCTTTCCGCTATCGCCGCCAGCGCCGTGGAAATGGGGGATTTGCTGGCGGCGGGGGGCCTTACCGACGAGACCCTCTCGCAGCGGGTGGGGGAGCTGATGGACCACACCGAGGCCCTGGTGGACCGGAGCGATCGCCATCGGCGGGAGGCCATTGCCCAGGGCCAGCGGGACTTCAACCGCAGTGTCGACCAGCTGTTGCTGCTCACCCTGTTGGCGCTGCCCGGCACCTTCCTCTTGATGATCATCGGCACCTTCGCGGTGTCGCGACCCATCTGGCGCCTGAGCCAGGCCATCAAGGGCCTCGGCCGCCAGCAGTGGGACACCCCCATCGCCGTCAGGGGGCCGGCGGACCTGGTGGCCCTCGGCAACAGCCTCGAGTGGATGCGCCAGCAGGTGCAGGCCAGCGACCGGCAGAAGACCGCCTTCATCCAGCATGTCACCCACGAACTGAAAACCCCCCTGGCGGCCATCATCGAGGCGGGCAACCTGCTCCGGGACGGGGTGGCCGGGCCCCTCGGGGAGGAACAGGCGGGGGTGCTCGACATCCTCCGGGGCAACGCCCGCAACCTTCAGGAGCTGATCCAGCAGTTGCTCAACTACAACGCCGTGTCCCACGGCATGATGACCCACCGCGACCCGGTGGACATCCGCCAGCGGGTCGACGCCATCCGCCACGATCTCGCCGCCGCCGACCCCGCCAAGGTGATCCACTGGCGCCTCGACGGCACCCCGGCGCCCATCCCCTGCGATGCCCGCCTGCTGGAGATGATTCTCAGGAACCTGCTCGGCAACGCCTTTGCCTTCAGCCCGAGCCCCGGCGAAATCCGCGTCGCCTGGGACCTGGACGGCGAGCGCTGGCGGCTGCTGGTGGCGGACCGCGGCCCCGGCATCGACCCGGACGAACTGCCCCACATCTTCACGCCCTTCTACAAGGGCCGCACCGGCCGCCGCGACAGCGCCCCCCGCAACGGCATTGGCCTCGCCATCGTCGCCGAGGCGGTGAAGCTGCTGGAGGGCCGAATCACCGTGGAGGCCACCCCGGGTGAGGGCGCCTGCTTTTGTTGCGAATTTCCCCACCACCCCCTCGAGGACACACCATGAAACCCCTGTTGATCGCCCTCGCGGGCCTGCTGCTGGCGGGCTGCCAGTCGCAGCCGTCGAGCCCCGTGGCGGATGCCGCAACCCCCGCCCTGGCATCCGCCCTTGACGCCGACCACCACCTGCTGGCCCGGGAGCGCCTCTGCGCCCTGCCCCGGGGGGAGCAGCGCCTGCGGCTGATGGAGCTGTCCACCCCGGGCCGCGACCGCGGCGAGCGGTTCAGCCGGTTGCTGCTCGCCAGCTGCAACCCCGAGGCGACCCCGGGGCTGTTGCGCCAGGCCCTCGGCGCCCTCGGCGACGGCGCCGACTTCAGCCCCGGGGAGCGCGCCCTGGTGGCGCTGATCCGCGATCAGGCCCGCAGCTACCGGGTGCTGGAGGAGCGCAACGCCGAACTCGCCGCGCGCCTCGCCGAAACCATCGACGGCATCCGCGACATCGAAGCGGACATGGACAACCTCAAGCCCGAGCGGAGGGCGCCATGAGCGAGCCACTGATCCTGGTGGTGGACGACGACCCGGGGATGCTGCAGCTGCTCGGCATGCGCCTCAAGGCCTTTGGCTTTCGCACCCTGGCCGCCCGCTCCGGGCCCGAGGCCCTGGCGCTGCTGGAGCAGCACCCCGTCCACGTGCTGGTCAGCGACCTGCGCATGGAACCCATGGACGGCATGGCGCTGTTCGCCCGGGTCCACGAACGCTGGCCGGTGCTGCCGGTGATCATGCTCACCGCCCACGGCACCATCCGCGACGCGGTGGACGCCACCCGGGAGGGGATCTTCGCCTTCCTCACCAAGCCGGTGGACAGGGACGAGCTGCACAGCACCCTCAACAGCGCCCTGGCCCTGCACCGCCCGGGGGAGCAGGCCGGCGCCGCCCCCGGCGGGGAGACCCGCCTGCTGACCCGCAGCGCGCGCATGTATCGCCTGCTGGAACAGGCGCGTCTCTATGCCGAGAGCGACGTCAATATCCTCATCACCGGGGAGAGCGGCACCGGCAAGGAACTGCTGGCGGACAGCATCCATCGCGCGAGCGCCCGGGCCGACAAGCCCTTCGTGGCCATCAACTGCAGCGCCATTCCCCAGGAGTTGCTGGAGTCCGAACTGTTCGGCTACGTGAAGGGCGCCTTCACCGGCGCCAACCAGGACCGGGAGGGCCTGTTCAGCACCGCCGAGGGGGGCACGGTGCTGCTCGACGAGATCGGCGACATGCCCTACGCCCTGCAGGCCAAGCTGCTCCGGGTGCTGCAGGAGAACGTGCTGCGTCCGGTGGGGGGCCGGGCGGATATCCCCATCGACGTGCGGATCATCTCCGCCACCCACATCGACCTGCCCGCGGCCATCGCCGACAAGCGCTTTCGCGAGGACCTCTACTACCGCCTGAACGTGGTGAGCCTGGCGCTGCCGCCCCTGCGGGAGCGGCGCGAGGACATTCCCCTTCTGGTGGAGCATTTTCTCGCCAAGATCGCCCGGCGCACCGGCAAGGCGGAGAAAACCCTGGCCCCGGATGCCCTGGGGCTGCTGCTCGGCTACCACTGGCCCGGCAATATCCGCCAGCTCGAAAACGTCATGGAGCGCCTGTTCGCCCTCGCCAGCGGGCCGGTGATCTCCGCCACCCTCGCCCAGCAGGCCCTGCCGGGGGACGCCCCCCTGCGGATTGCCTCCCTGAGCGAGGCCCGCAAGGATTTCGAGCGGGACTACCTCGCCCGCCTGCTCGCCGCCACCAACGGCAACATGACGGTGGCGGCGGAACTGGCGGGCCGCAACCGCTCCGACTTCCACAAGCTGGTGAAACGCCATGGCTTGAATCCGGCCCAGTACCGCCGCGCCGGGGAGGAAGAGGGCGACGGTGGCGAGGGCGGCTGACTGGTGTATTCTCGCCCCCTATTCCAATAACAGGGGCATCCCATGAAACGACTGGCAGACAAGGTGGCGCTGATTACCGGCGCCGGTTCCGGTATTGGCGCGGACGCGGCGCGGGCCTTTGCCCGGGAGGGGGCGAAGGTGGTGGTGGCGGGGCGGCGCCTTGAGACCGTCGAGCCGGTGGCGGTGGCGATTCGCAACGCCGGGGGCGATGCCATAGCGGTGAGCGGCGATATCGAGCGCGAGAGCGACATCGCCGCCATGGTGGCCGCCGCCATCGCCGAGTACGGCCGCATCGACGTGCTGTTCAACAACGCCGGCCTCACCAGCCCGGAGGTGATGCAGCGGGACCGGGATCTGGTCAACATGGATGCGGATGTCTGGGACCGCGTCCTGCGCGTCAACCTGCGGGGGCCGGCGCTGATGGCCAAGCACTGCATTCCCCACATGATCCGCCACGGGGGCGGCTCCATCATCACCTCGGGCTCGGCCCGCTATTTCCAGGGGGACACCGATTACACCGCCTATGCGGCCTCGAAGGCGGGGCTCGTCAGTCTCAACCAGAACATCGCCGCCCAGTACGGCAAGCAGGGGGTGCGGGCCAATATCCTGGTGATCGGCATGATCCTCTCCGAGGCCGCCGCCAAGGCCTTTCCCGAGCCGCTGCGCACCATCATGGCGGACAACCACCTGACGCCCTTCCTCGGCCAGCCCGCCGATGTCTCGGCGGCGGCGGTGTTCCTCGCCTCCGACGAGTCCCGCTTCGTCACCGGCCAGCAGCTGTTCGTGGACGGCGGCATCACCAGCCACTCCGCGGCCTTTGCCGAGGTGCGCAAGCTCGGCGCCCCCGGCCCCTGAGGGCGGGGCCGCTGGTGTCCCGGGCCGTTTTGTAAGACACTGCGTTAAAGCGTGCCGGCACGGCGCGCTCCACCATAAATACGACAAAGGAGCAGCCAATGGCCGACGATACGGTGCAACGCCTGGGCATGGATACCGCCACCCTGACGGGTGCCGACAGGGTGGTCCACGACTGGATTGCCAACCACTTCGGCGCCGCGCCGCTGACCTTCTGCCGGCAGATGCGCTGGCGCACCGCCTGGGAGGCGGAGGTGCCGGTGGCTGGCGAGGTTCGCACGGTGCTGGTGCGGGGCAGTCGCGGCGATGCCTACACCGGGCCCATGACCATGCGCCAGGAGGCCGGGGTGCACGACATCATGGAGCGCCACGGGGTGCCCGCGCCCCGGGTGTACGGGGTCATCGACGAGCCCCTGGCCATCGTCATGGAGAAGATCCCGGGGGGCATCAACAGCGAACTCATTGCCGACCCCGCGGCCCGCGCCAAGGTGCGCGAGGAATTCATCGAGGCCCTCGTCAAGCTCCACGCCATCCCCCCCGGGGAGTTCGCCGCCATTGGCCTGCCGGTGGGGGCCACGCCCCGGGAGTCGGCCTTTACCCTCTACAAGCTGTCCATCGATATCGTTCGCGACAAGCTCAAGTACCCCGTGGGTTTTGTCGAATTTGCCGCCCGCTGGCTGGAGCGCAACAACCCCGAGGGGCGGGAGCGGGTGGGTTTTGTCACCGGCGATGCGGGCCAGTTCATGTACGACGGCGACCGCCTCACCGGGCTGATCGATTTCGAGGTGGCCTACGTGGGGGATCCGGCGGCGGAATTCGCCGGCATGCGCCTGCGGGACACCACCGAGCCCCTGGGGGATATCTCGGCCCTGTGCGATTACTACGAGAGCCTCACGGGGGACCGCATCTCCAAGGCCCTGATCGAGTATCACAGTGCCGGCTTCGCCGCCACCAACAGCATGCTGATGTGGCCGCTGATGTTCGATCCGACGCCGGACCTGGATTACCTGTCCTACCTGCAATTCACCATCGCCACCAGCCGCTGGGGCCTGTCCGGCATGGCGGAATTCGCCGGCATCCGCCCCGAGGATCCGCCGGCGCCGGTGGAGAGCCCCACGGCCTTCCCGGTGGCGGCGCCTCACGTGCGGCGCTGGATCGGCGCCATCGACGCCGCCGATGGCACCGCCCGCTACCAGCTCGACGCCGCCGCCGACATGGCCCGCTACCTGGACCGGGTGAATCGCTACGGCGCCTCGGTACTGGCGGCGGACCTGGAGGATGCCCGGCGGCTGACGGGGGAGGCGGTCACCACCCGGGAGCAGGCGGATAGAGCCGTGGATGCCTGGGTGCGCCGCGCCGGGCCGGAGCAGGACGGGGCGCTGATTCGCCACTTCCACCGCTGGCTGTGGCGTCAGAACTTTCTCCTCAAGGGCTGCGGCCACCAGTCATACCTGACGGAAACCAGCCTCCAGTACATAGCCCCCCGCGCGGCGGATCGCGACTAGTTGGCGACGCTCCCCGTCAGCGGGGGGCGCCGGCGCGGGCGGTGCGCGCCTTGATGGCCTCTGCCACCACGTCCGGCACGCTCTCCTCCCAGCCGGGCTTGCCGCTGACGATCAGCTTCAGCACCTCCCCGGGGACGATGTGGAGGTGCTCCTCCCGGTAGTACTTGGCGGGCACCATGGCGTTGTTGGCCACCAGGTGCTTGAGCAGGTAAGTCAGGTCGGCGGGCACCTCGACGTTCTCCAGGGAGCGCAGGGTATCCCCCACCTTGGCCGGGTAGACGTAGACATGGGTGTTGTCGGAAAACAGCTTGCCCATGGCTTCGAGGATGCCCCCCTCCAGGCCCTCGTAGAAGCGCGGATCGAACAGCTGATTGAAGTCCAGCACGCTGAGCACGATGCCGATGGTGTTGTGGGTGTAGCGGCGAATCCACGAGCGCAGACGGAAAAACCGCAGGTAATCCGACACCAGCACGTTGTAGCCGAGGGCGGTGAGCAGGTCCACCCGGGTGAGGAATTCCTCCTCCGCCCTGTCCTTGTCCGCCGCCAGGTCCGCCATGGTGATCTCGGCAAGGGCGGTGACGTTCTCCCGGCTGATGCCCTCCGCTTCGATGAACTGGCGCAAGGCACCCTCCATCATGTCCACGTGCACCTTGGTGGGGGGGCGGAAGGAGCCCCGCAGTACCAGGGTGTTTTTCTTGCGCAGTTCCGTGGCGGGCACCACCGGGTTGTTGTCGGCGTCGAACATCACTGCCCGGCAGCACCAGCTGCGCACCAGGTGGAGGTTCATCAGGCGGTTGTCCACCTCCTCGAAATAGGGGCCGGAGAAGTTGATCAGGTCCACCTCGATGCGGTCGGAATCGAGGTTGTCCAGCAGCCCCTCGATCAGCGCCTTGGGCTTCAGTGGCGAGTAGAAGGCGCCGTGGATCAGGTTGACGCCGAGAATGCCGAGGGCCTCGGATTGCAGCTTGTTGGTGTCGTCCATCATGCGCACGTGGAGCACGATTTCGCTGGCCGGCGCGCCGGGGTACATCTGCAACTTGAGGCCGAGCCAGCCGTGGCATTCGCTGGTCTGCTTGTAGCTCTTGGCGGTGACGGTGGCGGCGTAGGTGAAGTAGGTGGTGTTGCGGGAGCGGCGCTCGGCGAGGCGCTCGATGAGCAGGTCGTACTCGTGGTCCATCATCTGCCGCACCCGTTCGAGGCTCACGTAGCGATCCGTCTTGCCGTAGATGGCGTCGCTGATCTGCATGTCGTAGGCGGAGGACGTCTTGGCGATGGTGCCCGCGGCGGCGCCGGCGCTGAAGAACTGGCGGGCCACTTCCTGGCCGGCGCCGATCTCGACGATGGTGCCGTACTTTTGTTCGTCGAGGTTGATTTCGAGGGCTTTCTGTTCGGTGGACAGCTTGGGATGGCGGTCGGCCATGGTGTTTTCCTGTGCTGGGGTGGGGCGGCGGGGGCGAGGGTTGCGGCGCTGCAACGGTCGATGGCGCGAAGGATACACCTTTTGCCTCGCGCCCCGCAGTGCGGGTGTCGGGGCGGAGAACGGTGTTCAGGGCTCCCGGGGCGCCAGCAGGGCGCGGACATGGGCGATGGCGTCGTCCCCGGGCGGGCGGCCGGGTTCGGCGATGTCCGCGGTGACCAGCCCGAGGGCGCGGTAGAGCGGCAGGTACTCGGGGCAGCGGTCGGCGATGGCCGCCAGGTGCCGGGCCACGGTATCGCCATCGCCCCGGGCGATGGGGCCGGTCAGCGCCGCCTCCGGGCCCAGGGCGAGGACGTTGGCGGCGGTCTGGGTGACCAGTGGGGCCAGCAGGGCCCGGGCATCCGCATCTGCCATGCCAGCTTTTTCCAACATGGCGAGGGCCGTTGCCACCAGGCTCACCAGGTAATTGGAGGCGACCGCGGTGGCGGCGTGGTAGAGGGGTTTGGCGCCTGCCTCGATAGGGAGCATTCGCACCCCGAGGGGCGAAAATATCCCCCCGAGCAGGGCCCTGACCCCCGGGTCCCCCTCCAGGGTGCAGACGCTGCCGGCAAAGGTTTCCAGGGACTTTTGCCGGTCGCCGAAGCTGTGGGCGGGGTGCAGGCTGGCGGTGTGGGCTCCCCGGGCGGCCAGGGGAGCGAGCAGAGCGCTGCCGTGAAGGCCACTGCAGTGAAAGACGGTGACGCCCCGCCAGTCCCTGTCGAGCCCGGCCAATTGCCCGGCCACTCCGGCAATGGCGCCGTCGGGCACCGCCAGCAGCCAGAGATCGGCGTCGGGCAAATCGGCGAGGGTGGCGGCGACCCGGCCGGCGCCGACAAACTCCCGGGCGTTCTCGGCGTTGGCCTCCTGGCGGCTGAAAAGCCCCGCCAGGCGGACGCTGCCGGCATCCGCCAGCAGGCGAGGGAGGGTGGTGCCCAGGCGGCCACAACCGAGGACATTGAGGGCCGGGGGCATGGGGTTCAGGCCAGCAGCGCCTTGTAGGCCCGCACCGCGCCGGCCATGCCCATGCGCAGGGCGTCGACGGTGAGGGCGTGGCCGATGGAGACTTCGAGCAGGCCCGGCACCCTGGCAAAGCGGCCCAGGTTGTCGAGGTTGAGGTCGTGGCCGGCGTTGACGCCAAGGCCGATGTCGGTGGCGAAGCGGGCCGCGTCCCGGTAGCGGGTGAACAGCGGTTCCAGCTCGTCGGGCCGGCCCCAGGCGGCGGCGTAGGGGCCGGTGTAGAGCTCGATCCGCTCGACGCCGAGGTCCCGGGCGCGGGCGATCTGGTCCCGGTCCGGGTCCATGAAAAGGCTCACCCGCACCCCCAGGTCGTGGAGCTGGGCGATGATCGGCTTCAGTGCCTCTGCGCTGCGGGTCAGATCGAAGCCGTGGTCGGAGGTGAGTTGATCGTCGCTGTCCGGCACCAGGGTGCACTGCTGGGGCCGGGTTTCCGCCACCAGGGCGAGGAGCCCCGGATAGCCGCCCCGGGCGGGGGCGAAGGGATTGCCCTCGATATTGAATTCGAGATCGGGGTGGTGGCGCAGGAGCGATGCCAGATCGCGCACATCCCCGGGGCGGATATGGCGCTGGTCCGGGCGCGGGTGCACGGTGAGGCCGTCGCAGCCGGCGGCGATGCAGGTCTCCCCGAAGGCGACCACCGAGGGGTAGTTGCCCTCCCGGGAATTGCGGATCAGGGCGATCTTGTTGAGGTTCACGCTGAGGGCTATCACGGCGCCGAGGCCTCCGCCGGGATCACCCTGGCCTTCAGGATCTGCACCGGTTCCACCGGCAAATCCTCGAACTTGTCGAGGGCGCGGGTGCGGCGCCGGCCGATGGCGTCCACCACCCCCATGCCCTCCACCACCTTGCCGAACACGGTGTAGCCGGGCTGGTCGCCCCTGGGGTCGAGGCTGGGGTTGTCGGCGAGGTTGATGAAGAACTGGGCCCGGGCGCTGTCCGGGTCGGTGTGGCGGGCCATGGCGATGGTGCCCCGGCGGTTGCGCAGGCCGTTGGCGGATTCGTTGACGATGGGCTCCCCGGGCTCCTTGAGGCTCAGGTCGTAGCCGTGGCCACCGCTCTGGATCACGAAGCCCTTGATCACCCGGTGGAAGATCATGCCGTCGTAGAAGTAGCGGTTGACGTAGCCGACGAAGTTCTCCACCGTCCGCGGCGCCTTGTCGGGGTAGAGCTCCAGGTGGATGTCGCCGAGGTCGGTGGTGAGGGCCACCCGCACCGGCGCCGGGCCGGCGGCGAGGGTGGCGGCGCTCAGCAGCAGCGCGGCGAGGGTCGCGAGGGCGCGGGCGACCACGTCAGGCCCACTCGGAATAGCGGCGGCGGGGCTTCAAGCGCGGCAGCAATACCGCCAGCAGGGCGCCGAGGAACACCGCGAGGCCGCCGAACATGAACCAGCGCTGGCGGTTGTCGCCCTGCAGCTGGTCGCGGCTCGCGGTGAGCACGTCGATCTCGCTTTGCAGCATGCGGTTGCGCTTGATGAGTTCCTCGTTCTGCTCCTGCAGGGCGACGGCGTTGTTGGAGAGCTTTTCGACGTTGGACAGCTCGGTGCGCAGGGCGTCGAGGGCCGCCTTGTCCTCGGCGTATTGCTTTTCGAGGGCGGCGTGGGCGGCGGTCAGCTCCGCCAGTTGCGCCTTCAGCGCGCGGTTCTCCGCCTGGGGCCCCGAGGGGGTGGCGCGGGGGGCGACATTGGCCTGGGCGCGCTGGTAGTCGCTGCGGATTTCCGCGGCCGGGGGGGCGTTCACCGCGGGGGCCTCCCCGTCGATCTCCTGGGCCATGGCCGGGGCGGTGAGCAGGAGGATGGCGAGCAGTGCGTTGCGCATGGTGGGCGAACCTTGTGGATGGCGTGGTGGGCGATGATCAGGGCAGCACGATCTTGAAGGGCTTGACGATCACATCCCCGTAGACGCCGGCCAGCAGATACGGGTCCGCGTCGGCCCAGGCCCGGGCGTCGTCGAGGCTGTCGAAGCGGGCGATCACCAGGCTGCCGGTGAAACCGGCGGCACCCGGATCCTCGCTGTCGATGGCGGGGTGGGGGCCGGCGACGAACAGCCGGCCTTCATCCTTCAGCGCCACGAGCCGGGCGAGATGGTCGGGCCGGGCGGCGAGGCGCTTTTCCAGGGTGCCCGGGGCGTCGCTGGCGATGATGGCGTACCACATGTTCAGTTGTCCTTGTGACGGTGTTTGACGATATGTTCGAGGTCGAGGCCGGTGAGCCTGGTGATGCCGGTGAACAGGTAGATCATCGCTCCCACCATCACCAGGGTGGCGGGCAGGGCGATCACCGGGAAGCTCAGGGCGGTCATTTTACCCAGCTGTTCGTTATATTCCACCGTGCCGGGCATGGCGGTGACGATCAGGATCGCCAGCAGGTAATTCAGCACGGAGGACAGAAAGAAGGAGCCCGCCACCATCAGCGAGGCCATCGCCAGGCGCCGCTCGAAGGGGCGGCGGTTGCCGTTGTCGGCGAGGCGCCGGTCGATGGCGGCGATGTCGAGGATGGCGTCGTTGTAGAGGAAGGTCTTCACCAGGGGGTAGGGCGTCTTCATCGACACCAGGGTGGCGAGGCCAAAGGTGGCGGGCACCGCCGCCTCCTTGAGGGCCAGATACTTGGGGTCGAGCCCGAGGAGGCTGATGCCCCCGGTCATGGCCACGCTGAACACCCCGAGCACCGAGAACAGGTTGACCTTGCCCCGCCCGAGCATGTCCTTGAGGCCGTAGCCGATGGGGAAGGCGAGGGCCACCAGGATGGCGTTGGTGGTGCCGAGCTGGTCGTCGCCGCTCAGCTTGGTGAGGATCAGGGTGGGGGCGATGATGTTGAACAGCAGGTTGATCAGCAGGTTTTCGGCCTTGTGGGGCTGCTTGCTGTCGGGCCGGGTCTCGGCGGGGGTATCGGACATGGGGGGCGGGGTCCTGGGGCGAGGGGCCATTCTAGGGGGTCGGCCAGCGCGAGACAACGCAAGCCGGCCTCGGGCCCTTCGCAAAAGCGGTTACCGGCGCCGCCCTTCCCCTGTATAGTTGCGCCACGTTCAGTCACGTCCAGCGCCATGAGCCAGCATTTCTATATCCACCCCGATAATCCCCAGCAGCGCCTGGTTCACCAGGCGGTGGAAATCGTCCGCAAGGGCGGCGTCATCGTCTATCCCACGGATTCCGCCTACGCCATCGGCTGCCACCTCGGGGACAAGTCGGCCCTGGACCGCATTCGCCTGATCCGCCACCTGGACAAGCACCACAACTTCACCCTGATGTGCCGCGACCTCGGCGAACTGGCCACCTACGCCAAGGTGGACAACCAGGTATTCCGGATGCTCAAGGCCAATACCCCGGGGGCCTACACCTTCATCCTCGAGGCCACCTCCGAAGTGCCCCGCCGGCTGATGCACCCCAAGCGCAAGACCATCGGCCTGCGGGTGCCCGCCAATCCCATCGCCCAGGCGCTGTTGGCGGATCTCGGCGAGCCGCTGATGAGCGTTACCCTGATCCTCCCCGGGGACGAGCTGCCCCTCACCGACCCGGACGACATCCGCACCCTGCTGGAGAAGCGGGTCGATGTGATCGTCGACGGGGGTTACTGCGGCCTCGAGCCCACCACCATCGTCGACCTCACCGGCGATGTGCCCGTACTGGTGCGCCAGGGGGTGGGGGACTTCGCCCCCTTCGACGCCGGCTGACGGGCGCCCCGGTCGCCAGATCGCCGGCATGCCACGGCAGGCGGTGGTTTGGGGCTATAATCCCGGCCTCGATGGCGCTATCACTCGGACTTTCGGCATGGTCAACTCGGACACAATGGACAGGGCGGATGAACCCCAGGGGGACAGTGCCCCCCAGCGCCCGAGCCAGGGTGAGATGCCTTTTGCCATCGTCAATGGCAAGCAGATCACGGAGTTGCCGAAGGATCTTTACATTCCGCCGGAGGCGCTGGAAGTCTTTCTCGAGGCCTTCGAGGGGCCCCTCGACCTGCTCCTTTACCTGATCAAGCGCCAGAACATCGACATTCTCGAAATCAACGTCGCCGAGATCACCCGCCAGTACATGGCCTACATCGAGATGATGCATTCGATGGCCTTCGAGCTGGCGGCGGAGTACCTGCTGATGGCCGCCATGCTCGCCGAGATCAAATCGCGGATGCTGCTGCCCCGCCAGAAGGAGGAAGAGGGCGACGAGGAGGACCCCCGCGCCGAACTGATCCGTCGCCTCCAGGAGTACGAGCGCTTCAAGGCCGTCGCCGAGGAGCTCGACACCCTGCCCCGGCAGGACCGGGATTTCCATCTGGCGAGCGCGAGGGCCCCGGATATCGAGAGCCAGCGGCCCCACCCCGAGGTGGACCTGCGCCAGATCCTCCTCGCCCTCGCCGACGTGATGAAGCGCGCCGAAATGACCCGCAGCCACCATGTCCAGCTCGAACCCCTGTCCACCCGGGAGCGCATGGGCCAGGTGCTCGACCGCCTCCAGCACGGCCAGTTCGTGCCCTTCGTGTCCCTGTTCCGTCTCTCCGAGGGGCGGGCCGGGGTGGTGGTGACCTTCCTGGCGATCCTCGAGCTGATCAAGGAATCCCTGGTGCAGCTGATCCAGAACGAGCCGTTTGGCCCCATCCACGTCAAGTCCCGGGCGGTGGACCCCGAGGACGCCCCGGCCTGAGAGACGCCATGGAAAACATCACACTGAAACGCATCATCGAGGGGGCGCTGCTCGCCGCCGGCGAGTCCCTCACCGTGCAACGCATCGAGGAATTGTTCGAGGAGCACGAGCGCCCGGAGCGGGACCGGATCCTCGCCGCCCTGGGGGAGCTGGAGCAGGACTGCGCGGAGCGGGGCTACGAGCTGCGCCAGACCGCCAGCGGCTACCGCTTCCAGGTGCGCCAGGACCTGGCCCGCTGGGTCGGCCGCCTGTGGGAGGAAAAGCCCAAGAAATACACCCGCGCCCTGCTCGAGACCCTGGCGCTGATCGCCTACCGCCAGCCCATTACCCGGGGCGACATCGAGCAGATCCGCGGCGTCGCCGTCAGCTCCGACCTGATCCGCACCCTCATGGAGCGGGAGTGGGTGCGGGTAGTGGGCCACCGGGACGTGCCCGGCCGCCCCGCCCTCTACGCCACCACCCGCCAGTTTCTCGATTACTTCAACCTGAAGAGTCTCGAACAGTTGCCGCCCCTGGGGGAGATCCGCGACCTGGATGAATTCAACGTCACCCTCGATCTCGCCGACCAGGACAGGTCCGGCGATGAGGTCGCCGATACCGATACCGATACCGATACCGATACTGATACCGACGGCGACGGCGGGCAGCCGTCCGCCGAGAATTCCAACGTCGTCACCCTGCCCCTAGCCAGAAGGTCCGAACCCGAAGATGAGTGAAAAACTGCAGAAAGTCCTGGCCCAGGCGGGCCTCGCCTCGCGCCGCGAACTGGAGCGCTGGATAGAGGCGGGCCGCGTCACCGTCAACGGCAAGACCGCGACCCTCGGGGACCGGGTGGAATTCCGCGACGAGGTGAAGGTGGACGGCCGGCCGGTGAAGATCCCCGACCGCCGCGAGCGCATCCGGGTGATCGTCTACAACAAGCCCGAAGGGGAGGTCTCCAGCCGCGAGGACCCGGAGGGCCGCCCCACCGTGTTTGCCCACCTGCCGCGCCTGCACAACGGCCGCTGGGTGATGGTGGGTCGCCTCGACATCAACACCGCGGGCCTGTTGCTGTTCACCAACAACGGCGAGCTGGCCAATCGCCTGATGCATCCCTCCAGCCAGGTGGAGCGGGAGTACATCGTCCGCGTCCACGGCGTGGTGGACGAAGAGATGATCAAGCGCCTCCTGGAAGGCGTCACCCTGGAGGATGGCCCGGCGCGGTTTCTCAAGATCAAGGTGGGGCAGGGGGGCAACACCAACCGCTGGTTCTCGGTGGTGATCGCCGAGGGCCGCAACCGGGAGGTGCGCCGTCTGTGGGAATCGCAAGGGGTGGAGGTCAGCCGCCTCAAGCGGGTGCGCTACGCCAGCGTCGAGATTCCCTCCTTCGTGCGCGGCGGCGAGTGGCTGGAACTCGAGCCCGCCGAGGTCAAGAAGCTGTGCAAGCTGGTCAACCTCCGCACCGACGTGGACTGGTCCATCACCCCCGACGAGCGCCACCGCCTGGAACGGCAGGAGCGCAAGCTGAGGGCGCGGGGGCCGAAGTGAGGTTTTGGTCTGACGTCTGACGCTAAAGCCCTGTCGCGGAGCCCGGGGTCGCTCACAGTCGGTGGGCGGACTCCACAAGCCATTTAACTTGCAAGCCAATTTGGCGGCAAGTTCCTCCGTCGCCAATGCCCTCTCCGTACCCTCTTGGCGTCAGACGTCAGACGTCAGACGTCAGACGTCAGACCTTCTTCTGAGCATCAAAACTGCGCCCCGTCACCCCCAGGCTGTCCGGCCCCATCAGATAGAGGTAGCCGGGCATGATGTCGTCGGGGGTTTTGAGGGTGCGGGGATCCTCCGCCGGGTAGGCGGCGGCGCGCATCCGGGTGCGGGTGGCGCCGGGGTTAATGCAGTTCACCCGGATGCGGGTGGTGTCCTCCAGCTCCCCCGCCAGTACCTGGCAGAAGCCCTCGATGGCGAATTTCGACACCGCGTAGGCGCCCCAGAATGCCCGTCCGACCCGGCCGACGCCGGAGGAGGTGAGCAGGATGGCGCCGTCCGCGGACTGTTCCAGGGCGGGCAGCAGGGCCTTGGTGAGCAGGAAGGTGGCGTTGACGTTGACCTGCATGACCTTCTGCCATGTGCCGGCCTGGTAGTTGGCGATGGGGGTGCGCTGGCCCAGCTCGCTGGCATTGTGGAGCAGGCCGTCGAGGCGGCCGAATTCCGCCACGAGGGCGTCGGCGACCGTCTGGTAGTCCGCCTCGCTGGCCCCGGCCAGGTCCAGGGGCTGGATCACCGGCTCCGGCAGCCCGGCGGCGACGATGCTGTCGTAGACCGCCTCCAGCTTGGCGGTGGTGCGCCCGGCGAGGATCACCGTGGCGCCGTGACGGGCGTAGGCGAGGCTCGCGGCGCGGCCGATGCCGTCGCCGGCGCCGGTGACCAGGATGACGCGCCCCGCCAGCAGGTTGGCGGGGGCCCGGTAGTCGCCGCAGTAGGCAATGTCCACGTTGCTAATCCTCAGAACAGAATGTCGATCAGTTGGTCGGCGCGCTCGATGATGTGGTCCGCGCCCCACTCGGCGGGGTTTTCATCGGCGTCCAGATAGCCGTAGGCGGCGGCCACCGTGGCGGTTCCCGCCCCCCGGCCGGCCTCGATATCCCGCAGGTGATCCCCGACGTAGATGGCGCGCCCGGGGGCCAGGTCCAGCTGCCGGCAGGCCAGCAGGACCGGTTCCGGGTCGGGCTTGGTGCGGGTCACGTGGTCCGGGCAGATCACCGTCGCCGGGGGCGAGGGCCAGGGCAGGCGGGCGACGATGGCGTCGGTGTACTGGGCCGGCTTGTTGGTGACGATCCCCCAGGGAATGCCTCGGACGGCGAGGGCTTCGAGCACCCGCTCCATGCCCGGGAACAGCCGCGTCTCGTCCGTCAGGCAGGTGCGGTAGTGGGCGAGCAGGGCCTGGCGCAGGGGCTCGAAGTCCGGGTGGCTGGCCTCCAGGTCGAAGGTGGCGGCGATGAGGCCGGCGGAGCCGTGGCTCACCGCCGCCCGCACCATGGACTCGGGGTGGGGCGGCAGGCCCCGCTCCGCCAGCACCCGGTTGATGGCGGTGACGAAATCGGGGGCGGTATCCAGCAGGGTGCCGTCCAGGTCGAACAGCACGGCGTCGTGGCGAGGGGGCATGGGTTGGATCAGTCCTTGGGGGTGTCGTCCCGGGGCTTGGAGGCGTACACCATGTAGTTGACGCTCACGTCCCCGTCGTCGAGGCGGTAGCGGCGGGTGAAGGGGTTGTAGACCAGGCCGGTGATGCGGTGCAGGTCGAGGCCGGCCTCGCGGATCCAGCCGGCGAGCTCCGCGGGGCGGATGAACTTGGCGTAGTCGTGGGTGCCCCGGGGCAGCAGTTTCAGCACATATTCGGCGCCGACGATGGCGAAGGCCCAGGCCTTGGGATTGCGGTTGATGGTGGAGAAGAACAGGTGACCGCCGGGCTTCACCAGGGTGGCGCAGGCGCGGATCACCGAGCCGGGATCGGGCACGTGCTCGAGCATTTCGAGGCAGGTGACCACATCGAACTCCCCGGGCCGCTCTGCCGCCAGGTCCTCGGCGGTGGCGCGCAGGTAGCTGACCTCGACGCCGCTCTCCAGTTTGTGGAGCTCCGCCACCGCCAGGGGCGCCTCGCCCATGTCGATGCCGGTGACCCGGGCGCCGCGCTGGGCCAGGGCCTCGGCGAGGATGCCGCCGCCGCAGCCCACGTCCACGAGGGTCTTGCCGGCCACCTGGGCGTAGCGATCGATCCAGTTGGCGCGCAGCGGGTTGATCTCATGGAGCGGCTTGAACTCGCTCTCCCGGTCCCACCAGCGGGAGGCGAGGGCTTCGAATTTGGCGATTTCCCGGCTGTCGATATTGGCGGTGGGGGGGGTGTCGGCACTCATCGGGGTTTCCCATCAACATCTGAAAATGGCTTTGGCGCCCGGCTCAGCCGAGGATGCGGTCGCGCCACTGGCGGGCCTTGGTCTCCAGCTCCTGCTCGCTGAAGGATTGCAGCTGGCCATGGCGCACCTTGGCGGCGCCGTTGACCCAGACATCGCTGACCCGGTGCCCTACCGGGGTGTGCACCAGCTGGGACAGGGGATTATACATGGGTTCCCGGCTGATGCCGCCGAGGTCCACCGCCACCAGGTCCGCGGCCTTACCGACTTCGAGGCTGCCGGTGATGGCGTCGATGCCGAGGGCCCGGGCGCCGTTGAGGGTGGCCATGCGCAGGCTGGCGTGGGTGTCGAGGGCGGCGGCGTTGCCGCTCAGGCCCTTCGACAGCAGGGAGGCGAATGCCATCTCGCTGAACAGGTCGAGGCTGTTGTTGCTGGCGGCGCCGTCGGTGCCGAGGGCGACGTTGATTCCCGCCTCCCGGAGGCGGTGCTCGGGACAGAAGCCGCTGGCCAGCTTGAGGTTGGATTTGGGGCAGTGGACCACCTGGGCGCCGCTCGCCGCCAGCAGGGCGATGTCGTCGTCGTTGACCGCGGTCATGTGGACGCACTGGGTGTTGGGGGTGAGGATGCCGAGGCGTTGCAGCCGGGCGATGGGGCGCTCGCCGCTCTGGGCAAGCGCCTCGTCCACCTCCGCCTGGGTCTCGTGGAGATGGATCTGGATGCCGGTGTCCAGCTCGTTGGCGTAGGTGGCGATCCGGTCGAAATAGCGGTCGTCCACCGTGTAGGGGGCGTGGGGGCCGAAGATCACGTTGATCAGATCGTCCGCCTTGTAGGTATCCCGCAGGGCAAGCCCCTTGCTGATGTACTCATCGCCATTGCGGGCCCAGGCGGAGGGAAAGTTCAGGATCGGGAAGGCGAGCTGGCAGCGCAGTCCGTGCTGGCGGGCGGCGAGGGCCACCTGCTCGGGGAAAAAGTACATGTCCGAGAAGCAGGTGGTGCCGGATTTCAGCATCTCCGCCATGGCCAGCTCCGCGCCGTCGCGGACGAATTCCTCGCCCACCCAGCGGCCCTCGGCGGGCCAGATGTGGTCCTTCAGCCAGGTGTCGAGGGGGTAATCGTCGGCATAGCCCCTGAGCAGGGACATGGCCAGGTGACCGTGGGCGTTGATGAGCCCGGGGATCAGGGCGTGGCTGTCGAGGGCCACCGTTTGCCGGGGGGCGTACAGGCGCCTCGCCTCGGCGGATGGGTGGATGCCGAGGATTCTGCCGCCGTCCACGGCCAGGGCGCAGTCGCTGTAGACGGCGTTGTCGGGAATGACGGGGATGATCCAGCGGGCACTGATGAGCAGGTCGATGGCTTGGGGGGGCATGGCGGCTCCTTGGGCGAGGCGCGAGTATAGCGATTTTTTGCTTGGGCGTTGGCGGCGGTCGGGGCGTGCGGACCGCGGCGGGACGCGCCGTCTCCGGTCGGATGTCGGACGGCAAACCTATGCTACAATCCCGCGCTTCAAAACGGGCGAGTCCCGATACACTTGCCGGGTGGCGCAGCGCCCCGAGCAACAAGGAATAACCCTGAGACATCAGGCTTTAATGGGGAAGAAGTGGCTTTATGGGTGAGCTCGCCAAAGAGATTCAGCCCGTCAATATCGAAGACGAACTGAAACAGTCCTACCTCGACTATGCCATGAGCGTGATCGTCGGGCGCGCCCTGCCCGATGTGCGCGACGGCTTGAAGCCCGTTCACCGGCGCGTGCTGTTCGCCATGAGCGAGCTGAAGAACGATTGGAACAAGCCCTACAAGAAATCCGCCCGGGTGGTGGGGGACGTGATCGGTAAGTATCACCCCCACGGCGATTCCGCCGTCTACGACACCATCGTGCGCATGGCGCAACCGTTCTCCCTGCGCTACATGCTGGTGGACGGCCAGGGCAACTTCGGCTCCATCGATGGCGACTCCGCCGCCGCCATGCGTTACACCGAAATCCGCATGGCGAAGATCGCCCACGCCCTCCTGGAGGATCTCGACAAGGAAACCGTCGACTGGGTCGACAACTACGACGGCCAGGAGAAGATCCCCGAGGTGCTGCCCACCCGGGTGCCCAACCTGCTGGTCAACGGCTCCTCCGGCATCGCCGTGGGCATGGCCACCAACATTCCGCCCCACAACCTCAATGAAGTGATCGCCGCCTGCCTGGCGCTGATCGACAACGAGGAGATCTCCATCGACGAACTGATGGAGCACATCCCGGGCCCCGACTTCCCCACCGGCGCCATCATCAATGGCCGCGCCGGCATCATCGAGGCCTACCGCACCGGCCGCGGGCGCATCTACGTGCGGGCCAAGGCGGAGATCGAGCGGGACGACAAGACCGGCCGCGAGACCATCATCATCCACGAGATTCCCTACCAGCTGAACAAGGCGCGGCTCATCGAGCGCATCGCCGAACTGGTGAAGGAAAAGAAAATCGAAGGGATTTCCGAGCTGCGGGACGAATCCGACAAGGACGGCCTGCGGGTGGTGATCGAGCTCAAGCGCGGCGAGATGGGCGACGTGGTGCTCAACAACCTCTACGCTCAGACCCAGCTGCAGAGCGTGTTCGGCATCAACATCGTCGCCCTGGTGGACGACCAGCCCCGCACCCTCAACCTCAAGGAGCTGCTGGAGGCCTTCCTTCGCCACCGCCGCGAGGTGGTCACCCGCCGCACCATCTACCTGCTGCGCAAGGCGCGGGAGCGGGGCCATATTCTCGAGGGCCTCGCCGTCGCCATTTCCAGCATCGATCGGGTGATCGAGCTGATCCGCAATTCCGCCACCCCCGCCGAGGCCCGGGACCGCCTGATGGCCACCGGCTGGCCCCCGGGGGCGGTCACCCAGTTCCTCGAAAAGGCCGGCAGCGACGCCTGTCGCCCGGAAGACCTGGAAGCCGGCTTCGGTCTCAGGGACGGCGCCTACTATCTCTCCGTCGCCCAGGCCCAGGCCATCCTCGATCTGCGCCTCCACCGCCTCACCGGCATGGAGCACGAGAAGTTGCTGGCGGAATACCAGGAAAAGGTCGCCGAGATCGCCGAATACCTCGGCATCCTCGCCGACCCCGAGCGCCTGATGGCGGTGATCCGGGAGGAGCTGGAAGCCATTCGCAAGGAATTTGGCGACGCACGGCGCACCGAGATCGTCGAGTCCCAGCACGACCTCACCGTGGAAGACCTGATCCCGGTGGAAGACCGGGTGGTGACCATCTCCCACGGCGGCTACGCCAAGACCCAGCCCCTGGATGCCTACCAGGCTCAGCGCCGGGGCGGCACCGGCAAGACCGCCACCGCCGTCAAGGACGAGGATTTCGTCGAGCACCTGCTGATCGCCAGCACCCACGACACCATTCTTTGCTTCACCAACGCCGGCAAGGTGTTCTGGCTCAAGGTCTACCAGATCCCCGTGGCCGGCCGCAATTCCCGTGGCCGGCCGATGGTCAACCTGCTGCCCCTCGACGAGGGCGAGCGGGTCACTTCCATCCTGCCGGTGCGGGAGTACAGTGCCGACCACTTCATCTTCATGGCCACCGCCAACGGCACCGTCAAGAAAACCCCCCTGGAGGCCTTCTCCCGCCCCCGCAGCGTCGGCCTGCGCGCCGTCGAGCTGGACGAGGGGGATCATCTGGTGGGCACCGCCATCACCGACGGTGGCAAGGACGTGATGCTGTTCACCAGCGTCGGCAAGGTGGCGCGCTTCGCCGAGAGCGATGTCAGGGCCATGGGCCGCACCGCCCGCGGCGTGCGCGGCATCCGCCTCGGGGCTGGGCAGGAGGTGATCTCCCTGATCATCCCCGTCGACGGTCACCAGGTGCTGACGGTAAGTGAGAACGGTTATGGAAAACGAACCCAACTCGATGATTTTCCTTTAAAAGGCCGTGGCACCCAAGGGGTGATCGCGATGCAGGCCAGCGACCGCAACGGCGCCCTGGTGGGGGCCCTGCTGGTGGCTGACCAGGACGAGATCATGCTGATTTCCGACCAGGGCACCCTGGTGCGGACCCGGGTGGCGGAAACCCCGAGCCTCAGCCGCAACACCCAGGGTGTGCGCCTGATCCGGGTCCGCCAGGAGGAGAAACTGGTGGATGTGGCCCGCATCGAGGAGCCCGAGGAGAGCACCGGTGGCGAGGGCGAGGATTGACCATGGCCGGGATCACCCTCAGTGAGCTGCGCGACAAGATCGATGCCGTCGACCGGGAGCTGCTGGAGCTGATCAGCGCCCGCGCCCGCTACGCCCAGCAGGTGGCGGAGGTCAAGACCGAGGCCGGCGCCACGGATTTCTACCGCCCCGAGCGGGAGGCGCAGGTGCTGCGGGCCATCATGGCGCGCAACCCCGGGCCCCTCGGCGACGAGGAGGTGGCGCGCCTGTTCCGGGAGATCATGTCCGCCTGCCTCGCCCTGGAAAAGCCCATCACCGTGGCCTACCTGGGGCCCGAGGGCACCTTCACCCAGGAGGCGGCCCTCAAGCATTTCGGTCACTCGGCGGTCACCGAACCCATGGCCGCCATCGACGAGGTGTTCCGCGAGGTGAGCGCCGGCGCCGCCAGCTACGGCGTGGTGCCGGTGGAGAATTCCACCGAGGGTGTGGTCAACCACACCCTCGACAGCTTCATCGATTCGTCCCTGAAGATCTGCGGCGAGGTGGAGCTGCGCATCCACCACAACTTCCTCATCGGCCCCAACACCGATCCGGCGAAGATCACCCGGGTGTATTCCCATCCCCAGTCCCTGGCCCAGTGTCGCAAGTGGCTCGATGCCCATTACCCGAAGATCGAACGGGTGCCGGTGAGCAGCAACGCCGAGGCTGCCAAGATGGTGCGCGGCGAGTGGAATTCCGCGGCCATCGCCGGCGACATGGCGGTGCAGCGCTACGGCCTCACCAAGCTGCGGGAGAAGATCGAGGACCGCCCCGACAACGCCACCCGCTTTCTGGTGATCGGCCGCGACCTGGTGCCCCCCTCCGGCGACGACAAGACCTCCATCATCGTGTCGGTGAAGAACGAGCCCGGCGCCCTGTACAACATTCTCGAGCCGCTGCGGGCCCACAATGTGGACATGACGCGGCTCGAAACCCGCCCCTCCGCGGCGGGCAAATGGACGTACCTGTTCTTCATCGACTTCAAGGGCCACCACGGCGATCCCCGGGTGGTGGCCGCCCTCGAGGCGTTGAAGCCCCGGGTGTCCGACCTCAAGCTGCTCGGGTCCTATCCCCGGGCGGTGCTGTGATTGCGGGATGACAGCATTGACTGCCACGGTTTCCCCTGATTTCGACAATACCCCCGGCAGCGGGCCGGCCTTGGGCCGCCTGCTGGTGTACGGGCTCGGCCTTATCGGCGGCAGTCTCGCCAAGGCCGCACGGGAGCGTCGCCTTTGCCGCGAGGTGATCGGTGTCTCGCGCCGCCCGGAGACCCTGGAGCGCGCCCTCGAGAGCGGTGTGGTGGACCGGGTGTTTGCCGACGACCGGGAAGCGCTCGGGCAACTCGAACCCGGCGACATGGTGGTGATCTGCGTGCCCACCCTGAGCGTCCGGGCGACCCTGGCGCGGCTGCGGGATTGCCTCCACCCCGAGGTCACGGTGACCGACGCCGCCAGCGTCAAGGGCGCGGTGGTGAGCGCGGCCATTGAGGTCTACGGTCACTTTCCACCCCAGCTGGTGCCGGGCCACCCCATCGCCGGCTCCGAGAAGAGCGGGGTGGACGCCGCCAACCCCACCCTCTATGTCGATCACCGGGTCATCCTCACCCCCGAGCCGCAAACGGGCCCCCGCCACCTGGCGGCGGTGCGCCGCCTGTGGGAGGGCGTCGGCGCCACGGTGTCCCTGATGCCCTGGGACGAACACGACGAAGTCCTCGCCGCCACCAGCCACGTGCCCCATGTGCTGGCCTACGCCCTGGTGGACGCCCTGGCGCGGATGGAGGAGAACCGGGAGATCTTCCGCTACGCCGCCGGGGGCTTTCGCGACTTTACCCGCATCGCCGGCAGTGATCCGCTGATGTGGCATGACATCTGTCTGTCCAATAGCGACGCTATCCTTGCCGTCCTCGACCGCCTCACCGACAGCTTTGGCGCCCTGCGGGGGGCCATCGCGTCCGGGGACAGCGACTACATCATGGGTGTCTTCACCCGCGCCCGGGAGGCGCGCACCCATTTCACCAAAATGCTCGAAAAAAAGGCCTATCTCGAACCCATGACCAATCAGTCCCTGATCTATCGCACCCAGGCCGCCGGCGCTCCCCTGCGCGGTCGCGTCCGGGTGCCGGGCGACAAGTCCATCTCCCACCGCTCCATCATGCTCGGCTCCCTCGCCACCGGCGTCACCCGGGTGACGGGCTTTCTCGAGGGGGAGGACGCCCTCGCCACGCTCCAGGCATTCCGCGACATGGGGGTGGTGATCGAAGGACCGAGCCGGGGCGAGGTCACCATCCACGGTGTTGGCCTGCACGGCCTGAAGCCCCCGCCGGGGCCCCTCTACCTCGGTAATTCCGGGACCTCCATGCGCCTGCTGGCGGGCTTGCTCGCCGGCCAGCCCTTCGATGTGGTGATGACCGGGGACGAGTCCCTGTCCAAGCGGCCGATGAAGCGGGTCGCCGAGCCCTTGGCCCTGATGGGCGCCACCATCGAAACCGGGGAGGGCGGTCGCCCGCCCCTCACCGTGCGGGGCGGCAGGGCCCTTAAGGGCATCGATTACGTGCTGCCCATGGCGAGCGCCCAGGTCAAGTCGGCCCTGCTCCTGGCGGGCCTCTATGCCGAGGGGGAGACCCGGGTCACCGAGCCGGCGCCGACCCGGGACCACACCGAGCGCATGCTGGGGGGCTTCGGCTACCCCGTCGAGCGGGACGGGGCGGTGGCGCGCCTTGAGGGCGGTGGCACGCTGATGGCCTGCGATATCGACGTGCCCGCGGATATCTCCTCGGCGGCCTTCTTCATGGTGGCCGCCGCCATCGTCCCGGGATCGGAATTGCTCCTGGAGCATGTCGGCATCAACCCCACCCGCACCGGGGTGATCAACATCCTGCGGCTCATGGGCGCGGATCTCAGCCTCGAGAACGAACGCACCGTCGGCGGCGAGCCGGTGGCGGACATCCGCGTCCGCCATGCCCCCCTCAAGGGCATTGCGATCCCGGAGGATCAGGTGCCCCTCGCCATCGACGAGTTCCCGGTGCTCTTTGTCGCCGCCGCCTGCGCCGAGGGCACCACGGTGCTCAGTGGCGCCGAGGAGCTGCGGGTCAAGGAGAGCGACCGCATCCAGGCGATGGCGGACGGCCTTGCCGCCCTCGGGGTGCGGGTCGCCACCCGTCCCGACGGCATCGAGATCAGCGGCGGGCCCATGGGCAGCGCGGTGATCGACAGCCACCACGACCACCGCATCGCCATGGCCTTCGCCGTCGCGGGCCTCGTGGCCCGCGGCGGTATCACCATCAACGATTGCCAGAACGTGGCCACGTCCTTCCCCGGATTCGTGTCCCTGGCCAACCGCGCGGGATTCCACCTGCTGGAGCACAAGGCATGATGACCGCCAACAACCAGGACAAGGCCGTGACGGTCATCACCGTGGACGGCCCGAGCGGCTCCGGCAAGGGCACCCTGTGCCAGCTGCTGGCGGCCCGGCTCGGCTACCATTACCTCGACAGCGGCGCCCTCTACCGGCTGCTGGCCCTGGCCGCCAAGCGCCACAAGGTGGGGCTCGACAACGTCGAGGAGCTGGCGGTGCTGGCCGCCCACATGGACATCAGTTTCCGCATGAACACCGACGGCGGACACCCCGAGGTGATTCTCGAGGGGGAGGATGTCACCGACCAGATCCGCCGCGAGGACATCAGCACCGGGGCCTCCAAGGTGGCGGTTGTCCCCGAGGTGCGGGCGGCCCTCCTGGAGCGCCAGCGGGCCTTTGCCCGGGCCCCTGGTCTGGTCGCTGATGGCCGCGACATGGGCACCGTGGTTTTCCCCGCCGCCCAGGTCAAGATCTACCTCACCGCGAGCCCCGAGGAGCGCGCCCAGCGTCGCCATAAGCAGTTGATTGATAAGGGGGAAAGTGTTAGCCTTGCCGCCCTTGTCGAGAACGTCCGCGCCCGCGACGAGCGGGACATGACCCGCCAGGTGTCTCCCCTGGTGCCGGCGGTCGATGCGGTGGAGATCGATACCACCGGCAAGGATATTCAGGAAGTGCTTGAAATCGCGCTGAAAATCGCCCGAGGCTAGGGGCGTTCAGGTGACTTTTTTATCCCGGACGGGGTGTGCGACAGCCAGAATGGCGCATCACCGTCCATTTTGAACAGACCCTCGCATCTGGCTGCGAGGTTGGGGCGATCAGCCCCTCCTTTATCACAGGTATCCATTAATGAGCGAAAGTTTCGCAGAACTCTTTGAACAAAGCCTGAAAACCGTCGAGATGGCACCAGGCTCCATTGTCACCGGCGTCGTCATCGACATCGACAAGGACTGGGTTACCGTCCACGCCGGCCTCAAATCCGAGGGCGTGATTCCCGTCAGCCAGTTCCTCGACGACGATGGCCAGTGCACCCTGCAGATCGGCGATGAAGTTCAGGTTGCCCTCGAGACCGTGGAAGACGGTTTCGGCGCCACCCGCCTGTCCCGTGAGAAGGCCCGCCGCCAGGAATCCTGGATCGAGCTGGAGAAGGCCTTCAACAACGACCAGGTGGTCACCGGCATCATCAGCGGCAAGGTCAAGGGCGGTTTCACCGTCGACATCGCCGGGCTGCGCGCTTTCCTTCCCGGCTCCCTGGTGGATGTTCGCCCCATGCGCGAAACCACCCACCTGGAAGACAAGCCCCTCGAATTCAAGGTCATCAAGCTCGACCAGAAGCGCAACAACGTGGTGGTCTCCCGCCGCGCGGTGATGGAGGCGGTCAACTCCGCCGAGCGCGAGGAGCTGCTGGCCAGTCTCGAAGAGGGCGCAGTGCTCAAGGGTATCGTCAAGAACCTCACCGACTACGGTGCGTTCGTCGACCTGGGTGGCATCGATGGCCTGCTGCACATCACCGACATGTCCTGGAAGCGCATCAAGCACCCCAGCGAGATCGTCAATGTCGGCGACGAAATCGAGGTCAAGGTGCTCAAGTTCGATCGCGAGCGCAACCGCGTTTCCCTCGGCCTCAAGCAGATGGGCGAAGATCCCTGGGCCGACATCAAGGCCCGCTACCCCGAGGGCGCCAAGGTCCGTGCCCGGATCACCAACCTCACCGACTACGGCTGCTTCGCGGAACTGGAAGACGGTGTCGAGGGCCTGGTGCACGTCTCCGAGATGGATTGGACCAACAAGAACATCCACCCCTCCAAGGTCGTCCAGCTGGGCGACGAAGTGGATGTGATGATCCTCGACATCGACGAGGAGCGCCGCCGCATCTCCCTGGGTATCAAGCAGTGCCACGCCAACCCCTGGGACGAGTTCGCCTCCAAGTACAGCAAGGGTGACAAGATCGCCGGCAACATCAAGTCCATCACCGACTTCGGCATTTTCATTGGCCTCGAGGGCGGCATCGACGGCCTCGTCCACCTCTCCGACCTGTCCTGGAACGAGAACGGCGAGGAAGTGGTGCGCAACTTCAAGAAGGGCGACGAGCTGGAAACCGTTATCCTGGCCATCGACCCCGAGCGGGAGCGCATCTCCCTGGGCGTGAAGCAGCTGGCTGACGATCCCTTCTCCGCCTATGTCGCCCAGAACGACAAGGGCGCCATCGTCACCGGCACCGTCAAGGAAGTCGATGCCAAGGGCGCCGTGATCAGCCTCGAAGGCGATCTCGAAGGCTATCTGAAGGCCTCCGAGCTGTCCCGCGACCGCGTCGAGGATGCCCGCAACGCGATCAATGTCGGCGACGCCATCGAAGTCAAGATCATCAATGTCGACCGCAAGAACCGCCAGATCGGCCTGTCCGTGAAGGCCAAGGACATGGACGACGAGAAGGCCGCGGTCCGCGATCTGCGCAAGCAGGAAGCCGAAACCGTGGTGCCCACCACCATCGGCGATCTGATCAAGGCGCAGATGGAAGGTCGCGACAAGTAACACAGCCGTCGGGCGGCGCGAGCCGCCCGACAACCCCCGGGCAGGATAGCTATGACCAAGTCGGAACTGATCGAAAAGATTGCCGCCCAGCAGGAGCAACTGCCGCCCAGGGACGTGGAGCTGGCGGTGAAGATGATCCTCGAAAAGATGACCCAGGCACTGGTCCACAACCAGCGCATCGAGGTCAGGGGCTTTGGCAGCTTTTGCCTGCATTTCAGGGCGCCGCGGGTCGGCCGCAATCCGAAGACCGGGGATACCGTGGAGCTGTCCGGCAAGTACGTGCCCTATTTCAAGCCGGGCAAGGATCTGCGGGAGCGCGTCAACGAATCCGTCCAGCGTTGACGGCGGCTTCCCGCTGCTCACCACCAACGGCAAGGAATTTTCCTTGCCGTTTTTTTTGGGGCCTTGTTTGCCGGTGATTTTTGCCCCCTGGCCGGATGGTCTCCGGTAAACTCACCCCATCCCGGGATCGCCGCGCGGCCCTATCCGGCGGAACCGGGCGATTGTTTTCCCGTGGCGAGGAGATACCGCTGATGAAAAAACTGCTTTATGGCGTCCTGCTGGTGCTGGGTCTTTTCGGCGGACTCTGGGTCGCCCAGGACAATCCCGGCCAGGTCAGCGTCACCCTGTTGGGATTTCCCGCCGGGGCACTGTCCCTGGGGGTCTGGCTGCTGCTGGCATTTTTTCTCGGGGTCATTATCGGCCTGTTGGCCACCTTGCCCCTGTTGTGGCGTCTGCGCCGCGCGGCGCGCCCTCGGTCGCCCGCACCGCCCTCCGGCTGATGGCGCCGCGGTCGGTCCCATTGCCTATTTCCCCGTATATTGCTGAGTTTGACCTGTCATGAAGAAAAATCCCCCAGCCGTCATTGTCGCCCTCGATTTTGCCCGTGGCGCGGATGCCCTGGACCTGGCGTCGGCCCTCGATCCCGGTTTGTGCAGGCTCAAGGTGGGCAAGGAGTTGTTCACCCGCGAAGGGCCTGCCCTGGTCAAACAGCTGGTGGCGCGGGATTTCGAGGTGTTTCTCGACCTCAAGTTCCACGACATTCCCAATACCACCGCCCAGGCGGTGGCGGCCGCCGCCGATCTCGGTGTGTGGATGGTCAACGTCCACGCCAGTGGCGGGCGTTCCATGATGGAAGCGGCCGCGGCACAATTGCGCGCCATGGGCAGTGCCACCCTGTTGACGGCGGTGACCGTGCTCACCAGCATGGGCGGGGAGGATCTGCGCCAGATCGGGGTGGCGGCAAACCCCGAGGATCAGGTGCTGCGCCTCGCCGCCCTGGCGCGGGACAGCGGCCTCGACGGGGTTGTCTGTTCCGCCCTCGAGGCCGGCATGCTGGCGCGGCGGTTTGGCGCGGATTTCCTCCGGGTGACCCCGGGCATTCGCCCCGCGGGTGCAGCCGGGGACGACCAGAAGAGGACCATGACGCCGGCCGAGGCGCTGGCCGCCGGGAGTACCCATCTGGTGATCGGCCGCCCGGTGACCCGGGCCGGGAATCCCCGGGATGCCCTGCTTGCCATCCTGGCGGAAATCGGGGAGCATTGAGCCGTGGGCTGGAGTCCCACGTAACCTTCAAACACAGTGCCCAGGCACAAGGAGATCCGCAATGAACATCCTCACTTCCGTTGTCAAAACCCTTGCCCTCTGCGCCATTCTGCTGTCCGGCGTGATCCAGGGCACGGCCCTCGCCGAAGCCCCGGCTCAGCCCTCGAAAGCCGCTGCCGCCGCCGAGCAGGCCGCCACCGTCAACATCAATACCGCCTCGGCGGCGGAGATTGCCGAGGGTCTGGTGGGTGTTGGGCCCGCCAAGGCCGAGGCCATCGTCGCCTGGCGCGAAGCCAACGGCCCCTTCACCAGCAAGGAGCAGTTGCTGGAGGTGAAGGGGATCGGCCAGGCCACCCTCGACAAGAATGCCAAGCGCATTTCCCTTTGAGGCGCCTACCGCCGCGCCTCCCGCGCGGCGGTGTCACCCGCCTGCCGTTGAGCCCGGTACACACCGGGCTTTTTTGTGCCTTCACCGATCCGAGGCTCGCGTCTCGGGCAATCCCTGTTCCCCTCGCGGGAATGGCCGGCGCCAGCGGATGCGCGCTGGGCTATACTCGCCCGCGCCTTGTGTCGTTGCAGGTGATCGGCGAATATGCCGGCAGGGATTGTCAGGATGGGTTGTCGTCCTTGCCAAGGTTCGCGCCGCACGCTGATAATTCGAATTCCCGGGTCGCGCCCCACGTTGGCAGGTATCCCTTTAATCATGGCATTTTCTTTATGGACGTAGATGTGGCAGTGAAGCAAGGGCCGGGTGCCGGCAGCGCCGAGGTGGGGGATCTGATCGCGGGTTATCTGGCCCGGCTGGGCGTCGAATTTGTGTTCGGCATTCCTGGCGGCGCCATCGAGCCATTCGTCAATGCCCTGGCCAGGAGCGAGCGGCGCGGGGGGCCGCGCTGCATCACCAGCCGGCACGAAACCGGTGCCGCCTTCATGGCGGAGGGCTACCACAGCGCCAGCGGTAAACTCGCAGTGTGCTTTGCCACCACGGGGCCCGGTGCCACCAACCTGATTACCGGCGTGGCCTCGGCCTTCGCCAACCACATCCCCATGCTGGTGATCACCGCCCAGACACCCCTCGACACCTTCGGTCGCGGCGCCTTTCAGGAATCCTCCTGCACCGGTATCAATACCCTCGCCATGTTCGAGGGCATCACCCGGTATAACAGCCTCGTGTCCCATCCCGATCAGGTGGAGACCAAGCTCGCCGCCGCGGTGCTGCGGGCCTTCGAGTATCCCCGGGGCCCGGTGCATCTGAGTGTCCCCATGGATGTGATGCGCGCCGAGGGCGCGCGAGCGCACCACTTACCGCGCCTGGAGCGGCACCTGCGGGCCCCCGATATGGTGGACGAGACCGCCGTCGCGGAGCTGGCGCAGCTGCTGGCCAGCAGCCGTTCGCCGGTGTTGGTGATTGGCAACCGGGCGGCGGAGGCCATGCCCCCCATTCTCGCGCTCGCCGAGGCCCGGGATATTCCCCTGGTGGTCACCCCCAATGGCAACGGCCTGGTGAGCGTCCGCCATCCCCTCTACCGCGGGGTGATCGGATTTGCCGGTCACGGCAGTGCCCTCAAGACCCTCCGGGACGGGCGGGTGGATCTGGTGGTGGCGGTGGGGACCTCCCTCGGCGAGTGGGCCAGCAACGGCTGGGACGAGTTGAGCCTGCTCAACGATCGGTTGGTGCATGTGGAGGCATCCCCCCACCATTTTGTCGCCTCCCCCATGGCGCGGCTCCATGTGACGGGGGCCCTGGCGACGGTGTTCAGGCAATTGCTGGCGGGCCAGCAAACCAGGGGCGGCGCCCTGAGGCCCGTGGTCGATGGGGCCGCCGAGCCGGTCAGCCACCTTGTGCTGGAGGATCCCGAGGGCTATCTGTCCGACCAGTCCCCGATCCTTCCCCAGCGACTGATGGGCCTTTTGCCGGAGCTGTTTCCGCCCCAGACCCGCTACCTGGCGGATACCGGCAACAGCTTCGCCTGGGCCATTCACTACCTGCACCCGCGCCCCGATGCCCTGCCGCCCGGGGATGCCCCGCGGGGGGGGCTGTTCCGCACCTGTCTCGAATTCTCCTCCATGGGCTGGGCCATCGGCAGCGCCGTGGGCACTGCCCTGGCGCTGCCCGACACCCCGGTGGTGTGTATTACCGGGGACGGCAGCTACCTGATGTCCGGGCAAGAGATCACCGTGGCTCTCGCTGAGAATCTCCCGGTCTTTTATGTGATCCTCAATGACGCCGGTTACGGCATGGTCAAGCACGGGCAGCGCCAGACCGGCGCCGAGCCCCTCGGCTACCTTTTGCCGCCGGTGGATTTCGCCGCCATGGCCCGCGCCATGGGGGTGGATGGCCATGTCATTCAGTCGGTGGATGATCTCGCTGCCCTCGACATTCCCGCCCTGTGCCGCCAGCGTCGCCCCGTGCTGCTGGATGTGCGCATCGATCCCGAGGCCAAACCGCCCCTCGAGGTGCGCACCAATACCCTCAAAGGCGGTCGCCTTTGAGAAACCCGGCGGACCTTATTCACACCCGCATCTGGCTGGAGGAACCGGAGGCCGACAACCCCTTTGCCGCGGCACGCTGCTATTGCTCCGGCTACGATGTCTTCGGCGAACTGCTCGGCAATGTGTCCTGGGTCCAGTACCTCTACCTGATGTTTCGCCTCGAACTGCCGAGCACCGCCCAGGCGAGGATGCTGGAGGCCCTCGCCGTGGCCGCCGCCCATCCCGGCATCCGCGATCACAGCGTGCGCGCCGCCATGGACGCGGGGGTCGGCGGTTCCACCCGCGCGTCGGCGCTGATGGCCGCCCTGGCCGTCGGTGCCGGCAACCTCGGCGGCGCCCACGAGGCGGTGGCGATGATCCGCCTCTGGTCGCGGCTCGGCACGGATCTCGAGGGCTGGCGCGCCCATATCGCCGGCGGGCACGAAGGCGAGCGCAGCGATGTCTGGTTCGAGCTGGAGCACCTTCCCGGTTTCGATCCCAACGGAGTGTCGTGCCCACTGCCGGTACGCCAGACCCTGGCGCTGCTCGCCGACCACTGCCCGGCGGGGCGCGTCGCCTGGTTGCGGGATCAGCGGGATGCCCTGGAGCAAGCGGTGGGTTACCCCCTTGCCATGTCCGGGGTGATCGCCACCGCGCTCCTCGATCTCGGCTTCGACGAAGCCCAGGCGGAGATGCTCTTTCTGCTGCTGCGCCTGCCCGGCGCGGCGGCCCAGGCCATCGAACAGGAAGGCCACGGCTGGCGCCATTACCCCTTCTTTGGCGGCGACCTGAAGCCCATGGCGGACGACGTCTATCGGGCGTTGATGGCGTCCCTGGAGAAGCGGGATGGGCGGTAGCGACCGGCTGCGGTATTTTCACGGGCACTGGCCCACCAACAAGGGCGCCTGGTTCCCGGGGGAGACGGTGCGCTTTCGCGACAAGGCGCTGTTCGAGGATTTCGCCGACGCCTCCTGGATGACCCTGATGCTCTACGGCATCAACGGCAGGATGCCCGATGCCAATCAGAGCCGCATGATCGAGAAGATCTGGTCGATCAGTTCGAGTTTCCCGGACCCGCGCCTGTGGAACAACCGGGTGGCGGCGCTGGCGGGCACCGTGCGCAGTACCGGCTCCCTGGCCCTGGCCGCCGCCACCGGGGTCACGGAGGCCACCATCTACGGCTCGCGCCCGGTTTTCAAGGGCGCCCACTTCCTGCACCAGTTGCGCGCCGCCGTCGATGCCGGCGAGTCCCTCGAGACCCTGGTGTTCGCCCGCCTCGCCGCCGACCGGGTGCTGCCCGGTTTCGGCCGCCCCGTCACCACCCGGGACGAGCGCGTCGAACCGCTGCTGCGGGAAGCGGCGCGACTGGGCTTTGGCGACGGCCCCTTCCTCAATCTGGTGCGGGACATCGAAAAGGTGCTGCGGGCCCGGCGCCACCGGCTCAACCCCAATATCGCCATTTACTGCGCCGCGTTGTTCTCCGATCTGGGCTATTCGCCGTCGGAAAGCTATATGATCGCGGTCCTGGCGTTCTCGGCGGGAATGATTCCCTGCTACCTGGACGCCCTGGAGAAACCCGAGGGATGCCTTTTCCCCCTCGATTGCGCAAGCGTCAGGTATGACGGGCACGCCAAGCGGAGAATAACCAATGATCCATAAATCGCTTCTGGCCCTGTTGCTGACGGTGCCGGTGCTCACCCTGGCCGCCGATTCGGCGGAGGACGAGCTGCTCGGCGTCTACGGCAGCGAGGAACTGATCAGCATCGCCACCGGCTACAAGCAGCCGCTGTCGAAGGCGCCCGCCGTGGCCAGCATCATCACCGCGGAGGATATCCGCCGCCTCGGTGCCACCGATATCGACGAGGTGCTGGAGACCATCCCCGGGATGCACGTTGCGAGGAGCTACCAGGCTTACAACCCCGTCTACACCGTGCGCGGGATCTACTCCGCCTTCAACCCCCAGATCCTGATGCTGATCAACGGCATTCCCCAGACCAACCTCTTCACCGGTGGTCGCAACTTCGTGTGGGGTGGCATGCCGGTGGAGGCCATCGACCGCATCGAGGTGATCCGCGGGCCCGGTTCGGCGATCCACGGTGCCGACGCCTTCGCCGGTGTCATCAACATCATCACCCGGGATGCCGACACCTTCGACGGTCTCGAGACCGGCATCCGCTACGGCGAGGACGACAGCCGCTCCGCCCATCTCACCTACGGGGGCAAGCACGGTGCCGCGGGCTTTGCCGCCATGGTGGAATTGAACAAGACCGATGGCCACGACGAGACCATCGCCATCGACGCCCAGACCATCCTCGACCAGCTGACCGGCACCGCTGCGTCCCGGGCGCCGGGGCCGGTCAACCTGTCCCGGGAAAGCGCCGACATTCGCCTCGATTACCGCCTCGGCGGCCTGGTGGTGCGCGCCGGGTATCAGGGGCACCGGGACGTGGGTACCGGCGCCGGGGTTGCCCAGGCCCTCGATCCCTTCAGCCGCTACCGCAGCGACCGCTTCAGCCTCGATGCCAGCTACACCATCGACCGCCTGTGGCACGACGATTTGTCGCTGAATGTCGGCGCCAGCTTTCTGGATGTCTCCCAGGAAGTGGAAAAGGACACCTATCTCTATCCTCCCGGTTCCACCGGGCCGTTCCTCGACGCCAACGGCCAGCCGCAGTTTGGCGTGTTCCCCGACGGGATCATCGGCAATCCGGAGGTGTTCGAGCGCCACTCCCGGCTCAATGCCACCCTCCATTACCTCGGTGTCGACGACCACGACCTCAGCCTCGGCTTTGGCTATCACCACGGCGACCTGTACCGGGTAAACGAGGAGAAGAACTACTGCACCGATGCCCCGAGCTGCGCCTACATCCTCTCCCGGCCCGGTGTGGTGGATGTGTCGGACACGCCCTTTGTGTTCCTCACCGAGGGGGTGCGCAAGAACTACTACGTTTACCTGCAGGACATTCTCCACATCGCCAACGACTGGGAGCTCACCGCCGGGGTGCGCTACGACCACTTCTCCGACTTTGGCGGCACCCTCAACCCCCGGGCGTCCCTGGTGTGGTCCACCTCCAACCGGCTGACCACCAAGTTTCTCTACGGCGAGGCGTTTCGCGCCCCATCGTTCCAGGAAATCCGCACCATCAACAATCCGGCGGCCCTCGGCAACCCGGATCTCGAGGCGGAGAGCCTGCGCAGCTTCGAGATCGTCTTCGACTACAAGCACCACTACAGCCTCAATACCGTTTTCAACACCTTCTACTACGAGTGGGATGACATCATCCAGTTCATCCCCGACCCCAGCGGCGGCACCAACACCGCCCAGAATGCCGGGCGCCAGACCGGCCACGGCTTCGAGCTGGAGACCAAGTGGCTCGCCCACGACAATCTCGACCTGATCGCCAATTACGCCTGGCAGCGGTCCACCAACACCCGCACCGACCACGAGGCCGCCAACGCGCCGCAGCAGCAATTCTATCTGCAGGCCCACTGGCGCTTTTGGCCGGACTACAGCCTCAATCTCCAGGCCAACTGGGTCATGGACCGCGACCGGGAACGCACCGATCCCCGGGATGCCGTGGACGACTATGTGCTGGTGGACTTGACGTTGCGGCGCACACACCTGTGGCACAACCTCGATGCCGCGCTGATCGTCAGGAACCTGTTTGACGAGGACGCCCGCGAGCCTTCCCCCAACGGCGTGCCGGTGCCCTTGATTCCCGGGGATCTGCCATTGCCAGGACGGAAAATCGTCGGCGAACTTCGCTATCGTTTCTAGGAAAGGAATTCCCATGGACCTCAAGGCAGTCACCCTGGGCTTTGCCCGCTTCGCCAGGACGCTCGCCGTTCCCCTGTCGGGGGCGCTCGCGCTGATGGCGTTGGCGACCGGGCTGACGGCCGCCCCGGGGGGGGATATCGCGGTGATCTATCCCCAGGTGCGGGAGCCGTTCGCGGCCCTCTACCGGGACTATGTCTCGGGGATTTCCCGGGTTGCCCCCGAGGGTATCGACCAGTACGCGGTGAATGGCCAGGGCCGCGAGCAACTGGCCGCCGCGGTGGGGCAATCGTCCCCCGCGGTGTTCATCGCCCTCGGCAACAAGAGCGTCCGGCTTGCGGACGAGGTGCGCGCTGGCAAGCCCCTGGTGGCGGTGGTCACCGACCGCAAGTACGAGGCGCGGCTGGCCGGCGGCATCCTGCTCAAGCCCTCCGCCGATGTCTACCTGGCCAATCTGTTCGATATCCACGCCAGGGTCGACCACGTCTACCTGGTCTACAACCCCGCCTATGACCAGGACATGGTGGACGAAGCCGCGCGCATCCTCGCCGCCCGCAAGGTGAGGTTTTCGGCGATCCCCGCCGGCAACATCCGCGAGGCGGCGGCGGGCTACCAGCAGCTCCTCAGGGAGGCCCGCAGCTATTCCGCCATCTGGTTGCCGCCGGATAACGGCTTTGTCGACAGCTCCCTGCTCGCCACCCTGCTGGACGTGGCCTGGGAGAAAAAGCTCATCGTGTTCTCCTCCAATCCCCTGTTCGTCAAGCACGGCGCCGCCTTTGCCGTCTACCCCGACAACCAGCGGGTGGGAAGCACCCTCGGCAGGATCGCCCTGCGCGCCCGGGCGGGGGAGAGGACGCCCCTTGAACCCCTCAAGGACGTGCGCCTGGCGGTCAACGAACGCACCGTGAACCACCTCGGTATCGATCTCTCCCCCGCCGTGCGGCGCCGGATCGAGCTGATGTTGCCGGGTCGCTAGGGGGCCGTTTGAAACTCAACGGGATATCGCGCAAGTTCGAATTCTGGCAGCAGCTGGTCATCATCCTGATCGTCGGTATCACCATTCTGGCGATCGCCACCTCGGTGGCGATCTCCTTCATCAACAACAGCTCGGTCAAGTCCCAGATCGTCCAGCAGGCCAGCTACCTCACCGAACTCATCGCCAAGCAGTCGCGGCTGTCGCTGCTCTACCAAAGCACCACCTCCGCCCGGGAAACCGCCGAGGTCGCCCTTCAGTTCCCCGACGTGGCGGGCATCGCCATTGCCAACGAGGACGACAAGATCCTCTACGAGGACGGGGTCTCCCTGCCGGTGGACACCTTCACCATTCGCGGCAGCCGCGCCCTGCTGCACCACGAGGACGACAATTACCTGGTGTTCATCGCCCCGGTGGTGACGGAGCCCATGGACAGTTCCATCTGGGACGTGGAGGCGGAGGACGCCGAGGCCATGTCGGAGGCCCAGCAGATCGGCTCGGTCAAGCTGGTGTTCTCCAAGTCGTCCCTGAAGACCATCCAGTCGGACATCCTCCGGGGCAACGTGATCGTGTCGTTCCTCGGCGCCCTGTTGCTGCTCGGCATCGTGATCTTCCTCGCGCGGCGCATGACCTCGCCCCTCAACGAGCTGTCCCTGGTGATGCGCCGCGCCCAGCAGGGGGAGATGAACCTTCGGGCCTCCCCCAGCGGCCCCAAGGACATCGTCAGCATGCAGGAGTCCTTCAACACCATGATGGCGGCCATCGAGCAGCGCGACAACGAGTTGCGCCACGCCCGGGATCTGGCCCTGCGGACCGCCGAGGTCAAGTCGCAGTTTGCCGCCAACGTCTCCCACGAGCTGCGCACGCCGATGAACTCGGTGCTCGGCATGCTCGACCTGCTCACCTACATGGGCCTGTCCGGCAAGCAGCTGGAGTACGTGGAGACCGCCAAGTTCTCCGCCCAGAACCTGCTCGACCTGATCGACGACATCCTCTCCTATGTCCACGCCGATTCCGGTGAGATCGTCCTCGACGAGCGGGAGACCGACCTGGTGGCGCTGGTGGAGGAGGTATTGAATCTCCTCTCCGCCCAGGCCCTGCGCAAGAAGCTGGACCTCGGCTACACCATCGCCCCCGGCCTCGGCCACGCGCGGATCGACGCCCAGCGGGTCAAGCAGATTCTCACCAACCTGGTGGGCAACGCCATCAAGTTCACCGACAGCGGCGAGGTGGCCATTGCCATCAGCCTCCTGCCCGCGTCCCCGGGGCAGGGGTCGAGCCTGATGTTCCGGGTCAAGGACACCGGCGTCGGCATCAAGCCGGAGAACCAGCGCAAGATCTTCGATGCCTTCACCCAGGAGGACACCACCACCACCCGCAAATACGGCGGCACCGGCCTTGGCCTTGCCATCTGCAAGCAGTACGTGGCGCTGATGAAGGGGGAGATCTCCGTCACCAGCGAACGCTACCAGGGCAGCGAGTTCTGGTTCACCGTTCCCCTCAAATCCCTCTACAGTGTCCAGGATGACGGCAACGACCCCGCCGCCCTCGACCGGGTGCGCGCCCTGGTGGCGGACGATTCCACCGTGGTGCGGGACTTTTTCGAGCAGTGGATCCTCGCCCGCCACGGCGCCGTGGATACCGTCGCCGACGTCAACAGCCTGCTGGCGCTGATCAACCGGGGGGATCAGAAGGGCACCCACTACACCCACCTGTTCATCGACGAACACCTCTCCGGGGTACTGCTCGCCGACCTGCTGCGCCTCGTCAAGAACCACGAGGCCACCCGGGATGTGGTGGTCTGCGTGCTGGTCAATCCCTGGGCGGCGGAATCCCTGGTGGGCATCAGCGATTGCTTTTTCATCGAGAAGCCCCTCACCGACCTCAAGCTCTCCAACCTCCTGGTGGCGGACAACGTCCACGGGTTTCGCAGCCGCCGGCCCCCCAGCATCCAGGTGTTTTCCAGCCAGCTCAACAAGAAGGTGCTGGTGGTGGACGATAACCGGGCCAACCGCCTGGTGGCCAGCGCCATGCTGGAGCAGTTCGGCTGTGACTGTGATTACGCCCAGAATGGCCAGGATGCGGTGGACCGCATCTCCCGCAAGTCCTTCGACATGGTGCTGATGGACTGCAACATGCCGGTGATGGACGGCTACGACGCCACCCGCGCCATCCGCAAGCTGCCCAACGTCATCGCCACCCTGCCGATCATCGGCATGACCGCCAACAACTCCCCGGAGGAGCGCCAGCGTTGCACCGACGCGGGAATGGACGACCTGCTGGTGAAGCCCCTCACCGTGGAGGGCATGAACCAGCTGCTGCGGGGCCTGTTCGCCGCCGAGGGGGGCAACGTGGTCCGCCACAAGGCGGCCAGATCCTTCGACCAGCGCACCCTCGATCTTCTCAAGGAGAGCGTCGGCGAGGTGTTCATCACGGTGGTGGATGCCTTCATCGACGACCTGCCCATGTACCTATTGTCGCTGCGCTCGGCGATCTCCAAGAACGATGCCCAGCAGGTCTACGAGCTCGCCCATACCATCAAGGGTACCGGGGCGAGTGTCGGGGCGGAGGTCGTCGCCAGCCTCTCCCGCAAGCTCGAGGACATGGGCAAGGCCCGGGACCTGCGCGGCGCCGAGGCATTCTTCAACGAGCTGGAGAGTGCCGCCATCAAGGTCACCGCGGATCTCAAGAACTACCTGCGGGCCATCGAGGCGGAGAACTACCGCTACCAGTCGGCGGAGGCCCAGTCGGTGATCCTGGTGGCGGACGACGACCGCTCCATGCGCATGCTGTTCGCCAACGCCCTGCGCTCCGACGGCTTTCGTATCCTCGAGGCGGGCAACGGCCAGAGCGTACTGGCCCTGTGCGCCCGGGCCATGCCGGACATCATCCTCATCGACGCCATCATGCCGGAGCTCGACGGGTTCGAGGCCTGCAAGAAGATCCGCCAGCTCCACGACGGCGCCGATGTGCCGATCCTGATGGTGACCTCCCTGGAGGACGAACAGTCCATCGCCCACGCCTTCTCGGTGGGCGCCACCGACTACATCACCAAGCCGGTGAATTTCTCGGTGTTGCGCCAGCGGGTGAACCGCCTGCTGCAAACCAGCCGCATCGAGCGCCACGTGCGCCAGCTCGCCTACCACGACGCCCTCACCGGGCTGCCCAACCGCGCCTATTTCAACCAGCAGCTGCGCCACAAGATCAGCCGCGCGAGCCTCAACAACAAGCAGCTGGCGGTGCTGTTCCTCGACCTCGACCGCTTCAAGATGATCAACGATTCCCTCGGCCACGACGCCGGGGACCTGGTGCTCAAGGCGGCGGCGGAGCGCATCAGCCGCTGCGTGCGCAAGAGCGATTTCGTGGCTCGCCTCGGCGGCGACGAGTTCACGGTGGTGTTCGAGGATATCGAAACGCCGGAGATCGCCGCCGAGATCAGCAAGAAGATCTGCGATGCCCTGCGGGCGCCCTTCGTGTTCCTGCACCAGCGCATGTTCATTTCCGCCAGCATCGGCATTGCCGTCTACCCGAGCGACGGCATCGACATGAACACCCTGCTCAAGCACGCCGACACCGCCATGTTCAAGGCCAAGGAAGCCGGCCAGGACTACTGCTTCTACCAGCCCGGCATGGAGGACGAGGTCACCGAGAAGCTGCAGACCGAGCGGGACCTGCGCCTGTCCATCGAGCGGGACGAGATCACCTTCTTCTACCAGCCCCAGGTGCTGCTGGCGACGGGGGAGGTGATCGGCTTCGAGTCCCTGGTGCGCTGGCGCCACCCGGACAAGGGGCTGATGACCGCGGCGAACTTCATCGAGGTGGCCGAGGAGTCCGGGCTTGTCGGCGATTTCGCGCGGCTGGCCTTCGATCAGGGGGCGAGCCTGTTGCGGGACTGGCACGGGCGCGAACTCGACCTGCGCCTCGCCATCAATATTTCCGGCGGCGAATTCCAGAACGGCCAGCTGCGCCAGCAGATCAGCGACCTGCTGGAACGCTTTGCCATCCCTCCCGCCATGCTGGAGATCGAGATCACCGAGTCGATGCTGATGGAGCAGCCGGAGCTGGCCCAGTCGGAAATCAGCGCCTTGCGGCGCCAGGGCCTGTCCATCGCCATCGACGATTTCGGCAGCGGCTTCTCGTCCCTCAATTACCTGAAGCGCTTTGCCGTGGACGTGCTCAAGATCGACCGCGCCTTCGTGCGGGACTGCCACCTGGACAAGAACGACCAGGCCATCATCACCGGCATCGTGACCCTCGCCAAGAGCCTCAATCTCCAGGTGGTGGCGGAGGGGGTCGAGTTGGTGGAGCAGGCGGATTTCCTGCGCTCGGTGGGTTGCGACATGGCCCAGGGCTACCTGTTCGGCACGCCGGTGAGCGCGGAGGAGATCGAGGAGGGGATTCGCAGCGGAGCCCTGGCGGTAAGGCCCGCGGTGCGGGGTTGAGGGGAGCAGGTAACAGGTTTCAGGTTTCAGGTGAGGGATGGCCGGGGGCCGGAGCGCCCCTTCGAGCGGCGCTCCGGCTCCGGGGCCAGGTCTCAGCACTGCTCGATTTCGATCAGGGTGCCGAAGAAATCCTTGGGGTGGAGGAACAGCACCGGCTTGCCGTGGGCGCCGATTTTCGGCTCTCCGCCCCCCAGCACCCGGGCGCCGTCCGCCACCAGTTTGTCGCGGGCGGCGAGGATGTCGTCCACCTCGTAGCACAGGTGGTGGATGCCGCCATCGGCGTTCTTGTCGAGGAACTTGCCGATGGGGGAGTCCTCCCCGAGGGGATGGAGCAGCTCGATCTTGGTGTTGGGCAGCTCGACGAACACGGTGGTGACCCCGTGGTCCGGCAGATCGATGGGGGCGGACACGGTGGCCCCCAGGGTATTGCGGTACTTGTCCGACGCGACCTGGAGGTCGGGCACCACGATGGCGACGTGATTGAGTTTGCCAATCATAGATCAATGCTCTCGTTGCGGTTGGCGTTGTCCAGCTGGGCGCTGGCGTGCTTGTACAGTCTGACGATCTCCATGGCGGCCACGGTGGGGGGCTTGTCCCCGCCCCGTACCGCCGCCTCCAGGGCCGGCAGGGCGCCGGCGATGGCGGGGTGGCGCTTCAGGTCCACCAGCAGGGATTCGGCGGTTTCCCGCCACATCCAGTCGAGGGCCTGGCGGGCCCGGCGCTCGCTCCATTCGCCGCTGGCCTTGAGACTGGCGACGAACTCCTGCACCCGCTCCCACACCGCGAGAATGCCGCTGTCCTCGGCGGCGGAGCAGGCCTCCACCCGGGC
>Ga0265293_10001931_pt1 | contig 43604 bp, 39 predicted proteins | sample Munlanlewell138R_FD_192505 | JGI IMG/M metagenome (GOLD analysis project Ga0265293, IMG submission 192505) | Leachate microbial communities from a municipal landfill in Southern Ontario, Canada - Leachate well 138R | ecosystem: Engineered > Solid waste > Landfill > Unclassified | place: Canada...
GCATGCGATGACGGAAGGCCTGTTCTGATGGACAAACCCAGACACCGTTCCTCACGATCCCGCGCCGGCAAGGCGCGCGGCAAACGGGAACAGAGCATGGAGCGCATTCGCAGCGCGGCCATCAAGGTGTTCTCGACCAAGGGATTCGACGGGGCCTCCATCCGGGAGATCGCGCGCACCGCGAATGTTTCCGATGCCTTGATTCATACCTATTTCGGGCGGAAGGACGCCTTGTGGCGTTCGGTGGCGGCCGAGTATTACGACACGATGCATAAACACAGCGACGCCGCGCTCATGCAATGCGAGCCGGCGGATGAACTGGACGAAATGCGCTTGCGGGCACACAACCTGATGGAGTTTCTGACCGATCATTCCGGCCTGCACGCGCTGATCGCGCCCGAGCTGCGGCACCGCACCGCGCGAACGGAATTTCTGGTTTCCACTTTCTATCATCCGCGCTTCTTCACGGCATTGCGCGGCATCGAAAAGGCGCAGGCGGCCGGCCATCTGCCCTCGGGAAATCCTGCGTTGCTGAACATCCTCGTGGTCAGTCTCGCATCCACTCTGGCCCAGCGCGCCGGCGAAATCGAAATACTGACCGGAAAATCAATTCACGACAAAGAATTGCAGGAGGAATTCTGGGGTATTATCGAAGCGCTGATTTTTCGCCGCGACGACCAGGGAACCGGTTGACACGACCGTGTCCCGCCGGAAGCGGGATTTGCATCATCGGCCGCCCCAACCGCGCGGCTTCATTGCCGCGCGGCATCGGCGTTCGGGTCATCGACGTTCGCCGCCCATGTCGATAGCGATCTCAAGGCCAACCATGCGTGGCTCTCCGCGATAGAGAACATAGTAGCCGAACGACGACATGCTGACCGACGCGACATTGTATTTCCGGTCTGTGAGATTGGTGCCGAACAGAGCGAGACGCACGCCGGGATTGCCTTCGAGCGCAAACGACAGGCGGCTGCCCAGCAAGCCATATCCCTTCTGACTCGCATCGGGCTGGTTCAGCACCTCGAATTCGTTGCGGCTGCGGTATGACCAGTCCACCCGGAAGCCGAGATCGCCAAGCCCTTCCAGATGCTTGTCATACGCAGCGGCGAACGAATAGGTGTATTTCGACACCATCGGAAACGCGTTCGCCGACACATCCGTTCCGCCGTAAAGGAATTTCCGGTATTCGGCGTCCGTATAGGCAAAGCCGCCGCTTAGTGTCAGTTCCCGAACGGGACGGAACTGGACTTCAGCCTCAAGCCCCTGGATGCGAGCCTTCGCGGCATTGTCGACGCGCGTTATCGGCGAGCCGCCCGGCCCTGTGACGACTTGCGTGCGCTGGATATCGTCATAATTGGTGCGGTAGACGGCAAGATTGGTGCGCAACGTGCGGCCAAGCCAGTCTGCCTTGACTCCCGCTTCCACATCCTGCGCCTTTTCCGGCCGGAACGGATTGAGCAAAGCGTCGTTGGTGATATTGTTGAACCCGCCAGCCTTTTGCCCCTTGCCTGCGCGGGCATAGAGCAGCACATCGTCCGACAGCCTGTAGTCGGCATTCGCTTCCCACGATAAATAACGGAACCGCGCCTTGCCGTGCGCGAAACAGACATTGGGATCGGGGCGGATCGCAACTGCGATCTGACACTGCCCGCCCACGACCAGGGACGATTGCACCGCCCGGTTTTCCCAAGTGTAGCGCAACCCGCCGCCCACAGAAAAACGGTCGCTCACGGTAAAATCCAGGTGACCGAACAAGGCCGTGGCTTCGTTTTGCGCGAAACCGGGACCTTCCCTGCCGATTGCGGGAACGTAGGAACTGCTCTCACCCTTTTCATCGAAATAGTAGCCGCCGAGCAGCCATGACAGGCGATCACCCGCAAGATCGCCGGACAATTGCAGTTCGGCCGTATACTGCTTCTGCCGTTCGACCAGATCAACGTCGAGCAGGGGTGTCGGATATCCTTCGCTGTCGCTGCGCGTGAAGACGTTCTGCCGGTGATAGGCCAGAATGTTCTTCAGGGACGCACCACCCAGATCAATCGTGGTGGTGAGCGAATGGGTGTGGGCTTTCAGCGCATCCACCGCAGCGGCGCCGGCGACGGCTTGATAGAACTTCGCCGGCGGCGTGAAGCCCAGCCCCGGCCCATTGGGGATGGCCGTATTGGGGACCTGATCCGCTTCTCCATACGTATAACGATAGATCGATTCTACGCCCTCGGTTGGATTGAGGCGCGCTTGCGCGCGAAGCCCCAGGAAATCCCGCGAATTGCCGTCGGGACCGCCGGCCAGGTTTTTGATGACGCCATCGCGACGCGACCGGATCATGGACACCCGCACGGCCGCCTTGTCGTCAATGATCGGGACATTGACGACGCCCTCGAAACGGGTGGCGTCGAAATTGCCGAACGCCAGAACCGCTTTCGCGCCCAATTCGTATTGCGGCGGCACAGTGGAGATCAGAATGGCGCCGCCCGTGTTGTTCCGGCCGAACAGCGTTCCCTGCACGCCACGCAGCACCTGAATCTGCTGTACGTCGAACAACCCCGTGATCGCGCCCTGCGTCCGCGCGCGATAGACATCGTCGATATAGAGGCCGATCGACTGGTCGTTGGTGATAACTGCGTCGCGCGTAAGCTGCCCGCGCAGCACGACGCTGAAGGCCATGCTGGATCGGGGGTTCTGCTCCAGCGCCATCCCAGGGGTTCCCTGCGCCAGCCCCCGAATGTCGAGAATGTTGCGAGCAGCAAGCTCCTCCTGCGAAAAGGACGTTATCGCGACAGGCGTGTCTTGAAGGTTCTCCGCCTTCTTTCGCGCCGTAACGACGATTTCATCCAGCCCCGCGTCGTGCGCCCGTTCCTGCGCAAATGCCGCAGCCGGGACAAGGCCGGGCAAACACAGCGACATAGTGAGAAGAATACGTTTGCTGGCCATATTTCACTCCCATAAATAATCGTTCATCGACGTGGCGACATCATTTCCCGAAGGTTCGGAAATCCCCCCAGCTTTGCGGCGTCATCACGTCCTGATCCTCTCCCCAGCAGGACTGTCCACCGAGTTCCCATCGCATCAGACTGTCCCACGCCAGGATGTTGCCCGAGGTGTGCATGACGGATCGGGAGACGGATTGGCCGGACACGAAGAAATCCCGTCCTTCCTCGTCTCGTCCCTCCAGTTCGATGGAAAGAGGCTGTCCCGCCGGGCCGCGCGCGGTCACGCGCCGCACAGCCTCCGCCAAGGGGCTGAACCGCCCGTCGCGCAGCAGCCAGCCTGTGCCGGCAGGCGCATAGGCGCAATCGCCGTCGTAAGTGCTGGTCATCAGCAACGCGCTTTGCGGGGAAGCGAGCGCATAAGTGTAGGAACCCATCCGCCCCTCCAGATCGGAACGGCGTTTCCACGAACGGTCCCGCATCTGATAGCAGTCGACGGCGATATGTTCTCCATCGAGCACCAGTTCGCCGCGCACGCGGCCGAACTGGTCGATATGATCGCCGCCCGGCGACATGCGCGGGGGAACGAGCGCGGTCCATGTCACATCGAACGATGCGTTGGCGTGCTCGTAACGCAGCCGGTATTCCTTCAGCGATTCCACGACATCGAGGCGGAACCCCGCTTCAGGCATGTCGAGACGACGCAACGACTTGGGGATCGGCAAGTGCCAGAGCGAACGCCAGTAGCGGTTGTTCCAGGGTTCATGGCCCGATGCATCGAAGATGTTGACCTGCAATGCACACACGCCCATCGACGGTCGGATGATAAGGTAAATGACGCAGTTCAAAGCCTTTTCCGGGACAGTGAACGCGAACCACACCGTTTCGATCTGCCACCATTCACTCGGATCCAGCGGGTGGAAATCGTCATCTTCCGGCACGGCGACCGATCGCGGGTCAGTCATGGCATTCTCTCCTTTATCCGTTATTCACCGACGATGCGCTTCATCGCGCTCGCGAGCAGAAACCGGCCTCGCGCGGCGAGGTCGAACCCGGCGTTTCCCAAGACGAAATCATCGGTAATCCCGCGCCGGAACATGCTACCGGCCACACTACTTGCTTGATTTATCTTGAATAATCTGAATATTGTATAGAAGTTCAGATGATCCGGCCGCACAGCGTCCGTTGAGCCGCCATGATCCAGATAGGCTGACCGAAACCGTTCCCAGACACCCGCCCGTTCCACGACATGGCGGAACGATCCGAGGTCGGAAGCGGCCGCCGCAGGGCCCGCCAGTTCCCAGTCAAGCAGCGCCGTCACCCGGCCATGATCGACCAACAGATTATGCAGGCCGATATCGCCATGGGTGAAGCAGCTTATGGTTTCACAGGCCGCGGCATGGTCTTTCAACCAGCGATAGGCGGCTTCGAACTCCGCCGCGCGCAACCCGGCGTCGCGCGTGCGTTCATGGATCCCCTCGATCATCTGCAAAATCGCATCCTGCCCGACAGGTGCGCCCTCCAGGCCGAACAGCGCGGGGTCGAGCGCATGCAGCCGCCCGAGGATGGCTCCGACATCGCAGATCACATCCTCCCTGCGATCCGGGTCGGGATGAACCTCGGGAAAATATTCGCCCGCCTTGCGACCGGCGGACCGGGTCAGGAGCAGGAAACTGCCGCCCAGCACACTCCGATCGGCTTCCACATGCAGAGGGGCCGGCACAGGAATGCCGGGCGTTTCGGCCAACCGTTTCAGAACCGGAAATTCGTCCGCCGCCTCGGTCTGGACAAAGGCGCTTTCCCGATCGAGCCGCAAAACGACCTGGCCTGGAAGGCGGTCACTCCCCGACAACTCAAGGAAATAGGTCTGTTTCGACCGGCCGCCCGGCACTCTTTCCACTGCGTCGAGACTGATGCGGGAGTCGATCTCGCGCTTCAGATACGCTTCCAATCTCTCGCCGATGGCGGACGGCGGATTCCCGCTTTTTCCCTCCCCCTCATCGGCGCGGCAAACGATCGCATCCCTGCGCGCCGCGATCCGCTGTTGCAGATCGGCTTCAGCGGAAACGCCGCGCACCGCATCCGCATCGAGGGCCATCGCACGCAAGGCGCACAGATCGAACCAGGCGAAGGCTTGCCGCGTCGGCGCGGCCAGACCGGCGACTGCGGCGAATTCGTCGGTGTCCACCTGAGACCAGCCGTCTTGCACCGCGATCAGGGCCAGCGTGCGGATGGCATTCTCCAATGTGTCGCGCGCGTCGCCATCGGCGACATAAGGCAGCACATCGGATGCCAGCGTCCTCGCCATGATCGACAACAATCGCCAGCGCATCAGGCGATCGTTATCGACTCCGGCAATGGCTTCTCCAGCGCCGATAGTGCTGGCCTCGTCCGCTATTTGGGCTCCCACGCTGCCCCCTCTTTCGTTTCCTGTCTCAACAACGCGCGGCTGGCCCGCGCGCATAAATCCCACCGCTCCCCTTGCCGAAGGGCGGTGGGATTTCTCCCCTCAACGAAACAGTTGCGATGGCCGCAATGTAAGTTGAAGCATCACTTCTCGGGGACGACTGATCAGCTGCTGCCGTTCAAGTCCGGCCCCCGGAAGGTCAATGGATTGACGAACATAATATTCATTGAGCAGGTTTCGGACGCTCAAATCCAGAGCCCACCCCTTTTCTTCGTTATGAATACCGATCCCGCCATTGACCTGCGTATAGCCATTCTCGAAATCGAGAGGATCCTGCGCGCCATTTGAATTGGCGAGGTAGGAGCTTGAGAAAACGAACGTGGCGTTCGCGCGAAATTTCGTGCCCTCGTCCGAGATCGGATGATCGAAATTGAAACCAACGGAACCGCTCCATTTCGGCGCAAACGGCAACGGCCGGCCGGAGACGTCATTTGCGTCCGACGTCTGCAAACCGGGCGCGCCGTCGCGATCGACGCAGCCGCCGGCCACTCCTGCGATCTGCGATTGCGTGCAATCGGCGATGAATGAACGGAACCGAGCGCGGTTATAGCTGAGCGCGCCGAAAAGGGTAAAAGCTTGCTGTTCGGGTGGCGTCCAGGCCAGATCGATTTCCGCGCCTTGCACACGCGATGACGCGGCGTTGTAAATCCGCACCGACACCGTACTCGGATCGTAAACCGACAACTGCAGATCCGAATAATCGTATCTATAGACTGCGCCGTTGAAACGCAGGCTCCTGTCGAACCACTCCGTCTTGAAGCCCAGTTCCCCTCCCTTCGCGCGTTCGGCGCCATAAGAGATGTCCAACGGCGCGGCCAAAAGCGGATTGCGGGTCGAAGAAACGTCAAAGCCTCCCGCCTTGAACCCTTCCTTGTAGGCGCCGAAGAGCGTTACGGTCGGCGTAGGCTTCCATGTCACCGTAAATTCCGGCGAAAGATCCGTGAATTTCCGACTGTTTCTCTCTATGAATCCGTTACCGATCGGCCCGACAGTCGCGAGCGGAAAGCCAAGGAAGCTACCTCTCGTCAATGTTTCCCCGCCATATTTCGATTTTATGTTGGAATACCGCAAGCCACTGGAGAATTCTATTTGTTCCGATAAATCGTAAGATAGCTGGGCAAAAGCAGAATAAGTATTGGTTTTGATTTTCTGGAATGTATCCGGGAAATTATACGGTCCGAATATCAAGTCATGCTGCAACTGAGTGAAGTTTGCCTTCTCATACAGCCCACCGACCATGAAATTAAGCGGCCCGCCGGAATCGGAAAAAATTCTCACTTCCTGGGAAAATGCATCGGACTTGTTCACGTTTCCCGCAGGAACGATTACAAGTCCGCCAGCAGTGGAATCGCCGTCCTGATCTACCTTGGATTCCTGATAGCCCGTGACTGACGTCAGCGTAAAGCCGTCACCGAAATGATAGTTCATTTCCAGAGAAGACAGTAGCTGGTTGACATATTGATAAGGTTCACGCCCGGGGACATCGGGGGCGAAGACCTTGTTGTTGGCTCGACAATCGTCACCCAAAGCGGGAAGCTGGCAATTGGTCCGGTTCATCGCCGCGCCGCGCGCATTGCCGTTCTGGTCGAAATAGGAAACCTTCAGGCGCGCATCGAAATTTCCCGCATTGTCTTTGTAGGCAAGCGTCAATCGACCGAACAGCTCACGGTTCCCCGGAAGGCGGTCACCATTATAGAGATTGCGTTGAAAGCCATCCATCTTGGAGCCGTAGACAACCACCCGTGCGCCGAGTTCTTCGGAAAGGGGGCCGGACACGATGAGTTCCCCCAGGCGTTCACGAGCCTGAAATTCATAGCCCATCCGGGCCTGAACAAACAGTTCGTCGGTAGGATCGGCGGACCGGAAGGACACAATGCCGCCAGTGCTGTTCTTGCCGAAGAACAATGCCTGCGGTCCCTTGAGAACCTCGATATGCGCGATATCGACCTGCGACGGCCGGTTCCCGATCCCTTGGTTGATCTGGATGCCATCGACATTAGTGGAAACCGCCTGGTTGCCGCCTGTCACAAGGAAACCCGTCGAAACGCCGCGAATTGCCGTAACGCCCTGAGTCGAACCGGAACCGTCCGAATATGAGAGAAATGACGGCGTGAAACTGGCGACGTCATCCACTGACGCAATTCCCAGTCGGTCTATTTGCTCCTTCCCGAAGGCGGTCATGACAACCGGAACATCCTGAAGCGATTCTTCGCGTCTGCGCGCGGTGACGATGATGTCATTTCCCGAAGCCGTTTCAACTTGCTCTCGGGAGCCATACGATCCGGTTGTCGTATCGACCGGATCAGTGGAAGTCCCTTGCGCATGCGCCGAATGCCCGGCAATCAAGGCGGCCCCCGCCGCACCTGCCAAAAATATTTTCCCCATCACCCCTATCCTTTTCTTGTATCCATCCACACTGGCAGAGTTTTATAAAAATTTGAGAAATTATTTCCTTATTAGTATAAATATATACTTATAGTTTAATATAATTCAGAAAAATTATATGCCACGCAAACGAGCATAACGCTCCGCATCTTCAACGGAACCTTCCAACGAATATTCAAGAACGCGCGCCCGTTTGAGAAACAAGCCGGCGGGATGCGAAGTGGTCATTCCGATGCCGCCATGCATCTGTATCGCCTCGCGCGTCACAAGATTGAGCGCGGATTTGACCTGATAGCTGGCCAACGCGATCCGCTCGACGGACGCAAGACCTTCGGGCGCGTCGAGAGCCGCCTCCAGGCAGGAACGCGCCAGTTCGAGTTTGACGAACATCGTCGCAGCGCGATGCTGAAGGGCCTGAAACGAACCGATCGTCCGGCCGAACTGCCGACGCTGTTTCAGATAGTTCAGTGTCGTCTCGAAAGCGATGCTCGCCACGCCGAACATTTCAGCGGACAGCATGAGGCGAGCAAGGTCGAGGGAACGTGGAAGATCACGCTCGACGACGCCTTCGCTCAACCAGGCGTCATCGGCGACAGAGACTGACCGGAAGTCATAGGAGGCGACGCCGCTGCCGTCCGCCAGCATACCCGTCCGACGATCCGTTTTATCGGCAGGCACGAGGAACAGACCCGCTCGGGGATCCCCCTCGCCCTGCATTTTCGCGCTGGCCAGGAGATAGCCCGCCCGGTCCCCATCGCGCACAATCGGTTTTGTCCCCGAGAGTATCCAGCCGGACTCCACTCGCCGGGCGACAAGCGTATCCTCTTTCGCCAGGGGCGAGTTCAATTCCCCGGCCACGCCAACGGCAAGCCGTTCGCCCCGGACAATGCGCGGCAGCCAACAGGCCTTTTGATCCACTGTCCCGCAGCGATCAATGATGTCCGATGCAAGGATGCCCGTCGAAAGCAATGGGGATGTGACCAATGCGCGGCCCAGTTCGACCATCACTCGTCCCGTCGCCGGAATTCCGATGGCGCTTCCGCCGAATTCCTCGTCGATCAAGGATCCGGGCCAGCCCAGTTCGACCATTCCGGCCCAGGCCGCCGGGTGTTCCCTGGCGAATGCGGGTTCTGTCTGCGTCAGCGAACCGCGCTTCCCACACCAGCCTTTCGCCGCTTCGGCGATGGCCATGATCTCTTCTTCCGAAAGCATCAGGCAACTCTCCCGCCGATGGCCGTCACTGATCCGGCAAGCCCAGCACGCGCTTGCTGATCACGTTGAGGTTGATTTCCGAAGTTCCGCCTTCGATCGAATTGGCCTTGCTCCGCAGCCACCCTCTTGTTTCCGTCAGGTAATCGTCATCGAAAACGGCTCCTTCCCAACCCAGACCGGCCAGGCCAAGTGCCTCCAGCGTAAGTTCCCGGCGATCCTGATTGATCTTGGCGACCATCAGCTTGAGAATGGATGTCGCGGATGCGGGCTTGCCCGCCCCGATCTCTCGCTCGACGCGCGAAACCGTCAGCCGGAACGCTTCTTCCTCCAGCAAATGCTCCACGATTTTGCCGCGCAGGCGCGGGTCGCTGATCCGCCCATCCGCGTCCCTTGCAACGACCTGCAACAGATCGACGCCGAACTGCCCGCCGAATTCGCTCGCGGATGCATTCTGCCTCTCATGCTGAAGCAGCCGCATGGCGACGTTCCAGCCGCCATTGACTTCGCCGACCAGATTTTCCCGCGGCACGGTCACATCGACGAAGGAAGTCTCGCAAAACGGCGAACTGCCCGAAATCAACCCGATCGGACGCACTGTGACGCCCGGCGTCTCCATATCGATCATGAGAAAGGAAATGCCGCCGTGCTTCGCGTTCCGATCGGTTCGCACGAGGCAGAATATCCAATCCGCCCGGTCGGCAAGCGACGTCCAGATCTTCTGCCCATTGACGACGAAATGGTCGCCCCTGTCCACGGCATCGGTGCGCAGCGACGCCAGATCGGAGCCGGCCTCGGGTTCGGAATAGCCCTGGCACCAGAATATCTCTCCCCTGACGATCGGCGGCAGATGCCGCGCTTTCTGCTCTTCCGTCCCATATTCCAGAAGGATAGGCCCCAACATCCAGAGACCGAGCGACTGAAGCGGCGCGCGCGCGCCGATCCTGGCAAGTTCCTCCCGCAGGATACTGGCTTCTTCCGGCGACAGACCGCCGCCGCCGTATTGCCGGGGCCATGTGGGCGCCGTCCACCCCCGTTCGGCCATGCGCTCCATCCAGACCCGGCTGTCCGGGTTCGCGGGCGACGTTCGCTTGCCGAAAATCGGCGACTCCTCCTCCGGCATGGGCGTGCGCATCGACGCAGGGCAATTCCGTTCCAGCCAGAGGCGCGCTTCGCGCCGGAACCCGTCCCCATCCGCCACTGTCATTCTCCCGTGAACACAGGCTTGCGCTTTTCTGTGAAGGACTTGACGCCTTCGAGAAAATCCGCGCTGGCGGTGGCTTTCGATGCGGCCAGGCGTTCGCTGTGGAGCTGATCGCGCCAGGACGCATCGCAACTTTGCTGCATGAGTTGGCGGGTCAGACCGAGCGAAAATGGGCCGTCCGCCAAGCCGCGCACCATGGCGATCGCCGTTTCTTCCAGATCGGCTGCCCCGACCACGCGATTGACGACGCCCCAGTCCAGAGCCTTGCCGGCCGGAAGCCTTTCGCCCAGCAGCGCCATCTCCAACGCTCTGCCAAGACCGATGCGGCGCGGCAGCATGTAAGTCGAACCGCCATCGGGCGTAACACCGACATGGCGGAACGCCTGGAGGAAATAGGCGTTGTCCGCGGCCACGATCAGGTCGCAGGCCAGCGCCAGCGACATCCCCACGCCGACCACGCCGCCCTGCACCGCCGCTGCGATCGGAACGGGAAGCTCCCGAATCCGCGTCATCAGCGGGTTGAAAGTCACTTCCAGTTCGCGCCCGCCGTCTTCCAGCGGCTTGTCCAGCGCCGCTTCGCCACTGTCATCCGCCCCGGCAAGATCGCCGCCCGCACAAAAGGCTCGCCCCCGCCCGGAAAGCAGCACCGCTCGCGTCGTCAGACGACCGTCGCCTATGCGCGTGAAGATATCGAGCAGCCCCCGCGCCATGTCGAGGTCAATGGCGTTCAAGCGTTCGGGCTTATCAAGCTCGATCCGCAGCAGGCCGCCGTCATGAGAAACGGCAAGATTGGGATATTCCATGGACATCGCTCACCAGACCACATGAAGCGCTTTAGGTTGGCGCGAAGCGCTGCGCTCGTTCCAGACGACATCTGCGGGCGGTTGCGCCAGCGCCAGCGCGGGCATGGCCTCCAGCAGTTCCCCGATGGTTTCGAGAAGCTCCATCCGGGCCAGCGTCGCCCCCAGGCAATGATGAATGCCGAAACCGAATGTCAGATGCGGACGCCTGTCGCGCGTGATGTTGAACTGATTGGGACAATCGAACACGCGAGGGTCGCGATTGGCCGCTGCGGAATCGGGCATGATCGCATCGCCTTTTTCCAGACGGATTCCCTGGAATTCCATCGTTTCCGGCGCGACGCGCGGCATCATCGGCCCCTTGCTCAATGGCGCGAAGCGCAGGCACTCTTCGATCGCATCCGGCAGGATCTCCGGGTTCCTCCGCAATTTGGCGAGTTCATCGGGATGGCTGAGCAGCAGATAGAGGCACTTCCCCAGAAAAGAGGCGGTCGTCTCATGGCCGCCGATGAGCAGGCTGATCGCGAGATTGACCAGTTCGTCCTCGGACAACCGATCGCCATCGCCCTCGCGCGCGAGCATGAGCGCTCCGATCAGATCCGCCTCACTGCCGTGGCCGCGATCGACGATCATCTTGCGGAAATAGACATCTAGCTCGTTGTGAGCGGCGACGGCGTCTTCCATGGTCGCGTTGTCGCCCATCGCAAGACGCCGTTCCGTGATCTCACGAAACCATGCCTGTTCGGCATAGGGAACGCCCAGCATGTCGCAGATCACGCGTAACGGAAGCGGCAGGAACACCGCCTCGACGAGATCGGCGGGACCGCCTCTGTCCAGAACATCCGCCACCAGTTCCTTGGCGATGCTTCGGATGTGCGGACGCATTTCATTGAGCCGCTTGGGCGTGAAAGCCTTTCCGGCCAGCGACTTCAGGCGGTTATGCTGCGGGTTGTCCATGCTGAAGATGACGTTCGGGCCATGCTGGAACGGGATTGGCCGTGGCACGTCGAACGTGGTCGATTCATGACGGCTGAGCTTCGCGCTGGCAAAGACCGCCTTGGCCTCGTCAAAACCGATCGCCAGCCAGGCGCGCCCCTGCCCATAAGGCGCGATGATCGGCGTGATCGGTTCTTCAGGCCGAATTTCGTCATACTCGGGACAGAGTCCGAGTTCCGACATCTGTGAAAACGGGTAACGACGCTTGAAATCAGGCATCTTCACTCTCCAATCCTGCTGCCGCCGCATTCATGCGCAGGCGCCGCCGATTGCCGACATTCTCATGTTCAGACGGTCCCTCGCCTGGGCGTATTCATCGGCGATCCGGGCGACGAGCGTCTCAACCGGGGGCACGTCATCAATCAGCGCCACGCTCTGGCCAGCAGCCCAGATATCCTTCCAGGGCTTTGCGGCAGGAGACGAAACGTCCTGTTCCCCGGCGGCGGGCAGGTTGTCGGGATCATAACCCCATCGCGCGATGGAAGCGCGCAACATCATGGCCGGCACGCCATGCGAAAAGGCCGGCGTATAGATCACGTCGCCGGAACCGGCCTCCACGATCATACGCTTGTAATCGTCCGCCGCGCCGGATTCCTGCGTGGCGATGAAGCGCGTGCCCATATAGCAGAGATCGGCCCCAAGCGCTTCGGCGGCCAGGACCGCCGCCCCATCCGCCATACCGCCCGCCAGCACCACCAGGCCGTCGAAAATCCGGCGCACCTCGGAAACGAACACGAAAGGATTGAGCGTTCCCGAATGCCCGCCGCCGCCGCTGGCGATGAGAACGAGGCCATCGACACCGGCGGCGATCGCCTTTTGCGCGTGGCGGATATTCGTGACATCGTGGACGACCCTGCCGCCCCATTCGCGAGCCACGTCGACAACGGGGGCGGGATTTCCAAACACAGTGATAATCAATCCCGGCCGATAGCGCCGGCAGGTTTCGAGGTTGGCTTCCAGCACCATCCGGGACGCTTCATCCGGCGCATGGACCGGAATATTGACCGCAAAGGGAGCGGCCTTCCTCCCCGTTTTTTCCTCGAACGCTTCCAGTTCGTCCGCGACACGCTCGATCCAGCCTGCGAATTCTTCCGGCGAGCGCGCATTCGCCGCGGGGATGGCGCCGATCACGCCTGCCTTGCAGGCCGCGATCACCAGTTCCGGCGTGGAGACGAGAAACATCGGCGCCGCGATCACCGGAACCGCGAGCCGGCCGAACATCCCATGCACGCGAGGAGACGCCATGGCCTAGATCAGCCTCCCTTCCTCATCGCAGGGATCGGCTTCGTCGACGCGCAACATGCCATCGCCGAACTTCTCCTTGCGGTCGGCGACGAGTTGCTTCGCGTCGAAAGGCTTGCTCGCATCCATCAGCGAGCGCGCTATCGCGGACTGGTGACCCCGCGCGTCGAGTTCCGGGCCGAAGCGCAGCATCGTGCGCGCGCCCATCAGTTCCAGCCCCAATCCCACGGAACGCTTCTGCGCGGCCAGCAGATCGCGATCCATCCGCCCGAACCGTTTCATCAGGCCGACCACCTCGCGCTGCATTCCCGCCTCGTCGAGGGCCTTCAGCACCAGCCCGATCCGGGCGGCGTCAGCGCCGCTGATGAGATCGCCGCTCAGCAACAGCCGCTTCGCCCATTGCGGGCCGATATGATAAAGCCACATCGGATTGGGCGGAGAACCTATGTCCCTGGCCGGCGGGAAGCCGATCCGCGCGTCGGGCGCCGCGTAGACAATATCGCACATGAAGGCGAGGTCGGTCCCCCCCGCCGTGCAGCGGCCATGGATCTGCGCCACGACCGGAATATGGCAATCCATGATGCTCAACAGATGCCGCTGCATGATCTCCAGCACAGCGATATCCGTGTCGAACGTCGTATGCGCCTGGTCGCCATGGCGCCCGCCCGTATTCTGAAAGTATCCGGTGCAGAAATCCGGCCCTTCGGCGCGAAGCAGGATCGCGTTGACTCCACGATCGGCGTCGAGACCAAGAACCGCATCCGAAATGGCGGCCAGCATTCCATCGGAAAGCGCATTGCGGTTTTGAGGGCTGGCGAGAATCAGTTCGGCCCAGCCTTGATGGCGTTCGATCCTGACGGTCACGCGAGATGCTCCTCTTCCTGAACATTGACCGGCCCTTCGGCGCGCCATGAAATGAGCGCGTCGAGCGCCTCGACCTCATCGCCGTCAACGCGCAGCGGATTGACTTCCAACGCTTCCAGCCGATCTCCCAGCCGCCAGGCCGCGTCGGCAATGGCGGCGATCACGGCGATCAGCCTATCACGGTTCGCCGGTTTCAGACCCCGTGCGCCGTCGAGCAGAGGTCTCCCCGCAAGTTCATCAATCATCCGTCCGATTTCCTCGCGCGAAACCGGAAGAACCCGCAAAGCGCTATCTCCCAGGATCTCGACGAACACACCGCCAAGCCCTATCGCCAGCACCGGCCCCCAGTGGGGATCGCGCACGACGCCGACGAGCATCTCCACGCCACCAGTGCGCATCGGAGACACCAGAACGCCGTCCACCACGGCGCCGGGCACGCTTCCGCCAGCGGCAACTATTGCCACAAAAGCATCGCGCACGGCGTCATCACCGTCCACACCGAGGCGGACGCCGCCGATATCGCTCTTGTGCGCGATTTGCGCGGAAACCAGCTTCATCGCCACCGGACCGCCTGTTTCGCGCGCGGCGGCGACCGCTTCCTCCGCCGTGGCCGCAAGCCTGGCGGGCGCGACCGGCACGCCCTGCCCCGCGAGATAATCGCGCGCCACCGCTTCCGACCAGGCGCCAGTCCCGCCGGCGACGGCGGCGGCGTCCGGCTCCTGCGAGGCGATGCCCAATCCTTCTCGCCTGCGGCGTGACCACCACAACGCGCGCGCCAGCGCCGGGACGCCTTTCTCTATCGAGGGGAGAACGAAGGGCAAGCCATGCCGTTCGCGGTAAGCCCGGGCGTAAGGCGTATAGTCAATGCTGAAGAAATCCATATGCACAAAGGGCTTGGGCGACTCGTTATAGACGCCGACCATGCGCTGGACCGCCTGGTCCATCAGCGCCGTATGCGGCGATTCCTCCTGCGGAAGGTTGGCCGTCACATGCACGACGATATCGGTATTCTCATCCGCCGCGAGCGCGCGCATCGCATTGGGGGGAAGGCTCGGATCCATGACCGCGTAGGCCGTGAAGTCGAGGGGATTCTGCGCCGCCGCGAAAGGCGGAAGGATCTCGTCGCGCAGCTTCCTGCGCGTGCCTTCCGACAGATCGGACAGTTCTATGCGATGCTTTTCGGCCAGATCGCAGATCATGCCGCAAGCCGCCCCAGACCCGGTCAGAAACGCCACTCTGTCTCCCGACAGTTCGCCATAGCCGTCGAGCGCGGCCGCCGTGATCAGGAGGTCTTCGACTGAATCGACCCGAATCACGCCAAGCTGGCGGAACACGGCGTCGACCACCCGGTCGTCCGCCGCCAGCCCTCCGGTATGCGCCTCGGCGGCGCGCTTCCCGCGTTCGGACCTGCCGATCTTGCAGGCGACGACAGGCTTGCCGGCCTCGAAAGCACGCCGCGCCGCGTCCATGAACGCTTGCGGGTCACGGATCGATTCCATGAACAGGGCAATCACACGGCAATCATCATTATCGACCAGATAATTCATGCAATCGACGACATCGATCATCGCTTCGTTGCCTACCGTCAGGGCATGACTGATCCCCACATCCTTCGCGACGATGATGTTGCGGATATTATCCACCACCGCGCCGCTTTGCGTGACAAGAGCGACTCCGCCAGGCCGAAAATCCGGAAGCACATTAGTGAAACACCAGACATTCCGGTGGACGTTCACAAAGCCCATGTTATTGGGCCCGAACACAAGCTGGCCCGCCCCTTCCGCGGCGGCGACCAGTTTTCTCTGGCGCTCGACACCCGCTTCGCCCGCCTCGGCGAATCCGGCCGCAATCGGCACGATATTGCGGATGCCCAGTTCCGCCGCATCCGCCAGCACGCCTTCCAGCTGGTCAGTGAGAATGAGCGCTGTGTCGATTGCGACGGGAACATCCCGAAGCGAAGCGAAAACCTTTCGCCCGTGCACGATATCGCGCTTCGGATTAACGAGATGCACGTGTTCGTGCATTCCGCGCAGATTGTGAAACGCCGCCCGCGACCACATGGACGAATCGCTGGCCCCGACGATCGCGATCGTGCCGGGGGCGAAGAAACCGGTAAGCGCCGAAGCCTTGTCAGTCCGCGAGAGCGACATGCCGCAACTACCCCCTCATTCCCTACTCCATCCGCACGACACGCTAATTAGATATACGTTTCCGGATGCATGTTTATTTTGACATTGCTAAATGTATTGACCGCGTCCGTCAATCGTGGAAAATCCGCTGATGTCTCGCACCCGCTCTTTTCCGGCGTGCCGACAAGAAATCCGCATCAGGGACGGAGGGCGGCAAAATCCGGCGAAGCGGACTTCAACCGGCTTGGCGGTGACAATGGTATAGATATTTGCAGACCGGGTGCGGCGTCCGGAGCAGTGATGCGCGATGGATGCCTGGAGCACGCGCCGGAGCCAGCGGGGCTCCATCGGACCGCGAGGAGGAAGAGGATGGTTTCGCGCGATGCAGAAGAACACCGTAAAGTCAGCGTATGACTTCTGAACGGCTACGGCGTTTCTTCGAACCGAGACGCATCGCTATCGTCGGGGCCAGCGACCGATCAATGTGGGCGCAGTTTGTGGCGCGCAACACCCTGAAAGACGGCCGGAACAAAGCCTACCCGGTAAACGCCCGCGGCGGCCGGTTCGGAGGTGAGGACTGTTACACCGACATCGCCTCGATCTCGGACAAGATAGATATGGCCTTCGTCGTGACGGGCAATGTCGAGGCGGCCATGGCCGATGCGGCGAACGCCGATGTGGAATCGCTGGTCATCATTGGCTCGGGGTTTGCCGAAGCCGGGGATAGCGGCCTGCTCCGTCAGCAGAAACTGGTCGCCGACGCTCGCGCACGAGGCCAGTTGATCCTCGGCCCCAACAATATGGGTTTTGCCAATCTCGTCGATCAGGCGTTCGCCTTTCCTCAGGCGCTGCCGGACTTGCGCGTGGGAGGCGTGGGGCTGGCCTCGCAGAGCGGCGGCTTTTCCGCCGCGGCCATGGATTTCGCGTTTGCAAAGGACGTGGGCCTCAGCCACGTCATCACGCTCGGCAACGAAGCGATGATCGATGTCGTCGATTGCATGAACTATCTGGTCGAGCACCCGGGCTGCCGGGTTATCGCCCTGTTCATCGAGACGATACGAAACCCGCCGGCGTTCATGGACGCGGCGCGGCGCGCCTTTGAGGCGGGCAAGCCGATCGTGGCATGCCGGATAGGGCGCAGCGAAGGTGGCGCGCGCGCCGTAGCCGCCCATACCGGAGGGATGGCGACGGACGACCGCATCATCGACGCCGTGTTCCGTCAGCATGGCGTCGTGCGGGCGCCATCCATCGAGGATCTGCTGCTGACAGCCGCCATACTCGACGAATACGGCGTGCTGCCGGGGCGTGGAATCGGCGTGCTGAGTCCATCCGGAGCCGTCGGCAGCATCATCAGCGATTTGGCGGAAGTATCCGGCGTAGAGCTTCCGCCGCTGAGCGACGAAGCCCGGCGCCGATTGCGCGAAGACGTGCTGCCAGAATTTGCAACGGCCGCAAATCCGCTCGACTTTACGGCCTATGTCACCACAAAACCCGAAGTCATGCCCCTGTCCGCGGCAGTGATGCGCGACGATGCCGATCTCGACATGGTTGCGTTCACTTGCGTAACCTGCGCGCCGCAAACCGAAGCCGCCGCGCCTCTGCTGGGGCGCCTTGTCGATGGCATCGCCGACATTTTCAGGGGCAGCGAGAAACCGCTTGTTCTCATGGACTTCGTGGACGCCGGCACGACGGCCTTTGCACGTCAGTTCCGTCGCGATCATGGCCTGCCGTTCATTCTGCCGTCAGTGGAAAAAGGCGTTCCCGCGCTCGGCCGCGCGATCTGGTGGAGCGAACGCAGCAGGAAGGGCATCGGCGCACCGGCGGCCCCGGCAAGGCCGGTGGCGCGGCCAGCCGGCGCATCCGGGACCTGGTCCGAGGCCGAATCCCGCGATCTGTTGAAGCAAGCGGGCGTGCCCCTGGTCCCCGCAGTTCTCACTAGCACCGCACAGGCCGCGATATCGGCGGCCGAAGATATGAGCGGCCCTGTGGCGTTGAAACTCGTCTCGCCCGATATCGCCCACAAGAGCGATATCGGCGGTGTGCGCCTGCACGTCGCGGGGCAGGCGGCGATTTCCGATGCATGGAACGCCGTGATGGAGGCCGGCAGGGCCGTGCCGGGCGCGCGCGTCGATGGCGTTCTGGTCTCCCCCATGCGCCAGGAAGGGCTGGAACTTCTGGTCGGAGTCGCGCGCGATCCGCAATGGGGGCTAGTGCTGGCGGTCGCGCTGGGTGGAATCTGGGTGGAAGTGATGAATGACAGCGTGTTGCGGGTGCTCCCCGTCGACCGGCCCGAAATTCGGGCGATGCTGGGCGAATTGAAAGGCAAGAGCCTGCTGGCCGGCCTGCGCGGCGCGCCTCCGGCCGATCTCGACCGACTTATCGATGCGATCGCCGCCATCGCGGACCTGGCCTTCGGCCTCGGCGACGCCATCACCGCCATCGAGGTGAACCCGCTGCTGGTGCATGGACACAGGATCGAAGCGCTCGACGCCCTGGTTTCCTGGAACGATCACGACCGGCGGCAGCCACAAACCGTCACCGCGCATGTCTGAGCCAGCGCCAGTTTCGCGCACGACCCCGGCGGCGCCGGAATGGTTCGCCAATGCGCTCGCGACCCGGCCGGAAGAGTCCTGGATTGAAATAGACGGCGCGCCCATCGAGGTTCTCGCATGGGGGGAGCGCGGGCAGCCAGGTATTCTATTCCTGCACGGCAATGGCGCTCACGCGCGCTGGTGGAGCTTCATCGCACCCTTTTTCAGTGCGCAGTTCCGATGCGCAGCGCTGTCATGGAGCGGCATGGGCCGGTCCGGCTGGCGATCCGCCTATTCGCCGGACATTTTCGTAGCGGAAGCCATCGGCGTGGCGGAAACGGCGGGCCTCTTCGAAGCAAGCGCCCCCCTCATTGTCGCGCATTCATTCGGCGGGCTTCCGGCCCTGCGCCTCGCTGCTAGCCAACCGGATCGAATCTCGGGACTGATTGTCGTCGATACGCCTCTGTATGATGCGTCGACGATAGAGAACATGCCGAACCTCCGCCTGCGCGAGCACCCGCTCTATCCCACCAGAGACGCGGCCCTGGAACGATTCCGTCTGACACCGCCAAACAAGCAGCCGAATGATTATGTCCTAGACTTCCTCGGTTCGACTTCGCTCATCGAGCGGGAAAGTGGATGGACGTGGCAATTCGACCCTTTCCTTTGGAAAGACGCCCATTTCACGCCCGACCTTGATATGGTCAGTCAAGTATCCAGCAAATTCGCCTATTTCTATGGCGATCAATCGGAAATGACGGGGCATGCGCTGGCCTCCTCGATCGCTCGCCGCAATCCGGCCGCAGCGGTCATCGCCATCCCCGAAGCGGGACATCATGTAATGGTGGATCAACCGCTTGCCTTCATCGCGGCGTTGAGGTCGGTGATTTCATGCTGGTGATCGCGCGTCAATCGAATGTAATTTCCATCCCGGCGAATGTATCTTCCGCGCGCCAATCCGCGAGGATTCGAAGAAAAGCCTCCTCACCCAGCGCAAAGGTATTGGCAAAAAAACCGGTCTTGTTCTGCGTATCACCCTCACCGTTGAAATAGCTCGGGGTGCAGCTTCGCCAGTATTCGTTCTCGATGACGCTCATCGGAGATGCCGAGCGGACATACTCGTCAACCGCCGTCTGGCTCGGTTGCAGTTTGCGAACCCTTTCCTTGAACGCCTTAGCTATCACATAACTGATATGCCGTGCATTTTCATGCAGCATTCCCGAAAAGTTCACTGAAGAAGCGTTCTGGCCGAACGTGTTGACGAACAGGTTAGGAAAACCGTTGCTCATCATGCCATGCAACGTCTTCATTCCATCGGCCCAATGATCCGACAATGTCACACCGTTGCGCCCGGTGATATCGTATCCCGCGCGGTGCGCCATCGACGTCCCTGTCTCGAACCCCGACGCAAAAATCAGACAATCCAGCCGATATTCCACCCCTTCAACCACCGCACCGTTTTCCGTCATGCGCTCGACGCCGGCCCCATGCGTATCGACCAATGTGACGTTGGGACGGTTAAACGTCTCCAGATATTCGTCATGGAATTGCGGCCTCTTGCACCAGCGCCGGTGCCACGGCTTTAGCGCCTCTGCTGTCCGGGGATCGCGAACTGTCTCTGTGACCCGCCGCCGGATATCCTCCATTAATTGGGCATCGAGCATTTCAACGATGTATTTGCCCTCGACCTCGCTAGGAGTCCGGCCCAGTTGCGGCGCCGCCCATCTCGCGGAATGATCCATCAATCGCCCGATCCGCGAAAAGCCGTCGTCCACAAGATCCTCGACGTTCGCGCCGGCGAATACGGCATTGAAGTTATCGCGCCGCTCATTCTGCCACCCGGGTTTCAGCGAGGCTTTGAATTCAGGGCTGGTTTCTCGATTGCCCCGCACTCCCACCGCAGCCGGCGTGCGTTGAAAGACATAGAGTTTTTCCGCCCACTCCCCAAGATGGGGGATAATCTGGATCGCCGTCGCGCCCGTGCCCACGATTCCGACATGCTTGCCCCGGAGACCGCCGAGATCCCCATGCTCGTCACCCCCGGTATAGTCGAAGTCCCAGCGGCTGGAATGAAATGTATGCCCCTTGAAGTTCCTGATGCCGGGAATGGCCGGAAGCTTCGGCTTCTCAAGCAGGCCGTTGGCGACTGCGAGAAAACGGGCCGCAAAGCGATCCCCGCGATCCGTCGTCACGATCCAGCGCGCCCTGGCTTCGTTCCATGTCGCGCCCGTCGCCTTCGTCTGGAAACTCGCGGCGCGATAGAGATCGAAATGCCGCGCGACATTCTGCATGTATTCGCGGATTTCGTCACCATAGGCATATTTGCGCGAGGGAACATACCCGAGCTCCTCAAGCAAAGGCATATAGATATAGGATTCAGTATCGCACATGATGCCGGGATATCGATTCCAGTACCAGGTGCCGCCGAAATCTCCGCCCTTCTCGATATAGCGGATATCCTCGACCCCCACCTTGCGAAGCTCCGCTCCGATCAGAAGTCCCGCCCATCCCGCCCCGATCACGAGAACGTCGTGTTCGGCGTCAATCGGCTCGCGCGCGATCCGGCTTTCTATGTAAGGATCGTCTACATAATGCGCAAAATCGGCGACGGGCTCGATATATTGATCGTTCGCATCCTTGCGCATGCGCAAGTCACGCTCCGCCGCGTATTTTTGCCGCAACTCGTCGAGATCTATATCCGCTCCTCCCACGAATTCCCTGATTTCATTTGATATACTGGCATATTCATCTTTTGCCTTAGCCATAGATCCCTGCCACCCCTCCAAGCCGTCCACTTCGGGACGCTTCACCCAATGCCGGCCGCGCACCGTTTCGCCATTAATGACGCCATAACTATCTATATGCATGCCAAATGACACGCAACCACAAAAGCAGAAGACACTAGAAATCCGATATTTTCATGTATTATCTAACATATATATCTATATATGATTGCATGACAAGGCGCCGTAGGCTACGCAGCGCGAACAAGATCGGGGGCACAATTCGGTCAATCCTCCCGATCGCCGAACGCCGCATGGAAAGATCAATCGCTGGAGAATCGAATGGAGCGACCAATCCCTAGGGCGAGAAAACTGGCGCGTCCCACTCCCAAGACAAGGAAGAACACGCAAAAACCCGCCCTTGCATCCACCGGCCGCCCTCAAAAGGCGGCGGAGACAATCGCGGGAATCATTCGCAATTCAATCGCCAAGGGCGAGTTGGCGCCAGGCGCAATGCTGCCGTCTGAAAGCACCATGATCGACATTTACCGTGTCTCGCGCCCGTCCATTCGCGAAGCAGTCCGTATTCTCGAGTCCGAAAACATCGTGACGGTGAGTCGGGGCGCAAGAGGCGGAGCCGTAATCAACGAACCAACGCCGGAACAAGTGGCGCGAACGGTGCAATTCGAACTGCAGCGCCTAGGAGCCACATTCGGGGATGTTTACGAGGTCCGCATGAATCTGGAGCCGGTCGCGGCGCGGCTCGTGGCGGAACGCCGTCCGGCGGATGCGGCGAAGGAGCTCGAAGCGATCGTGAAGAATGAAGTGGAAGGAATCGCAACGCCTGACCTGCGCATCAAGGCCGCCGCGGAGTTCCACAAGATTCTGCTCCAGCTTTCCGGCAATGTCGCGATGGCCCTGATCGCTTCGGCGCTCAACCGGGTCGTGGAGCGCCATCTGAGCGCGATCTTCAGCGGCGATCCGAATAGCGATAGCGACGCCATCGAGCAGCGCGCGCTTATCGGCATAAAGTCGCATCGCCGCCTGATAGAATATATCCGCAAAGGCGATGGATATGGCGCGGAACAGCATTGGCGCACTCACATGGAAATCGTGGGAGAGCTGCTGTATAATAAGTTTTCCAACCAGCCGCTTTCAGATGTTATTGAGTAACCTCTATGGCTTAATTATATTTCCATATCATGGAAAGTAAAAACCACAGAATTACGAGATATACAATTATCATCAACCGAAACACCCGAGAAATGGGGAAGCCAGGCGGTGCCCCACCATCCAAAATCCCATACATGCTTTATGGCCGCCGTCATTGTAACCTGATCCGCAAAAAGCGGGCCGAAACAGATCCGACACATCTATTGCAGGCGCACGTTCCAGGAGAGAAATGACTATGAGAGAGGAAGGCGTTGCAACCGAAGCCTTGCAGGCTTTCGACGTCGTGCGCAGCATGGGGCGAGACGTCAGAAACTGGGGCCGCTGGGGGGATCTGGATACTCGCGGAACGCTGAATCTGATCGACGCCGAGGCGACCTTGCGCGCGGCGGCCGCGATCCGAAGCGGGGAAGGGTTTGCTTTGGGGTTGGAACTTTCCCGGGACGGTCCGCAATGTGGCCTGCCGCCCGAAAGGTTCAACCCGCATCATTACCTTTCGGCGATCGGGAAGGGGGCCCCCGGTTTTCCCGGATTTCGCTTTTCAGACGATGTTATCATGCTGCCCAACCAGTGCGCGACGCAATGCGACGGCCTGGCGCACGTCCACTACGACGAACTCCTGTATAATGGATACAAGGCATCCCAAACGCTTTCCATTGACGGGGCAAAGCCGCTGGGGATTGAGAGCCTCGCGTCCAAACCACTGGCGACCCGGGGAATCCTGCTCGATTTCCCCCGGCTGTGGGGCACAGAACGGCTGCCGACGGGAACCATCATTGACGCCGAAGCGCTGAACGCAGCCGTCAGGGAAACAAAGCTGGAAGTCCGTTCCGGTGACGCCATCCTGATAAGGACGGGGCACATCAACGTTTTTTTGGAGGATGGGGACCGCGAAGCGTATAATTTCGGCGCGCCCGGCCTGACGGTCAATGCCGTTCCCTGGCTGCGTGAGCGCGACATCGCCTTCGTCGGCAGTGATACGACGCTGGTCGAAGTCTTCCCGGCCGAAAATCCGTTGCTGATGTGTCCAGTGCACCTTCTCCTCATCCGGGATATGGGAATGCCGCTGGGCGAGATGTACAACCTGGAGGCATTGGCCAGGGCATGCACGCTGGACCGGCGTTGGGACTTCTTCTTTTCCGCGCAGCCCCTGGCCATCAGCGGAGGGATAGGATCGCCCACCAATCCCATCGTCCTACGCTGAACTCCCGGCGGCGCGCCAGCCGTTGAACGGCGGGAAGCGCCTGCAAGACGAAGCTCCGGCCGGGCAGCAGCTCGCCGCGCCACCGCGCCGGTTGCGTGCGCTTCAGCTTGCTCATCATCGCAGCGAAGCAATCTGGCTCCGCAAAGCTCATCGCTGCGGCAAGGCCCCTTCTCGCGGGGCCGCGAAACCGATTGTCATTTCTCGCGCACATGGTGTGTCTGACGCATCCCGACGCACGGCGGGCATACGGAGAGGACAATGCAATACAGGTTCGAGCCGGACGAACTCATCGAAGCCGCCATGAAGCAGACCGGGCTCGACCGGTTTCAGCGGCGATTGCCCCACTGCTCGAACGATATCCCGACCGCTATGACATCGAGCAGGATGCCTGACATATGATTTCTCCGACCGCAAAGGGCGAGTTTTTCCAATTTGGTTATGTGACCGGCGATCTTGGCGCGGGAATGGACGTGTTCAGGAAGCGCTACGGCGTGCCGGGTTTCCAGGAATTCAACACGGCCGATCTCGCTCCGTCGGGTGCGTCTGGCCCGTTCATCAAAGGGGCGTTGGGATACAGCAGGGGTGTGATGGTCGAACTGATCCAACCCGATCCGGCCGACCCCGGCATCTATGGCGAGGCATTGCAGCCGGACAACGGTGTCAGCCTTCATCACCTGGGCTGTGATCGACCAGGAACGTTTCCAGCAACTGATCCTCGAAGCCCATGTCCTGGGCGGAGACGACGCGGCGATGATCTACCTGACCGATCCCGCATCCTGCCACGGCGTGCGGATCGAACTTGTCGCCGCCGCAGGCAAGGCGGGAACGCTGGTCTGGATTCATCGCGACAAAGCGCCTGGACAGGCAACGGACTGAGCGCACGCCCCGGTCATGCCCCCTTGGTGATCCCGAAGCGGTCCATATAGGCGGCGAAACGCTCGTGGATTTCACCTTCGCCGAGACCGTAGTCCGCCAGATCGTAGTGCGATCGATAATCATGCTTGCGCTCGCGAGCGCTTTCCTCGCCGTTGACGAAGCCTTCCATGCGCCGCCGCCCTAACGCCGTGGCGCTCTTCCCGAGAACCATCCGCGACCTGCGCCTCTATGTCCCATGCCGGGTTCAGGACAGCAGTCCGATTGTGAAAGCGGCAGAGTGGCGGTGGCGCGCGCGCCATGTCGCTGGGTATGAACGGCTATTACCAGTCATGGACCGTCAGCACGGACGCATCGACTTTCAATCCGGTGACCCAGAAGGTCCATGAGCCGGACATCATCAAGGCCTGGCACATTGTCGACGCGCCGATTGAATGAGCGAGAGTGATGGGGAGTTCGATCGACGTCAGGCTCTATACCAAGAACCTGTTCAAGGAAAAATACTATGGCTATATGCAGAACTCATACCATGCCGGGACGGGAAGCACCGCCGCCAGCCTCGGCGATCCGCGCACGTTCGGAGCGGTCGTCAAATACGGCTTCTGATCGTTGAGGCGCACCGGCTTTCCCGCGAAGCCGGTGCGTCATGCATCTGGATTTGGGGGGAAGAGGAATTTTCGATGGATGACGGCCGCTTTCGGGTGCCGCGCGAACCGGCCCGGATCGACGACTGGTGGCGGGCCGGCCTTGCGCGAGGGCCGGCCCGCCTGGTCCTGATCGACAATGGCCGGGAGTGGACTTTCGTCCAACTGGAAGAGCGCGCCGCCGGAATCGCGGGCGGCCTCGTGGCACAAGGCGCGGGCAAGGGCAGCCGGATCGGCATCCTCTTTCCCAACCGGGCGGAATGGCTGGCCTGCTGGCTGGCCGCGACGCGGATCGGCGGGATCGCGGTGACTCTCAGCACGTTCTTCGCTCCGCCCGAACTGGCTTTCACGCTGCATCACGCCGACGTGACCCATCTGCTCTGCGCGCGCGGCTATCTCGACCATCGCTACGATGCACGCCTTGCCGCCGCCTTCCCCGCGCTGGCGGAGGCGGACGGCGCCGTGCCGCTCGCGCTGGAAGCCGCGCCACATCTGCGCGGCGTGTGGTTCGACGCGCCGGTGGAGGCGCGCTGGACGGCGGGCACGCTGGATGATCTGGCGTCATCGGCGCAAGGATGCGCGCGCGCCGCGCCGCCCATGATCGAGGCGATGCGCGCCGCCGTCTCGTCCGCCGACAGCGCGATGATGATCTATACGTCCGGCAGCACGGCCGCTCCCAAGGGCGTGGTCCACAGCCAGGCGACGGTCGCGCGCAAGATCGCCTTCATGGCCGCGGCCAATTCGCTCATTCCGCTGGATGTCGAGCCGGGCGATCGGCTGCTCATCAATTCGCCGCTGTTTTGGGTCGGCGGCTTCCTGACAGCGATGAGCGGGCTGACCCGCGACGCGGCCCTGATCTTCGACGACGACCACAGCCCCAAGGCGATGCTGCGCGCCGTCAGGGAACTGGGAGCCACGTCAGTCTCGGGCGCGGAGTCCGTGCTGCGCAACATGCGCGACCTGGAAGACTTCCGGGACGAGGATCTGGCGCGGCTGAAGCCGCAGCACACCTCGCAACTGGCTTTCTTCAACCGGTTCGCAGGGCCGGATCACCCGCGGCTGACCAATTCGCTCGGCATGACCGAGACGCTGGGGCCGCATAGCGGCGATCCGGGCTTCGTCCTGCCGCCCGAGATCGGCGAAAACACTTTCGGCTTCGCGCTCGACGGCATGGAATTGCGCATCGTCGATCCGGCAAGCGGCGCTCCCGTGCCGGCGGGCGAGCCCGGGGAACTGTGCGTGCGCGGCGTCTGGCTGATGGAAGGCTTCTACAAGCGCGAGCGGCGCGATTGCTTCGACGCCGACGGCTTCTATCATACCGGAGACAAGTGCCGCCTGATGCCGGAGGGGCGCCTACTCTTCGAAGGCCGCCTGGGCGGCATGATAAAGACGTCGGGCGCCAACGTCTCGCCCGAGGAAGTCGAACTCGCGTTGCTGGATCACTCCGGCATACTGGAGGCCGCCGTGTTCGGTATGCCCGATCCCGGCCGGGACGAGATCGTGGTGGCGGTCATCGTCCCGGCATCGGGCAGCGGTCTGGATGAGGAGGCCGTCCGCCAGTGGGTCAAGGCACGGCTGTCGTCTTTCAAGGTTCCGCGCCGCGTGCTGTTCCACCAGTCGACGCAACTGCCGCGCACGCCGAGCAACAAGATTCGCAAGCCCGCCCTCGCCGACATGGTTCGCAACGATATCCGGTAGCGGATCGGCCCGCGGGTGCCGCCGGGCAACCGCGCGAAATATCCGATCCCGTCGTCAATACACGGCAGGGCTGCTTCGCGCCGAAAGCTGCGGGAGCGCGCCCTTCCCGCGCGGATCGTTACAGCGTCGCCCCGCCGTCGAGCGCGATGCTCTGGCCGGTGATATAGGCTGCCTGGTCCGAGGCCAGGAACGCGAAGAGGTTGCCGGCTTCGGCCGGCGTCGCCAGGCGCTGGAGGCGCAACATGTCCAGCAGTTGCGCCATAAGCGCGATCAGGCGCTCGTCCCGCGTTGCAGGGTTGGCGATGAGGGTGTCGCGCACCATCGCACGATAGCGTTCAATCGTATCGCGGGCGACCCAGCCGATCGCCACGGCATTTGCGCGGATGCCGTGCGCGGCCTCCTCCGCCGCGATCTGCCGGACCAGCATCTCGACCGAGCCTTTCGACAGCGGCGAAATCCCGTCGTAGGCGATGACCCGGCGCGACGCGATCGTCGTGCACGTCGTGATCGAGCCGCCGCCGCCCACCCGCAAACGCGGCACGGCTTCGTGGAACACGCGGTAATAGCCCAGCGCATCCTCCCAGAGGAACTTCTCGACGTCCGCGATGGGGAAATCGGCGATCTGGTCGAACAGGACGGGAACGCCGCTGCCGCAGGCTACGGTGTGCACGCGTCCGTGACGCGCGACCACCAGGTCGAGCGCTGCGCCGATCGACGCGGCGTCAGACATGTCCATGGCGATGGCGGCGACGTCATGCCCCTTGCTCTGCAGGTCCGCTTCCAGCTCCCGCGCGCGGTTAGCCTGTTCGAGATATGTGAAGACCAGCGGCACGTCCGCTTCGCACAACCCGCGGACGATGCCTTCGCCGACGGTTCCCGTGCCGCCCGTCACCAGCGCGCCGCCCCGCGGAAACCGTAATGTCAGTGCCATGATCGTTCCTCTCCTCGCAGCCGGTCAAGGCCGGCTGCCGCGTCAGACTAGCGTGACAGGGAGCATGAGGAAACCGTTCGGGCATCGTCGCCACGCAGCCGGGGCTTTGGGAGGAACTCTATCCGGCGACACCGCGCGTCTCTCCGGCCGAGCGTGCCGAAACACTGCGCCGGCGCTGGTGAACGCCTCCGGCCATGGCCATCGAGCAGTCGGAACGCCGGGCATTTCCGCGATTTCAAAGTAACGACCGCCCCTTGTTCAGCGAGGCTTAAGCAAAACCGCGTGCTATCTGCGGCCATTCGTTCGCGCAGATCTTCCGCCCGTGCCGATCTGCCCGCGTTTCACAGGGGTTATATCATGACAGCCACGTTCCCCCGGCGTTTCGCCGTCACGACCGCCGTTTCCGCGCTCGCCTTGCTTGCCGCGCCGGTTCGGGCCGAACAACCGGCGCCTCCCGCAAGCGCGTCACCAGCCGCCGCCATACCCGCCAGCGAAAGCGGCGACTGGGGCCAGTTCGGCATCCAGATGCAATATATCGACCCGGCCGTGAAGCCGGGCAATGACTTCGCGACCTATGTCAGCGGCAAATGGACCGCCGTCACGGAAATACCCGCCGACAAGACGCGGATCGGCGCGTTCGACATGCTGGACGATCTTTCCAAGGATCGCCTGCACGCGATCCTCGACGAACTGACGGCCGCCAAACCCGCCCCCGGCACCGACGAGGCACGCATCGCCGATGCTTACCGGGCCTACATGAACGAAGCCGGTATCGAAGCGGCGGGCCTTGCTCCGGCGCGGCCTTTCCTCCAGCGGATCGCAGCCGCGAAGACGCTGGACGATGTGGCCGCCCTGTTCGCCACGCCGGGTTTCGCGTCTCCGCTCGGTCTCTTTGTCGCCGCCGATGCCCGGAACAGCGACATCTATGCGCCTTACCTGCTGAACACCGGCCTGGGCCTGCCCGATCGCAGCTATTATCTCGACGACAGCGCCAAGTTCCGAGGCATCCGCGCAAAATATATAGACTATCTCGCATTCATGCTCGGTCAGGCGGATATCGCCAATCCGCGCACCGAGGCGCTGAAGATCCTGGCGCTCGAAACCGCCATGGCGCGCGCGGGCTGGGATCGCACGGTGCTGCGCAACGTCGATCTCACCTACAACAAGCTGACGCGCGCCGAACTGGGCGCGATCGACCGCAAGGGCGTGCTGCAAGGCTTCTTCGCCCGGCAAGGCATCGCGCCCGAATATGCCATCGTCTATCACATGCCGCCCACCGACGCGGAACTCGCCGCCGCGAAGCTGACACGCGATCCGGCGCAGATCGGCGGCGGGATGCCCGTGCTGTTGCAACTCATCGCCGATACGCCGGTCTCCACCTGGCGTTCCTGGCTGGCGGCGCATTTCCTCTCCGACCATGCCCAGTTCCTGCCCAGGGCGCTGGACGACGCCCACTTCGCTTTCTTCGGCACGCTTCTGTCCGGCCAACAGGAACAGAAGGCGCGCTGGCGGCGCGGCATCGGCGTGGTCGAGGGGCAAGTGGGCGAACTGCTCGGCAGTATCTATGCCGACCGCTATTTCCCCGCCGCCAACAAGGCCGCGATGGCGGAACTGGTCGGCAACTTGCGCAAGGCCATGGCGGAAAACCTCAAGGATCTGTCGTGGATGGGCGCGGATACGCGCAAGCAAGCTGAAGCCAAGCTGGCGTCCTTCACACCCAAGATCGGCGCGCCGGAGACGTTCAAGACATACGACGGACTTGTGCCGCACGCCGACACGCCGCTGGCGAACCAGCTCGCGGCCCGAAAATGGCAAAGCGAGGACCAGTTGCGCCGTATCGGCAAGCCAGTGGACCGGGCCGAATGGTTCATGCTGCCCCAGACGGTAAACGCCTATTACAACTCCACGTTCAACGAAGTGGTGTTCCCCGCCGCGATTCTCCAGCCGCCCTTTTTCAACCTCGCCGCCGACCCGGCCGTGAACTATGGCGCGATCGGCGCGGTGATCGGGCACGAAATGGGCCACGGTTTCGACGATCAGGGCGCGAAATCGGACGGCACCGGTAACCTGCGCGACTGGTGGACCGCGCAGGACAAGGCGAACTTCGAAGCGTTGCAGGACAGGCTCGCCGCCCAGTATGACACGTTCTGCCCGTTCGACGAAGGCAAGACCTGCGTCAACGGCCGTCTCACCATGGGCGAGAACATCGGCGATCTCGGCGGGCTGAGCCTGGCTTACAAGGCCTACCGGTTGTCGCTGAACGGCAAGCCCGCCCCGGTGATCGGCGGCACCACCGGCGACCAGCGGTTCTTCCTCGCCTGGGCGCAAGTGTGGCGTTCCATGATCCGCGAGCCGCTGGCCCGCCAGCACCTCGTCGTCGACCCCCACTCGCCACCGCAATACCGGGTGAACGGCGTGGTCCGCAATTTCGACGAATGGTATGAGGCATTCGGCGTCAAGTCCGGCGACACGCTCTACCTGCCGCCGGAAGAACGCGTCCGCATCTGGTGAAAAACGTAGCCGGGCGCGCGGCATGGGCCGAGCGGGCTTGACTTGACCGCACCGCCCGCCATCACCGCGCGATGGACCAGACGCTTACCGCCATCCTCCTCGGCATTGTCGAGGGAGTCACCGAATTCCTTCCCGTTTCCTCGACCGGCCACCTGATTCTCGCATCGGAGATGTTCGGATACGATGCGGCGGAGTGGAAGGTTTTCAACATCGTCATCCAGCTCGGCGCGATCCTTGCCGTGGTGGTGCAATACTGGCGCACGTTCTGGGCCGTGGGTGAAGGATTGTTGCGGCTGGAGCCGGTCTCGATCCGCTTCGTCACCAATATCCTTATCGCCTTCCTGCCTTCCGCGGTGCTCGGGCTCGCCCTCAAGGACTGGATCGACGTGCTGCTGGGCAGCCCCATGGTCGTCGGCTGGGCGCTGATCGCGGGCGGCATTGCCATCCTCGCCATCGAGCGCTGGGCGAAACCGGGCGGCTACAGCGGCATCGGGCAGTTGCCGCCCCGGCAGGCGCTGGGCGTCGGCCTGGTCCAGTGCATTTCGATGATCCCCGGCGTCAGCCGGTCGGGCGCGACGATTATGGGCGCGCTGGCCATGGGTATCGACCGGCGGACGGCGGCCGAGTTCAGCTTCTTCCTCGCGATCCCGACCATGATGGGCGCGACCACGCTGGAACTGTGGGATGCGCGGGAGCAACTGGCGGCGGGCACCGGCTCGGTCGGCTGGAGCGAGATCGCCATCGGTTTTGTTGTATCGTTCGTGGTCGCGCTGGCCGTGATTCGCGCGTTCGTCGCCTATGTCAGCAAGGCCGGCTTCTCTCCCTTCGCATGGTATCGTATCGTCGTCGGCATCGCGGCGATCCTTCTGTTGTCGCAGGTATAGCGGGAGCGCGCGATGGGCGGCAAAGGCAGGAAACCCGAAGGCGAATCGCTCAGACGCAAGGACTACGACGCGCTGCTGGCGCCGCTGGAACTGGAACTCGTGGCCATGGCGCGGTGGGTGGCGGCCACCGGCGCGCGCGTGGCCGTGCTGTTCGAGGGCCGTGACACGGCGGGCAAGGGCGGCGCGATCTCGGCGGTTCGCAATGTGCTCAACCCACGCCAGTGCCGCACGGTGGCGCTGGCCAAACCCGGCGAGGCGGAACAGGGCCAGTGGTATTTCCAGCGCTATGTGCCCCATCTGCCGGGCAAGGGCGAAATCGCGCTGTTCGACCGGAGCTGGTATAATCGCGCGGGCGTGGAACGGGTCATGGGCTATGCGGACGAGGAACAGGTGCTGGCCTTCCTGCGCGACGCGCCGCGATTCGAGCGGATGCTGACGGACGACGGCATTCTGCTGTTCAAATACTGGCTGGCCTGCGATCAGGAACGGCAGGAGGAACGCCTTGCCGAACGCCTGACCGATCCGCTCAAGCGCTGGAAGATATCGCCCGTGGACCTTGCCGCGCGCGGGAAATACGATGCCTATACCGAGGCGCGGGAGGCCATGCTGGCGGCGACTCACACGGCCCATGCCCCATGGACGATCGTGAACTTCAACGATCAGAGGCGCGGGCGGCTGACGCTGATCCGCAACCTGCTGGATCGGCTCCCGGATACGCACGTCGATCCGCCCACCGTCGACTTTCCGCCGCTGGGGCGCGAGCCGGCGAAAGAGCGCTTCGCCGTGGTGCAGCCGCTGCCGGATTATCCGCTGTGACCGGCAATGCCGCCGGCCCGTCCTGAACGCCCCCCTTTCGCGCCTCGTGCTTGACTTTCGCGCGGCCCTGCCGCATGGGCGCGGCCTTGCCGGGCGGCGGTCATTCGCCGCTCTTGTCATTTTCAACGGTATTTTCTCAAAGCCGCCAGGCGGCTTGCACACTGGATACAGGATAGCGCCATGGCGAAGCCCGCAACCGTCAAGATCCGGCTGGTTTCCACCGCCGACACCGGATTCTTCTATGTCACCAAGAAGAATCCCCGTAACCAGACCGAAAAGATGAGCTTCCGCAAATACGATCCCGTCGTGCGCAAGCACGTCGAGTTCAAGGAAGCCAAGATCAAGTAAGGTCTTGCGCGAAACGCCGTGGAACATCCGGGTTCACGGCAGGTTCAAGGCCGGACCCTTACCGGAAAGGCCATGAATACCATGTTTCGACGTTTCAGGAACATCACGGGCGCGGCCGCTTTGGCCGCGTTTTGTGTTACGCCCTTTGCCGCCCTGCCCTCCCCGGCCCAGGCGCAGGACGCTTCGACCACGACGCTCGATCAGGCCGTGGCCGCCCTGCGCGGCATTTCCACCCTGCGCGCGGATTTCCTCCAGACGGACCGCAACGGCCAGCGCGTGTCGGGCGTCCTGACGCTCAAGCGCCCCGGCAAGATCCGCTTCCAGTATCAGAAAGGCGTGCCGCTGCTCATCGTCGGCGACGGCAAGGCGCTGACCATGATCGACTATGAAGTATCGCAAGTGCAGCGCTGGCCCATCAGGAACAGCCCATTGGGCGCGCTGCTCGATCCCAGCCGCGACGTGGCGCGTTTCGGCACATTGCAGCCCACCACGAATCCCGACGTCGTCAGCGTGGAAGTGCGGGATCGGGGGCACCCCGAATATGGCGTCATCACGCTGATCTTCGTGCGCAAGGCGTCCGCGCCGGGAGGGCTGGAACTGGCAAGCTGGGTGGCGCTCGATTCGCAGAACCGGCGGACGACGATTCGCCTCTCGAACCACGAGTATGGCGTCACCGTTCCCGACAATACGTTCCGCTGGAACGACCCGCGTCCTTCCACCCGTCGATGAAGCGAAACGCATGGGCGCAGTCCGTGCGCACCCTGCGACAAGTTGCGACACACCTGACCCATTCGTTCACTTGGCAGAAAGCACCACGCGTCTAAATTGCAGTGGTCATAGCGGCCTGAGGCGGGTTTCCCCCCTGTTGCCCGCGCCTCCTGGTAGGCCTCATGACGAAGCGTGACGAACGCTCAAAGGAACCCTCGCCCCACTTGCCCCCGGGGCGAGGGTTTTCTTTTTGGCGATCATATCGTTTGCAAACATGCGTGCGGCGCCTTTTGCTTTCGATCGTCACTGCGGGCCGGAAGGCCGAAGTTGAGGCGGAAACAGTTTTCCTAACCCGGTGAAATCTGCCTTAACCTGCGGGATGACAGTCAAACCCCGCCAGCGCGCCGTTGCCCCCACACCGCCGTTCCGCCCGCAAATCGCGCGTGGCGTGTCAACTGTCGCTTTCATCGGGAAAGTGCGGAAATCCGGGGCTTTCCGGCCTATTTCAAAGTTTACGCCCTGTCGCCTTTGTCAACTTCGGCGGCAACTTCGGCGCGGGCATTTCACCGCCCGGCCCCTTCGGCGAAGCCCCTGTTCCCTTTGGGGGTGCTTCCCTTCGGCGGGAAGGCTCGCTAACGCCGCTTCATGATCTCCATCGCCACCTGGAACATCAATTCGGTCCGCCTGCGCAGCGATCAGGTCGTCCGTTTTCTGACCGAACAGTCACCCGACGTGCTGTGCCTTCAGGAAATCAAATGCCGGGAAGAGAGCTTTCCGCATCAGGTGTTCGAGGATCTGGGATACACGCACCGCGCGATCCACGGCCAGAAAGGCTATCACGGCGTCGCCACCCTGAGCCGCATTCCCATGCGCGAGTTCAGCCGGCATGACTGGCAGGACAACGGCGAGGCCCGGCATGTCGGCGTGGAACTGCTCGGCAGCGGAGTCGGCGGCGGTCAGGGCCTGATCCTGGAAAACGTCTATATCCCGGCGGGCGGCGACATCCCGGATCGCGATCTCAATCCCAAGTTCGGCCAGAAGCTCGACTTCCTCGGCCGCATGACGCGCTGGGCGGAGAAGATAGACCGGCCGACCCTGCTGGTGGGCGATTTCAACATCGCGCCGCTGGAATGCGACGTCTACAGCCACAAGGCGCTGCTCAAGGTCGTCAGCCATACGCCGCTGGAAGTCGAGACGCTGGGACGGCTGTCCGACGCGCACGGCTGGGTCGATCTGGGCCGCAAGCATATCCCCGCGCCGGAGCGGAACTATTCGTGGTGGTCCTACCGCTCCTACTGGCGGCAGAAGGACCAGGGCCGCAGGCTGGACCATATGTGGGCGTCGCCGGACCTTGCCGCCCAATCGCGCGCGCACCGCTTCGTCGAGGAAACGCGCCGCTGGGACCAGCCTTCCGACCATGTGCCGCTCATCACGGAGTTCGACCTCTGACAGGGGAAACGCCGTCCGCTTCCCGCCGGGTGGCGCTGGCCATCGACGCGCTGCGCCATGGCTGGCCGATCCGCGTCGGCGATGGTCCGGCGCTGCTGCCCGCCGAAACCGGCTTCGCGCCCGGAGCGAGCGCCCAACGGATGCTGATTTCCGCCGCGCGCGCCGCCACGCTCAAACTCGCCAACCAGCGCGAGGCCGCCGTGCCGCAGGCACCGGTGCTGATTCGGGGCGCGGAGCCGTTCGATCTGGACATGGCACGGGCCGTGGCCGATCCGGCGCTCGATCTGGCCTGGCCGATGAAAGGGCCGTTCGCAGCGGAACACATCGAGGATGGCGAGGCCGCCAGCGCCGCGATGGAACTGGCCCTGCTGGCGGGCGTGCTGCCCGCCTATCTGGTCGATCCCGTGCCCGCCGGAGAAGCGCAAGGCGTAGACACGGCCGACCTCACCGCGTGGAAGAACGCCGCGAACCTTTCCATCGCGGCGCGGGCGCGCCTGCCCGTCTCCGCCTGCGAGGACGCGGAAATCGTGGCCTTCCGCTCCGCGGACGACTTGCGCGAGCATGTCGCGCTGGTGATCGGCGCGCGGGACGGCGCGCGGGCGCCGCTGGTGCGGCTCCATTCCGAATGCCTGACAGGCGATATCCTCGGCAGCCTGAAATGCGATTGCGGTCCGCAACTCGACGCCGCGCTGGCGGCGATGGCGGACGAGGCGGCGCAAGGCGGCTGGGGCGTGCTGCTCTATCTGCGGCAGGAGGGGCGCGGCATCGGCCTCGTTAACAAGCTGCGCGCCTATCAATTGCAGGATCAGGGGTTCGACACAGTCGATGCGAACAACCGCCTCGGCCTGCCCACCGAAGCGCGGGACTTCCCGGTGGCGGCGCGAATGCTTGCACTGCTGGGCGTTCATGCCGTCCGGCTGATGACGAACAATCCGGCCAAGGTCGCCGCGCTCGAAGCGCAAGGCGTGACGGTTGCGGAGCGCGTGCCCCACGCCTTGCCCCCGAACCCGCACAACGCCCGCTATCTCGCCACCAAACGGGATCGCACCGGGCATCTGCTGTGACCGCCGGCATCGCCATTCGCGATGAACGGCCGGGCGATGCCGCAGCCATCACGCGCGTCATCGCGGCGGCGTTCGCGGATCATCCGCACAGCGACGGCTCGGAACCGCGCATCGTTGAGCAACTGCGCCGCAATGGCGATCTGACGCTTTCGCTCGTCGCGGAAACGGCGGACGGCATCGTCGGCCACATAGCCTTCTCGCCCGTGACGATCGAACGGGCGGACAGCATCTGGTTCGGCCTGGGTCCGGTCAGCGTGCCGCCTGCCTGTCAGAACAGCGGAATCGGCGCGGCGCTGGTCCGTGCGGGCCTGAGCCGGATCGGGAATGAGGGCGCTACGGGCTGCGTCTTGCTGGGAGAGCCGGACTATTACCGGCGCTTTGGGTTTTCAGCCGATACCGCGCTGGTCTTTCCCGGCGCGCCGGATGGCTATTTCATGGCCCTCGCCTTTTCGGAAACGGCTTCCCCGGCGGAAGGCATCGTCCGCTACGCTCCGGCATTCTATTCCGACTAGCGCCGGTCGTTCCGCTTCAGCCCCGCGCCCAGCCGGTTCTGCCCGATGGCCAGCGCATCGCCGGACCAATCCGCCACGAACGTGCTTTCCCGGCTGATGCCCGGCGCGAATCGCGCGTCATTGCCCGCGATGGCAAGGCCGCTCGACGAATGGTCCTTCCCTTCGGCCGCCACGGCAATGAAGGCCGAATAGTTCTCCTTGTCGCGGCCCTGCACGAACCAGTTGTTCTCGATCACGCCCGTCGCCCCGGCGGACAGGTCGATCATGTAGTTGGTGCCCTTGCCGCCAGTATCGTCGAAGCTGTTGCCGCGCACCGTCACGCGCCCGCTGCGCGTCTTGAGGTAGTGCCCGCCGCGCCCCGCCTCGAACCGGCTGTTCGTGACCGTGAGCGAGCCGTAATCGCCGGTATAGACGGAGTGCGCGCAGCCGCCGCCGCCTTCGCAAGTGCCCAGCCGCGTGAAGGTGGAGCGGTCTATGGTGATCGACGCACCGGGATCGTCGGCGGTCAGGATGCCCTGCTCGCTGTCGCGGAACCAGCTTTGCGAAACGGAAAGGGCGCCATGCTCCAGCCGCACGCCCGCGCCGTTCTTGTCGGATACGCGAATATTGGAGAACACCATCCCCTCGATCCGCGCCGCGCGCCCGCGCAGCACCAGCGCCGCCTTGCCCTCGCAAGCGACGCCTTCCAGCGCCGACTGGCCGGGAACGCCAGCCAGATAGGTGATGTCGCCCGCTTCCTGCACGCCACAATCGACGAAGCGATAGTTGCCGAAGCGGATCGTGCCCTTGCCCCGCCCGATGGCGTCGATGGCGTCCTGCAACCGTTCGTAGACACGGCCGGTCTCGACCACCGTGTAAGGCGCATCGGCCGCCCCCGCCGTCTGGGCAAGCGCACCGAGCGAGGGAAACAGGGCGAGCGCCGCGGCGGCAACCGCGATGGCGAGGCGAAGCGCGGACGAGGAAGTCTCTTTGGTCATGGGCAAAGGATACGCGCGAACGGGCGGACGCGCATGGCCCGATTCGGCAGCGTCCGACAGCGGCACAGGCGGCAGGCGCAATCATTAACGTGTCGCGCCTGCCGCCCGCCGCCCGTTCATGTCGCATCAAGGCACGGCGCCCTACAAACGCCGTTGCGGACCGGGCCCCTCTGGCGCGGCGCGCTGGCTTCCCCTGATAAGCAGCTCGCCACGTGATGTCGGACCGCATCGGATGCGACCGATGCACTGGGCTTGGGCACTGTCCTGTCCCCTTTCCACACTGCCCCGGCTCGCCAGCATCGGCGCATCCGATCGAACGCAACACCTGTTCGAAGGGACCGATGCTCATGTCCGACACCGTCTATCGCCTGCTGGAGCGCCACCAGAAGCTCGACGAGCGCCTGCGCCGCGCGCAATCGCGGCGGTTCGCCGATCCCCTGGAGATCGCACGGCTCAAGAAGCTGAAACTGGCGATTCGCGATCGGATCGCGCGGTTCGCGCGCCGCCCTGCCTTGCAGACTTGAACCCTGTTCAACCCAATCCGGTTCAGCGAGAGCGCCGCAACACCAGATAGACCGCGCCCGCGCCGCCATGGCGCGGATGGGCCGGCCGCACCGCCGCGATCCTGTGGGCATGCGGCCCGGCGACGAGCCAGTCGAGGAACTTGGCGCGAATCGCACCCCGCCTTTCCGTCCGGCCATGTGTCCCCGCATGCCCGTGATCGTCCAGCGGACGGGCGCGCCCCGTGACAAGAAGCACGAGCCGCGCGCCTTGCGATGCCGCCAGCGCCAGTCCGTGGTCCAGCCGGGCATGCGCCGCATCCAGTGACGCCCCATGCAGGTCAAGCGTGAAATCGGGCGGCACCAGCCCGCGCGCCAGCCTGCGATCCCACGCGGCGTCGAGGCCGTGCCGGTCGAGAGCACGTTCCGGCGAACGAGGGGGCACGGGCGTTGGCGCCAACGGCGCGGCTGCCTTCACGGGCGCGGGATTCGTCGAGGACCGGAGCGACGCGACAGGCGCTTTCGCCATGGCGGGATGGCGCTTGCCCGCCAGGGGCTGCACGGTTTGCGCCACGCGCGCCCACAGGTCCGCCTCTTCGGGGGAAAGCAGCCGCCCGGCTGTATGCGGGCGCTTCACCGGCTCCGCAGCCGCGAAACGGTCCCCTTCGGCAGCAGCAGCACGGCATCGCCGCGCGCGCTCATCCCCCCCGCGATGGACCGCGCCTCCGCGCCAGCGCCCCAGAAGCTGTCGAAACGATTGGCCCCCTTGATCGCGCCGCCGGTATCCTGCGCGATCCACAGCCCGTTCGCTTCCTTGCGGTCCAGCGTCAGCCAGACAGGCGCGCCCAGCGGCACGAAGGCCGGATCCGCCGCCACGCTCGCCTTGCCGCGCACCGGCACGCCGAGAGCGCCGACCGGGGCGTCGCCGGTCAGTTCCCGGAAGAATATCCAGCTCCTGTTCTCGCGCATCAGCGCCCGGCCCTCGGCGGGTTTTTCGCGCAAGTATTGCATGATGCCCTGCATCGAGCCGGAATATTGGCCCGGCCCCTCGCCCACCAGGCCACGCTCACGCATCACGCCGCCGATCCCGGTATAGGAATGCCCGTTCTGTCCGGCATAGCCCAGCCGGATGACGGAACCGTCCGGCGCGCGCAGCCGCCCCGATCCCTGAATTTGCAGGAAGAACAGCTCGATCGGATCGGCCGCCCAGGCGATTTCCAGCCCCTTGCCCGCCAGCGCCCCGTTTTCGATCTCGGCACGATCATAATAGGCCACGAAGCGGCCGCTCTGGTCATAGCGGCCCAGCGGCGGCGTGCCCTTGCGCTCAGCCTGCGGCATGTCGTCCGGCCAGGCCCGCACAAGATCGGACGGCATGGCGTAAACCGGCACGTCATAGCCGGGCCGGCGTGCCCGCACGCCCGCGATCTCCGGCTCGTAGTATCCGGTGACGTAGGCCTTGCCGTCACCGATCCGCGCGGTCTCGAAATGATGCGCGAAGAAGGACGCGGCGTCTCCGCCGGTCCAGCTTTTCGCGGCCTGGCAAGCGACCTGCCAGTCCTCACCCCGCGTAAGGCCGCTGTTGTCCGCGCGACTGGTGAGCCGGGGGCACGATTCACGGAAAGAGGAAAGCGCGGCCAGCGCGTTGGCGCCGGAGAGGCCGAGCCGGGATACCGGCGGCCCTGTGCTGATGCCGAGAAGCGCGGCGCTGCCGCTGGTGGAGGGCGTGACGACCGGCGGGCGGGTTGTGACCGGCTTCGGACCTTGCGGTGAAGGAATGACCTGAACACAGGCGCCCAGCAGCAGCATAAGGAACGCCGCGAACGCGCGCGTGCCTCCCACGGTCACCAGCCCCTGGCTGCCGGACGGTCAGGCACCGGCCGGTCAGCCCTCGTCGGTTTCGTCGAGCAGCCAGTCGGGATCGGCGGACGTGACGTCGCGGCGGAACGTCCAGACGTCAGTGGCTTCAATCGCGTCATTGAGCGAACCGGCGATCACCTGTCCTTCCGCGTTGCGCGTGACGGCGGCGATGTCGGCACGGAACCGCACGGTCACGCGCGCGAAAGGCGCATCGAAGCCGGCGCCCGTGATCGTCGCTTCCTCGATCCGCACGAGGCGGTTGTCGAGCGTCTCGCCGGCGGCCACGCGCGCGTCGATCGCGGAAGCGAAGCTCTGGTAGACGTCATCGTCGCACAAATGGCGCAGTTCGTCCTTGTCGCCGCGCCAGAACGCTTCCAGCACCATGCGATAGGCGCCGCGCGCGCCCTGGAGGAACGACAGGATATCGAAACGGCGGTCGGCCCCGGCGATAGCGCGCAGTTCACGCTCCACCACGGGCGAGAAGGACGGGATTTCACGCTGGCGCAAGGCCGCGTTCTGCGCGCTCCGGTCAACCGGCTGGTGCGGAGACGGCGGCGAGGCAACGCCCCCCTTGGCGTTCGCGTCGAACCGGCCGGGAATGATTTCCTCCTCATGCTCGGCACGGCGGCCCAGCACAGAATAAAGCCGCAGCCCCAGAAAGGCCGCGATCATCGCCAGAATCACGATTTCAACAGTCACGCCAGAAGTTCCAGTCCTTCGCCCACGGCAAGACGCCCGAATGCCGGACGCACCGTTCATAGCCCGAGATAGGCAGGATTGCCAAATGAACAACGCCCGCACAGCCCGGCCGGGCGATTTTTTGGCCAGCGCGATGCCTTTCGGGCAACACGAAGCATGAAGCAGCGGCGCTGAAAGCAACGCCCGCTTCACGCATCCCGCCAGGCGCCAATCCCGTCATTGCCGGAACCGCGATGCGGTGCTACGCGCCCGCCCAACGTGCGAAAGCGGCACACTCAGGCGGGAAAGCAGCATCATGGCCGAACAAGGCAATATCATCACCGATCTCAACCTCGGCGCCGAAGGCAACGGCCAGGACACATCACCCGCGGCGGGGATCATCTCACAATATGTGAAGGATCTCTCGGTCGAGAACCCCAACGCACCGCAGTGCTTCCAGTGGCAGGACGCGCCGCAGGTCGATATCCAGTTCAACATCGGCGCCCAGCCCGTCGGCGAGGAAATCCACGAAGTGGAACTGAAAACCGTCGTCACCGCGAAAGCGGAAGGAGGGACGGCCTATGTCGTGGACTTGTCTTACTGCGGGCTGATCGGCATGCGCAATCTGGACGAAGCGAACCAGCACGCCTTCCTTTTCGCCGAAGCGCCGCGCATCCTGTTCCCCTTCGCGCGCCGCATCATCGCGGACGCGGTGCGCGATGCGGGCTTCCCGCCGCTGATGCTGGAACCCGTCGATTTCAACGGCCTCTACATCCAGCAACTCGCCGCGCAGCAACAGGCGGCCGAACAGCCTCCGGCCGGCAACGCCTGACATTGGTGAAGCCGGGGCGGCGAAACCGGTGATATGAACCTCGGAAAGGCCCTCGGCACCATCGGCGGGCTGACTCTCGCCAGCCGGGTGCTCGGCCTTGTGCGCGACAGCCTGTTCGCCCGCTTCATCGGCGCGGGCTTCGCATCGGACGCATTCCTTGTCGCCTTTCGGCTGCCCAACATGTTCCGCGCGCTCTTTGCGGAAGGCGCCTTCGCATCGGCCTTCATTCCGATGTTCAACAAGAAGGCCGCCGACCCGGAAGGGCCGGGCCTGAAAGCGGGCATCGCCTTTGCCGAACAGGCGCTGGCGGTGCTCCTGCCCGTGCTGCTGGCGATGACGGTTTTGCTGGAACTGCTGGCGTGGCCCGTCACATTCGCGCTTTCAGGCAAGTTCAATGGCGTCAGCGACGAACAGTTCGCCTTCGCCGTGCAGCTTTCGCGCATCACCATTCCCTATCTGATGCTCATCAGCCTGGTGTCCCTGTTCGGCGGCATCCTCAATTCGCTGAACAAGTTCTGGGTGAACGCGGCCGCGCCGATCCTGCTGAACGTGACGCTGATCGTCGCCCTGCTGGGCTTCAACAGCCCCGATCCGATGATAACCGCGCGCAATCAGGCGATCGGCGTCAGCGTGGCGGGCCTGCTGCAACTGCTCTGGCTGGGCTGGGCGGCGCGCGCCAACGGCGTGAGCCTGCGACTGCGCCTGCCGCGCCTGACGCCTGACGTGAAGAAACTGCTCTCCCTGATCCTGCCCGCCGCGGCGGGCGCCGGCGCGGTGCAGATCAACCTGGTGATATCGACCGCGCTGGCCGCGTCGCTGCTTAGCCACGGTTCCGTGACCTACATCTACATGGCGGACCGGCTGAACCAGTTGCCGCTGGGCCTGATCGGCATCGGACTGGGCACTGTCCTGCTCCCCACGATTTCCCGCCAACTGGGCGCTGGCGAGGACGCGGCAGCCATGGAAACGCAGAACCGGGGAATGGAGCTTGCCCTGCTGCTCAGCCTTCCGGCGACCATGGCGCTGGTGCTCTGCGGCGTGCCGATCACGGCGGCGCTGTTCGGCTATGGCCGTTATACGCCGGAAGACACCTATGCGACGGCGCAGGCGCTGGCCGCGTTCTCCATCGGCCTGCCCGCCTATATCCTGGTGAAAGTGCTGACCCCCGGCTTCTATGCCCGGCAGGACACGAAAACGCCGCTGCGCTTCGCGCTCATCTCCATGGCTGTAAACCTGATCGGCAACCTGATCCTGATCGTGCCGCTGGAACACATGGGACCGCCGCTGGCCACGGCCATCGCATCCACGGTCAACGTCGCGCTGCTTTACTTCACATTGCAGAAGCGCGGGCATTTCGCGGCGGATGCACGCCTGAAACGCAGAGTATGGCGGCTGGCCCTGGCGGCGCTGGTCATGGGCGCAACGCTCTGGGCGGCGCAGGGACTGTTCATGCCCTATGTCCACGGCAACTGGTGGATGCGCATCGCGGCGATGGGTGCGCTGGTCAGCGCGGGCTGCTTGGTCTATGGGGCCGCCACTCTGCTGCTTGGCGCATTCACCAGGGACGATATCGCCCTTTTCGTGCGCCGCCGACCCGTCCAACCCAATCCAGAAAGCTGACTGTCCCAATGCGCGTAGTTTCCGGCATCCAGCCCACCGGCAACCTCCACCTCGGCAACTATCTGGGGGCGATCCGCAACTGGGTGCGGATGCAGGACGAATACGATTGCCTGTTCTTCCTGGCGGACCTTCACGCCATTTCCATGCCCCATTCCCCGGCGGAGCTTTCGGCCAACACGCGGGAAATGGTGGCCGCGCTGGTCGCCTGCGGCATCGACCCGGATCGCTCCGTGCTGTTCAACCAGGCACAGGTTCCGGCCCACGCCGAACTGCAATGGCTGCTCAACGGCACGGCCCGCATCGGCTGGCTGAACCGCATGACCCAGTTCAAGGACAAGTCGGGCAAGAACCGCGAAGGCGCATCCGCCGCGCTGTTCACCTATCCGGTGCTCCAGGCCGCCGATGTGCTGCTCTATCAGGCGACTCACGTTCCAGTGGGCGAGGACCAGAAGCAGCACCTCGAACTGGCGCGCGACATCGCGCAGAAGTTCAACAACGACTTCGCGCCAAAAAATCCCGATGGCTCAGACGTGCCCGTCTTCACGCTGCCCAAACCGATCATCCCGCCCGAAGCGGCCCGGATCATGTCTCTGCGCGACGGCGCGGCGAAGATGAGCAAGTCCGATCCTTCGGACATGAGCCGCATCAACCTGACGGACGATGCCGACGCCATGATGAACAAGGTAAAGAAGGCGAAGACCGATCCCGAACCGCTGCCTTCCGAACCGGCCGGGCTGGAAGGCCGCCCGGAAGCCCGCAATCTCGTGGGCATCTATGCGACTCTGTCAGGCACCGGCATGGAAGACGTGCTGGCGGAGTTTGGCGACAAGGGTTTCGGCGCATTCAAGCCA
>Ga0265293_10001932_pt1 | contig 43587 bp, 33 predicted proteins | sample Munlanlewell138R_FD_192505 | JGI IMG/M metagenome (GOLD analysis project Ga0265293, IMG submission 192505) | Leachate microbial communities from a municipal landfill in Southern Ontario, Canada - Leachate well 138R | ecosystem: Engineered > Solid waste > Landfill > Unclassified | place: Canada...
ACCCGCGTGCCCCGCCGGAGGCCGCCCGCTCATGGCCCGATGGTCACGCTGCCCGTGGCGCTGACGGCGAAGTTGGCCGGGCGGTACATGTCCTCCACCTGTGCCGCGGGGTAGTGGAAGGTGCCGGGCGAGACCGCGCGCATGACGTAAGCGAGCCGCAGCGGCTCGCCGGTGGTCCAATCGACCGCCGCAAGGAAGCGGTCGGAACGCGCCTCGGTCATCTCGGCGCCGACGTTCACCCTCAGCCAGTCGAGCGCGCGGATGTCGCCCTCACGCAGGAGGTTGGGGCTCTCGATCTCGAAGCCCGCGGCCAGGGCGTCGTCGATCATGAGCCGGCCGCCCGCCACGCCCCTATCGGGGCGGACTTCGAGGATGACGACCAGGCGGTCGCCCACGCTCAAGTTGCTCAGGTCGGTCGGCTCACCGTCGGCCGTGTAATGGCTGCGGGTGATGGTGTAGCCCACCCCGCCGGCCTTCGGCGCCTCCACGGGCACGCCCACGGTCGTGATGGTCACCGTCACGCCGGAGTCGCCGGCGTTGCGTATGACCGCCGGCGTCCCGTCGAACAGCCGCACGACGTTGCCGGCCACGGGCCTGCCGTCGAGGACGAGCCCGTGAGCCTCGGCCCCCACGGCGATGGCCGCCCGGAGCGTCCAGGCCGCCTCCTGGGTGGACAACCGGTTCGCCGGGCCGCCCTGCGCTATGAGGTTCGCGAGTTGCACGCGGTCGACCACGCCGCTGCCCGCCTCCACCGCGAGCGCCAGCAGCCCGGCCCGGTCGCGGAGCAAGGAGCCGTAGTCGGCGCGCCAACCGCCCTGTTCGGCGCCCACCAGCGCCAGGGCGCGAGCCTGAGCGAACATCGCCTCAGCGCGTTCCCGCTCCCCGTAAGCCGCGAGCGCGGCCCCTAGGTGGGCGGCCGCCAGCGGCGTGTCGAAGCGCTCGGCGAGGGTCCCGGCGTAGTAGCGCAGGTCGCCGATGGCGGCCTCGCCGGCGCGCGCCAGCACGTAGAAGGCGTACGCGTACCCGGCGGCGCCGTCTTGCATGCTGCCGGCGCGCGCCACCTGGTTGCGCAAGTTGTCGAGCGCCATGCGAAGCGCGGTCTCCGGAACGCCGGCGCCGTGCGCCTCGGCGAGCAACAGCACGTCGGTGGCGTAGGCGTCCAGCCACAGGTCATAGCCGCCCGCGCTCCACACCCCGAACCTGCCCGTGCGTCCCTGACGCGTGAGGAGGCGGTCGATGCCCGCCTGAAGCTCCTCGCGCACCTCGGCCCGGGTCGACAACCCCAGCTGAACCACCGTCTCGGGTGCAAGCAGTAGCGGCATGAGGCTCGAGGCGATCTGCTCCGTGCAGCCGTAGGGGTAGGTGACGAGCCGCATGACCGCCCCCGGCAGGTCGAGGGCCGCGCCCGCGCCCGCGATCAGCGTCGTCCGCGTGGTGCCCGGCCGGAAGCCGGCCAGCGCGGCGTCGTCGAAGCGGTAGCGCTCACCCGGCGCCAGCACGAACTGGGTGACGCGCGCCGTTTCGGGGTCGGTGTACTGGACGCTCAGGCGCGCCTCGCGCGTGAGCACGTGCCCGTCGGGCGTGGTCAGGGTGATCCGGTACGTGTGCTCACCCACGCTCGTGGCCCGCAGCGGCAGGTCGAGCACCGCCCGCCCGCCGACGGTCAATTCGACCGTCTCCGGCGCCTCACCCGGGCCTTCCCCCGCGACCTCGAGTCGCATGACACCGGCCGGCCCGGTTACGTGAGTCAACTCGAGCCGCAGCCGGCTGCCGTCGCCAGGGGCCAGGAAGCGGGGCAGGCTTGCCTGCACGACCACCGGGTCGCGCACCAGCACGTCGGCCTGCGCCTGGCCCACGGCGCGACCCGTCCAGGCCACCGCCATGAGGCGGACGGTGCCGTTGAACGCCGGCAGGTCGAACCCCACCTCCGCGCGGCCACCAACGAGCGTGATGGGCCCCGAGAAGAGCGCGAGTAGCTCCTCGGCGGGGGCGGGGCCGGCACCGTAGTCCTCCATCTCGAGGCCGCCCCCGGAACGGACCTGGCCCAGGGCGCCCTGGCCGGCGTCGATGAGCCTTCCGTAGAGGTCACGAACCCCGACTCCCAGGCGCCGCTGGCCGAAGTAGTAGCCGAGTGGGTCGGGCGCCGAGTAGCCGGTGAGCGTGAGAACGCCCAGGTCGACCGCGGCGACGGTGGCGTAGGCGGGCCCGTCGGGCACGCCCTGCACCTCGAGCACCACGTTCAGCGGTCCGCGCGGGTCGGCCTCGGCCGGCGCCAGCAGCACGGCATGCAGGGCCCTGTCGCCGGGCGCGACCGCGGCGTGGGCCACCCCGAGGCTGCGCGCCGGCGCGTGCCCGTCGCCGTCGCTGGGCCGGATCAGGCTGGCCGTGACGTAGGCGCCGGTGCCCCAGGCCTCGGTCACCGGAAGTTCGACGGTCGTCTCGCCGTCAACCGCCACCATCCGTAGGTCGACGACGGCGTCCGACAGCACCGCGACGAGCGCCGTGCCGGCGCCCTCGGGAACGATGCGCAAGGTAGCCACGTCGCCGGGCACGTAGGTCGGCGCGTCCAGCGACACTTCGAGCAGGTCGGGCGTGTCACGCGAGGCGTCGACGCCGTACCAACCCGCGGCGAACGCTACGGAGGCGCTGGCGAACGTGGTGCCTTCGTAGGTCACCCGGAGCTCGTGGCGGCCCCACGTCACGGGCACGCTGATGCCGGCAGGCCGATCGGCGACCGCCGCGACCCCCTCGCCGACGCGCTGACGCTCGGTCACGGGCTCCCAGTACCAGCGGCCGTTAACGGCGTACCACTGGTAGCGGGTCACGACGCGGTCCAGCTGCCAGCGCAGGTCGCCGGCCATCGGGTCGCCGTTGGGGTCGACCAACGCCAGGTCGAAGGTGGCGGCCGTGTTCTCGGGCAGCGCGTCGTCGAAGCCGGGTCGGATGCCGACCACGGGCCCCGTCGGGCGCAGCGCGCGGGTCACGTCACGCTCCACGGGGCGCGCCGACCCGTCGAGGAGCGTCGCTCGCACGGTGAGTGCGTAGGGGCGCGCGTCGAGCTCGAGGTGGCCGAGGGGCAATGGGGCCACCAGGTGCCCGTCGGCGTCCGTCAAGCGGCCGGGCTCGAACTCGCGCCGCTGCACGTCGAGGCGCTGGTCGTGGCGGCCGAAGCGGAAGCCCGGCCAGCCGGCCAGATCGGTGGTGGTGGCGACGCTCACGCTACCCGATAGGGCCAGGCCGGCCGCGGGAGCGCCGAAGAGGTAGCGGGCATCGACCTCGAGGTCGGGTGGCGCGGCCGGATCGACCGGGCCTTCGGTGTCAAGCTTCACGTCGAAGTCGATGCGATCGGGCAGGAAGTCCTCGACCAGCACCTTCTCGCTGGCCAGGGCGGGTTCGCCCGGGTCGGCGTAGGTCTCTACTCGCCACACGCCGCGCGGCACGTCGGCCCCCAACGCCAGTGCGACCACGTGACCACCGGCTTGGCCGCCGTCAGAAACGACGCGCGAGTATTCGACGCCATCGGGCCGCAGCAACAGCACGGTGAGCGGCAACCCCTCGATCGCGCTCGCTCCGCTGTCGCGCACGAGCGCCGTCAGGTGGATCGTCTCGCCGGGACGGTAAGCGCCGCGGTCCGTAGCCAGGAACACGTCGATGGGGCCGGCGGCGGCGCGCCCCTCGACTCCCCGGTCCGAGAGGTCGAACTCGGGCTCCTCGAGCGACAGCACGGCCAAGTCGTCGGTTCCCTCGACCAGGACCATGGCCGGGGCCGAGTTGCCCGAACCGCGCGCTAGCGCGGGAGCGAAGCGCACGTGGCCCTCCGCGTCCGTGTCGGCCTCGGCGAGCACCCGGTTCGAGCGCGCGACGAGCGCCACGCGCAGGCCCTCGACCGGCCGGCCGTCACCGAGCCGCTGCACCACCACGTGCAGGCCGTCGGTGCCCGAAAGCGTCGTGACACCCAGGTCCGAGACCATGAACCACTGCGTGGCGGGCGCGACGTCGTACGGGTCGGCGCCGGGCACACTCGCGCGCAGCACGTAGACCCCGGGCTCGAGCGTCCCGACCTCGTCGAGCGGGAGCCGCGACGTGGTCTCTTGGTTAAGGCTGCCCTCGAGGATCGCCTCGCCCTCCCAGACCACCTCCGCCAGGAGCTGCTCGAAGCGCTCGCCCTCCCACGCTCCGAGTGCCTGCAGGAAATCGCCCTGCTTGATGGCGGTTACCAGGTTGCGATCCGACACCCGCAGTAGCCGCAGGTCCAGGTGGTCGGCGTTCACCGTCTCCACCGGTAGCGCGCGCGGGCCCCGTGCGGGCAGCACGTAGGTCCGGCCCGCGAACCGCACCGACGGCGCGCGGTCGCGAACGTAGACCTCGAGCGGGACGTCCTTCACCAGTGAGTCCCCCGTCGTGCTCGGTAGGCCGGCGCGAAGCGTCAGGGCGTAGCTCTCCCCGAAGACGACCCCGGTGACGCAGAGCTGTTGCCCCTCGACCTCCAGCGCGAGCCCCGGCGCGAGACGTTGCACGTACGGCCCGTAGTCGCGCATGGGGGAGAGGTCCTCGGAGAAGGTGACGCAGATGCGTGGCGCCGCGGTGCTGGCGTCCACGTCGTGGGTGAGGACGCGGAAGCCGAACGCCTCGCGCAGGCGCGCGAGCTCGTCGGTGGCGATGCCGGGAGCGAGCCGGTCGGCCAGGCGCGCGGCGCCCAGCGCGGCCTCGCCCCGGTAGGTGGCCTCCAGCGCCTGCGCCATGACCAGGAGCGCCTCGGCGCGGCCGGCGTCGGGGAGGCGTAGTGCCGCGTTGAGCGCGGCGGTGACCGCGCTGCGGTTGAGCTGGAAGCGGCGGTTCGAGTCGCTCTCGGCCTGCACCGCGAGGGCGCGCGCGTGCGCCAGCCAGGCGACGCCGCTATCGGCCACCGTGACGGCGGCGCCCGTCGCCCAGGTGGCCTCGGGCGGCTCCTGCTCGCCTGCCGTGTCCAGCCAGGCGGCCTCCGACCACTTGCCGGCCTGGTAGCGCTCCGCCACGGTTTCCGCCTGCTCGAGGGCGTCGTCGAAGTCGCTGCGCCCGAGGAAGTCCATGGTCGCCGCGGCCGCCTGCGCCCGCTCGAGGGCGGCGGCGCTCTGCTGCTTGACAACTCCGGAGAGAGCATCCTCGAAGGGCACCGGCTCGCCGAGGACGTCCTTGAGGAAGCAGGCGCCGTTCTTCTGGTCGAAGGTGTAACCGGCGCAACCCCCCTCGCGAATGCAGGTGGCGTGGCACTGGGGCAGCGTGACGTTGAAGAGGGTCGTGAGGTCACCGCCGGGGTAGTCGGTGTCGTTCCAGGTGGTGGCGAAGCGTTCGGGGATGGGAGCGTCCTGGGCCCACGCCTGGAGCGGAGCGGACAGCGCGACGAGCGCCAGGACGGCGAGGCGCAAGGAGGACCTCATGCCGCTGAGGTCGAGTGGGGAGCGCCTCTCGAGAATCTTCTCGAACCCGAGTGACTTGCGGCTGGGCGTCGCCATGGCAAGCCTCCAAGACAGTAGATGGAGTTCAGGCTAGCACGCGTTAAGGCATGATGGGAGCGTGCTTCCCGGGTTAGGCCGGGTCTTCACCGGGAGTGGCTGGCGGGAGGGCCAAGTGGCCTGGAACAACGATCCAAAAGCGTTACGGGCGGCCATCGAGAGGGCCTTGGGCCCGATCGGTGAGGATGAGGAGCTTCACTTCCGGCCCATGTTCGGCGGCATCATGTCGTACACGAGGGGCCGCCCCTTCGCTTCGCTATCGAACGCGGGGCTGGCCCTCAAGTTGTCCCCAGAGGACCGCGAGACCCTGTTGGTCGAAGAAGACGCGCTACCCCTGCGGTACTCGCCAGAAGACTCGGCGAGCAAGAGCTATACGTTGGTGCCCGAGAGCTGGCATGACGACCCCGATAAGCTGCTGCCCATCCTCATGAAAAGCATCGGGTATTGCTCGGCTCTGCCGCTGAAGAAGAAACCCAGGAAGTAGGTCCTTCCGGAGCGCTTGTGCCCAGCGCGCGTTACGCCTCACAGGGGCTTGAAGCGCTCGAACGTCTCTTCGCACGCCTCGCAGGTCCGGATCTCCCGGCAGAGGGTCGAGCCGAACGGGTTCCGCAGGCGTGTGTCCGGATGGCCGCAGCGCGGGCAGCGCACCGGCGCGTCGAGCGCTATCTGCAGCAGCCCTCCGTGCGGTTGCGGCGGCGCGATGCCGAACTCCTCGAGCTTCCGGCGCGCCTCGTCGGTCATCTCGTCTGTCGACCAGGGCGGCGAGAGGCGTCTGCTCACCTCGACGCGCTCGACGCCGGCGCCGCGCACCGCCGCGGCCACGTCGGCCTCTATGACGGCGAGGGCCGGGCAGCCGGAGAAGGTGGGGGTTATGACCACGCGCACGACGCCACTGCGTTGCCCCGTGGCGGCGGCGTCGGCGGCCGGCCGCGCGTGAGCTACTTCGCGCACCAGCCCCATCTCGACGATGTTGAGGACGGGTATCTCCGGGTCATGGACGGTCGTCAACGCTTGCCAGACGCGGTCCAGCGCGGGGTCGGCGGTGACCGGGGGTCGCATGGCGCTCACCAGCCCTCGGCCAGCGGGTCGTTGCGCGCCACCGACTGCATCTCGGCGAGAAGTGCGACCAGCGGACCGCCGGAGGACCGGTCGCGCCGGTCGGGTGGCTCACTGCGCGCCGCCGCGGCCTTGGGTGGCGCTACGTCGACGCGTTCCAGCGCCCCCGTGATGCGCTGCATGACGGCCCCCTCGAGCTCGGAGGTGTCCGGGTAGATGCCGGCAACCGTCAGTGCAGCGTCGCCGGGTAGGGGCGCCAGCAACTGCGGGAGTAGCGGCCACAGCGTGTCGAGCGCGGCCACGAGCCGCCGCCGCGACTCGTCGGTGCCGTGCGCCAGGCGCTCGAGCCACAGCCCACTGTGGCGCAGGTGGAACAGCTCCTCGCGGTTCACCTTGGCGGCCACCTCCGCCACCGGTGCGTAGCTCGAGCGCATCAGGCGGGGGAGGAGCTCGGCCTCGTAGCTGTCGAAGAGGAACTGGCGGAGCATGGTGAACGCCCAGTCGCCCTTGGGTTGCTCGACCAGGCCGGCGCTGTGGAAGGCGGCGGCCTCACGGGTGAAGGCGAGCTCGTCCGGCTCGGGGCCGCCCAGCCCCTGCACCAGTTCGTACCAGAGCACCGCGTGGCCGATCTCGTCTTGGGCCACGTTGGCTATGGCGATGTCCTCCTCGAGGATCGGGCCGTGGCCCGTCCACTCGGAGTCGCGGTGCCCGAGCACCAGTTCGTCGTCGCCGAGCGCTGTAAGGCGCTCGATCAGGGCCTCGCGGACGGCGGCCGTCAAGGGGAGGGGAGGGCCAGGGTCCTCGCTCATTCGGGCACTCCCTCCTCCGCGTCCTTGCGGGCGACGGCGCTGCTCGAGTAGATGGACTGTTGCTTGTAGGTCTTGTCGAGCGCCGGCCCGAACCAGGGGTCGGCGACCGCGGGGTCGGAGCGGACCACCGCATCCGCTTCGATGAGCCACAGGGCGAGGATGGGAGCGTCGGCGAACTCGCTCAGCGCGCGCGCCAGAGCGGCCTCCAACGTCGGCGCCGCGACCTCGCCCACCAGGTCGCCGAACGTCATCGAGCGGCGGTTGCTCGACTTGCGCACCACGAAGTAGCGCTGCGAAGCGGCGCCGGGCTCACTTGGGGCCGGTCCGGCGGGAACCGCTTCGGCGGCGTGGCCCTCCAGCTCCTGCGCCGTCCAGGCGTGAACGCACGCCGCCGGCGCCACCCACATGCTCACCGCCGAGGGCCGGCGCGCGAAGACGGTGCGCGCCATCAGCAGCGCGTGCTCGGCGTCGGCGGCGTGCACGGAGCCGACGGCCTGATGCGCCTTGCGCTCGTTGTCCTGCTTCAGCACTTCCCAGCGCGGCCACTGGCTGTCGCCCGGTGCCGCGTTATCGGAGGTGGCTCGGGGCCGCAGCTCGCTCATCCGTCCGCCCTCGCTCGCCGCGCGCTCGGTTCAGGCTCCGCCGCCGTGCCGTCCGAGTGCGCCGCACTCGCTGCTTGTGCCGCACGCTGTGCGTGCGCCGCCATGGCTTCGCGCACCCAGCGTCCCTCGTCGTGTGCCTTCCGCCGGGCGGCCAAGCGTTCGGCGTTGCAGGGACCGTCGCCCTTCACCACGCGCCAGAACTCGTCCCAGTCGATGGGCCCGTGGACCCAGTGGCCGGTCTCCTCGTCGAAGCGCAGGTCGGGGTCGGGGATCTTCAGTCCGGCGGCCATCAGGTCGGGCGCGTGCTCGTCGAGGAACTCCTGGCGCACCTCGTCGTTGGTCTTCACCTTCACGCCCCAACGCTTGAGCTGCGGGGTGTTCGGCGAGTCGGAGTCGTGCGGCCCGAGCATCATGAGCGACGGCCACCACCAGCGGTTTAGCGCGTCCTGCGCCATCTTGCGCTGCCCCGGCGTGCCGGCGGCGTAGCGGCGGATCATCTCCTGGCCCTGCTTGTGGTGGAACGTCTCCTCGGCGCAGATGCGCACCATGGCGCGCGAGTAGGGGCCGTACGAGGCGCCCGCCAGCATGACCTGGTTCTTGATCGCCGCGCCGTCGACCAGCCAGCCGATCATGCCCACGTCGGCCCAAGTGAGAGTCGGGTAGTTGAAGACGCTCGAGTACTTGGCCCGCCCCTCGAGAAGGGCGTCGACCATCTCCTCGCGCGAGATCCCGAGGGTCTCGGCCGCGTGGTAGAGGTACTGGCCATGCCCGGCCTCGTCCTGCACCTTCGCGATGAGGATGAGCTTGCGGCGCAGGCTGGGGGCCGACGTGATCCACTCGCCCTCCGGCAGCATCCCCACCCACTCGCTGTGGGCGTGCTGGCTGATCATGCGGATGAGCTGGCGCCGGTACTCGGCCGGCATCCAGTCGCCGGGCTCGATCTTCTCGCCGGCGTTTATTCGCGCTTCGAACGCCGCCAGGAGTCGCTGCTCCTCGGCGTCGCTCAAGGGTAGACCGGGCATCCGACCCCTCCTTTCCGGCGCCATGGGCGCCGAGGGTGCGCGCGTCTCGCTGGACGCGCCCGGCAGCCGCACGCCGGTGGCGGGGCCGTGCCGGCCGCTCTCGCCGCCGCCGTCGTTGGCCGGTGCCAGCGCGCCGCTGCGTCGACTCGGTGGTGAACACTCATGTCGTACCTAGAAGCTAACCCAATGGCCGCACCTTCGCCCGAGGTCTTGTCACCATCGTGCGGCCGCTAAGTACACAAGCTGGTTGGTGCTTGAGCCTGGTCATGCCCCGCTGACCGCGCGGTAGCGTGACCGTAATGATCCGCGGCACCCTCCGGCCGGCCTGGCCGGGGGCCGTCAACTGGCCCCGGGAGCCGCGTGAGGAGGGACGCATGGATACGGTCCGCTTCGTCTCCCCGAAGGGGGAAGTCGTGGGGGAGCTGCCCATCAGCGACGAGGAGTTGCTGGCAGGTTACGAGGCCGTGGCGCGAGCGCGGCACTTCGACGAACGCGCGGTGGTCCTTCAGCGCCAGGGCCGCCTCGGCGTGTACGCGCCTTACAGGGGGCAGGAGGCCGCGCAGGTGGGGACGGCCATGGCCCTCCTCCCCAGCGACTGGATGGTGCCGAGCTACCGCGAGACGGCTGCCGCCCTCACCCACGGACTGCCGCACAGCCAGCTCCTGCTCTATTGGCGGGCCCACGCCGAGGGCTGGAACTATCCCGAGGGCGTGCGCGTTCTTCCCTTCTACATCCCGATAGCCACGCAACTGCTGCACGCCGTGGGCCTAGCCATGGCGGGCCGGTTCCAGGAGGAACCGTGGGTAACGATGGTGTACGTGGGAGACGGCGGCACCAGTGAGGGCGACTTCCACGAGGCACTCAACTTCGCGGCCGTGTACAAGGCGCCGGTGGTGTTCGTCGTGCAGAACAACGGTTGGGCGATCAGCGTCCCGACCGAGAGGCAGATGGGGAACGTGCGCATCGTCGACCGGGCCGTCGGCTACGGCATGCCGGGCGTGCGCGTCGACGGCAACGACCTCGTGGCTTGCCTCGTCACCGCGCGTGAGGCGGTCGAGCGCGCGCGCCGAGGTGAGGGACCGACTCTCATCGAGGCCGTCACGTACCGCCTGGCTCCGCACACCACGAGCGACGACCCGCTGCGGTACCGCGATGAGGAGGAGACCGTCAGGCGTGAGGAAGAGGAACCCCTGCGCCGGCTGCGCGCCCTCCTCGCCGCGCGGGCCGTCTGGGACGACGAGCGCGAGGCCGCCCTCGTGGCGCGGCTCGAAGAGGAGTCGCGGGCCGCCCTTGCCGTGGCGGACGCCACGCCCGAGCCGCCCCCCGAGAGCATCGTAGAGCAGGTCTTCGCCGACCTGGGCCCCGATCAGAGGCGCGCGTGGGAGGCCCTCCGTGAAGGCTGAGGCGGTGGGCATCCGCCAGGCGGGCGAGGCGGCGCGCGGCGTCACGATGGTGCAGGCCATCAACGATGCGCTGGGCGTGGCCCTGGCGCGGGACGACCGCACGCTGCTCTTCGGCGAGGACGTCGGCCACATGGGCGGCGTCTTCCGTGCCAGCGACGGCTTGCAGGAGCGTTTCGGCACGGACCGGGTGTTCGACACGCCCCTCGCGGAGGCGGGCATCATGGGCCTTGCCATCGGGCTCGCCCTGGGTGGCATGCGGCCGCTGGCCGAGGTGCAGTTCGCGGGCTTCCTCTACCCGGCCCTGGATCAGGTGATGTCGCACTTGGGTCGGTACCGGCACCGCACCCGCGGGCGCTTCTCGCTGCCCGTGGTCGTGCGCGCGGCCTACGGCGGAGGCGTCCACACGCCCGAGCAGCACGCCGACTCGCCCGAGGGAGTGCTCGCGAGCGTGCCCGGAGTGAAGGTCGTCATTCCCTCCTCTCCAGAGCGCGCCAAGGGGCTGCTGCTGGCCGCGATCGACGACCCGGACCCCGTCTTCTTCCTCGAGGCCATCAAGCTCTACCGTTCGCAGCGCGAGGCCGTGCCGGAGGGTCATTACACGCACCCGCTGGGCCGGGCGCGCGTGGTGCGCGAGGGGGACGCCGTCACGCTCGTCTGCTACGGCGGCATGGTCGAGGTCTGCTCGAAGGCGGCCGAGGTAGCGGCGCGCGAGGGCGTGGAGCTGGAGGTCATCGACCTCGAGACGCTGGTGCCGCTGGACGAGGCCACGCTGCTCGAGTCGGTGAAGCGCACGGGCCGCATGGTGGTGGTCTACGAGGCGCCCCGGAGCGGCGGTTTCGGCGCCGAAGTGGTGGCCCGCATGGCCGAGGAGGCCATCTACTACCTCGAGGCCCCGCTGCTCAGGGTTGCGGGCTGGGACGCCCCCTACCCGCCCTACACCTCACTCGAGCACCACTACCGCCCCGACGCCAGGCGCGTGCTCGAGGCGGTAAGGAAGGTGCTTTCCACCTAGGCCCTCTAGGCCGCCGCCGCTTGCGCAGCCGGCGCCCCATGCCTTAGTATTTAAGGTACTTCTAAGGTGGTGGCGCCGACAGGCCCACGCGTGAGTGGAGGCAGACGATGGATAAGGAACGCGCTAAGGCACTCGAGTCCGCTTTGTTGCAGATCGAGCGGCAGTTTGGTCGTGGGGCGATCATGCGGTTGGGGGCTGAGCCGGTTGGGGTGTTGGGGTCTGGGGTTATTTCGACTGGGTCTTTGAGTGTGGATGTGGCGTTGGGGGTTGGGGGTTTGCCGCGGGGGCGGGTGGTGGAGGTGTATGGGCCGGAGTCGGGGGGTAAGACGACTTTGGCTTTGCATGTGGTGGCTGAGGCGCAGGCGGCTGGTGGGGTGGCGGCGTTCGTGGATGCTGAGCATGCGTTGGATCCGGCTTATGCGGCGGCGTTGGGGGTGGACGTTAATGAGTTGTTGGTGTCGCAGCCGGATACGGGTGAGCAGGCGTTGGAGATCGTGGAGTTGTTGGTGCGGTCGGGGGCGGTGGATGTGGTGGTGGTGGATAGTGTGGCGGCGTTGACGCCGCGGGCTGAGATCGAGGGTGAGATGGGGGATGCGCATGTGGGGTTGCAGGCGCGGTTGATGTCGCAGGCGCTCAGGAAGTTGACGGGGGTGTTGTCGAAGTCGCGGACGACGGCGATTTTCATCAATCAGATCCGGGAGAAGATCGGGGTGATGTATGGGAATCCGGAGACGACGCCGGGGGGTAGGGCGCTTAAGTTTTATGCGAGTGTGCGGCTTGAGGTGAGGCGTAAGGGGGATGTGAAGGTGGGGGTCGAGCGGGTGGGTAATCGGGTGCGGGTGAAGGTGACGAAGAACAAGGTGGCGCCGCCTTTTCGTGAGGCGGAGGTGGACATCGTGTTCGGTAAGGGGTTCGATAAGTTGGGGGATCTGGTGGCGGTGGCGAGTGATCTTGGGATCGTGGTTAAGAGCGGGTCGTGGTTCTCGTATGGGGACACGCGGTTGGGTCAGGGTAAGGAGCGGGCGGTGGAGTTCATCGCTGCTAATCCCGAGCTGATCGGTGAGATCCGCGGCAAGGTCATGGACGCCCTCAAACTCGGAGGCAAGACCGGCACCAGTAGTGAAGGCGAACTCGAGGAAGGTGCCCTGTGAACGGATCTGTCACCTACGTCTTGCTACTCCTTCTTGGCCTGCTCATCGGCGCGGTCGGCATGTACCTGCTGCGCAAGCGCAGCGACCAGAACGCGGAGGCCGAGGCTCAGCGCCTGGTGGCCGCCCGCTTGTCCGAGGCCGAGCGGGCCGCCCGCGACATCACCGACGAGGCGAAGCGGACCATCGAGTCCGAACTCGCCCGGGCGCGCCAGACCTGGACCGAGGAGGAAGCCGGCAAGCGCCGCCGGCTCGAAGACGAGCTGGCGCACGTCCGCGAGACGGCCAAGGCCACTTCGGAGCGCGCCCTCGCCGAGATCGAGCGCGACCGCGAGGCGGCCCGAGAAGCCCGCGACGAGGCGCGCCGCGACCGCGAACGCCTGGAACAGCAGGAGGAACGCCTCAACCGCCGCAGCGAGCAGCAGGACGCCCGCGCGCTGCGCCTCGACGAGGCCGAGGAACGCCTCAACCAACGCAACGCCGAGCTGGTCACGCGCGAAGAAGGCATCGAGGCGCGCGAGGCGGCCGCCCTGGCGCAACTGCACGAGATCGCGCAGCTGAGCCGCGAGCAGGCCACCCAGATGATCCTCGACAAGCTCGACAGCGAGCTCGACCGCGAGAAGGCCGTGCGCATCCGCGGCGCGCTCGAACGTGCCGACGCCGAGTCCCGCAAGCGCTCACAGGACATCCTCGCCCAGGCGATCCAGCGCAGCGCCTCCGAGGTCTCGGCCGCGATCAGCGTCTCCGTCGTGCCCATCCCGAGTGACGCCATGAAGGGCCGCATCATCGGCCGTGAGGGGCGCAACATCCGCGCCTTCGAGGCGCTCACCGGCGTCGACCTCATCATCGACGACACGCCCGAGGCGGTCTTGCTGTCGAGCTTCAACCCCATGCGCCGCGAGGTCGCGCAGCTCGCCCTCTCCGAGCTAGTGACCGACGGCCGCATCCACCCGGCCCGCATCGAGGAGGTCGTGCACAAGGCGCAGCAAGAGATGCAGACCTACATCCGCGAGCGGGGCGACGAGGCCGCCCTCGAGGCGAACGTCGTCGGGCTCAAGCCCGGCCTCGTCCAACTGCTGGGGCGCATGCAGTTCCGCACTAGCTACGGCCAGAACATCCTCAAGCACTCGGTGCAGGTAGCGCACCTGAGCGGCATCATCGCGGCGGAGCTCGGCCTCGACGAGGCGATGGCGCGCCGCGCGGGCCTCTTGCACGACATCGGCAAGTCGATAGACCGGGAGATCGAGGGCACCCACACGGAGATCGGGGCGAACCTCGGTCGGCGCTTCGGGGAGCCGAAGGAAGTCATCGACGCCATCCTCAACCACCACGAGCTCGATCACGCCGAGACCCTCTTCCCCATCATCGTCAACGCCGCCGACGCCGTCTCCGCGGCCAGGCCCGGGGCGCGCCGCGAGACGCTCGAGAGTTACATCAAGCGCTTGGAGGGGCTGGAGACCATCGCCACCAGCTTCCCGGGCGTCGACAGCGCCTTCGCCATCCAGGCCGGTCGCGAGCTGCGCATCATCGTGCAGCCCGAACGCGTCGACGACGCCACGGCCGTGCTGCTGGCGCGCGACGTCGCCAACCGCATCGAGCAGGACATGGAGTACCCCGGGCAGGTGCAGGTCACGGTGGTGCGCGAATCGCGCGCCGTGGAGTACGCCCGCTGAGCTTGGGTAGCCGGCCGGCCGTCGGCCCTCGATCAGCCGGCGGCCGCGAACGACCGAGCTCACCTGGGTATACTTCCCCTGGCCGCACGAGGGGCGCCCCACCGGGGGCGCTACACCCCGGCCCTAGTCCCCTGCGAGGTGTTCCGTGACGCTTCTAACCCGTAACCAGCCCGCGCTTTGCCATGGCACGGCAGCTCCAGGAGCACTTGACCAGCCGCACCAGGGTGGTCGTCAGTGAGGGGCGGCGAGGACGTGAAGCTCTTCAGCGGCAACGCCACGCAGGCGCTCGCGCAGGCCGTGGCCAAACACCTGGGCGGCCGGCTGGCGCACGGAACGGTAACGCAGTTCCCCGACGGCGAGACGCGCATCTCAATCGACGAAAGCGCTCGGGGCGGCGACTGCTACATCATCCAGTCGACCTGCGCGCCGGTCAACCACCACCTCATGGAACTGCTCGTACTGATCGACGCGCTCAGGCGCGCCTCCGCGTGGCGCATCAACGCCGTCATCCCGTACTTCGGCTACGCCCGCCAGGACAAGAAGATGCAGGCCCGAGAGCCGATCACGGCCAAACTCGTCGCCAACCTCCTCGAAACGGCCGGTGCCGACCGCGTCATCACGGTCGACCTCCACGCGGGCCAGATCCAGGGCTTCTTCGACGTGCCCGTCGATCACCTCACCGCCCTCACCATCCTGGGCGAGAACCTAAAGGGCACGGACCTCACCGACAGCGTGGTCGTATCGCCGGACGTCGGCCGGGCGACCGAGGCTCGCCGCCTCGCGAACCTCCTCGACCTCCCGCTGGTGATGCTCTACAAGCGCCGCACCAGCCCCACCGAGACCGAGGTCACTCACGTGATCGGCGAGGTCGAGGGCAAGAGGCCGATCATCATGGACGACATGATCTCGACCGCCGGCACCATGCGCCGTGGCATAGAGGCGCTGCTCGAACTCGGCGCACAGCCCGACGTGCGGGTAACCGCGACGCATGCCGTCTTCACCCCGCCGGCCATGGAGCGCCTCGACCACCCGGCGATCACCGGCATCTACGTCACCGACACCATCCCGCTCGTCGAAACGAGCGACAAGATCCACGTGCTGAGCGTGGCGCCGCTCCTGGCACAGGCGATCCGCAACGTACACGATCACGTATCGGTAAGCTCTCTCTTCGCCAGCTGACTGCACCGTCACACCTTTACAGCCATGGCCGTCACCTAGTATCGTCACTAGTTGCAAGCGCGTCGCCTAGAGTGCCATGCGCACCGGAGGAACCATGAGAATCAACGCCGAGAAGCGCGTGCCGGGCACGGCCGCGCACTTGAGACGCGCCGGGAAGCTCCCAGCCATCGTCTACAACAGGGAACTCAACGAAGCCATCACCGTAGACCTGCGGGCCTTCGACAAGGCCTTCCGGTCCCAGGGCACCTCGAGCCTGATCGACCTCGTGATCGACGGCGAGTCGCGCTCGGTGCTCGTCAAGCAGGTGCAGATGGACAAGCGCCGGCGCGAGCCCATGCACGTCGACTTCTACGCGATCACCGCCGGCCAGCTCCTCGAGGTCAACGTGCCCATCGAGTTCGTCGGCACCCCCGTGGGCGTCCGCGAGGGCGGCCTGCTCGACGTCCAGCGGCGTGAAGTGCGCATCTCGGTGCTGCCGCAGAACATCCCCAACCACGTCACGCTCGACGTTAGTGGCCTCGACATCGGCGACAGCCTTCACATCGGCGCCATCGTCGCCAACCTGCCGGCCGAGGCCGAGGTCCTGGACGACCTCGACCTCGCGCTCGTCGCCGTGGTCCCGCCACGAGTCGCCGAGGAGGATGAGACCGAGGCCGCCGAGGAGACCGTCGAACCCGAAGTCATCGGCGCTGCTCCCGAGGAGCCGGAAGAGGATTGAGCCTCGCGGCGGACCAAGGGTCGCCGGGCGTCACCTTCAAGCTGGTCGTGGGCCTGGGCAATCCCGGCCCCCGTTACTCAGGAACCCGGCACAACGCCGGGTTCCTTGTCGTCGATGAGCTCGCTCGGCGTCACGGCGCGAACTTCAGGCAGGGGCGCGTGGCGGCCACCGCCAAGCTCCCGCCCGGGACCCTGGCCGCCGGGGCCCTTCTGCTCCTCAAACCGCTTAGCTTCATGAACCGCTCCGGAAGTCCGGTGCAGGCCGCCATGACGCGCGGGAACATCCGGCCGTCCGAGACCATCGTGGTGCACGACGACATCGACCTACCCCTCGGTAAGCTGCGGGTGCGAGTCGGCGGCACGAGCGGCGGCCAGCGGGGAGTAGCCGACATCACCCGCGCGGTCGGCACCGACTTCGTCAGGGTGAAGGTGGGCGTCGGCCGCCCGCCGGATGGTTGGCAGGTGGAGAACTGGGTGCTCAGCCGTTTCACGGCAGGCGAGGCGCCGCTCGTCGGGCTCGTCGTGGCGACGGCCGCCGACGCGGTCGAGTTGACCGTTCGCCTCGGGGCGCCGGAGGCCATGAACGCGGTCAACGGGTTGGACCTCTCGCTTCCCGGCTGAAGCCTCAACCGAAACGGCCCGAGACGTAGCGCTCCGTCAACTCGTGCTTCGGTGCCGTGAACATCTGGTCGGTGGGGCCCTCTTCCACCAGCCTGCCCAAGTGCATGAACGCCGTCCGGTCCGACACGCGGCCCGCCTGCTGCATGTTGTGCGTCACGATGAGCACCGTGTAGCGCCCCGTGAGCTCCCCTATGAGCCGCTCGATCCTGTCGGTGGCGATCGGGTCGAGAGCGCTCGTCGGCTCGTCCATGAGGAGCACCTGGGGTTCCGTCGCCAGGGCGCGGGCGATGCATAGCCGCTGCTGCTGCCCGCCCGACAGGCCGAACGCGGATCCGTCCAGCTTGCCTTTCACCTCGTCCCAGAGCGCCGCGTCCCGCAATGCGCGCTCGACGACCCCGTCGAGGCCCCCGCGGCGACCGGCGAGCCGCGGCCCGAAGGCGACGTTGTCGTAGATGGACTTCGGGAACGGGTTGGGTTTCTGGAACACCATGCCCACCCTCCTTCGCACCTCGACCGGGTCCACCCCTGCGCCGTAGAGTTCCTCGCCCTCGTACCGCACGCGCCCTTCGGTCCTGACCCCCTCGACCAGGTCGTTCATGCGGTTGATGCTGCGCAGCAGCGTGCTCTTCCCGCAACCGGACGCACCGATGAGCGCCGTGACCTGATGCCGCGGCACGGTGAGCGACACGTTGTCGAGGGCCTTGAATGACCCGTACCAGAGGCCGAAGGAGTCGATCTCGACCACGGCGTCCGCCGGCGGCACTTTCTGCGTGCGAACCGTGACGTGATCCTCCGGTAGCGCTCCGCTCACGCGGTCTCCTTCCCCTGAGGGGCCGCTGGCGCCGCTCACGCCTGCCGCCCGAACACTCGGCGCAGCCGGAACGCGACCCCGTAGAACAGCACCAGCACTGCGAGCATGACCACTATCCCAGCCGACGCGGCGTGGGCGAACTCGGGCTTGTTCTCACCCACCCACGAGTAGATCTGCAGTGGGAGCACGGTGTACTCGGAGAGCGGGCCCTTGGGCAGGCCTGGCACGAACACGGCGGCACCCAGCAGCAGCAGCGGGGCGGTCTCGCCGAGCGCGCGCGCCACCGCCAGGATGACGCCGGTAACGATGCCGGAGCGCGCCGCAGGGAGCACCACGCCGAAGGTGACCTGCGACCTGGTGGCCCCCAGCCCGTAGGCGGCCTGCCGCAACGTTGACGGCACGGCCCTGATGGCCTCGCGCGACGCGATGATCACCACCGGGACGACGAGAAGCGAGAGGGTGAGTGCCGCCGAGAGGATGACCGGACCGAGCCGCATGAAGCGCACGAAGACCGACAGGCCCAACAGCCCGTAGACGATGCTCGGCACCCCCGCCAGGTTGCGGAGGTTGACCTCCAGCAACCGCGTGAGTCGCGACTCCTGCGAGTACTCCTCCAGGTAGACGGCCGCGGCCACCCCGAGGGGAACCGCTATCAGGATGACCAGGACGATCAGCCAGAGGCTGCCGACCAGGGCGGGGGCCAGGCCGGCCATGGCGGGTGAGCGGGAAGCGCGCCGCGTGAAGAACGAGGCGTCGAGCCAGGGGTTGAGGTAGAGGTGTTCGCCGGACTCCAGTGAGGCCCTGTGCGTCGAGCGCTCGCGTAGCCCACGTGCGAGCGAGAAGTCTGCCACGAGCCTGTCGCGGGTCGTCGAGACGACCCAGCGCAAGGGCCTGCCGTCGACCGACCACATCAGCTCCACCCGGTTGCGAGCCGCGAACTTGCGCCGCTCCTCCGGGTCCGACAGGAGCTCGTCGATAGCCACCGCGGACTCCCCCCGGGCCGCCAGTTCGAGGCGGGCGACCCTCTCCCAGCTGCCCGCCAAGGAGATCCCCTCCCAGAATGAGAAGCTGACGCCGCTGCCGCGCGGCTCGACCACTTGCCACGACACCGTGTCGGTGAGAACGTCGAAGATCAGCGCCAGGAGGACGGCGAGGCCGAGCAGCGTCGGCACCAGCACGGCCAGGTGAAAGAGCCGGCCCCTGAGACGCCGGGCGCCGGGCGCCGTCACTCGTAGCGCTCCCCGAAGCGCCTGACCAGCGCCTGGGTGGCCAGGTTGAGAAGGAAAGTGATGACGAAGAGCGTGGCGGCGACCGCGTAGAGGGAGCGAACGGCGAGCGAGCCGGCGGGCTGGTCGCCGGTGGCGGCCTGCACTATGAACGAGGTCATCGTCGCGATGGTCTCACGCGGGTCCAGCGTGAGCAAGGGGCGCTGTCCCGCTGCAAGCGTGACGATCATCGTCTCGCCCACCGCGCGCGAGAACGCCAGGATGACCGCGGCGAGGATGCCCGAGAGGGCCGCCGGCACCACCACCTTGAGCGTCACGTCCAGTTTGCTCGCTCCCAGACCGTAGCCCGCCTCGCGCAGCGCCACGGGTACGGCCTGCATGGCGTCGGCGGAGAGGCTCGAAATCACCGGCATGATCATGAAGCCCATGACGAGGCCCGCCGATAGGGCGTTGAACAGCTTCAGGCCGGGGATGAAGCTCTGCAGCCAGGGCGTCACGAACAGCAGAGCGAAGTAGCCCAGGACGACGGTGGGGATTCCCGCGAGGAGCTCGAGCGCGCCCTGCAGGCGCCGCCTGACGGCCGGGGCCGCGAACTCGGAGAGGTAGATGGCGCTGCCGATGCCGAGCGGCACCCCCACCAGCATGGCGATCAGCGTAACGAGCAGCGTTCCGCTGAGCAGCGGCGCGATGCCGAAGTGCTTGTCGACGAAGAGCGGCGTCCAGGTGTCCGAGGTGAAGAACTCGACGACGCTCACGAGCGGGTCGCGGAAGAACGCCAGCGTCTCGCGCGCGAGCACGAAGACGACGGCGACGGTCGTGAGAACGGTCACCCACGCGGCGGTGCCCAGTAGCAACCGCACCAACTGCTCGCGGCGCCGCTCCGCCGGGCCCAAAACGAGCCCACGGGCAGCAGGCCGGGCGCGGCCCGCACCAAGCCCCTTCGCGCTCATGGCACCGTGCCTTCCACGGAGATCGGTCCCCTCCCTGCTCGAGCGCGCGCCCGGTGGCTACTCACGCCGGCGAACGGCCTCGAGCACGCTGTCGCCCGGCTCGAACCCGGCGAACGCCGTACCAGTGATCCCCGCCTCGAAGCGCGCGGCGACCGCTTCGTACACGTCGTCCGGGTAGGCGACGTAGCCGGTGTCGGCGATGAACTCGCGGTTCTCGGGCGCGAGGTAATACTCGATGAACTCCGCGATCCCGGGCCTCGCGGCGAGCGCGGCGCTGCTCACGTAAACGAAGAGGGGGCGGGAGAGGGGCGAGTAGGCGTTGCTTTCGATGCTGAGCGCGTCGGGCTTCACGCAGCCGGCGCCGGCGTCGACCGCGAGGCTACGCAGCCGGCCGGCGTTCTCGACGTAATACGCGTAGCCGAAGAAGCCGAGAGCGTACTCGTCACCCTCCACCCCCTGAACCAGGACGTTGTCGTCCTCGCTGGGAAAGAAGTCGGTGCGGCTGGCGCCGACCCGGCCGTTGATGGCGTGCGTGAAGAACTCGAAGGTGCCGCTATCGGTCCCGGGCCCGTACAAGGTGATGGGCACAGCGGGAAAACCGTCGCGGACCTGGCTCCAGTACTCGACCTTGGAGCCGGGCTCCCAGATGGCCCGCAACTCGCTCACGGTGAGACACTCGACGAAGTCGTTTCCGGAGTTGACCACCACGGTGAGGGCGTCGGCGGCGACGGGCAGCTCGATGAGGCCGATGCCCCTACTCGCGCACTTCTCGAGTTCGGCCGGCGTGACCACGCGGCTGGCGTCCGCGATGTCCACCTCCCCCGCGCACAACTTGGAGAGGCCCCCTCCCGTGCCCGAGAAGGCCACGGAGACGGGCGTTTCGGGGTGATCGATGCTGAACTCCTCGGCCATGGCCAACGATATCGGGAAGACCGTCGAGGAACCGTCGACACGGATGTTGCCCCGCGCCGCGGCGAGGCCCAAGACGGCGGCGGCGGCTACCACGGCTAGTTTGAGCACGTGCCTGGGGGCGCCCACGACTTCCTCCGGAACCGAGGGTACGAGTCGTGCGTCATGGGTCCGTCATGCGTCCCGCGCCCGGGCGATAATGGCGTGAGGACACTCGCTACCTGCCAGGAGGCTCGCATGCCGTTGGGAACGCCGCCCACGTGGCCCATCCGCGCCCCACGGGGGGCCAAGCGCACCGCCAAGGGCTGGATTCAAGAGGCCGCCAAGCGGATGCTGATGAACAACCTCGACCCCGAGGTCGCCGAGAAGCCGGAGGAGCTGGTCGTGTACGGCGGCCGCGGGCGCGCAGCTCGCGACTGGGCCGCGTACCGGCGGATAGTCGCGACGCTCGACCGGCTCGAGAACGACGAGACGCTCCTGGTGCAGTCGGGCAAGCCCGTCGGGGTCTTCCGCACCACCCACGAAGCGCCGCGCGTGATCTTGGCGAACTCCAACCTGGTGCCCAAGTGGGCGACCTGGGAGGAGTTCGACAGGCTAGATGCCGCGGGGCTCATGATGTACGGCCAGATGACGGCCGGTTCCTGGATCTACATCGGCACTCAGGGGATCTTGCAGGGCACCTTCGAGACGTTCGCCGCGGCCGCTCGCCGCCACTTCGGCGGCACGCTGGCGGGGACGCTGACCGTCACCGCCGGCCTTGGCGGCATGGGCGGCGCGCAACCGCTGGCCGTGACCCTCAACGGCGGGGCGGTGCTGGTCGTGGAGGCCGACGCGCAGCGCATCCGCCGCAGGCTCGAGACGGGTTACCTGGACGAGATGAGCCTCGACCTGCGCACGGCGCTGGCGCGAGTGGAGGAGGCACGAGCGGGGCGGCTCCCACTATCGGTCGGCCTGTTGGGCAACGCCGCGGAGGTCCTCCCCGAACTCGTTCGCCTCGGCGTGAAGGTCGACCTGGTGACGGACCAGACGAGCGCGCACGACCCCATGTACGGCTACCTGCCCGTCGCCGCGCCCGACGAGGACCTGAGCGCCGCGCGCGACGCCGATCCGGTGCGTTACAGAGCGCGCGTGCTGGAGTCCATGGCTCGCCACTGCAGCGCCATCGTCGACCTGGCGCGCAGCGGCGCGGTGGCCTTCGATTACGGGAACAACCTGCGCGCGTTCGCCCAGGAGGGCGGATTCCCCGACGCTTTCTCCTACCCCGGCTTCGTACCGGCGTTCATCCGCGACCAGTTCTGCGAGGGCCGCGGCCCCTTCCGCTGGGTGGCGCTATCGGGCGACCCCGAGGACATCCGCCGCACCGACCGGGCCATGCTCGAGCTCTTCCCCGAGGACGAGGGCTTGCGGCGTTGGCTCACGGAGGGCGTCGACAAGTTCGCGTTCCAAGGGCTGCCGGCGCGCATCTGCTGGCTGGGCTACGGCGAGCGCGACCGGGCCGGCTTGCGCCTCAACGAGATGGTGGCGAAGGGCGAGTTGAAGGCGCCCATCGTGATCGGACGCGATCACCTCGACGCCGGCTCGGTGGCGAGCCCGTACCGCGAGACCGAGGCCATGCGCGACGGTTCGGACGCGGTTGCCGACTGGGCGCTACTCAACTTCGCCCTGAACGCCGTGAGCGGCGCGGGCTGGGTGAGCTTCCACCATGGCGGCGGCGTGGGCATGGGTTACAGCCTGCATGCCGGTCAGGTGTGCGTCGCCGACGGTACGTCTGACGCGGCCGAGCGTATCGGACGCGTGCTCCTCAACGACCCGGGTACGGGCGTGATGCGCCACGCCGACGCCGGTTACCCGGCCGCGATCGAAACGGCCCGGGCGCGCGGCATGGACCTGCCCGGCGTGACGGACGGGGAGAACCTCTGATCAGCGAGGGGAACGCATGAGGAGCGAGGAGAGCACATGAGCGACGCCGCCGCCACTACAGGCACGCTGGTCAAGGGCATCAGCGAGCTGTACACGCCCCACGATGCCGTGCCGAACGCGGCCATGGCCGTGGCGGACGGGCGGGTGGCATGGGTCGGCGCGGAGGCGGCCGTACCGCTACCGTTCGCGGGCTGGCCCGGCGTCGACCTTGGCGGTAACGCGGTCATACCGGGCCTGGTCGACAGCCACACGCACCTGATCTGGGCCGGCGATCGGCTGGAGGAGTACCTGCTGCGGGCCCGCGGCGCAAGCTACGCGGAAATCCTGGCGGCGGGCGGCGGGATCCACGAGACCGTGGCCGCCACCAACGACGCCTCCGAGCCCACGCTGCTCATGCTCGCGAGGCGGCGCGCGGGTGCCTTCCTGCGCGGCGGGGTTACCGCCCTCGAGATCAAGTCGGGCTACGGGCTGAGCACCGAGGGGGAGTTGCGCATGTTGCGCGTGGCGCGCCGCCTGGGCGAGGAGGGCTCCCAACGGGTCACGACCACGCTACTGGCGCACGTGCCCGACAAGCACCTGCCGCGCGGCGACTACCTGGAGCGCTTCTTGAGCGAGACCCTGCCCGAGGCCGCGCGGCTTGGGCTGGCCGATGCCGTCGACGTCTTCTGCGACGAGGGCGCCTTCACCCTGGCCGAGACGCGCCGCATCCTCGAGGCGGCGCTCACCTACGGGTTGAAGGTGAAGGCGCACGCCGAGCAACTCACCCACACGGGCGCGGCACGGCTGGTAGCGGAGCTGGGGGGCGTCTCGGCCGACCACCTGGAGCTGGCTACCGCCGAGGACCTGGCGGCACTCGCCGCTGCCGGCACCGTCGCGACGTTCTTGCCGGTGGCCGCACTGCTGCTCAAGCGCCCGATGCCGGAGATCGCCACGGTGAGGGCCAGTGGTGTGAGGGTGGCGGTGGCGTCGGACCACAACCCGGGCTCCTCCCCGGTGTTCGGGCTGCTGCTCGTCCTACAGCTGGCCGTGGCGATCTGGGGGTTGAGCGTCGAGGAGGCGCTCGTGGCCGGAACCGCCAACGCCGGGCTCGCGCTGGACCGGCCCGAGTGGGGCAACCTCGCCGTGGGGTCCGTCGCCGACTACCTCGTGATCGACTCACCCAAGGCGCTCACTCCGCTCTACACGTGGGGGTCGCCGTCGCTCAAGGAGATGGTCATCGGCGGGCGCACCGTATGGCGCAAGGACGGCTGAGGACCCACACCGGCGTTCGTGGTCCGCGGCCCTCGTGGCGCCCGTCCCTCGTGGCGCCCGGCCCTCGTGGCGCCCGGCCCTCGTGGCGCCCGGCCTTCGTGGCGCCCGATCATTGTGGCGACCGGCCCTCGTCGCGTCCGGCCTCGGACACTCGCCCAGCTACTTACGCGCCGGACTCGGCACGGACGCGCCACCACGCCTCCAGCGTCTCGGCCAACAGGCGGGCACTCAGGAGGGCGCTGCGCCCCGTGGGGTCGAGTTCCGGGGCCAGCTCCATGAGGTCCACTCCGACCAGCTCGTTGCGCCGCACCGTGGCCACGACGAGGTCTCGCGCCTGTCCGTAGCTGAGGCCCTCGGGCTCGGGGCTGCCAGTGCCCGGCAACTCGGCCGCGTCGAGGGCGTCCACGTCGATGCTCAGGTAGACGTTCTCGCCCTTGGGGAGCCTGTCCACCACGTCGGTGATGGCGGCGTGCACGGCGCGGGCAGCTATCAGTTCGTGGCCCCTGGAGCGCGCAGCCGCGAACGCCTCGGGGTCGGCCCTCACACCGCGCAGCCCCACCACGGTCACGTGGACGAGTTCGGGTAGCGCCTCCACCGCCCGCCGGAACGGGCTCGAGTTGGCCCACCGCGTGGCGTTCCTCGAATCGGAGTAATCCAAGTGGGCGTCCAACTGCACCACGTGCAGCCGACGCACCTCGTCGAAGGCACGCAACAAGGGGTAGCTCACGGAATGATCGCCGCCGACGAAGAGCGGTAGTGCCACGGCGGCCCGCAGCGCCCTGGCCGCGGCGGTGATCCGGTCATGGCTCTCCGCGGTCTCGAGTTGCGCCACGTCGACGTCTCCCGCGTCTACCAGCCGCGCGCCTCCCAGCGAATACGAGTCGGTCTCGAAGTCGTAGTAGCCGGAGGGCGGCACGGCGTACCGTCCGCTAGCGGCGCGCACCGCGGCTGGGGCGAAGCGCGCGCCCGGCCTGAAGCCGACCGCGAAGTCGAAGGGCACGCCCAGTATCCCCACGTCGAAGCGCCCGCCGGTGCGGTGGAGCTCAAGGGCCGGCACGTGGGGCGCCTTGAAGAACGTCGCGGGCCCGGTGAACGGCAGTTCGAGGTGCCGTTCGTCGCCGCTCACGTGAGCACCACGCCCGCCTGCGTGACGGCCGCCAGCAGGCTGCCGTCGACGATGGCACCGTGAACGGCCTCGATGTCGGGCTTCAGGTAGCGGTCGGCGCCCAGGTGCGGGACCCGCGAGCGGAGGTGCCGATGCGCCGCCGCCACGCCCTTCCCCGGCCTGAGCGGCGCCCTGAAGTCCAGGCCCTGCGCCGCCGCCAGCAGCTCGACGGCGAGCACGTAACGGACGTTGGCCAGCACGCTCAGGAGCTTGCGGCTGGCGTGCGCGCCCATCGACACGTGATCCTCCTGGTTGGCGCTGGTCGGGATCGAGTCCACCGAGGCGGGGTGGGCCAGCACCTTGTTCTCGCTCACCAGCGCTGCCGCCAGGTACTGCGCCACCATCAGCCCGGAGTTGAGGCCGCCGTGCTCCGTGAGGAAGCCCGGCAGGTTCGAGAGGGCGGGGTTGACGAGCTGTTCGACGCGCCGCTCCGACACGTTCGCGAGTTCGGCGAGCGCGATGGCCGCGAAGTCGGCGGCCAGCGCCAGCGGCTGGCCGTGGAAGTTGCCCGCACTGATGACCCGCGCCGCTCCCCCCGGCTCGTCCGTGATCACGAGCGGGTTGTCGGTCACCGACCGCAACTCGACGTCCACCACGCTGCGGACGTGCGCCACGGCGTCACGCGAGGCGCCATGCACTTGCGGCACGGCGCGCAACGAGTACGGGTCTTGCACGCGGCCGCAGTCGGCGTGCGAGGCGACCACCTCCGACTCCGCCAGCAACGCCCGCATGTTGGCGGACGTCGTGACGGCCCCGGGGTGCGGGCGCAGGCGCGTGACGGCCTGGTCGAAGGGCGCGTGGCTGCCGAGCAGGGCCTCCACGCTCATGGCGGCGGCTATCTCGGCCACGTTCAGCAGCCTACCCGCGTCCAGCACGGCCAGGCCCAGCAGGGCGGTCATGGCCTGAGTGCCGTTGATGAGCGCCAGGCCCTCCTTCGCCTCGAGCGTGATCGGGCTCAACCCGGCGCGCGTAAGCGCCTCGAGGCCGGGCAGCAACTCGCCGCCCAGCTCCGCCTCTCCCTCGCCGATGAGCACCAGGGCCATGTGAGCGAGGGGCGCGAGGTCGCCCGAGGCGCCGACGCTCCCCTGCGCCGGCACCAGCGGGTGCACTCCGCGCTCGAGCAGGCCGAGCAACGCCTCAACCAGTACGGGCCTCACGCCGGAGGCGCCCAGGGCGAGGGACTGGGCCCGCAGCAGCAGCATCGCGCGCACGACCTCGGTGGAGAGGGGCTCGCCGACGCCGACGGAATGCGACAGGAGCAGGTTGCGCTGCAACTCACGCACGTCCGCCGCGGCGATGCGCGTGGCGGCGAAGCGGCCGAAGCCCGTCGTCACCCCGTAGACGGTCTGGCCCTCTGCCAGCAGGCGCTCCACGAAGCCGCGGTTCTCCTCGAGGCGGGCCCTGACCTGCGCCGGCAGCGTGACCGCACCACCCCCTCGGGCCACGCGCTCGAGCGCCGCCAAGGTCAGTTCCGTCCCGAGCACGAACGGCTCTTCGCTCACCAGCTACCTCCCGTCGACCAGTTGGGCCAGCACGACCCTGGTGCGGGCGCTCACTTCCGCCGCCTCCGCGGCGCGTCGGCGCACCTCGGCCACGACCTCCGCGGGGGCGCTCGCGAGGAACTTCTCGTTCGCAAGCTTGCGCTCGGCGCGCTCCAGCTCGTCCAGCAGCTTCGCCAGGCGCTTCTCGAGCCGCGAGCGGTACTCGTCCAACGCCACCTGGCCGCTCAGCGGCAGCCGCACCTCCAGGCCCGGCAACGTGAGGCTGATGCCCGGACCGCCGGCGGCCGCGACCAGGTGCGCCCTGGCCAGCCCCTCGAAGACCGCCACCTCGCGCTCGATGAGCGCCGCCCCCTCGCCGCTTACCTCCACGCTCACCCACGCCGTGGGCGACAGGTCGGCCTCGCTGCGCAGGCTGCGCACCGCCCCGACGGCGGCCTGGAGCCGCGCGAAGTCGGCTTCGGCCTCTTCGTCGATCAGGCCTTCGGTGGCGGTGGGCCAGGCCTCGAGGGCGAGTTGCACCTCGTGCCCCAGGCCCTCGTACAGTTCCGAGGTCACGAACGGCATCAGGGGGTGAAGGAGCTTGAGGATCGTCTCCAGCACGTGTTTGAGGGTGGCCCGGGTGCCCGCGCCCTCCGTCTTCAGAGCGGGCTTGCTGGCTTCTAAGTACCAGTCGCAGAACTCCGACCACGTGAAGTCGTACACGAGGCGCGTGGCGGCACCAAGGTCGTAGGCGTCCAGGGCTGCCGTCACGTCACGGACCGTGCGCTGCAAGCGGCTCAAGATCCACCGGTCGGCCAGCCCCTCCGGCACCGCTTCGCCCTCGTCACCCTTCAGGTGGAGCATCGCGAAGCGCGCGGCGTTCCAGAGCTTGGTGGCGTAGTTGCGGCCCATCTCCACGCGGCGATCGTCCCAGCGCACGTCCTGCCCACCAGTGCTCACGTGGCCCATGGCGAAGCGCAGCGCGTCGGCGCCATGCTCCTCGATCACCGCCAGGGGATCGATGCCGTTGCCTTTCGACTTCGACATCTTCTGCCCGTTGGCGTCGAGTACGAGGCCGTGAAGCAGCACGTCGTCGAAGGGCCGCTGGCCCGTGAGCTGGTACGCGACCATCTGCATGCGCGCGACCCAGAAGAACAGGATGTCGTAGCCCGTCACCAGCACGCTCGTCGGGTAGAACTTCTTCAGGTAGGGATCGTCCTCGTCGGGCCACCCGAGGGTGCTGAAGGGCCACAGGTTCGAGGAGAACCAGGTGTCGAACACGTCCTCGTCTTGCACCAGGTTCTTCCCCGCGTAGCGGGGATCCTGCGGGGGGTCGAGGTCGGGGGCGTCCGGCGACGGCACGTAGATGTTGCCTTCCTCGTCGTACCAGGCGGGTATCCGGTGGCCCCACCAGAGCTGGCGGGAGATGGTCCAGTGGCGCATGTTGGCCAACCAGTCCTTGTTCACCTTGAGGTAACGCTCGGGATGAATGCGGATCTCGCCCGCGTCCAGCGCCTCGAGCACCCGCTTGGCCACCGAGTCGGTGTCGTAGAACCACTGTAAAGACAGGATCGGTTCCACGGGCTCACCCGTGCGCTGCGACAGTCCCAGGGCGACCGTGTGGTCGCGGACGCCGCGCAAGTAGCCCTCCGCCTCCAGGCGCCGCGTGACTGCCTCGCGGGCCTCGAAGCGGTCCATGCCGCGGAACTCCTCGGGAACGAGGTCGCCCACCAGCCTCGCGCTCAGGTCCAGGATGCTCGGGTGGGGAAGCCCGTGGCGCTGGCCGATCTCGAAGTCCGTCGGGTCGTGAGCCGGCGTGATCTTGAGCGCCCCGGTGCCGAAGCCCAACTCGACGGCCTCGTCGAGGATGACGGGCACGGAACGCCCGGTCAGCGGGATGATCACGCTCCGGCCCACCAGGGAGGTGGCGCGCGGGTCGCCTGGGTGCAGCGCGACGGCCACGTCGGCGAAGATGGTCTCCGGGCGCACGGTGGCGACGACGAGCTCGCCGCCGCCGTCCTCGAACGGGTAGGCCAGCTCGTAGAGCTTGCCGCGCCTCTCCTCCCGCTCGACCTCGAGGTCCGACAGCACGGTGCGGCTGACGGGATCCCAGTTCACGATGCGCTCGCCGCGGTAGACGAGGCCCGCGTGGTAGAGCTCCACGAACTGCCGCCTCACGGCGCGCGAAAGGCCCTCGTCCAGGGTGAAGCGGGTGCGCGTCCAGTCGGCGCTGGCCCCGAGGCGCTGCAGTTGCTCCAGGATGATGCCGCCGTAGCGCTCCTTCCACTCCCACGTACGCTCGACGAACTGCTCCCGTCCTAGTTCCTGGCGGCTTCCACCCTCCTCGCGGAGCGCGCGCTCGACCACCACCTGCGTGCTGATACCAGCGTGGTCGGTGCCCGGCTGGAAGAGGGTCTCGAACCCCTGCATGCGCTTGAAGCGGATGAGGACGTCGATGATCGTGTTGTCGAACGCATGGCCCAGGTGCAGGTTGCCCGTGACGTTGGGGGGCGGGATGACGATGCAGAAGGGTTCCTTGTCGCTATGGGGGTCCGCCACGAAAGGCTGCTCGGCCCACCTCCGGACCCAGCGCGACTCCAGGGCGGCGGGGTCGTAGCGGCTGGCCAGCTCGGCCGCGGCTTCTCCCTCGAATGGTGCTTCTCTGCTTGGCTCTCGCGTCATGCTCTCCTCCGGCGTTAGCGCCTTGGCGTCCGCCGGGAGGGTAGCAACGCAAAACGGCCCCGCCCGGCTGCTTGCGGACGAGGCTAGGACCCCGCGGTACCACCGCACTTCCCCCCTGCCCGGGGGGCGCTCTGGAAACCGCACTGTCGCGGCGGCCTGCGGGGGCTCTACTGGCCGGCCAAGCAGGGGCGCCGGCTTTCTGCCCCGGAGAGGCCCCGAAGGCCTCTCGGCGGGGGACGTTCGGTACCCGTACCCGGTTCGCGCTCACACCCGGCCACTAGCTCCGGCGCGAACTCTCTGGCGGGTACGGCGGCGCCTACTCTTCCCGCTGGGCGGATGATAGCACCGCGGCCCCTCGAACGGGGCCCACCGCACCGCTAACCCACCGCCGGCCGTTGCAAAGCCGTTGGGCCGCCGGTTACCCGGCCGCCACGCGCGCCCGCTAACCCACCACCGGGAGGGCGTTGACGGACTGGATGCTCACCTGGCCGGCCATCAGGCGCGCCGCGCGGCGCAACTCGATGGCGCTGGGGTCTTCGGGGTCGGCTATCACGAGCGGGGTGCCGCTGTCGCCGCTCTCGCGCAGGGCCCGGGTGATCGGCACCTGCGCCAGCAGGGGCAGGCGCTCGGCCTCGGCCCACCGGGTCGCGCCACCCTCACCGAAGATGTGATCCTTGGTGCCGTCTGGTAGGGCGTAATAGCTCATGTTCTCGATGACCCCGAGGACGGGGATGTGTGTCTTGCGCGCCATGGTGTAGGCGCGGCGCACGTCGACCAACGCCATGTCCTGCGGCGTCGTGACCAGCACCATGCCCGTCACGGGCACGAGCTGGGAGAGCGAGAGCTGCACGTCGCCCGTTCCCGGCGGCAGGTCGATGACCAGGTAGTCGAGCTCGCCCCAGACGGTCTGCTTCAGGAGTTGGGTGAGGGTGCCGTGGAGGATGGGGCCCCGCCAGGTGAGGGCCTGGCCGTCCTCTACCAGGTTGGCTATCGAGATGACCTTCACGCCGTGGTTGCGCAGCGGGAGGATGTGCTTCTCGTCGTCGGCCATCAGGCGCTTGCCCTCGACGCCGTACATCTTTCCCTGGCTGGGACCGTAGATGTCTGCGTCCAGCAGCCCGACTTTGGCGCCCTCCAAGCTCAGCGAGGCGGCAAGGTTGGCCGCGATGGTCGACTTCCCCACCCCGCCCTTGCCCGATCCCACGGCGATGACGTTGCGGATGCCCGGGAGCGGCATCTGTGACGGTCCGCGGACCTTGGAGCCGAACTCGATGTCGAGGTGAACCGCTCCGACGACCTGCTTGATCGCGGCCCGGATGTCGGCCTCGATCTTCGCCTTCAACGGGCACGCGGGAGTCGTCAGCGTGATCTCGAGCCTGACGTTGTCGCCGTCGATGTCGACGGAGTCGACCATTCCCAGCGTGACGAGGTCTTGGTGCAGTTCCGGGTCGTTGACGCCCTTGAGGGCCTCCAGTACGCGTTCTCGGGTGACTTCCATAAGTTGTTCAAGCGTAACAGCGCGCACCCCTACCGGCGTCGCGCTGGGTGACGGAGCGCGGTGTGCCGGGCCGCCGAATGGCATGCCGGAGTGGCAACCCGCGCCTTGTGGCGCCCCCGAAGGCTGGCTATACTCACATACGCGTGGACCAAAGCGGGCGTTTTCAGCGCAACCAGGAACTGAGGCACGACGGCCAGGTCGTGACCAGCATGGGAGTGGACGTCGTCACGGGCCTCTCGGTCCTCATCTACGACTTTCCCGGTGAGCCCCTGCTGAGCCAAGGCTCGCTCGACCTGGAGGGCGTCCCGACCGTGCTCGCGTCGTGGACCGAGGGCGAGAAGGGGACGTTGGTGGCGGCCTACCCGAGCGGCTCGACCCTGGTCGCGCCCGGCGAGGCCGTGGTGGACGATCAGTTCGTGCTGCAGACCCTGACCCTGCTGAGGGACGCGGCCCGCAAGGGACTCGCCCACGGCGGCATCGGTCCAGGCCGCTTCCTCCGGGCCGGGAAACGCCTCTACCTGGAGGGTTACGGCGTGCCCTGGCGGGCCGGTACGCCACCAGCGCCGGCGTCAGGCCAGGTGACGCCCAACCCCGCACTCGACACCGCACTACGGGCCGACCTCACGGACGGCGTGAAGGCGCTGCTCGAGCTAGGCGCACAGGGGATCAGCACTGAGGTGGCCGCCGCGCTGCGCGCCTCGGTGACTGGCAAGAACGCCACCGACGTCGCGGCGCTGCAAGCCACCGTTCGGCGGCTTGCCGGCGGCGCCGTCACGGTCCCGTCCGCGGGCTTCGTCGACATCGTCCTGCCCACCACCCCGGAATCCACGAGCGTCGGGAGGGGGCCGCTCGACCTCGAGTCCCTCGAGTTCACCCCCGTGCCGCGCGCTCCCGAGGCCGGCATCGACTACGACCCGCACGACGTGGCCGGCACCATGGGCGCCTCACCCAGCGTCTCGGCCACTCGGACCGACATGCGCGTCGATCCCGACGAGCTGAAACCGCGGCCTTCCTCACCGCAACCGCCGCCCGGCGCGGCGAAGCGTCAGGAATCACCCCTCGAACCCGACCCCATCACGCTCGTGAGCGATCCCGGCGGCGGCACGTTGAGGACCGGCAAGCCCGACCACAAGGCCTCCGACCCCGGCTTCGTGAAGCACCTGCCGCCCGGCGCCACTTACCGGGCCGGAAGCTTGGACGACGCGCCGCGACCCGCGCCGATACGCATCGACGACGACGCGGACGACCAGGTAAGCCACCGTGCCTGGCGCGGGCCGGGGCTCCTCGTTCTGCTCGTTCTGGTTGTCGCCCTGGGGATCTTCCTGGCACTTCGCGCTCAGCGCAACTCCACGCTGTCGCAGGTGAGCCCGAGCACCGTCAGCCACCTGGTCGACGTGCGGGTGAGCCCCGGCAACCTCCCGCCAGTGAGCCTGGTGGTCGACCGCAGCCCGGACGGCTCGCGCTACGCGCGAGGCACCATAATCGGCACGGTTCCGCGACGCGTCGGTTTCGATGCGGCCGGCACCTGGGTCGTGCACGGTCTGTTCCAGGGGCGCTCCAGCGAGCCCGTCACCCTGCAGGTACCTGACGACACCGTCATCACCGTCGTGTTCCCCGAGACGCCGCCCGAGACCCCGTGACCGCCTAGGCCACCGCCAGCCAGGGAGCCGCATGCCCGAGTCCATCGTGGTCGTCGACTACGGTTCACAGTTCAGCCATCTGATCACCCGCCGCTTGCGCGAGCTGCGCGTGCTCTCCATCCTCGTGCCCGCCGGCAGCTCCCTGGACGAGATCCTTGCCCATGATCCGGCCGGGGTGATCCTGTCGGGCGGCCCGAACAGCGTCGACGACGTGGGCGCGCCCGGCCTCGCACCAGGGCTCCTCGAGCAGGGTCTCCCCGTCCTGGGAGTGTGTTACGGCATGCAGCTCATGGCCAAGGAACTTGGCGGCGCCGTCGGTACCGGCGGCGTGAAGGAGTACGGCAAGGTGGCGCTCTCTGGCCTCGGCGGGATGCTGTTCGAGGGGGTGGAGGGCGAGTTCATGGCCTGGATGAGCCACGGCGACAGCGTCACGCGGCTGCCCGCGGGCTTCACGGCCACGGCCACCACGGAGAGCGGCGCGCTGGCCGCCATGGAGGACGCCTCCAGGCGGCTCTACGGTCTGCAGTTTCACCCGGAGGTCCGGCACACGCCCAAGGGCATGGCGCTGCTGGAGCGCTTCGTCGACGTCACCTCCGTCGCGCGCGACTGGACGCCCGCGGGCATCCTGGACTCGGCGGTGGCGCAGGTGCGCGAGCAGGTCGGCGCCGAACGAGTCCTTCTGGGGATCTCCGGCGGCGTCGACTCGACGACGCTCGGCCTCCTGCTGCACCGGGCCATCGGCGAGCAACTCGTGGCCGTCTTCGTGGATCACGGCCTGCTGCGGCTCGGCGAGGCCCTCGAGGTAGAGGGCGCCCTGCGCGCCCTAGGCGTGAACCTGCACGTGATCGACGCCTCGGCGCGTTTCGTGTCGGCCCTCGCTGGCGTCACCGACCCGGAAACCAAGCGCAAGATAATCGGCCGCGAGTTCATCGAACTCTTCTCGCGCGAGGCGCGCAACCTCCAGGCCGAGGCGGGACCCATCCGCTTCCTGGCGCAGGGCACGCTCTACCCCGACGTCATCGAATCGGCGGGCGTGCCGGGCGCCGCGAACATCAAGTCGCATCACAACGTGGGCGGCCTGCCTGCGGACCTGGAGTTCGAGCTGGTGGAACCCTTCAGGAAGCTGTTCAAGGACGAGGTGCGCGAGGTGGCGGAGCGGCTCGGCCTGCCGCCGCACCTGCGCGACCGCCATCCGTTCCCCGGCCCCGGCCTGGCAGTCCGCATCATCGGTGAGGTGACCAACGAGCGCCTCGACGTCCTCAGGCGCGTGGACGACCTGTTCATCTCGGCCCTGCGCGAGTTCGATCTGTACCACGATACTTGGCAGGCGTTCGCCGTACTCACGCCGCTCAAATCCGTGGGGGTCATGGGCGACGGCCGCACGTACGCCAACACGGTGGCGCTTCGGGCGGTATCCAGCGTGGACGGCATGACGGCGGACTGGACCCGGCTACCGCACGAGTTCCTCGCGACGGTGGCGAACCGCATCGTCAACAAGGTGCCCGAGGTCAACCGGGTCGTGTACGACATCACCAGCAAGCCGCCGGCCACCATCGAGTGGGAGTGAGGCCGATAGACTCGGGCATGGAACGTGCCTGGCTCATGAAATCCGAACCCGACAGCTACGCCTACGCCGACCTCGCGCGCGACGGGCGCACGGCCTGGGACGGGGTGCGCAACTATCAGGCGCGCAACTACATGCGTGACGACATGCGCGTGGGTGACCTCATCCTTTACTACCACTCGAGCACGAAGGTGCCGGCCGTGGTCGGGCTGGCGCGGGTCGCGTCCGAACCCTATCCGGACCCCACGCAGTTCGACCCGCGAAGCGGCTACCACGACGCCAAGGCCACGCGCGAGGCCCCCCGGTGGTTCCTGGTCGACATCGAGCCCGTGCGGGAGCTGGAGCGCCCGGTGACGCTCGCCGAGATGAAGGCCGACCCCGCACTTGCCGGCATGGCCCTGCTGGCGCGCGGTAACCGCCTCAGCGTGATGCCCGTGGAGCCCGAACACGCGCGGCACGTCCTGGCGCTGGCCGCGGGCTGAGCCGGCGCGGGAAGCCTTACGTCCCCGCCGGACGAGCGGTGGTACCATCGGCGTCATGAACGAGCGCCGCGCCCGCGTTCTCGACATGGTGGCGGAAGCGTACATAGCTACCGCGCACCCTGTCGCCTCCGCGCACATCGCCGCGCAGCTGGACGTGAGTCCGGCAACCGTGAGGTACGACTTCGGTTCGCTCGAGAGCGAAGGGTTGTTGCAACAGCCTCACACTTCCGCCGGCCGCATCCCCACGGCACTAGGGTTTCGCATGTACGCCTCCAGCTTCCTGCCGCCCCGGCCGCTCCCCGACGCGCAGCTCGACCAGCTCGACCGCCACTTGAAGGGCGCCGAGGGGGACGGTCTCTTCCACATCGCCTCACGGCTGGCGGCCGAGTTCTCGGGCTACGCGGTCATGGTGCGGCTACCCGCCGACGACACGCTTCAGATCCTCGAGATCCACCTCTCGCAGCTCGCCTCCAACCGGATGCTGGCGGTCGTGGTGCTCGAGAACGGGCTCGTCAGGCAACTCGGCGTGACGGTCGATCCCGTGCCCAGCGAGGACGTCATCGACGACGCCGAGCGCAACCTGCGCCAGCTCTCGCAACCGCTGGGCGAGGTCCCAGCGGCGCTCCTCGACATTGCCAAGCGGGCAGAGGCGGAGCTGGGCAGGACCCTCGTCGCCCTCGCCAAGGCCTGGGACGACCTGCAACCGCCCCGCGTCTTCCGGGAGGGGCTCCACCAGTTGCTGAGCGAACCCGAGGGGGCCGACCCGGCGTTCGTGCGCTCCGCGCTCGAACAGCTCGAGATGGAGGCGCCCGCCCCGGACCACGAGGGGGGTCTCGCGCTCGAACTCGACGACCACGTCGCGCGGGTAGCGTCGACGTTCTCGCTGGGGCGCTCGACCGGCAAGCTCATCCTGGTGGGTCCCTCACGCATGCGCTACCCGAACGCGCTCGCGGTGGCGCACGGACTCGCGGGCGCGCTTGCGCGTCCACGGCCGCGAGACGGGGCGCAACGGTGACTTGAGCGCGCGGCGGCGAGTCGTTGCCCAACGGAATATCTCACAACCCACAGGCCCGTCGCGGCACTATGCTCCGCATCGGGAAGCGGGAAGGAGGGGCATGCCTAACGACGTCTACAAGTACACGCACGAGGCACTATCGGCCCTGGTCTCTCCCCGCGTCGCGTCGACGGTGTTGGACGGGGCCCTGGCGGCCAAGGGCCAGGATCCGAACTCGGTCAGCACGCGCACCATGCGGCATCTGCTCGCTGGGGCGGTGCGCAAGGAACTCAGTGGTTCCTTGCCGAGGTCGGGCCTCACCCGTAGGCTGAAACGCCTGGCGGACGAACTGACGTTACTGCCCAACACGGCGAACCACGCCGAGACTACCCCCGTGCTCCAGGCACTCATCGCCGAAGCGGACGCCGAACGCGCCCTCGTGAAACTCAGCTCCGAGAGGCTCCCCGCGGTTCCATTGGGCGCCTCACCGGTTTCCCTGGGCGACGCCGGAACCGCCGCACGAGGCTCAGGGGACGCCGTCCTCCCAGCGGCAACCGCGGCGCCGAATCACCTCGTCGCCCTCGCGGGCATGCCGTTCGCTCCTCCCTCCGGGCATGGGCGGCTTCCCGGCCGCGCGCCGGCGCTGCGCTCCCCCGACCGCCGCAGCAAGCCGCCGCACGAGGCTCAGGCGACGCGCAAGGAGATCACGCGCCTGAGCGAGCTCGCTGTCGCTTCAGCGCTCAGGCTCTTCGGCGACATCGAGACGGTCAGGCAGGTAGTCGTCGTGCGGGGCAACGAAGTACTGTTGCACCGGGGCCAAGGCGTCGACCCGGACCACCTGCCGAACCTCGTGCTCAGCTCTCGTGGGCTCTTGGCGCGCTCGGGCAACCTTCGCGCCTTTTCCGTGGAGCGCGCCGCGGGCGTGCTTTTCCTGTTCCCATTCGGTGAGGACTGCGTGGTCGTCGTCACTTTCCCCCACGTGAACATCGGTGCCGTCCTGAACGCGCGCGCCGCTCTTGAGGAGGCTGCATGATCCGGCGTCAACTGACCTTCGCCACCGGTGTTCTGGTGGTGTTCTTCTGCCTGAGTGGGGCCATGGCCCAGGAGGACTCCCTCCTACAACGCTACGACCTCGCCATCGAGAACCTCGAGATCGCCACGGCCAGCGTGCCGACCGACGGCGCCCAGGCGCGCGACGAGCTGGAGCGCGCCCTGAACGCCCTCCTCACGCTCTCTCGCGACGCGACCAGCACCAACCTGGTGCGCGCCATGGAGCGCACCTTCGAGCGCACTCGCGTGGCGGTGGAGAACCAGAGCCACACCGACATGGCGGTCCAGACCGCCGTGCTGGCCGGTGGCTTCAGCCGCCTGGTCATGGACTCCGCGTACCTGAACGCCAGCTCCGGTGACCTGGAGACCGCGCGCAACCGCCTGCTGCACCTCGCCGAACGCCTTGACTTCACGGCCGACGACGTGGCGGCCCTCACCGCCGCCGACGCGGGCCCGGCCCTCAGGTTCGCCTTCGAAGCCGGCGCGGCCGACGCCATCACCACCGAGCTTGCCTCCGCGCAAGACCTCATGGCCAGCGACCAGGACGCCGCCTACGTGAGCCTCGCAAAGGCCTACGGCGAGTCGCTCCTCGTCCAGGATTCGCCGCGGATCGACGCCTCGCTCAACCGTGACCTCGTGGGCGCCGCCCAGGCCGTCGTGAACGAGGACGCCGCAGCCCTGGACGCCGCGGCTAAGAGCGCCACGCTCACCCTCACGAGCCTGGCGAACGCCGCTCGGGCCGGCAGCGAGGGCACTCTAGCGCCGGGAGGGGCCCAGCAGGCACCCGCCCCGGAGTCACTGCCGGAGCTCGCCACGGCCCCCACACCAGCGACCACCGACGAGGCGACGACCGCCGAGGCCGACACGGCCGCGATGGCGGAGGCACCGCAGGCGGCGGAGGCCGCGGAGGCCGCGGAGGCCGCGGAGGCCGCGGAGACCCCGGCCCCCGGCGCCGTCGACCAGGACGCCGAAGCCGGCGGCCCCGCTCAGGCATCCGTCGCCGAGGAGGCCGCAGCGGCCGTCCCGGAAGCCACTCTCGAGGCGGCCGTAGCGGCACGCCTGGCACAGCAGGAGGCCGAGGCGCGCCAACTGAAGGTTGACGCCATCACGCGAAGGCTCGCGTCCGCCGGCCTGGGACCGAGCGTGGCCGCCACGAACGCCGAACGCCTCGTGAGCGCTGGGTTCGACGACTTGGACGACGTCTTCAACGGTCTCCAGGCCGCCACCGCGCGCGTCGTCGCCGGCGTGAGGCGCGGCGACCAGGCCGCGGCCCGCGCGGCCCTCGCCCAGGTCGACGCCTCCTACCGTCGCGACCTCGCACCCGCCCTCGCACAGCTCGATCCCACGGTGGACCAGGCGACCAGCGACCTCCTGACCAACCTGGCGAACCGCACGCACCTCACGCTGGCCGAAGCGGGCCTGCTCAGCGCCAGGTTGGACGTCGCGCTGGGCGCGTTCGAAGGCGCCGTCCCGGCCCTGGGTGACGACGTCGAGGCCTCCGTGGACGCCGTGTGGTCGGACATGACGCGCAGCGCGGTCTTCGTCATCCTCGGCATCCTCGCCATCTTCCCGCTCGTCCTGTTGAACATGGCGTTCGGGGGCGGCAACCGGAACTGGCGGCTCGTCGGTTGGGCCCTGTTCCTCCTACTCGTACCCGTCTTCTACCAGGCCGTCGCCGGGCTGTTCGACCTGCTGGGCCGCGTCATCGACGTGAGCTGGTTCCCGGACCTCGAGCGTTGGTCGATGTTCGACAGCGTCACGGGCCAGGCCGCCTGGGCCCTGCTCGTCTTCATCGCACTGATCCTCGCGATCATCGGGCTGCGCGGGATCTGCGTGCAGTTCGGACTCCTGGGGGCTAGCAAGAAGAGCGCGGTCGCCAAGCAGACCGCCACCGCCGCCAAGAGCGGAACCGGCCACACCACCATCGACTGGGACGAGGAGTTCTGATCGATGACGGGCCGGACCGAAGCCTGGACGCTCAGGACGACGTGAGGTGAGCGTTGTGGCCAACCCGGTCTACCAGACGGCCGTGACCGAGCTGGAGGCGGTGCTGTCACCGCGCATCGTCTCCAGGGCGCTCAAGGAAGGCCTGCGGCAACTTGGCCGCTCGCCCGAAGCCGCCGACGTCGGCGACCTCGAGAAGGTCCTGAAGTCACAGGTCTATCGCCAGCTGCAAGTGATGATGCCCGTAACGCAGGCCAAGGAGACCGTGGCCGGGATCCTCACGCGGCTGGAGGGGTCCGCGGCGGGAGGCGGCCAGCCCACGGGCGCCGGCGCCGGCGGGCTAGAGGCGCAGGCGGAGCGCCTCGCCACCTTGCAGCAGGAACTCAAGCCGTTCAACCTCTACTTCGAATGGCCCGAGGTCCAGAAGCTCAGGGCGCAGGTGCAGCTCGTCCACGACGATCATGCCGCGGGTCGCGAGGCACCCGCACTCCTGGCCGAGGCCGAGGCGCAGTTGGCCACCGTCAAGCAGAAGTTGGAGGACCAGCTCGTCCTGCAGGCACGAGACGCGGGCGAGCTGCAAGACACGCTCGAACTGGTGCGCTCTCTGGGCGGCACGCGGGTGCGTCGGCTCGAGACCCTCGTGAACCAGGTCCTCGCAGCGCAGGCCCAGCGCCAGTTGGCCCAGGCCGAGAAGGAGCGCGCGCACCGACTGGGCCACGAACTGCGCCGCGCGCTCGAGGGTGGTGACGACGCCACGCCGGTGGCGCCCGCACGAGACCTCGAGCAGCCGGAACCGGCCGCCCCGGCGGAGGCGCCAGTGGCAACGGGCGAGCCGACCCCAGAGCTCGCGGAGCCCGCGGCGGAGCCCTCAGCCGCCGCGGAGCCCTCAGCCGCCGCGCCGGACGAGGTGGGCGGCCGCGTTCACCGCCTCGAAATCGACGCCGAGCTCCACCAGCTGAGGGCCCTCGAGACCGAGTTCAGGAGCGTCCTCGAGTACCTCCCCGAGCTAGCCGCCCACTTGTCCGAGCTCCGCTCGGAGCTCGAGGCCGAGCGCTCCGTGGCTCCGGTCCTCAGCGCGATGCAAGGCGACCTGGAAGCGACCAGCGCAGCCTTGCGCGACGACCTGCGCGACGAGTTCGAGGAAGTGCTCGCATCGCTCGAGGCCTTGCGCCCCGACGTCGACAAGGCCGAGCTCGAGCAGGCCCTCAGGGTGACGCTCGGCATACTGACCTCCGCACTCCCGAGCCTCACCGACGTCGAGCACGTAAGGCGGCTGCATCAGCTGGCCAAGGAGCAAGCGGAGGTGTTGGACCGCGACGACGAGGCACAGCGCGCCGGGCTTCAGGCCCAGGCCGAACTCCTCGCCCGCCTGGAAGCCACCCTGCTCAGCCGCGAGGGCGACGACGGTCTGCACGACGAGGTCGAGCGGCTTCGTAGCGAGTTCGACCAGCTGCGCCTCGCGCAGTCGCAGATGTCGGTGGCCCACGAGCTCGTGTCGTCGGCGCGTGAGGCCGAGGAGGCGCTGGCACGCAGCCTGGCCGCCCGCGCCACCGAGGCCTCGGAGAAGCGATTGGCGCAGCTGACCGCGCTGCGAGCCAAACTCGAGCGGCTCCCGGTGACCGCTACCCTCACGGACCGCGCGGCCGCGCTGCACAACGAAGTGCAGCGCCTGATCCAGGAGCAGGAGAACGCCGCCGCGGCGGCGGCTCTGCTCCTCGATGACGTCACTGCCGGCCCGCCCGCGCTGCCCGAGTCCGAGCTCGACTCGCTCGGCACCGAGATCGAGACGCTGAAGCTGGAGCTGACCAGCAGCCTGCGAAACCGCCTGATGCGCTTGGCCGAAGAAGCCACGGAGCTCGGCAACCACCCGCTGATCGAGCACATCCAGCGGGCGCTCCTCGGCCTCGAACTCGACCGCTATCCCGACCTCGCGCAACTGCAGGCAGCGCTGCGCAACGAGCGCGAGGCGCGCCGCCAGGAGCAGGTCGACGAGCTCAAACGCCTGTCGCAGGCCGCCTCGCCCTTCGAGGGTTACGAGAGCGGAGCGGAACTGAAGGCGCTCCTCGCCGACGCCCGCGCCAAGATCGAGGCCGGTGAGCCCGCCACCACGCTGAGGCGGGTGGCCGAACTCATCGGCGTCCTGGAGCTCGATGCCGACGAGAAGCTGGCCAGCCTGCCCGCGCGGTTGAGCGCGGCGTTGGAGGCCCTCGAGCCCGTCTCGAAGCTCAACAGTGACGGCGTGATCACCGTGCGGCGGATCCTCTACCACCTGGATTCGCAGCGAGACGTACTCCCTCGCCTCTCCCGCGGCCTTCAGTTGCAACTCGAATCGGCGCTGAGCCAGGCCGAGCGCATGCTCGTGGAGTTGCGCAGCGAGTACGAGGCCACGCGGCTCGTGGCCGGCCAGGTCGTGAGCGGCGGCCTGCTGGACGACGTGCTTGGGATCTTCAAGACGCCGGGCGCGGCGGCAGACGAACCCACGGGCGCCGGTCCCGACAGGGCCGCAATGTTGGCCTCGTACCTCAGCGAGGATTACGTTCGAGCCGGTGCCTGGACGAGCGCCGACGGCACCCTCTTAGCAGGTGACGAAGGCGCGGCGCTCGCCGACCCGGGAGCGCTCGCCGCGGCGGCGGACGCCGCCTTGCCGGGCACCACCGCCACGTGCCTGCAGGCCAACGACGAGGCGCTCGTGATCGCCTGGCCGGGGAACGGCGAGCTGCTCACCTTGCACGTGACCGACCCCGACCTTGCCGGGCTGTTGGCGAGTCGGCTGCGCCGTGAGCTGGCCAATCGCGGCTCGGTAGCCCCATCTTCGTGACCACCGCAGGCGCCGCGTTCCCCGCGAACGCGCTGCCGTTAAGGACCCTCGACGACACCCTCGACCTGGCGCGCACTGCGCTGCAGGCGCTGCCCGCGGGGGCCCTTCTGCTCCTCTCCGGACCGCTGGGGGCCGGCAAGACCACCTTCACGCAGGCGTTGGGCAAGGTGTTGCGGGTCGTAGCGCCCGTCACCAGTCCCACCTACACCCTCGTGCACGAGTACCCGTCCCCAGGCGGCACGCTCGTGCACCTCGACGCCTACCGCCTGGGCAGCGCGGAGCCGTTGGCCGGCAGCATGCTCGACGATTACCTCGAGCGGGCCCGGCTCGTGGTCGTCGAGTGGGGTGAGCAACTGCTCGCCGCATACCCCGAAGCCTGGTGGCTGGAGTTCGGCTTCTTGGACCAGCCCGACGGGGCCGGCGACGAGGGGAACCGGCTGCGATACGCGCGCTGGCGAGTCACCCATCCCACATGAACCCAAGCGACGGCCTCACCCTCTGCATCGACGGTGCCACCAGCTACCTGGCGCTGGCGCTGGTCCGGCGCGCGGAAGCCTTGGGGAGCACGTCCGAGGACGTCGGCCGCGCCCACTCGGCCGTCATGATCGCCTCGCTGGGCGCCCTGCTCGAGCGGGCCGGGATAGAAGCCAGCGACGTGGCCCGGCTCGTGGTGGGCATCGGACCGGGTTCGTACACGGGCGTCCGAGTGGCCGTGGCTACCGCCAAGGGCCTGGCCCGCGCCTGGGGCGTGCCGCTTCACGGCGCGTCCTCGCTGCTGGCGCTGGCCGGGTCGCAGGTGGCGCCGGGCGAGGACGCCCTGGCCGTGGCGGACGCTCGTCGCGGCAACGTCTACGCACAGCACGTGAGGCGTCTCGCCTCGGAACCAGACGTGCTCCGCTACGAGGAGGTGGAGGGGCCCAGGAAGCTGCGCCGGGACTCCCTCGCCACGGAGTTCCCAGGGTTGCGCCTCGTGGAGGGCGCCCAACCGGACGCGGCGGCGCTCGCCTGGGCCGCGCGCGTCGACCAGGCCGCCGAGCCCTACTACCTGTGACTGGCGTTATACTGCCTCACCGCGAGACCACGGCGTCCTCGTGGACCGCACCCGCTCGCTCGGCCCGCGCGCACCGCGCCGGCCGCTCGGGGGTCGGCCCGTGAGCCGCCGTTGGGTCGCGAGCCCCTTCGGGCGGGAGTGAGTATGTTCTTCAGACTTGGCCAAGAGATGGGGGTCGACCTGGGCACGGCGACCGTCCTCATCTACGTGAAAGGCAAGGGCATCATGTTACGCGAACCGTCGGTGATCGCGATGGTGCGCGACACCGGCGAGGTCAAGGCCGTGGGCGAGGAGGCCTACCTCATGCTTGGCCGCACCCCCGGCAACATCGTCGCGGTGCGCCCCATGCGCGACGGGGTCATCGCCGACTACGACCTCACGGAGAAGATGCTGCAGGCGTTCGTGCGCAAGGTGCTCACCGGCCCCAGCCGGCTCTTCAAGCCGCAGATCATGGTCTGCGTGCCGTCGGGCGTGACGGAGGTCGAGCGTCGCGCCGTGCTGCAAGCGACGCGCGAGGTCGGTGCCCGCAAGGCCTACCTGATCGAGGAGCCGCTGGCGGCGGCCATCGGCGCCGGGGTCAAGATCGCCGAGCCCACCGGCTCGATGATCGTCGACGTGGGCGGCGGCACGACCGACATAGCCATCATCTCGCTGGGCGGCATCGTCGTATCCGAAAGCCTCCGCATAGCGGGCAACGAGTTCGACGAGTCGATAATCCGCTACATCCGCCACAAGGAGAACCTCCTGATAGGCGACCGCACGGCCGAGTCCGTGAAGACGCGCGTGGGCGCCGCCATGCTGCGCGGGCCGGCGGACGACCTCGACATGGAGGTCCGCGGCCGCGACCTCATCAACGGCCTGCCGAAGAGCATCACCGTGACGTCCAAGGAGATAGTGGAGGCCCTCAAGGAGCCGATCGCGAAGATCGCCGACGGCGTCCGCAGGGTGCTGGAGCAGGCCCCGCCGGAACTGGTGAGCGACGTGATCGACCGGGGCATCATCATGACGGGCGGCGGGTCGCTGCTGCGTAACTTCGACGAACTGCTGCGCGAGACCACGGGCATCCCCGTCATGGTGGCGGAGAACGCCACCGACTCCGTGGCGCTGGGCACCGGGATGGCCCTCGACATGCTCCACGTCTTGCAAGACGCGCTGATCTCAGATCATTTCCTGAGGCGCTGACCGTGGCGGCGCACACGCGCGCCGCGCGCCTCCCACGCAGCGCCACGGTCGTGCGTGCCCGGGGCCGACGTCTCCTGCTGGCGGTGTGCCTCGCGGCTGCCCTGGGCGTGGCCCTGGCGCAGCGGCCCCAGGGCCCGATACAGGACATGGCCGTCGAGGCCGTGGTCGTCGGCGACAAGGGCCATGCGGTCACCGCCGGCGCCGACAACCGACTGGAGCGCTTCCCGGTGGAGGT
>Ga0265293_10001933_pt1 | contig 43562 bp, 52 predicted proteins | sample Munlanlewell138R_FD_192505 | JGI IMG/M metagenome (GOLD analysis project Ga0265293, IMG submission 192505) | Leachate microbial communities from a municipal landfill in Southern Ontario, Canada - Leachate well 138R | ecosystem: Engineered > Solid waste > Landfill > Unclassified | place: Canada...
GGTTTTCATCCATGTTACAGGAGTTCAATTCTCCTCGGGGTCACCACTTCAAAATACTCAAAACAATCAAAAATAAATTATCTCCTCAGCTAAAATTTGGTAACATTTCAAAAAACTATTTTTAGGAATTTTAATGTTAAGATTTGCGCCTAGCCCTACCGGTGATATGCATATAGGCAACCTTAGAGTTGCGCTATTTAACTACATCGTATCAAAACAGAGAAAAGAAGATCTTATTATCAGAATTGAAGATACTGATAAAGATAGAAATATAGAGGGAAAAGATCAAGAAATATTGGATATTTTGGGCGTTTTTGGCATCGAATACTCACAAGTTATGTACCAAAGCCAAAATATGCGTTTTCACTCTGCTATGGCGCTACAACTCCTGCACGAACTAAAAGCTTTTAACTGCTTTTGCTCCACGGATTGGCTGGATAAAAAACGACAAGATGCTAAAGAGAGTAAAACTGCATATAGATATGATGATGCATGCGCATCTCTGCCGGATGAGCTTGTTATTGACAATGAGAATCCTTTTACGGTTAGAATAAGAAAACCCATGGAAGCTATCACTGTAAAAGATTATATCAAAGGCGAGATGAAATTTGAAGCAAATGAGATAGACAGTTTCATAATCATGAGACAAGATAAGACGCCTATGTATAATTTTGCGTGCGCCGTTGATGATATGTTAAGTGATGTTTCGTTGATAATCCGAGGGGAAGACCATGTGAGCAATACACCAAAGCAGATTCTTATCAGAGAAGCGCTAGGCTACGACAAAAATATAGAGTACGCCCACCTGCCGATAATACTAAACGACAGCGGCAAAAAGATGAGTAAAAGAGATGATGCTTCAAGTGTTAAATGGCTTCTTGAAGAGGGTTTCTTGCCATCGGCTATTGCAAACTATCTTATACTGATGGGGAATAAACCTCCAAAAGAGATTTTTCATCTAACAGAGACCATAGAGTGGTTTGATTTGAAAAACATATCAAAATCCCCTGCCCGTTTTGATATAAATATGCTCAAGCATATAAATAGGGAGCATATAAAAATGCTTGAGCCAAAAGAGCTTTCTCGTTATGTCGGTTTTGCCGATGAAGAGATTGGGGAACTTGCAAAAATTTACCTAGAAGAGTCAAATACGACTAGAGATTTAAAAGCAAAAATAGCTTCTATTTTCGCAGAAAAAGAGATACCCGAGGAGCTTAAAGAGTCTGCCCAAATCATAGTAGAAACTATCAAAAATGCTCCCTACTTTGAGGAGTATGATGAGTTTAAAAACTATGTCATGAAAGAGTCCGAACTTAAGGGCAAAAACTTTTTTAGACCGCTTCGTTTAATTTTAACAGGAGCTGAACATGGTCCTGATATTTCTTTGGTCTATAAATATATTAAAAACTACCTAGGGGAGATTGTAAAATGAGTATATTAATAGAGATAATTCAAGGCATCGGAGCAATAGCTCTTACTCTTATCAATATTTATATGTGGGTTGTTATTATAGCTGCTCTTCTTAGTTTTGTAAATCCTGATCCGTTTAATCCGATTGTTCAATTTTTATATAGAATAACAAATCCTGCATACTCTCTTGTTAAAAGATATATAAGGACAAATTTCAATGGTTTGGATTTGGCACCGCTGATAATTATAATAGGATTACAGATAATTAGCGTTTTGCTAAGTGCTGTTTTGCGCGCCCTTTAGGAGTGTGTTAAAAAACTTCTACTCTTTTTTGTATTTTATAACCCTAGAAGATGTTGTATTATCTTCTAGAGTAAGATTTATAGTATCTGCTTGCTCAAATGTGACAAGGTAGTATTGGTTCCAGTCATTTTTTGTATTGGCTAGATGAGAAAATTGATTTTCTTCGGGCAATTTTTCTACATTAAGAGGCGGTTTTGAGTTTAGTGTAAGTCTCATGTCTGTATCTTTGGGATTTTTCGAATCATAAAGCACTTTGGACTCTTTTGTAAACATAAATACATAAAAATACTCATTTTGATTGTATGATTTTGGATAGACTTCATTTAAGTATATTACGGAAAAAATACCACTTATATTGCCATCTTTTGATATTATTTTTGAACTCTGCAAGCTAGATGCGCTTAGTTCTTGAGCTCTATTCATATCAAATCCAAAAAAGGCATTTTTTGTTGAGCATCCGCTAAAAAGTGTTAAAAAAGATAAAACAGTAATGAAAATTTTCATTCAAAATCCTCTAAATAATCGCAGAATTATATCTTATTAAACAAGCTTTTAACGACTATTTTGTATAATCTCCTAAAATTAACTAAAGTATTTAAATTGAAAAAAAGATTAGCAGTTGCATTTACAGGTCCTTCCAACAGCGGTAAAACTACTCTCATACTAAAAGTTGCCAGAAAACTTATACATGACTACAAAAAAGAGGTCGCTATTATTAAGCATGACCCAAAAGATAAGGCACGCTTTGATGTTGAGGGAAAGGACAGTTATAAGTTCTCAGATACCGGGGCGGAGGTTATAGTAACCTCGCCAAAACGTACTACCTATTTTTCCAACAAACACAAAGAGCTTAATGAGATGATTAGACTCTTTAATGACTTTGACATCTTACTTGTAGAGGGATTAAAGAATCTGCCTCTTCCTAGAATAAGCATCTTTAGAGATGTTTTGGATGAAGATTATTTTCCATACATGGATGCGCTAGCAACTGATGGCAGTATAGATTTAAGTAACTATAAATTACCTCAAAACATTGACATTCTCGACATTAACAACTGTGAAAGTGTAATTTCATGGATACTTAAAAACGCAAAGGAAGTATAGATAAATGACTGATATATTTAGTGCCATACAAAGAACAGCCATCAGAATTAAAAGTGCGATAGACACCAAAGATATAGGCTATTCGCAACAGGAAAACAGCTCTGGAGAAACACAGCTTCAGCTTGATATCAAATGCGATATGATTATCGAGGAGGAGTTCTCACATGTAGCCTCTATCCATACAATAGCTAGTGAAGAGAAGGAGAAAGAGGTTGTACTTCATAAAAATGGCAAATATTTTATTGCTTATGACCCGCTTGATGGCTCCTCTTTGATAGATGTAAATCTTAGCGTCGGTTCCATATTTGGCATCTATGAAAACAGCTTTGAGGCAAAAAATATGGTTGCTTCATGTTATGTTGTTTTTGGACCTCGTGTTGAGATGGTTTTTGCCCACAACAAAACAAAACTTCATCTGCTTCAAGGAAAAGAGTTTGAGTTTGTAAAAGAGATTCGCCTAAATGAAAAAGGAAATCTTAATGCGCCAGGCGGAACACAACAAAACTGGAAACCTTTTCACAAAGAGCTTGTAGATAGCTTTTTTGCCGAGGGTTACCGTCTGCGATACTCTGGGGGTATGGTTCCGGATTTGCATCAGATTCTTCTAAAGGGCGGCGGACTTTTTAGCTACCCCTGCACTTCTGATAAGCCTGAAGGAAAACTTCGTAGGCTTTTTGAAGTGTTTCCTTTTGCTTTTATATTTAAAACTGCCGGAGGAGAAGCAATTGACGGAAAAAAAGATTTGATGGAGCTAGGATGCGCACATATACATGATACTTCCCCTTGTTTTTTTGGCTCTAAGTACGAGATAAAAAGAGTAAAAGAAGTTTATGCAAACAACTAATGTGCAAGCAATGGATAAGTTTGAACTTTATCTTGATGAGATGATAGAAAAAATTCAAACTTGTCAAAAAGAGAGAGGCTTAAAAAGTTGCAGTAATTGCGAGCTCTACTTAAATTGCGTTCTTCGAAGCGATTATGTAAAAGCGGTTTACAACAGTATGTCTAAGGGCGATACTGGTGGATTTGAATTTTAAGGAGATAAAATTGAGTAAATATATAACAACACCTATCTATTATGTAAACGGCGAGGCGCATATCGGACATGCTTACACCACTTTTATAGCAGACACTATGGCTAGATATGAAAAACTAAAAGGGGAGGACACCTACTTTTTAACCGGCACAGACGAGCATGGTCAAAAGATTGAGGAGTCGGCTCAAAAGAGTGGCAAGCCTACACAGGAGTTTGCAGATGAGATAAGTGCGGGCTTTAAAAATTTATGGGATGAATTTGAGATAAATTACGACAAGTTTATCCGTACGACTGATGAAGATCATAAAAAAGGCGTGCAAAAAGCTTTTGAAGCCATGCATAACAAAGGCGATATTTACAAAGATTTCTATGAGGGGCACTACTGTGTAAGCTGTGAGACATTTTTTACGGAAATGCAGCTAGTAGATGGCGAATTTTGCCCAGATTGTGGTAGAGGTACAAATATTATCAAAGAGGAGAGCTACTTTTTTAGACTCTCAAAATATGAGGATGCACTTTTAAAACATTATAGTGATAATCCTGATTTTATCATGCCTCGCTCTCGTGCTAATGAAGTTATTAACTTTGTAAAAGGCGGTCTGCGTGACCTTTCCGTGACAAGAACATCTTTTACATGGGGCGTAGGGATGCCAGAGTCAATCAAAGATGACAAGCATGTCATGTATGTATGGCTTGATGCACTTTTAAACTATATAACTGCTCTTGGATATGGAACAACTGAAGAAAATATGAGATACTGGCCGGCATCAGTTCAGTTTGTCGGTAAAGACATTCTTCGTTTTCATGCTATCTACTGGCCTGCATTTTTAATGAGTTTAGACCTCCCTCTGCCAAAACATATCGGTGCACATGGATGGTGGACTAGAGATGGCGAGAAGATGAGCAAATCAAAAGGGAATGTTGTTTCTCCTAGAGAGGTTGCAAACGCTTATGGAGTTGAGAATTTAAGATATTTTATGCTCAGAGAAGTTCCTTTTGGGCAGGACGGTGATTTTTCTCAAAGAGCATTTATTGATAGAATTAACTCTGAACTCAGTAATGATTTAGGTAATCTTTTAAACCGAATTATCGGCATGAGCGGTAAATACTCTGACTTTGAGATAGACAGCAAAGATGTATTAAAGTACCATAAAAGAGAGCTTGATGCTATGAATCTCGTTTTAGATTCACTTGATTCATATATGGAAAATCTACAGACGCATAGATATCTTGAGGAGCTATGGAAGCTCTTTTCAATCGCAAACAAATCCATAGAAGAGCATGCTCCATGGGTTAAAATGAAAGAAAATAAAAAAAATGAAGCACTAGCTACTGTTGCGCTCGTAGCAAATATCTTAGCTAAAGCCTCTATCATGCTCTTCCCTGTTATGCCTAAGACTACAAACACTATTGCGGATGCTCTAAATTTTAAGATAGACAACGCAAGCTACAGAGAACTTGTAATAGAGAAAAAGTTATTGAAATTATTTAATATCAAGGTAGTTCCGCCTCTTTTTCCACGTGTTGAAGAGCCTTTGATGGCAGAAGCTCCTTTGGCTCAGCCAAATATTGATAGCGCTAAAGAGTCGCAAGATAGCTTAAAAGAGCAAGACAACCTTATAGAAATAGGACAGTTTTTTGAGACCTCGCTAAAAGTAGGTGTAGTTGTAGAGGCGAAGGAGGTTCCAAAGAGTAAAAAGCTCCTTAAGCTTCAAGTTGATTTAGGCGAAGATAAGCCTAGACAAGTTGTTGCAGGAATAAGAGAATTTTATACCCCCGAATCTCTGATAAACACACAGGTTTGCGTTGTTGCGAACTTAAAACCTGCAAAACTCATGGGAATGATCTCAGAGGGAATGCTTCTTGCTGCTAAGGATGAAGATGGTCTATGTTTAGTTAGACCGGAAAAACCTAAAAAAGCAGGCACGCCTATTGGATGAGACTTGAAAACTTTCTAGCGCTTACACAAGCTACCCTTGTTAATGAACCATGCATACATGGTTTTGAAAATATTATTTTTGAAGCCTCAAAAGTAAAAAGAGGCGACCTTTTTTTTGCTTATGAGAATGAAAGCATCTCTTTAGCAGTAGCAAACGGTGCTTATGGCATTGTGTTTGAGGGAGAAAACAGGATTAGCGACACAGAGATAGCCTGGATTAAAGTTCAAAGCCTAGATACTGCTCTGAAAAAACTGCTTCGGTTTAAGATGATTGAAAAAGAGGTTGTAGCATATGAGTGTAATGAGATTGTTTTAAAGCTCTCCTTGCAGATAATTACTCAGGAAAATTTTCTCTCACTTGTTGGGGATTTAAAAACAGTTTTTAGAACTCTTTGGGGTATACAGAGCAGGACAACAGTGCTATTTTGCCCTGCTCTAACAGACAGCGGGATATTTGCAAGTGTAAAAACGATGCCAAAAAGACCATTTGCGCTTATTGAGATTATGGAGCAGACTCTCTTTGAAACATCGTTTATTTATGATGATATATTTTATGAAAGACAGTTAATATCTCCATTTTTTATCTCCTATCTAGAGGAGCTTTTGAACTTTTTTAAAACATTAAAGATAAACTATAAGCTTAAAAAATTCACTCCAATAGATCATTTTGAAGCTGTTTTTGTAAATAAAAAATTTGAGATAAAAAACTTCGGTACGAGCGAAAAAGTGCTTATTTTTGAGCCTAATAGCGAGTTGATAGATTCGCAAATCCTCTTTTTAGAGCGCCATGCATCTTGGGCTAATATTATTTTTATTGCTCCGCAATATATTAAGCCAAATAGGAGTGATAATATTTTTAGCTATAAAAATGAGAAAGATATTACCGATATACTCAAAAATAACAGCTTTCACTTTGCTTTGATTGTAGGAGTTGACAAATCAATACTAAACAAGCCGTTGGTAAAGCAGACTCAACTCACAATGGATTTTTAAACAAAGGTAAAATAATGAACAGAAGAGACTTTTTAACAACTGCTACAACAGCATCTGCTTCTATTATTTTAGTCGGGTGCAATGATGGCGCCCGAGAAGCTATAGACTACTCAAAACATCCTACCAAAAAAGAGAGTGATGCAAAAAGAGTAAATATAAACAGAAATAAAAAGACTACAATAAAGCTTGCAACAAGCTGGCCTGCAAGCTTTCCGATTATGGGAGTCGGCGTAGAGAGGTTGGCAAAGAGACTAAGTGATATTAGCGGTGGTTCTTTGGATGTAAAGATTTATCCTAAAAATGTTCTTATCCCTGATTTGGCGGTATTTGATGCCTGTTCTAGTGGTCAGATTGATGCTTTTCACTCAGGACCATACTACTGGAAGGGAAAGAACAGTACATTTTCACTCTTTAGCGGTATTCCATTTGGTTTTACCGCGGAGGAGATAAACTCTTGGATGCTCTTTGGCGGCGGAATGGAGCTATGGAGAGAGCAGTATGCTAAATACAATCTTCATCCCTTAATGGGAGGCAATACAAATATTCAGATGGGCGGATGGTTTAGAGAAGAGATAAAATCACTCTCAGATATGCAGGGACTAAAGATGAGAATCCCGGGTCTAGGCGGGGAAGTTTTTTCTAAGATGGGAGTAAATTCAGTTTTACTTCCTGCGGGGGAGATATATACTTCCCTAGAGCGCGGAGTTATAGATGCAACCGAATGGGTTGGGCCCGCGCTCGATATCAAGATGGGATTTTACAAAGTAGCGCCTCACTACTATTCAGGCTGGCATGAACCAGGTTCAATCCTAGAGCTTACCTTTAACAAGCAGTTTTGGAGTAAGCTAGCTTATGAGCATCAGTCGATGATAGAGGTTGCTTCAAGTGAGATGAACTCAAATATGACATATGAGTTTCATAGTGAAAATATTAAAGCTTTTAAAAACTTAAAAGAGTTAAACATCTCTTTGCATCAGTTTCCTAAAGATGTCATAGATGCAGGAAAAAGGGCTTTAAAAGAGGTAATTTTAGAGCTTAGTGAAAAAAACAGCGATTTTAGGCGAGTTTATGACTCTATAGACAACTATCTTGCACTTTCAAAAGAGTGGAGCAGTGCAAGTTTAGGATATTTTTTAAATGAAAGATAAGCAAAACAACATGATTTTCAGATATATATTAATTCCATTTTTTCTTTATAAGTCCATTTTATGGGGCTCTTTTGGCGCAACGATTATCGATAAAACTACATCTTTGCCTATTGCACACGCTACTGCTAGCGACTCTAAATTGAGCGTAAAGAGTGATGAAAATGGCACCTTTATACATAAGAGTGAAGAAAATTGCCTTTATATAAAAGCGTATGGATATAGACCTTACAAACTAAACCTAGAAGATAATAAAACCGTTGTTGAGCTAGAGCCAATAACCGTAAAAGCTCTTTATCTAAGTTTTTGGCGCGCAAGCAATAACTCCCCGAGATTAAAAGAGATTTTAAAGATTATTAAACAGACGGAAGTTAATACGATTGTCGTAGATGTGAAAAATGAGTATGGTTCAACCTCTTACAAAACCTCTTTTGAAAAAGCAAACGGTTATGGCGCACATGAGGATAGAACAAACAGAAATATTGAACAGTTTATAAAGTTAATGAAATCCAAAAATATCTATACAATAGCCAGAATCGTAACATTTAAAGATGAACTTCAAGCCACGAACAACTATGATTATGCCATAAAAAAAGATGACGGTACTCTATGGAGAAACCATGATAATATGGCTTGGGTTGACCCATTTGACAAAAGAGCACATGAGTACACCATCTCAATAGCCGAAGATGCTGCAAAAGTAGGTTTTGATGAGATAAATTTTGATTATATTCGTTTTCCGGCAAAAACAGGATTGATACTCTCAAAAGAGAATACGCAAGCAAATCGCATACAAGCAATAAGCGAGTTTTTGGAGTTGGCACAAAACAGACTTAGAAAATACGGTGTTTTTATCTCTGTAGATACCTATGGAAACATCTGCTGGGTAGAAGATGATATAGGAATAGGACAAAAGATAGAATCGCTCTCTAAGTATGCAGATTATATCTCTCCTATGCTCTACCCTTCAGGCTTTTCAAGTGGATCTTTTGGACTTAAAAATCCTGCCGAACACCCGCATGCAGTTATTTATAAAAGTTTAAAAAATATAGAGCACAAGATTGACTCAAAGAGAGTCAGACCTTGGCTACAATCTTTTAAAGATTATGCTCATACAAAAATTGCGTATGACTACTTTGAAATAAATGAGCAGATAAGAGCGGCTATGGATACAAATTCTGGTGGATGGATGCTTTGGTCACCCTCTAGCAAATATGAAGCAAGTTACTTTAAGTCCCAAGACAAAAATATTTTAACTCTTGAATTAATCCGCGAGAATCAGGAATATATTGACTAACAAGGTCATGAAATTTTTTAGAGTGGTTCATATGCACCAGATGAGCCAGTTCATGCACTACGACATAATCAATGAGTCTTCTGTCTATCTTTATAAGCTCTGTATTAAAAGTTATAGTACCTCTTGAACTGCAACTCCCCCATCTGCTTCTCATCTTTCTAAACTTTATAGTGTTGTAGCTCAAAGCCATCTCTTTTGCATAGTGTTGGGCTCTTTGGGTAAGATAATTTTTTGCATAATTTTTATAGTATTTATCATAACAACTTAAAATTGTGTCGATTTTTGAGATATCTATTTTTTTTAAATACTCTCTTAGTTTGCTCGCTTCCTCGCTGTCTATGCTAAATAGCTCCCCAAAAAGCAGAACTTCATCTTGTAGATTGTGCACCTTTGGTGGATTTTCTTCTATGATTTTCAACTGCTTTCTTATCCACGGCTCTTTTTTTAAAAGAAGATTTTCAATATATCTGTTTGAGACTTTTGGAGTTTTGAGCGTTATATCACCATTTTTTTTCACGCTTATATAGCTGTTTTTTAGATTTGTTTTACATAGATGCAAAATCTCTAAGTTGTTAAATCTTATTTTATTGATACTCAATTGGATCTTTTACTCCGGCTATCTTAAAACCGTTTAGTCGTAAACGGCAGCTGTCACAGACTCCACATGCTTTATCTTCATTTTTATAACAGCTCCATGTAAGATGCAATGCAACATTGAGCTTTAGAGCACTTTTTACTATTTGAGACTTCATAAGATGCACTAATGGCATATGAATAACTATATTTGTTCCCTCTTTTGTACCGAGATTTATGCTGTGCTGCATACTTTGTATAAAAGAGTCCCGACAATCAGGGTATCCACTGCCATCCTCCTCCACAACGCCAATAGCTATAGCCTCAGCGCCCTCTTTTTCCGCTATGGCTGCAGCCATACTTAAAAATATCCCGTTTCTAAAAGGTACATATGTAACCGGAACACCCTCTTGTAGGCCGCTTGTTGGAACCTCTATCTTCGCATCAGTCAAAGCAGAAGCACCGATTTGAGCAAAAAAATCCAAATCTAAAACATATCTGTTTAAAACTTTTAACTCATCGCAAATAGCATGAAAGCACGCCAACTCTTTAGCTTGTGTTCTTTGTGCATAGTTAAAGTGCAAAGCCACAATTTCATAACCCATCTCTCTCATCATATAGGCGCTAAGTGTCGAATCCATACCGCCGCTCATGATGCATATCGCTCTTTTATTTTTCATTATCATAAAAATATTTTAACATAATTTGCTTTATATTCGCTATAATTCGCCCATGATTGAATTAGACAACAGAACTTCCCTACAGATTGACACTACTACAATAGAGGCGATAGCAGACTCTCTTACAAAAAAAGAGATAGAGCTAATTATTACAAACGCCAAAGAGATGCAAGAGATAAACAAGACGCATCGCAATATAGACAAAGATACTGACGTTCTTAGTTTTCCCTACGAAGAGATGCCCATGTGTCCACTTGGAAGCATTGTTATCTCATCTTCATACCTACTTTTGAGTTCAAAGGAGTTTGGACATAGTGTAGATGATGAACTTGCACTTCTCTTTATTCACGGGATGCTGCATCTTTTAGGATACGACCATGAGACTGATAGCGGTGAAATGAGAGAAAGAGAGTTCAAGTTAATAGAGAAATTTAATTTGCCAAAAAGTTTAATAATAAGAACGGAGGGATAGAATCGTATGGATTTTGTAATTTTTACAGTTGCCATGACAGCACTTATTTACGGAGCTGACTTCGTCATAAAAGAGTCTGAGAGAATAGCCCTGCAATTTGACATATCTCACTATGTTATAGGTGCCACTCTTATAGCTTTTGGAACATCTCTGCCAGAGATGGCAGCTTCTATGATGGCTTCATATGCCGGCAAAAGTGAAATGGCTATTGCAAATGTAGTTGGAAGCGTTATTTTCAACATTACCCTTGTACTTGGAATCGTCTTTTTTATCTCCAAAAAAATGGTTCCAAAAAGAGATCTTTTCTCTTTAGACAGTGCTTGGGTAGTTATTCCGGTAGTGCTCTTTTTTATAATGATTCAAGATGGCGAAATAAGCAGGACAGACGGAGTTTTATATCTACTTTTAATGATATCTTATCTTATATTTTTATTTGGAAGCGCTAAGGAGACTCTTGAGAGTGATATTGATGAAGAGCTTTTAAAAGAAAAATTCAACTGGGGTCTGACAATAGCACTTCTTCTTGTGGGCTTTGCCTTAACCATCGGCGGAGCAAACTTTGTTGTAGAGAGCGGTACAAATATAGCAAGGAACTTTGGTGTCAGCGAGTGGATTATAGGTCTTTTTCTTATAGCGTTTGGAACATCGCTTCCTGAACTTGTTGTTTCTGTAGTGGCTATAAAAAAAGGAAACGCAGAGATGAGCATAGGAAATATTATAGGTTCAAACGTTGCAAACTTCTCAATGGTACTAGGATCTGCATCACTTCTAAGTCCCTTAAGTATAGACCTCATTGCAACAAAGTTTGATCTTTTTATAATGGCGGCAGCTTCGATCACCCTTGTTTTTATCTTAGCTAACAGACTATATAACAAAGCCGGAGCAATATTTTTACTAATCATACTAGCTCTGTTTATACAAAACGCAGTATAAATTTCTTTAGAAAACACCGTTGCGTAGTAACAAGTTTCTTTAGAAAATTCTCTCTAAGGAGCAATCTTTAGAGATGTAGCCCTGCTTCTACTTTTTAATATATTCCATCTCTAAAAGCTTATTGTAAATATCTGAGACGATTTTACCCGCTGCGGCACCACCATGTCCCCCATGTTCAACCATAACTAAAACTACATACTGAGGATTATCATATGGCCCATAAGTTGTAAACCAAGCATGAGAGCGAGTGTAGTATTCCATCTCGTGCTCTAGCTCTCTCTCTTTTATATCTTGTAAAATACCGATAACCTGTGCTGTTCCTGTCTTTCCTGCAATCTTCACTTTTGAACTCAAATAACTTGTTGCTGTTCCACTGGGATAATTACAAACTTCATACATAGCTTTTTGGATAATTGGAAGTTTTTTTAACTCATCTTCATTAAGCACCTCTTCAAATTCAGGCCTAATCTCCTCCTCCCCTATCTTCTTTGCAAATTGCGGGCGAGGAAGCCTAGATGTTGCCATGAGTGCTGTAAATTGTGCCATCTGCATGGGTGTAGTTAAAAAATCACCCTGCCCGATTGATGTATTTACCGTCTCTCCTATATACCAAGGTTTGTTATATTTATTTCTTTTCCACTCCCTTGAGGGTACTGTGCCGACAAATTCGTTTGGCAAGTCAACACCCGTCTTTCTGCCAAGACCATATCTAATGAGCCCATCACTCATCTTTTTAATGCCAAGCTGAATACTTCCTTTGTAAAAATAGTCATCGCAGCTCTCTCGTATAGCCTTTGTTATGCTAGTGCTTCCATGCCCATCTTTTTTCCAGCATCTAAAGACTCTTTTGCCAAGTGGTAACGATGCTGTGCAGTGAACACTCCAGTTAGGACCAATTTCAGGTGCGCTAATATACAAGAGTCCAAGTCCTGTTTTTATAACTGATCCCGGAGGATAAAGTCCATGAATCAATTTGTTTGTAAATGGTTTTTCAAGGCTATTTGAAAGCCTGTCCCAATCTTCATACGTAATTCCTGCTACAAATGTATTTAAGTTATATTCAGGAAAGCTGCCGGCTGATAAAATAGCACCATCAACGCCCATAACAATAACTGCACCGGACTTTTTTACAAACAAAGATGATATATATTTTTGAAGCTCAATATCAATATTTAGCGTTAATTTTCTATTTTCTATTGCCGCCTCGCTTGAGAGTTCCTCTATCTCTTGATTGTTTGCATTTACTTTAATCTCTCTCTTGCCTGCTTCTCCCTGAAGGTATGTGTTATAATATTTCTCTATTCCAGACTTGCCCGTATATCCTATGAGTTCTTGAAGTTTGTCATCTTTTATATCACTCTTGTTTGCGCGTGAAACGTACCCTATAGAGTGGGCAGCGACCTCACTGTATGGATAAAATCTCTTTGGAGAGGAGACGATATTTATCATGTCTCTAAGATTTAGTATAGAATATATCGGCATAATATCTTCGTAAGAGACAAATTCAACTATATCAATAAAGTTGTGATTGTAGTAAGAGTCCGCTTTTTTATAGTTTTTTATTATTTTTTCTCTATCTAAATTTGGCAAAAACCTAAGAAGAGTATCAATCTCCTCCTTGAAAATATAATTATTTTTTTTCAACCCTAGATGCGGAGCTAACTGTATCTTAAAACCAAGTTCATTTATGGCAATAGGCTTGTTATTTATGTCTAAAATTTCACCTCTTACCGGCGGAATTTGCTCAGTTTTAATAGTGTTGTCATAAGAGAGTTTTTCATAATAAGTATTTGATTCTACAGAGAGTAAAAAGACCCTTACTAAAAGAGCAAACCATGTTAGGGCGAAAATAAAAAGTATAAATTTTATTTTCATAACAGATTCAAAATTAAAAATTCAACTGCCACATAGTAAATAACATAATAGTTTATACTTGGCATAGGAAATAAAAATATATTGGATAACAGTAAGTTAAAAATAAAAAAACCAATATATACCAAAAAGACAATTGAAAATTTCACACATAAGTTACAATTAAAATTTTGCTTTATCTTTGCAACCACATATTTATGAATAAGCGAGAAATAAATAATAGTGCTAAAGAGCATATAACTGTTTTGGGCTTCGAAAAAAAGCAGACAAAAAGATACTAAAAATATAGATGCAGTATTCTCTTGTTTTAGTGCTCTTGAAAAAAGCACATATAAGATCGCAAAAAAGGGTGGTAAGAAGAGATATATCCCGCTTAATGCGGTATATAAAATAAACAGCGCAGCATAAAGAAGCGGTGTTAAAGGGTTTTGATAAGAGATACTTCGTTGCATACTGGAAAGTGCTTACATTTTATACAATCAGCCCAGATTTTATGTTCGGGCAGTGACTCTTTTGGAATTTCAACAAACCCAAGATTTTCAAAAAACTGTTGTCTGTATGTTAAACTGAGAACTTTTTGCAACCCGAGCATTCTAGCCTCTTCTATCGCTTTTAGCACCAAACTTTGCCCTATCTTCTGCCCTCTTTTGCTCTGTTTTACAACAAGAGATCTGATTTCGGCGAGTGATGGAGTATGAATGTGAAGAGCACAAAATCCAACAATCTCTGCATCTTCTTTTGCAAGTATATAAGATCTTATATTTGTCGCTATCTCATCGGAACTTCTGGCTAAAATAAGACCTAATTCAACTTCAGGAATAACTAATTTTTGCATATTTTCAATGTCGGATAATTTAGCTTTTGATAACTCAATGTTGTTCATCGAAAGCTCCTTTTAAAATATCATGTATTATTGTTACAACTTTTTGCAACCCTTTTTTTTTCGAACTTGAAACCATAATAGCCTGCGGAAACTCTTTTTTAAGCGCATTTTGCTCTTTTTGATTAAGTTTGTCTATTTTAGTAAATATTTGCAATATATGTTGCGACTCATCTGCATGTTGAAGCAAAAAATCAGTTACTGATTTATCAATCTCTAAATATGGGTGTCTGCAATCAACTAAATGTATAAAAAGTTTTATCTGTTTTCTTTGTGATATATAATCAGTTAGATTTTTTTCCCAATCACTTTTGATAGATTTCGATACTTTTGCATAACCAAAGCCGGGTAAATCAACAAATTTTGCAAAACTCTTTTTAGCATCTTCTCTATCAATAAAAGTAACGTCAAAATAATTTATAAGCCTTGTTTTACCTGGAGTTGAAGAGACTTTAGCCAATCCTTTATGGTTGCTGAGGGCATTTAAGAGGGAGCTTTTCCCTGCATTTGAGCGAGCCATAAAGACAACTTCATTCTGCTTATCTGTATCTGGAGCTCCCTCTATATTTGCCGCAGATGTGACAAACTTCGCATCAACAATCTCAATCATTTTTACTCTTATTAACATCTTTTGACATGTTAAATATCATAATAACAGGTTCTTTTTGTGCACCTTTTGCATACGCTTTGCCTTCGATTGTTTTTAAGATAACCTCTTCTCCTATAATCTCTTTTTTTTCATTAATTTGCTTAAGATGAACCTCTTTGAAAAAGTGATACTCTTTTTCAATCGGAAGATATATCACTTTTTGTGCTTTACCCTCATATAGAGCACCACCTAGAGTCTCTATATGAAAAGATGCATTCCCTTGAGCTATAAATTTTGTTGGCTCCTGTTTCTCATTTGTATAAATTGTAACTTTTGAAGCATTTAGCTCATCTTTGCCTCTGACTATATTAACATTACCTTCAAAGACAGAGATGCCCGTTTTTTGATCTGCATTAAAAAGATTTGCCTTAATCTTTAACTCTTGTGAAAATAGCGTTGCTGTTAAAAAAATTGTTAAAAAAATTGTTTTTTTCATTTATTGCTCTTTTGTAATTGATATACTGCGTTAACATTTTTTGATTCTATCTTCTCTAGAGAGTTATTATACTTTAACTTCTCTCCTGTTATCCTGTTAGAATCTCTATAGAGAACAAAATCTCCATCAGCCGTAGCTATACTTGTTTTTTTGTCATAAACTGCTTTTTGCGTCTCAAAGGTCAACCCATCTTCTCTTGTATATATTATATCCCCATCTAAGTAAACTATATCATCCTTATATATTCCGTTGTTAGCCTTCATGTTTGCCATAAATTTTTTGGAATTATCAATATATTGCATCATTTGCACAGTATATCTATTGGCATATTTAGTTGCTTCTTTACCATTCATCAAAGTAACAAGCCCATTTGAATCAAGCTCATGCATCGTAAAGGATGATATACTAAACAGCGGCACCTCTTTGGATATTTGTTGCTTAATTTCTAGGGGTTTAAACAACAATAAAATCATAAGTAAGCACAAAGATATAAATAAAAAAAAGTAGTTTATATTCATAATCTATAACCATACAGACAAAAATTGATCTCTTATATCGTTCTCATCTACTAAAATATCTATCATCTCTCTAACCGCGCCTTCTCCACCTTTTAGCGATAAAACTGTATCAACAAGTTCTCTGACCTCTTTTATGCCATCTTTAGGGGTAAAGCTTCTACCTACATAACGAAGCATTTTATAGTCATTTAAATCATCACCTATAGCCGCTACTTCATAGCTTTTTAACTCAAGCTTGTTTATAAGTTCTTTTAGTATTCTCTCTTTATTTTTAACATGTTGATACAGATGCTTAATGCCTAGCTCTTTAGCTCTTTTTTCAACTATTTTGGACTCTCTTCCTGTTATGATTGCAACATGAAAACCCATCTTTATCCATGAACTTATAGCCAACCCATCTTTTACATTAAAGTGTTTTATCTCTTCAGCGTTTGAAGTATAGATAATATCTCCATTTGTAAGACAGCCATCAACATCTAAAACAATAAGCTTTATCACAGCATATCTTTCGTACTTGGGATACCTACTCTATCATTTTTCTGTATTGCACGACGAATTGCAACTGCAAGTGATTTAAAGGCAGCCTCTACAATATGATGCCTGTTCTTTCCCCTAAGAGCTACTATATGTGCACTAATTCTAGCATTTGATATAAAAGCTTTAAAGAACTCTTCTACAAGCTCTGTATCAAACTGCCCTATTTTTCCAGTTACGTCAATGTCGTAAACAAGATACGGACGGTTGCTTAAATCTAAGTCACAACTAACACATGCTTCATCCATGACTATATTTGCACTTCCAAAACGCTCCATATTTTTAACCGGATATATCGCTTCGGACAAAAGAGAACCAAGAACAATCCCAACATCCTCTACACTATGATGGTCATCTATCTGAGTGTCACCCTTGCATGAGATTTCTAAGTCAATCAGGGAGTGCTTAGAGAAACTCTCTAGCATATGGTCTAAAAAACCAACACCAGTTTGGATTTTAGCTTTTCCCTCTCCATTTAACAGTAGTGAAATAGTTATATCCGTCTCTTTTGTTTTTCTGCTCTTACTAATCATCTTTTAGTCCTCTCTAACAATAAATGAATCTTTAAAATTTCCGAGTGATTTATAGTCTCTAGCCTCTTGCTCGCTTCTAAAGCCTTTGAGCCATACCTTAAACATTCTGCCGTTTTCCGTGTGCATATCTTTTATAATTGTTTTGTATCCATCAGTATCATCATACTTTTTTTGAGTAAAAATCGCACCCTCTATCCTAGAAAAAGATGCTATCTGAATAGCAAACCCATCTACTATCTGATCTTGTGGAGACTCTTTTAGCTCCCGATTAAGTGGAACTTTTTTCTGATCTTTTGAATGAAAACCTATGATTTCAATTTTAACAGGAGCCGTTCCGTCATTAAGCATGCCTATTTTACGTGCTGCCGTATTAGACAAATCGATAATTCTTGTTGCAATAAAAGGACCTCTATCGTTTATTCTAACAACCGTATTTAAACCATTTTTTTTATTTGTCACTTTTACAATTGTATTCATCGGCAGAGTTTTATGCGCAGCGGTCATGTCGTACATGTTGTAAGTTTCACCGTTTGATGTCAGCTTGCCGTGAAAATCAGGACCGTACCAGCTTGCATTTCCGCTAAACTCATCACCTACATTTACCACAGTCGGATAATATTTTATTCCTCTTATAACGTAAGGTTTCATCGTTGGATGCTTATAATCTTTTTTACTAATAACTGAACTATGCGCACTACTATCTTGGGAGTATGTTTTTGTCTCACCAAAATTTGTATATGTTCTTGCGCCTCTTGTACTACATCCTGTCGTTAAAATAAGAACAAAAGGAATTATAAAAAAAGATAATTTATTCATGAAGTATTAACCTCTCTCCTTCTCTAATCATATTGCCTTTGAGCTTATTTGTAAGCTGTATGCTTTTAATACTTATTTTATATGCTTTTGAAATTGACTCTAAAGTATCGCCTTTTTTAACTAAGTGATAAATTCCTTTATTTATTTTTTCAACATTTGCCTTGTTATCTATGGGAATAATTAATTTTTGATTTAGACTTATGATGCTGCTCTTTAGAGAGTTAAAGTCCATTATCATTTTATATGAAACGCCGTATCTTTTGCCTATATCATAGAGGCTATCGCCTCCTCTAACAACATGCACCTTGTAAATATTTTGAATTTCCTCCTCAAAATATTTTTGTTTAAAATCTGAAAGTTTTATATATGGAATATATATATCATAGCCGTCAAAATAAGGAGGAACAAAGTCATATTTTAGGTGTCTGTTGAGTTTTTGAAGTTCACCTAACGGAATTCCAACAAGTTTTGATACTCTTTTTAATGATTCGCCCCTTGGAACTCTAACAGTTGAGATAGAGTAAGCGTTTGCTCTGTTTAAAAGGTGCTCGTACTCGCTTTTTAGCAAAAATTGCTCATCATTTCCCATTATAGCGAGGGCTACTATTTTTCTAATATACAACCTGCTCTCTCTTGGAATATACATCTTTTTAGGATCTAGCAAAGTGTTTAAATCGTTACTTTTTGCAGCTTCTATAGCCCTACTTAGTCTTCCGCTGCCACAATTGTAAGCTATAGCTGCCAAATACCATTTACCAAATTTGTCATGAAGATCACGAAGATGTTTCGCAGCTGCTTCTGTTGATTTTATAAGATCTCTTCTCTCATCAACATACTCATCAATCTTAAGTCCATATACCTTACCTGTCTCGGGCATAAACTGCCACAATCCAGATGCACTCTTTGCCGAATACGCTTTTGCAGAAAAGTGTGATTCTGCCATTGCAAGAAAAAGAAATTCAGCTGGTATGTCATGTTTAGCCAAAATGCTCTTTACAGCCGGAATGAAAAGATATGCATCATTCATCGCCTGAAAAAAGCGTTTATCTTTGTAGATAGTCATATTGCTATTTTTCATCTCATTCATAATCGGATCATATAAAAAAGATGCTTCTATATCAAAAGACTCTAGTACGGATATCTCTTTAGTGTGGTTTGAAGTGAAATTAAGGCTTGCACTCAACAAAAACGGTAGTAAAAGTAGTAGGAAATATTTCAAAATAGCAACTCTTATTTTAAATTTAAAGTGTTGATTTTATCTAAATCAACTTTAAATATAGTTAATAGAATTTAATATTAAGAAATATCAAAGAGTTTTAGGGCATTTTGAGTGGTTATTTTTTCTATATCTTCAAATGAAATTTCCAAAATTTCAGACATTTTTTTTGCAACAAAAGTTGTATATAGCGGCTCATTTCTCTCGCCTCTATGCGGAGTCGGAGTCAAGTATGGACCATCTGTTTCTACGAGTAGTTTTTCATGGGGTATCTTTGGCAACACGTGCAGAAGCTTTTTTGCATTTTTAAAGGTTAAAACTCCTCCTATTCCAAAATAAAAGCCCTCTTTTGCAAGGCTTAAAAGCTCCTCATCGGCGTTATAACAGTGAAGCACTCCGCCTACCTCTTTTGCATTATGCGCAAGCAGTATCTCTTTTGAATCTCTTGAGGCATCTCGTATATGAACGATAAGCGGTTTTTTATACTTTTTTGCGACTTCTATCTGAGCTATAAAGACCTCTTTTTGCCTCTTTTTTTCTCTCTGCTTCTCATCTTCTGTGCCCTCAAGCCTAAAATAATCAAGTCCACATTCGCCTACGGCTACACATTTTGGATGCTCTATATATTTGTTGAACTCAAGCGTATCAAATTTATCCATATCATAAGGATGAACCCCCACGGCAAAGTAAACATCACTATTTTTTTGGGCTATCTCAACAGCTCTATCGAGGTTTGCAGGATCTGCTGCGGGAATTATAAAACGCTCTACCCCACCCTCTCTTGCTCTATTTAAAACTTCATCCAAGTCATCTTTGTATCTCTTATCATCGAGGTGTACATGTGTGTCAATTATCATCAATCTCTCTTTATTTGTGTAAACTTAGCAACTCTTTTGCAAACCCTTTAGCCTCTTGCGTAATACTTTCGCCGCTAATTATTCTAGCTATCTCATCTACTCTCTCATCAAATCCAAGCTCTCTTACATGTGACTCATCACCTTTTTTATGTACTAAAAAGTGCTGATCTCCCATGGAAGTGAGTTGCGGCTGATGCGAGATTACAAATATTTGAAAATACTCTGATAGCTCCTTTAGCACTTTTGCAACGCTCATCGACTCTTCCCCGCTTAGATTTGCATCTATCTCATCAAGCATCAATACGCCGCCGTTTTTGCTCATAAACTCTGATTTTAGAGCCAAGATGCCAAGGCGGAGCCTGTTAAACTCCCCCGTGCTTATTTTTTGCAAATCAGTAGCATTTAGTCTTATAACCATCTCGTCTTTTCCAAGAAGCTTATACTCGGCATCTTTTATCTCAACTTGTGCATCTCGAAGATAGAGCTCTTTTAGGTACCTGTTTAAGTCATCTTTGAAAAATTTTAGCTCGCCTAAGCGAAGAGCTGTGATTTTTTGCGCCAAATCTTTTACTTTTGCCTCAAGCGCTGCCTCTCTTGCTGCTAAATCACCTTTGGTTATCTCTATATTTTCATACTTTTGAAGCTCTAAAATCTTTTGTTGTTTGTACTCAAGAGTCTCTTTTATGCTTCCGTATCTTCTTTTTAAGTCGCTTAACTCTTCAATACGGTTTAAAACCTCTTCAATATCGACTTCATCAAGCGCATTAAACTTCTCTTCTGCACTCTCCATGATGGCTCTAAGTTCATTTAAGCTGTCACTAAAGAAGGAACTCTCTTTATTGAGCAGATCAAGTGCGCTAAAAATGTTGTGCTCATGCTCAAAAACAGCACTTGCTTTAGCTATAGCTTCTAACACTTTCTCTTTTTTTGAGAGCTCCTTTTTTATCTCTAAAAGCTCTTCATCCTCAGAGATTTTTGGATTTATATCTTCTATCTTTTTAATCTCATAAGCTGCAAACTCTTTTAATTCAGTAACTCTTTTTTGCTCATCCTCAATAGTTAAAAGCTCTTTTTTGACTCTTTTATGCTCTAAAAAAGCCTCCTTGTAATCGCTTTTGAGTGCATCCATATTTAGAGTTTGTTTTTTTATTCTGCTGTCTAAAATAGATAGAAGATTTTCATTTTCAAAATCACTAAAATCCCTCAAAGAGAGATGTCTTAAGTAGCTAGAAGATAAATTACCCATAGTTTTTTTAGAGATGCTCTGGTTGTTTATGAAGTATCTTGATTTCTCTTTTTTGATATGCTTAAAAATATATACATCATCACTATCTATGCCATACTCATCAGCATCTAGCTCCCAAGAAACAGTAGATTCACATAACGATGCTTCGCATGATGCGGTGCCAAATGATGATAAGATTGAGTTCATTAAAATCGACTTTCCGCTTCCACTAGGACCCGTAAAGACTATTAGTCCCGATTTTAAATCCAACTCAACTTCTTTAAAGCTAAGATACTCTTTTAAGTAAAATCTCTCTATCATTAATCAGTGCCTTACTAAAATATTTTTAAATTATACTTCTTTATTGTTAAAAATCTATGACTCTATTATTTTTACAAATCGTATAATACTTTTACTTAGTTGAGCGAACAGGAAACTCTTCTAGCATGGTAGCTACAGTTTTACTGAAGTATTCTATGCGTTCTTGCGGTGACTCTAATTCCTTTATCTTACTCTTAAGTGTAGCCTGCCAGAATATCTTCTGTGTAGATGAGTCGAGCATGTTTATAAGAAGATTTCCTTCATCACTTGAAAAGCCATGAAAAGTTCCCAGAGATAAACCGAGTCCGCTTGAAAACGTACCCAATCCAAGTCCAATCCCAACGTTTGAAGGCACATCCTCTTTTATGACACTGTGAAAAGTTATATGAAACTCAGCTTTATCTACAGATACGCTTGTGTAACCCTTTGACTCCATTTCACGATTTATAGCATCTATTATACGCTCATTGTCCAATAGATAAAGCTTATTTGTATTTTTGTTAACTACGGCAAATGTCGAAAGTGAACTTATTTGAAATAAGGAATCGTAATCTACATCTACTTTTTTCGACGAACAGCCTGACAAAATTAAAAGTAGCAAAAATGGAAGTAAATATCTATACATGTTATCTCTTTCGGAGTCTATTCTCCCCATCTTAATTTCTCTTTTAACACCTCAAAGTAATTATACTCCTCTTTATGCATCAGCTTTACCGTTTTAGTGGCGAGTTTTATATGTACGCTCTCGCCAAGTTCTAGCTCATGCACATCTTGTCCGTCTATAATCATAAGAGCCCTCTCCTCCGAGGTCTTCATCTCTATAGCATATTTTCCCGGAAGCACAACTGGTCTTTGCGTTAAGGAGTGAGGGCAGATCGGCGTTAGCGCAAACACATTTGACATCGGAAAGAGAACAGGTCCGCCTGCTGAGAGGTTGTAAGCAGTTGAGCCTGTTGGTGTTGAGACAATCACCCCATCACCATAATATGTGTTAAAGGATTGGGAATCAACAAGAGTCTCTATATGTATCATATTTGAAACACGAGTACGAGTTAGGACAATGTCGTTAAAAGCGTAGTATTTAACCTCTTTCGTATTTTTTATAACGGTTGCTTCAAGAACCGCTCTCTCATCGACTCTATACCTGTTTTGAATTATTTTTTGCACAAAAGAGTCAAGCTCATCTACAGACAAATCCGCCAAAAATCCAAGATTACCTGCATGAACGCCGAGTATTGGAATATCAAAATCAAATGATTTTCTAACTGTAGATATGAGCGTGCCATCGCCGCCGAAGCTAACTATAAAATCACACTCCTTGCAGATATTTTTAAAACTCTCTCCAGTCATGCCAATCATTTTGGCACTCCTACTCTCTAGCAAAACTTCTATATTATAATTTTTAAAAATTTGCTCTACTCTTAGGTAAGCATCTTTTATTTCTGGTGTTGAGGGTCTTAAAACAACGCCTACCCTCTTAATATTTTTGCTTTTCAAAGTATATCTCTTTATAAACTATTTTGTTAATTATACACTTTTGACATTAAAATCCAATGGAGCGATAAACTATTGAATTTTCAATACTTTAACTATAGTACACTCTCTATCGCTTAAGATTAATTGATATATAATATTTAAAATAGCGCAAGCAAAGGAGTTTTTTATGAAGATATTAGTCGTTTACTATTCCATGTACGGACATGTCTATAAACTAGCAAAAGCAGCGGTTGAGGGAGCTCAGTTGGTCGAAAATGTTGAAGTTGTACTTCGTAGAGTTCCTGAGACTCTCCCTCAAGAAGTGCTAGAAAAAATGGGTGCTGTTGAAGCTCAAAAGCATCAAGCCCATATACCTATATGCACTGTAGAAGAGCTAGGTAATGCCGATGCGGTTATCTTTGGAACGCCGACTCGTTTTGGCAATATGTGCGCTCAGATGCGACAGTTTCTTGATGCTACCGGTGGGTTGTGGACAAAAGGCGCGTTAGTAGGAAAAGCCGGAAGCGTTTTTACAAGCTCAAACACGCAACATGGCGGTCAAGAATCTACCATTCTTAGTTTTCACACTACTCTTTTGCATCACGGCATGGTAATTGTCGGACTTCCATATACTTTTCAAGGACAGAATACTATGGATGAAATCAGCGGTTGCTCCCCATACGGGGCATCTACTATTGCCGGCTCTGACGGGAGTTTCTATCCAAGCAAAAATGAGCTTGCAGGAGCGCATTTTCAGGGAAAACATGTTGCGCAAATAGCAAAGAAACTTATGGCTTAAGAGAAAAATATCTATTAAGAACAAAATAATTGCCCGATAAGTCAAGTTTGGATATAATCGCAAAAATTATTTAGTAGGACTCTATTTTTATGAGAAGTCATTATTGTACAGATTTAAGTGAGGCAAACGTTGGACAGGATGTTGTTCTAACGGGTTGGGCAAACAGTTACCGTGATCATGGCGGGATTATTTTTATTGATTTAAGAGATAAAAGCGGTCTTATTCAGCTTACATGCGACCCTGAAGACAACGCAGCCGCGCATAAAGCAGCAGACGGTGTTCGTGATGAGTATGTTCTTATAGCTAAAGGAACTGTTCGTCATCGCGGGGAGGGACTTGTCAACCCACGTCTTAAAACAGGTACTATCGAAGTTATAGTAAAAGAGCTTATTATTGAGAACAAATCAGCTCCCGTTCCTTTTGTTATCGGCGATAAAAATGTCGGCGAGGAGACAAGACTTAAATACCGCTACTTAGAGCTTAGAGATCCTGACATGTATGAAACGTTTCGTCTTCGCTCAAAAACGGCAATCGCTGCTAGAAATATCTTAGATAAAAATGGATTTTTAGAGGTAGAAACTCCGATTTTAACAAAATCGACTCCAGAGGGTGCAAGGGATTATTTGGTTCCCTCACGTGTTCACAGCGGAGAATTTTACGCACTTCCTCAATCCCCACAGCTTTTTAAACAGCTTTTAATGGTTGGCGGCTTTGACAGATACTTCCAAATAGCAAAATGTTTTCGCGATGAAGATTTGCGTGCAGACAGACAACCGGAATTTACTCAAATAGATGTCGAGATGAGCTTCTGTAATCAAGAGGACGTTATAAAAGTAGCTGAAGATTTGCTTGAGGCTATGTTTAGTGCTTGTGGCATCAATGTCAAACCTCCATTTAACCGTATAGCTTACAAAGACGCTATAGAGTGGTACGGTTCTGACAAACCAGACTTAAGGTATAACCTTAAGATGGTTGACGTTATTGATATTTTTGAGAGATGCGACAATGAAATTTTTACAAATATCGCAAAAAAACCACATACAAACCGAATCAAGGCTCTAAAAGTTCCGGGAGCAGATTTGGTTTTCTCAAAAAGAGAGATGAAAACATTTGAAGATTATGTACGAAAGTTTGGTGCACAAGGTCTTGGGTATTTTCAGATGAAAGAAGATGGGCTTAAAGGTCCTCTTATAAAGTTTTTTAGCGAAGATGATATTGCACTTTTAGTTGAGAGACTCGGCATGGAAGTTGGCGATGTCGTATTTTTTGGCGCAGGCGATAAAAAAACCGTCTGGGACTACATGGGACGTCTTAGAATTTTTATAGCTGAGCATGAGAAGATGAATCTTGTGAATAAAGATGCCTTTGAATTTGTATGGGTTGTTGATTTTCCTATGTTTGAAGTTGAAGATGGACGCGTAAAAGCACTTCACCACCCTTTTACTATGCCTAAAGATACTGATAAAGAAGATATTGAAGAGATAGAGTCTATCGCATATGATATCGTTTTAAACGGCACGGAACTCGGTGGCGGAAGTATTCGTATCCATAAGCCTGAGGTTCAAGAAGAAGTTTTCAAACTTCTAGGGATTGACGAAGAAGAAGCTGGGGAGAAATTCGGTTTCTTGCTTGATGCTCTTAAATTTGGTGCACCTCCACATGGTGGCTTTGCAATAGGATTTGACAGACTCATGATGCTTATCACTAAAAAAGAGAGCATTCGTGATGTTATAGCCTTCCCTAAAACACAAAAGGCTTCTTGTATCCTTACTAAAGCACCAAGTGCTGTTGATGCAACGCAACTTAAAGAGCTGCATATAAGATTGCGTGAACAAGTAAAATAGTTTTGGGTATGAAAAAACTATTTTTGATTATCGGAGCACCAGGCTCCGGTAAAACTACAGATGCCCAGCTAATCGCTGAACAAAATGAGAAGATAACACACTACTCTGCCGGTGAGATGTTAAGAGCAGAAGTTGCAAGCGGCAGCAACCTCGGTTCTGAAATAAATAACTATATCTCTAAAGGTCTAATAGTTCCCATTAAAATAGCAATAGAGACTATTGTTAACGCCATAAAAAATGCTCCTACCGACATAATCATCATAGACGGCTATCCAAGAAGCATCGAGCAGTTAAATGCTCTAGATGAGTATCTAAGCCAAGATTCGTCACTTGAGCTTATCAGCGTTATAGAAGTTCGTGTTAGCGAAGATACCGCAAGAGAAAGAGTCCTCGGTCGTGCCCGCGGTGCCGATGACAACACAGAAATCTTTGACAACCGAATGAAGGTTTACGCAGAGCCTTTGGCTGACATGCAGACTTTTTACAAAGCTAAAAATCTTTTACATGTAATAAGCGGCGAGGGAAGTATCGAGACAATAGTTTCTGAGATGGAGAGTTTTATTAAGTCTAAAATATAAAAGCATCCGGATAAATTCCAGATACTTAGATATGCAAATTAGTTCTTAACCTAACTTAGAGACAATAGCCGCTTCAACGTCAGCTATATCTACCGTTCCGTCAACAGTTATGTAAGTTAAACCCTTAAGTTTAGAAGCTTGCTCTTTGTAGTAACCTATAAGCGGACTTGTAAGGTCATGGTAAACTTTTAGGCGGTCTAGCACAACTGACTCTTTATCATCATCACGCTGAACTAAATCCTCTCCCGTTATATCATCTTTTCCTTCGACTTTTGGCGGGTTGTAAACTAAATGGTAAGTTCTCCCACTTGCCAAATGCGCGCGGCGACCGGCCATACGAGTAACTATTTCTGAGTCGGGAACATCTATCTCAATGACCGCATCAATATTTATGCCTGCATTTGTAACAGCATCAGCTTGAGCAAGTGTACGAGGAAAACCATCAAGCAGGTAACCGTTCTTACAATCATCTTCGGCAATTCTATCTTTTACAAGACCGATAATAATCTCATCAGTTACAAGCTGACCCGCATCCATAGCAGCTTTTGCCATTTTACCCATCTCTGTGCCTGCTTTAATAGCAGCGCGAAGCATATCTCCTGTAGAGATTTGAGGGATGTTATATTTTTTTGTTAAAAACCCTGCTTGAGTTCCTTTTCCGGCTCCCGGAGCTCCTAATAATATTATTCTCATATTTATCCTATCTGTTTTGTTGATGCTATTATATAGAAACGAATTTAAAATTGGCTATAAGCCAATTATACAGACTACCCCTCCTCTGTAAATCCAAAATCTTCATCATGAGATTCATTTTGAGCCTCTAAAATATCATCAATAAGCTCTTTACACTCATCTTCTTCGATATCTCCGCTTTTTATATCATCTAATACATCCTGCAAATCAGCCTTGAACTCTCTTAGCTCCTCTATCTCCTCTTTTGCATCCTCGTCAGCCTCTTTACTCTCGGCAATTTCTTCAAAAATCTCATCTAGTCTCTCATCAATATCTGGAATAACATTTTTTGTTATTAACTCTTCTAGTTGCTGTGCGTATGACATCTATTTATCCTTAACTGTTTTTAGTATAATACATAAAAAAAAGTAAAGCGGAAGATAAAAATGAATTTTTATGCTTGTATAATCGGTAGTGAGATACTAAACGGACGCAGAGAAGATAAACATTTTGCATTTTTAAAAAATGAACTTCAAAAATATGGACACGAACTCTTCGCCTCTTTTATTATAAAAGATGATGAGAAACTTATAAAAAATATATATAAACTAGTAAAAGATGACTCACGGAGTGTTATGTTCTCTTTTGGCGGTATCGGCGCTACCCCTGATGACTTAACAAGAGAGATTGCGGCAGAAGTTTTTACCTCAAAACCATTGCAACGACATGAAAAATTTAAGCAAGATATTATAGAGAGATTCGGCGAGGAGGCGTACCCACATAGAATATATATGGCAGATCTGCCGCAAAATTCGCAGCTATTGTTTAATCCCATAAACAACATGTCTGGCTTCTCTTTAGAGGAGAGATATTTCTTTACTCCCGGATTTCCACAAATGGCGCATCCGATGATTGCCTCTGTTATAGAGCGTCTATTTAGCACATCACAACAAAAATATCGAGTTACTCTCCTCGCTAAAACAAGTGAAAATACACTTATTAACATTATGAAAAAGATTCCGTCTGAGATTGAGCTCTCCTCCTTGCCTATACTCAATGCAAAAGAAGATGCATCTGTTGAAATATCACTTTGTGCAGCAGATAAAAAAAGTGTAGATAAGTATTTCAAACTTTTTACTGATTTTTTAAAGAACTCAAAAATATCTTATAATTTAATATAATTTCCTTATGGTCGATTTCCTTATATAAGTAAAAATCAAGGAATTACACCATGATAATTTGGTTATTGGTACTTTTATTGCTTTGTTTATCTTTATATGTTGCTTATCGTTTCTTGCTTCTACATAAAAAAGATAGAAGTCACAAAATAGAGCATCATTACACTTTTAAAATATAAGGCAATAGTAATGGCTATTATGAGAAACAATCATGTTTTTAAAGGGCATAGGACATTGTTAGGTGTAAAGTATGTAACTTATGGCGAAGTAGAACTTCCGCTTAGGTATGATATGTTTAGCTTATCTAAAAATGGATTTGATTGGGGAAACAAAGGAAGTGCTGCTCAGCAACTCTCGTTTTCAATACTTTGTCAATTAAGCAATGAGGATTTTGCAAGAGATAATGCATCTCTATTTACAATAGATGTTGTTTCAAAGTTTAACAACAGAGATTGGATTATATCAGCTTACGAAGTATTAAAATGGGTAGAAGAACATACAGAAGAAGAAACCATTGAAGATAAAACTATCCAAAAGCAGGAAGAAAAAAAAGAAGAACCTGTAAATACTTTAATACTAAAAACACAAAAACTTTCAAAAAAACCAAAACAAAAAGATAACGTAGTTAAAGAGATATGCAAGGAGTTGCAAATAACTCAAAAAGATCTTGCTTCCATACTGGAGATTCCAGAGGGGACAGTAAGCAGCTGGGCTGTTAAAAATGAGATTCCACGGCTTGGCAAAAAGGCTATAGAATTTTATATGCAGAGTCAAAAAAGTCAACAAATAATTAAAAGCTATAAAAGCTTTGTTAAACTGCTTGATGTATCTTAAGGGTAACTTCTAGCAGCTACCTTGCGTAGCCTCTGTTTTTTGGAACATTATCATCATAATCTAAAAGAAGCAAGATACTCTTCTTGTTTGTTTTTCTTGCAAAATCTATAACACTTATTCCCTTTGCATCAACGGCATCTCTGTCTGCACCATGCTCTAAGAGTAGTTTTACAACTTCTGTGCGTCCATAGCAAGCTGCCGCCATTAGTGGAGTAAACTTACTTCTTCTTGTGGTGCTGTTTACATCAACACCTTTTGAGATTAGATACTTTACCATTTCAATATTGTTATAGGTAATTGCCATATCAAAAATGCTAACGCCCTCTTCATCAAAATCAAAAATATCAGCGCCGTTTTCAACTAGATGCATTACAAGATCAAAATCACAGCCATATCTCAAAGAAGATGCTAAAACAGACTCTCCGCTTTCATTTGCCTCATTTAGGTCAGCGCCATCAGATATATGTTTTTTAACAGCCAAAAAATCATTCTTTTTTAAAAGTTCAATCCATTTATTCATAGCAGAAGTATATACTAAATTATTATTAACAATGTTTAAGTATAATGTTTTTAGAAAATTATTTAAGTGAGACTTCATGGAAATTATTCAAACAACAGATGCTTTTCGAGCGCTGGTAGCAAACATTAAATCTTCAACCAAAAAATATAGAGATCCTTTGGCTTTTGGGATATGCAGAGTTGATTCGGGACAGTTAAATCTTAGCAAAACCCTACAAGCAACCTACCCTGTAGTTAATTGGAATGAAAACTTTGCAAGCGCAGCTATCTTTATTAACGCATTAGCAGAGCAAGGCGTTGAGCTTGACTTTAGCAAGAATGAAGTGGTTTACAATATAAACTCTTCATTTTTAAAGAGTTGTCTAAATGCTTTTACTCCTTATGCAGATGAAGCTTACGGGGATGCACATAAAAATATTCAGGTAGTCTCTGCTCTTTACAATCAAATCATGAATAGCGGTTCTTTAGAGGGTGAGTTTAAGGTCACATTTATCTTTGCAGATGAGGCTCTAGAGAGTGTTGAAGCAGCTTATCTAAAACTCTATGCTCTCTCTGAGGCAAAAGTTGAAATAAGAAGCATAAATTTAAACGGTGCTTTTAACGTCTTACCAAATGTTGCATGGTCAAACGGACAGCCTATAGAGCTCGAATATCTTCGTGAATTTGAGATAGAATTAAAGCTCTCAAATGACTACCCGCATATTGATTTTGTAGATAAATTTCCAAGATTTTTACAACACATTATTCCTGCTGATAATACTAGAATTCTAGACACATCAAAAGTGAGATTTGGTGCACAACTTGCTGCTGGAACTACAGTCATGCCGGGAGCTTCGTATGTAAATTTCAATGCAGGAACCACAGGTCCCGTAATGGTAGAGGGCAGAATTTCAAGTTCCGTTGTAGTTGGAGCCCAAAGCGATATTGGCGGCGGTGCTTCAATACTCGGTGTTCTTAGCGGAACAGATGGAACTCCTATTACTATTGGTAAAAATACACTTCTTGGAGCAAATTCTACATGCGGGATTCCTCTTGGAGATGGATGTATTATTGACGGTGGCTTGGCAGTTTTAGCAGGTATAAAAGTTGGCATTAATGATGAAGAGATAAGAGAGATTCAAGAAGTAAATCCAGATGTAAAATTATCATCTATCATGAAAGCATCAGAACTTGCAGGACTTAATGGATTGCACTTTAGACAAAATTCTTTAACAGGGCAATATGTTGTTCAAAGAAGCAAGAGAGAGATAAGGTTAAATACAGATTTGCACTAATATTAATTTTTAAAAGGACCTGTTGCTTCAGCTTTTAAAGATTAAAATTAGTATAATAACTATAAAGGAGTTTTTTATGAATATATCTAGCAATGTATCATCTATACAAGCTCATCAAACATTGATGAACACAACTGCAAACAATGTTGCAAATGTAAACAGTGAAGGATATGTGCCGACAGACACTAAAGTTGTGGGTGATGAAAACTCCATAACAACAAATGTGCGAAAAGCGGATGACAACGGCTCAAAAATAAGTCAAACCGATTTATCCAAAGAGATGACCGATCAGATTATAACTCAGGGTTCAACTGCGGTAAATGTTGCGGCTATCAGAGCACATGATGAGATGTTAGGCTCGCTTCTAGACACTAAGGCCTAACTAGAAGTCTTTAAGGTTGTCTAGTCAAAATATTCATACTAACTAGATTTTTTAGTAACTCAGCATCTTCATCATAGTTTTGCTGATATTTACCAAGTCTCAATGAACTAAAGATAGGCTTTCCTATAATAATTCTACCCTCAGCTTCATCTTTTTTAGTTTTAATGCCCCATGTGTTGTGAAATACAACAATTTCATCATTGTAAGTGCCCACATAAAGAACAACATGTCCTTTTTTATACAGAAGCGTCTCAAAAGGAACACCTCTCTCCTTTATGACTCTTATCTTCTCATCATCATATAAATTTTTTAAAGAGACGACACTGCCTATTTTACTCTGTTGATACGAGTTTCTAGGTAGCCATATACCAAACGGCACAAACATATCTCTAAGCATTGATGAGCAGTCTCTTTGCTCATACATTCCGCCCCATCCATAGTTTGTTTTTGAGACCTCCTTGACTATGGAAATAAGATTTTCTCTACCTAGTTTAAGTATCTCTTTTGTTGCTATATTTTTTGATATTTTGGATTTTAAAAAGAGTGGTTTTGAATTTTTATACGAGGAAACAGCTAAAACAGTATATGTCTCTTCATCTTCAGAGATAAGCGCAAACATCATGCCTATTTTTGATTTAAATAAAAAATGACCCTCACTGTCGTAAAGAGATTCATTCTCCTTAACGATTGCTACCTGCTTTGCTTTTTGCCACTTAGCAACTTCTTCCTCGGTTAGAACTACAAGCTCATCAGATTTTAACCATCCTGATGCATAACTGCTAAATACAAATGCCCACTCCTTATCTTTTGTATAGTGTGAGATAAAAAGAGGCTCATTCGCATGTATGGAGCTGTTTTGAAGATAGTCAAAAGGGAAACCCTCTCCTGCTGCTGTAGGATCTCTCAAGAGAGGTCTTATCGTTGGAAAAGCTCTCATGTTGCTATATTTTAGAGTTAATGCTTTTTTATTTACACTTGCATATGCCTCAAAATTTGCGTTTTTAATCATCTCATCAAAAAAACTCTTCTCTAAAAGCTGAAGATTTTCTCCATAACTTTTGTTAAATGAGAATGATGCAAAGGGCCACATTGCAGACTTTAAATCCTCTTTTGGTTTATCAATATTCCATACACTAAAATAGTTTTGTTCATATTTTTTTTGAATATCATAAATAGTTGAATTTTCATCTATATTCTTTGCAAAATAGCTTACATCTTGAGGAATATTGAGTAAGTCAAATATCTCTATATCTCTTTTTTTTGATTTTTCCACAGGCTTGTTGAGCGACTTTGTTAGTGTTATTTTATCTTCAACTTTAACTTCAACCTCCGACTCAACTCTCTTTGACGTACAGCCTGCCAACAGAAGAATTGATAACATTAAAAAAATATATCTCACAGCCAAAACCTTTTTAATCAACGCTTCCAAATCTACTGACTACTCTTCCTATTACCTCTATTTCAGATGGGTCTAGCGTCTGAGTGGAGTAAACTTGATTGTCGGATATTATATCTATTTTTCCGTCAATTCTTTTTTGTACTCTCTTTATAAACAGTCCGGCTTCTGTTCTTATAGTAAAGATTCCGCCTCTTTGCAGATCCGTCTTGCTTCTGTTTATAAAAACTATATCATTGTAACTAAAGGTAGGTTCCATGGAGTCTCCAGACACATTTATAGCCTCTATATACTTTAGCTCCCTCTCCCCTCCGAGCATTAGTGCAAACTCATGCGGAATCTCGATTCCTTGCATCTCCTCTTCCTCGGCATCTGCTCCACCGCCAGCAGACGCATTGACCCCTCCAAAGTATTTAATCATAAAAAATCTGTTTGTTGCTTCAACAAGACTCTCAGGAGATTGCCCGTAGAGCATCCAGTTTATAGATATAGATTTTGTTGCACAAAAGTCTAAAAGTTCATCGAAAGGAATTTTATTTCTTTTTTTCATAGTCGCAAAATTCATCTGAGAAACTCCCAAAATATCTGCAACATCCTTGTCGTATATCTTCTTGTTCTTAAACTCCGTAGAAACAATATTTTTTATCTCTTCTATAATTTCTAGAAAATTTTTCATCTCGCTTCCTTTATGCCAACTTTTAAAATATTATATTTGATTTTTGCAATTTAGTCAAAGTTTATATGACAAAATGCAATATTTTTTATATAAATATGAAATTATGTGTAAAATTTGGAAAAATTAAAGGATTTTTATATGACACTTGTAGTAAAAAATGTACAAAGTATGTTGGAGAAATTTGAAGAAACACTAGAGAAGTGGGCTAAAAAAGTTTTTTAAAGACCATTCTCTTTATCTTTTAGCTTTTTTTCATCAGCTTCTCTTTGTGCAAACTTATTTTTATGGTAACCGCCAAAGACAAAAACCATAAAAAGTATAAAAAGTATAGCCATAATAATATCTATATATTCCTTCATCTGTTCTCCTTAAAGATTGTATAGTTTTGTTTTATTGCTTCATAAAGCACTATTCCTGTACTTATAGCCAAATTTAGACTTCTGCCCTCTTTAGTCATAGGTATAGTTATGTTTTGCTCCTTGTGGGCATCTAAAATATCTTCGGGTATCCCTGCTGTTTCACTTCCAAAAAAAATATAATTACCCTTTTTAAACTCTGCCTCAAAGTATGGTTTATCAGTTTTTGTAGTAGCAAAATAGGCATTGTCGGATATTTTATTATTTTGGAAAAAATGCTCTAAACTCTCCCAGACATGCAGGTCTAACTTATGCCAATAGTCAAGTCCTGCACGTCTTACAGCTTTTTCATCAATATCAAAAGCAATAGGTTTGATGATATGCAAAGATGCACCGGCATTTACGCATAAACGCCCTATTGCACCGGTATTGTTTGGTATTTGTGGGTTTACTAAAACAAGGTTAAACAACACTATCCCTGAAAAATAACGGTTTTATTTGCATATACAAAAATTCTATCTTCTAGCGCAAGTTTAAGCGCTCTAGAGAGAACAACTTTTTCAACATCTTTGCCTAAACGCTGCATATCCCTCCACCCATAGGCATGATCGACATGTATAACCTCTTGAGCAATAATCGGACCTTCATCAAGGTTGTTATTCACAAAATGTGAAGTTGCACCTATGATTTTCACACCCCTTTCATGTGCCTGTTTATAGGGGTTTGCTCCAATAAAAGCCGGTAAAAATGAGTGATGGATATTAATAATTTTTTTTTCATAAACTTCTACAAACTGAGGCGTTAACACTCTCATATATTTTGCCAAAACGATATAATCTATCGCTTTAAATTTAGTTAAGTGCTCAAGTATTTTATCTTCATGCTCTTCTCTGCTTAAATCAACATGAGAGATGCAGACAAAAGGGATATTAAATCTAGACACAAGGGATTCTAAATCGCTGTAGTTTGATATTACGGCTAATATATTTGCCTCTAATTCTCCAGCCTCATGCCTGATTAAAATATCGCCTAAGGCATGCATCTCCTTTGTTGCCATTATAATTATATTTTTATCTTGAGGGGCAATTACGTCAATATTTGCATTTTCGGGCATAATATCGCTGATGAGCTTATGGAGTTTTTCTAAAGTTATATCACCTTCAACAACGCTTCTCATAAAAAATTTATTATTCTCTTTGTCAACAAATTCGCTATTTGAGAGAATATTCATATCGTTTTGATAAAAAACGGAAGAGACTTTATAAACAAGACCTTTTTCATCATTTGCATCTATCAGGACTCTGTACTGGCTCATATTTGACTACCTCTTTGTATCTCTTCAACTCTTGAGTCAATAGTAACGAGCATATACTCTAAAAAATTAAGCGTCATATCTATTTTGGCCTCTATATTTGTATTGTTTGGAGCCTGAAAACCTTCAAAAAGCACAAGCAATCTCTCTCTTGTCGATTTTAAAAAGAGTATCTCGCTGTTTACATTCCGTTCGTCTTTTGAAGCAGAGCTCTCTTCGCTTTGAACTTCTAGCTCAAGCTCTTTTTTGCTTTTCTCTTGAGCATCTTGGATATGCTTTATATTATCTATCATCTTTTTTTCAGGTTTCACATTTTCCATCTCTGCTAAAGTTGAGAGAATTACATCTTTTAGTTCCATAACTTTAATAGCCACCTTTCAAATTCATTAAACTCAATCTCTTCTTCCATCTTTACAAAATACTCTTTCATCTGAGTATTTACATTTAAAAACTTCTTTCTCATGCCAGAGAGTCTTCGTATGGCAATTTTAGCATCAATGTTAGAGGGCTCTTTTTTTAGTATCTCTTTATAGATTTCAAGCGCCTCTTCTTTTAATCCTTGCAACTCATAAATATTTGCTAAAGTTAGTGTCTTCATTTCGCCGCATAATTAGCAATTATAGAACCCATCTCACTTGTAGAACAAACTTCTTTAGCATCATATTGTGCCAAATCTTTTGTTCTGTAGCCCTCTTTTAGTGCTCTTTTTACGGCAGCATCTATCTTGTCTGCTGCATTATCTTCGCCAAGAGCGTATCTTAGCATCATCGAAGCTGAGGAGATAGTTGCAATAGGATTTGCAATTCCTTGACCTGCGATATCAGGTGCAGAACCGTGAATAGGCTCATAAACACCTATCTTAGCCCCAACGGAAGCCGAGGGAAGAAGACCTATCGAGCCTGATAGCATACTAGCCTCATCGCTTAAAATATCACCAAAAATATTTCCCGTAAGAATTACGTCAAACTGCCTAGGGTCGCGGATAAGCTGCATCGCTGCGTTATCTACATACATGTGAGAGAGTTCAATTTCTGGATACTCTTTTGAGACATCAATGACCACATCTCTCCAAAGTTGCGATACATCCAAAACATTTGCTTTGTCAACCGAGCAGACTCTTTTGCTTCTTGTCATGGCAATCTTAAATGCTTGATGCGCGATTCTGACTATCTCATCACGAGTATAGACCATAGTGTTCCAGCCTCTGTTTTCATCACGCCCTTTTGGTTCCCCAAAGTAGATTCCACCGATAAGCTCACGAACAACCATCAAGTCAACGCCCTTAACGACTTCCGCCTTAAGTGATGAAGCATTCACAAGTTCATCATATACAACTGCAGGGCGCAGGTTTGCATAAACACCAAGCTCTTTTCTAAATCGTAAAAGCCCGCTTTCAGGTCGTTTTTCACGGGGAAGATTATCCCATTTTTCTCCGCCGATTGCACCAAAGAGTACCGCATCACTGTTTAATGATATGTTGATAGTCTCTTGTGGAAGAGGATCACCGGTAATATCATAAGCGCAACCGCCCATTAAAGCCTCTTCGTAAGAGAACTCTATATCACAGCATGATGCTACGGCATCTAAAACCTTTACAGCTTCATCTATAATTTCAGGACCTATGCCATCACCTTTTATTAATGCAATTTTATACGTTTTCATTATTTACCTTTAATCTCGTTTTGTGCAAAATTCATAAGTCCGCCGGCATCTATAAGCTCTTGCATAAATGCGGGAATTGGGGTAAAACTATATGTTTTGCCTGATGTTTTGTTTATAATAGTTCCATTATTCATATCTATACTTATCTCATCGCCCTCTGCTATCTCTGCGCTCTCTTTAAGCTCAAATATAGGAAGTCCCATGTTAAACGAGTTTCTATAGAAAATTCTTGCAAAAGTAGGAGCAATAACTGCTGCAACACCGGCAGCTTTTAGAGCAATTGGAGCGTGTTCGCGAGAACTGCCGCAGCCAAAATTCTCATCCGCAACTATCACGTCGCCTCTGCTCATCTTATTTACAAATTCAGGATCAGCATCTTCCATGACATGTTTTGCCAACTCTTCGGGCACCGAGGTACTTAAATAACGAGCTGCTATGATTAAATCTGTGTCGATATCTTTGCCAAATCTCCAAACTTTTCCGTTAATATTTGCTTTTTGCATTATAGATTCCTAACTATTTGTTGTAAATTAATTTTGCGATTATACCCAAAATGAGATTTTAGTTTTATAAAGAGCTTTTTGCTACTTTTTTAATCTAAGCTCATAGAGATCTTCTCTTCTGTCTTTTAGGTTTGTAACTCCACCGAATGTATGAAGCTCTTTTAAAAGATCCAAATCAACATCAGCAACAAGAATCATCTCCGTATTTGGTGTTGATTCTGCCTTGATGCCGTTTGAAGGAAATGCAAAATCACATGGTGTAAATACTGCTGATTGCGCATACTGTATATCCATGTTGCTGACTTTTGGCAGATTTCCTACACATCCGGCAATTGCAACATAGCACTCATTTTCTATTGCTCTTGCTTGCGAGCAGATTCTGACTCTTGAGTATCCATTTTGTGTATCTGTTAAAAATGGGACAAAAAGTATCTCCATTCCCTCTTTAGCTAGCAATCTACCAAGTTCTGGAAATTCAGCATCATAGCAGATAAGCACTCCTATCTTTCCGCAATCGGTATTGAATGTTTTTATCTCATTAGAGCCTTTTAGCCCCCAGATTCTCTCCTCATCGGGAGTTACATGTATCTTAGAATACTTCTCAACCGTTCCATCACGCCTACATAAAAATCCGACATTATAAAGATGCCCATCAACCAGTTCCGGCATACTTCCAGTTATAATATTTATGTTATACGATATAGCCAGTTTTGAGAACTCATCGCTAAATCTCTGAGTATAACCTGCCAACTCTCTAATAGCTTCTGCTTCATTTAGATGATTATATTTTGACATGAGTGGCGCATTAAAAAACTCTGGAAAAAGTGCAAAATCACTTCTGTAGTTAGAGACTGCATTTATAAAATATTCTGCCTGCTCAAGCACCTCTTTTATGTCATTATACGGTCTTACTTGCCACTGAATTAGCCCAAGTCTTATAACTGTTTTTTGCGTTAGCGGATTTTTCTTTGGTTGCGTATAATAGATATTATTCCATCCCAAAATTGCTGCATATTCGCAACTCTCCATATCCCCTTCGAGATAATTTTTCACTATACGCCTGACATTAAAATCATTTGAGAGTTGAAAATTAAGCACGGGGTCATCAATCTCTTTTTCTTTAACTTTTTGTATATATTCTCTTGCAGAGAGCTCTTTTGAGTATTTTGCGTAGTTAGGCAATCTTCCTCCAAAAATTATCCCTTTTAGATTAAGCTCTTCACATAGCTCTTTTCTATAATCGTACAATCTTCTTCCAAGTCTTAATCCACGGTATTTTTTACTAACAAACACATCAACTCCGTAAAGGATGTTACCAAGCGGGTTAAATGTGTCAAAAGTATAATTTTTCGTTATCTCTTTATATGTATGCGTATCTTCAAATTTATCATAATTCACAATCATACTCAGGGCAAAACCGGCAAACTCCCCATCTATTTTTATACCTACCTGCCCTTTTGGAAATTTATTGATTAAAATAGCAAGCTCTTCCTTGCTCCATGTGGAGTCTTTAAGATGTCTATACTCATCTTTCATAAGTTCTGCTACGGCTTCATGGTCTTCTATTGCTAGATAGTTTAATTCAATTTTCTCTATATTTTTTAAATTCATAAAAATTCCTAATTTTATACTCTACTTTTTCATATTATAGTAGTAATTGTACTAAAAGTAGTTTGATGTTTTGCTAATTGGCAGACAAAGAGAAGACTACGACTTAATATCACTTAGTATCAAGCCGTATTTAAGAGTTTATTATCTTTTTAGATTATTTGTAGTTTGAAGCATTTCATCACTTGTAGTGATTACTTTTGAGTTAGAGTCATATGCACGTTGACCTGTTATTAAGTCTGTTAATTCAACAACAAGTTCGACATTACTCAGCTCAACAAAACCTTGTCTAAGCACTCCAAGACCATCAAGTCCGGGAGTCCCCTCAACTGGCTGTCCAGAGCTGTCTGTCTCTATATATAAGTTGTCTCCCATAGAGTGAAGACCTGCAGGGTTTATAAAGTTAGTCAATGTGATTTGACCTACTTGAGTTGCCTGAGTCTGCCCCGGTTGAACAACGCTGACCGTGCCATCTGTTCCTACATTGACATTTGTTGCATCAGGCGGAATAACAACTTCAGGAACCATTCTGTACCCGTCGCTGTTTACAATTGTCCCGTTTTCATCAATTTTAAAAGCACCGTTTCTTGAGTAAACCTCAGTTCCATCAGGAAGCTCTAATTTAAAAAAACCTTTTCCTGTTACAGCCAAATCAAGCTCATTATCTGTTTGCTTTAGGCTGCCCTCTGAAAATATTTTATTGATTGCAGTAGGTCTAACACCGAGTCCAACCTCGATACCGGTAGGACTTTTGGTAACATCACTCGTGGATGTTCCTGCATACTCCATAACTTTATACATTAAATCAGCAAACTCCGCACGAGATTTTTTAAATCCGATTGTATTTACGTTTGCAATATTGTTCGCTGTCGTATCTATTTGTGTCTGCATGCCTAACATTCCGGTCGAAGCAGTGTAAAGTGATTGCATCATAGTCTAAACTCCTTAAGATTTTTTGGCAATTTTTTCAATTGCATCACGGTTCATATCGTTCATTTGGGTATCCATGGCTTTTTGATACATTCCAACTAAACGATTTGTCTCTATCATCTGTGTCATCATCTTCACAGCATTTACATTACTCTTTTCAACAAAACCCTGCATTACAGCTCCGCTCTCTTGAATGCTCACAAATTCTTGTTCTTTGTCGTATCTATAAAGGTTATTTCCCTCTTTTTTCAAAAACGCAATATTTTCAGGCTGCGCTATAAAGATTTTAGAGTTAAGTGTAAAATTCGCACTGTTTGGAATATTTGTATATATTTGTCCATTTTTATCTATCTCAACTACACTATCTTCTTGGTTGAGTGTTATAGGCTGTTTTGTTTGAAAATAATCACTAGGAAGCACCTCATAGCCGCTCTTTGTAATAACTCTTCCTTGATCATCTCTCATAAATGTACCATCTCTAGTAAACCTAATTCCCTCTGGTGTTTTAACCAAAAAGAAAAGTCCCTCTTTTGAGAGAGCCATATCAAGCGGATTGTTACTTTTTTGCATATTTCCCAAAGAGTGATCAGTATATGAGTCAACTACTTGCGGAGCCTTATTCATGGCTCTGTTTAAAAACTGTGCCGCCTCTTTAGTCTGGTTTGCGTTTGGAAGCTCATCTCTTGCTTCTTTGTAAAGACGCATAAAATCACCGACTACCAAATTATCCTCTTTAAAGCCAACTGTATTTACATTAGCTAGGTTATTTGCGATAGTGTCAAGGCGATTAAACTGAGTAACCATACCTGCTGCTGAACTATAGTATCCACTTTGCATAAAGTACCTTTAAACAAATATTTTCAAATGTTAAAGCAAAGGGTGTTCCAATATTAAAAGAAGCAAGAGTTAAGAGTATTTGGGTATAATCCACCTTTGAAAAATCTTATAGACTTAAGAAGGTATATTTTATATGACAGCCAAAGAATTAAACAAAGCTATCGAATCATTCTTCGCAAATCAAAAACCTAAAGAGTGTTTGACATACGAAGCACTAGTGGAACTTTTTGACAAGCAGCCGACTGCATCACAAGCAGCAAATATATATAAACTCGCACAAAAGCATAAGGCTTGCATCTACACATCATCAGAGCATGCAAAACTTCTTAATGACAAAGAGGCAGAGGCTAGAAGAAATGCTCAAAGAAAGATGATTGAAAATAACGAAACAGATAGCTTTGATATATTAAAAGAGCATGAGCTTTTAGAGTGGTCTCGTTCTGACTCTCCTGTTCGTATGTATCTTCGTGAAATGGGGCAGATTCCGCTTTTAACTAAAGAAGAAGAGATAGAGATAAGTAAAAAAATTGAAGGCGGTGAGAGTATTATCATAGATGCAATATGCTCGGTTGCATATTTAATAGATTTTATTTTAGATTATAAAGAGCCACTTATAAACCGTGAAAGAAGAGTAAAGGAACTCTTTAAGAGTTTTGAAGATGAAAAAGATGATGATGGCGACGACTCAGAGAACGGTGATGATGATGAAGATGCTGAAGAAGAGAATGTTGAAAAAACATTGACAGTCAAAGATAAAACTAGAGTTGAGAAGGTTACCACAAGTTTTAAAGCTTTGGAAAAAGCTAAAAAAGAGTGGATAAAACTAACCGACAAAACACCTGAAAATCTTGACGGCGAGCCTACCCCTGAAACTATCTTCTACTTCTTATCAGTTACCTTTAAAAAAGGCATTTTAAAGGAGAAGTTACTAGATCTGGGTCCTACGTCTAAGCTTATCAATGAGCTTGTTAAGGCAATGGAAACAGCACTTAAAAGTGATGAAGGGTACGACAAGGAGCTAAAAAGATTGGAGTACAAACTTCCGCTGTTTAACTCAACTCTAAAAGCAAACCATAAGGTTTTAGTTGAAAAAATATGCGACTTAAATAAAGAAGATATCGCAGGTATGGTTCCCGAAGCTACCATGGTTAGTACCTACATGGAGATAAAAAAACTTGTTCAAACAAAAGAGGCATCAAAAAACAGTTTTGATATGGAACCGGAAAAATTGGCAGATATTTTAGAGCAGATTAAACGCGGTAAAAATATCTCTGAAATCTCAAAAACAAAGATGGCAAAATCAAACCTAAGACTTGTTGTATCTATTGCAAAGCGTTACACAAATCGCGGTCTTCCATTTCTTGACCTAATCCAAGAAGGAAATATTGGTCTTATGAAGGCAGTTGACAAATTTGAATACCAAAAAGGTTATAAATTCTCAACATACGCTACATGGTGGATTCGTCAGGCAATCTCTCGAGCAATTGCGGATCAAGCAAGAACTATTCGTATTCCTATCCACATGATAGAGACGATAAACCGTATAAATAAAATTATGCGCAAACATCTCCAAGAGCATGGAAAAGAGCCAGATGTTGAGATTATCGCTCAAGAAGTCGGTCTCTCTGTTGAGAAGGTTAAAAATGTCATCAAAATCACAAAAGAGCCTATAAGCCTAGAGGCTCCTATTGGAAGTGAAGATGATGGACGTTTTGGAGATTTTATAGAGGATAAATCTTCACTATCTCCATCTGATGCAATATTAAAAGATGATTTAAGAGTTCAAATAGAAAATGTTTTAGAGCAGCTTAACGAAAGAGAAAAGGCTGTTATCAAACTTCGTTTTGGAATTATGGATGATGAGAGTGACAGAACACTAGAAGAGATAGGCAAGGAGCTTAGTGTAACGCGCGAGAGAGTCCGCCAAATCGAATCAAGTGCAATTAAAAAACTAAAGCACCCTAAAGTTGGGCGAAAACTGAAAAATTATATAGAAGAGTAATCATAAGATGACATTTGAGCAGCAATGGATTGAGTATGACTACAACCCTTTTGTGCTCTTTAGCTCAAATGGAAAAATCATATCGTTAAATTCACAAGCTCAGTTTCTATTAGGCTCAATTACGACAGAAGAGCTTTTTATACTTACTACAACGTACGCAAACGTCACGTTTGGGTTTAAGACTACTTTTGTTGAGTTGGAGGTTGGGCGCTATAGATTTTTTGCACTTACCGTCGGATATGAAAATGATGATGCTATAGGTATAAAGCTCTATCAAACTCCATCTTTTAAACTAAATAACCAAAAACCTATCGGGGAGCCGGTTAATATTTATGCTTTGGTCGATTTATGCATGTTAACACACTCAATAAACTCAAAAATATTTTTTGAAAAAGATTTTGACCCTACTATTCCAGAAGTTATAGTTGACTCTAACATCTTCATAAAAATAGTAAACAAAATCTACTCTTGCTATGAAAATAATGAAAAAATTGTAACCAAAATATTTTACAGAGTCGGCGAACATATAAAATTTGAAAATAAAAAATATAGCATATTCTCTATCGAAATAAGTTCAAAGAGTATTGATAAAGAGAGAGTTAACGAACTAAAAGCGTTAGCGGTAAATACAAATTTTTATATAGATATTCAAAAAAAGATAACCCTTAATATACCGATGATTACTGCTTAGGGTTAAACTCTTTTGAGAAAATATAACCTACAATAATTCCCACAAGCAGAGATGGAAGATAGATAGAGATATCCAAAAGTGCATTATTTTTAAGAGCAATAAAACCTAAAATCAAAAACAGATACGGAATCAGTCTAAAAAGAGAAACACCTGCTTTTGAGCCCTTTTTAATATCTTTTATATTTAAAATTTTTATCTTTTTTTTCTCCTGCTTAACAATAGCTTTTAAATCTAGCTCATCAGCAGGTCTAGCATCTATCTCAAACTCTTCATAAAGCTCATAAGGATCCT